>Ga0209536_100001908_pt1 | contig 34115 bp, 28 predicted proteins | sample DeeMarSeWOR28_12_FD_187461 | JGI IMG/M metagenome (GOLD analysis project Ga0209536, IMG submission 187461) | Marine sediment microbial communities from White Oak River estuary, North Carolina - WOR-2-8_12 (SPAdes) (version 2) | ecosystem: Environmental > Aquatic > Marine > Intertidal zone >...
CTCCTTTCTCAGAGGTGTGTGATTGAGCTGACAACGTCTATATAAGGAAATAACTGTGCGGACAACAAATCTCCTACTTGTTTTCTTTCTTGCCGTTGCGCTTCTTGTGGGTTTTTTGATTTCCCAATATCCTCCGACAATTTTGATCTGGGTGACGCTGGCTTTTGCCATTTTCACAATTACATTTGTAAAATTTGAATGGGGTTTATATATCCTAATTTTTTCCATGCTCCTGAGCCCGGAAATCACTATTGGTGAAACTGCCGGTTCATCTTTGAAAAGGGGGGTGACCCTCCGATTTGAGGACTTTTTGCTGCTTGTTATCGGCTTAAGCTGGTTTGCTAAAAACGCGTTGAATAAAGAGCTGGGCCTTTTTTTAAAGACACCTTTAAACAAACCTATTTTTTTCTATATCCTGGCCTGTATTGTCTCAACCGCTATTGGTATAGCGTTTGGAGATGTTGGCGCAAAAACCAGTTCTCTCTTCATTATCAAGTATATTGAGTATTTCATCGTCTTTTTTATAGTCGCCAATCAGGTAGAAGATGCTGCCCAGATAAGACGACTCGTCTTCTGTCTTTTGTTGACGTGTTTCATTACGTCTATTATTGGCATCCTTCAAATTCCGGGTGGTGAACGCATCAGTGCTCCCTTTGAAGGTGAACGTGGCGAGCCCAATACGCTCGGGGGATATCTTTTGTTTGTCGGTGCAATTGCTGCGGGGCTGCTCATAAAGGCTGAATATCCCAAATCGAAGCACTACCTCATTATATTGCTTGCCACCATAATGCTTCCCTTTCTTTTTACGCAATCGCGTTCTTCCTATCTGGGTATGATTCCGGTATGTTGTATTCTTGGATTACTGACAAAGAGAAAAGTAATTGTCTTCGGATTACTGTCAATTGTTTTCTTAATGAGTCCGTTACTTCTGCCGTCTCAGGTTAAGAATAGAGTTATGTACACCTTTACCCAGCCTGAAGCGTCCGGTCAGGTACGAGTTGGTGATGTGCGCCTGGATACTTCAACATCTGCCAGGATTGCAACTTTAAAAGAAATAATCAGAGATTGGCCCAAAAAACCGGTTTTCGGTTACGGGGTCACCGGCTATGGTTTCATAGATTCGCAGCTGCCGCGGGTTCTGATAGAAACGGGTATTTTGGGTCTTCTCGCCTTTCTTTATCTTATATACGCGATAATCAGATTGACCTTAAACAATCTGAAAGAATTGAAGGATCCATATTTTCAGGGGCTTACAATTGGGTTTCTTGCCGGCACCATCGGACTGCTGTTTCATTCTTTAGGTGCCAATACATTTATCATCGTCCGTATAATGGAACCTTTCTGGTTCGTTGCAGGTATCATTGCGGTCCTCCCAACTCTGGAACCCCAAAGTGAAACTCAATCCCAAGAATCCAAACCTCAATTTAGAAGGTTTGCTTCCGCCAGTTAATCATTTCCGATCATCACAAATCAAAATAAGAGATTGTCGACTGCTGGAGTATTGGAATGACGGAGTAAAGACATGTTGATTTTGACACAATTTTCAGCTAATTCAACGCTCTGATTCTGTATGCTAGGAGGTGCCGACATTGAGGAGGAAAGAAAAGGAAATCGTCGACAAAGGCGAAATTGAATCGGTTATTCGCAAATCTGTGGTTTGCCGGCTGGGTTTGGCGGATAACGGCACACCCTATATCGTACCCCTGTGTTTTGGGTATAAAGACGGCTGTCTGTATTTTCATTCCGCCAAAGAGGGCAGGAAAATTGAAATGTTAAAACAAAATAATAGGGTGTGTTTCGAGTTTGAGGGCGATGTGAAGATTCAGGCTGGAAAAGCGGCGTGCGACTGGGGGATGAAATTCCGAAGTGTTATCGGATACGGGCGGGCGTCTTTAATTGAAGATTCTGATGCAAAGCGCCAGGCACTTGATGTTATTATGGCCCAGTATGCTGATGGACCTTTTGAATATTCGGAAAAAGCGTTTGGGAAAACGCTGGTGATCAAAGTTGAAATTGAAAGCATGACCGGCAAAAAGTCGAATTAAATAGGATTGGGCCATTTAACTTTTTATTAGCCGCAGACGCACACAGACAGACATTGATTTAGAATTTTAAATTAGCCACAGACTCACACCAACCTTTTCCTCTGCCGAATTTGGCAGAGGAAAAACTGTCAATCGCTTCGCGATTACACAAAATATCAATCCATGCTATTCACTTAACCACTGTGGTATCATAGCTGCTAACTATCTTCTGGAGAGAAATAAAAACTGTTGCCCGGAGGGCATGCAGTTTTTCCTTGCTCCGGTCGAGCAAGGAAAAGATACCGTCTGCGCATATCTGCGTAGGTCTGCGGTTAATAAATTAAATTTCCGGCGGGTTGCCCGAGGAAAAGATTTGTTTGTGTGGGTCCGTGTGTGTCTTTGGCTAATTATAAATATCAGGATGGCTTTTTTTCAGCCAGTTATATGCCAGAAACAGCCCGGATATGGTTTTGCCGTCCTGAATTTCTCCGCTTAATATCATTTCAAACGCCTTGTTCAGTTCCATTTTATCAACATTTAGCATTTCATCTGCATCCAGGTCCTGTTCAGCCGGCATCAGCTCTGAAGCCAGAAAGATATGAATGCGTTCATCCGTATATCCGGGCAGGGGTGTAATTGTGCCCAGTTGATGCCAGACGTTGGCTGAATATCCGATCTCTTCGATCAGTTCTCTTCTGGCGCAATGAACGGGTGACTCCCCGGGATCCAGTGTCCCGGCCGGTATTTCCCAGATAAATTCCCGGAGGGCATGGCGGTACTGCTTGATCAATACGACTTCCCTTTGATTCAACATTGGTACCATTGCGGCCGCCCCCGGGTGTTGAATGAAATCCATATCCGAGGTCACCCCGTTATCCAGGGTGTATTTTTCGCTTACCAGACGAAAAACCCTGCCTTGATGCAAGGTGGTATGGCTGTTTACCGTTGCTGACATTTCATACTCCCAATCAGTTTCATTAAGTGTTGGTTAGCGTAAGATGCAATACTTTAATTTCGTAAAATCCAGGTAATATACCACAAAAGGGGTAAAATCGTAAAAATAGATTAAATCCGTATTTAAACTTTAGGCACTTTAGCTCATTTTAGGCACTTCTTTTATGCTTTCGTGATTAATTTATCCTTTTTCATCAGACGCCACCAATACAATTATCCTAAATTGCTGTAACAGGTGCTTGCACTTTTAGACAAAAAAGGATAAACTATTGTAATATAAGCATATAAGTTTTATGGATATAGTTTGTTTCGGACCGCCGAATTTGACTCTGAACCTCAAGCCAGGAGGCACCATGCCGAGAACTCCGTTGATTAAAACCAAGCTGCCGGGACCGCAGGCTAAAAAATTGATTAAACTGGATAAGTCTTATGTCTCGCCGTCATACACCCGTGTTTACCCGCTGGTCGTCGACCGGGCCGAAGGATTGTGGGTTCATGATGTGGACGGTAATCTATTTCTTGATTTTACCGCCGGTATTGCCGTTAATGCCACCGGGCACTGCAATCCCCACGTGGTTAAGGCCATCAAGGACCAGGCCGAAAAATTACTGCACATGTCCGGAACAGATTTTTATTACACACCTCAAATTCAGCTGGCTGAAAAAATAGCTGCCCTGGTTCCCGGAAAAGGAGGCAAGCGGGTTTATTTTGGAAACTCCGGTGCCGAGGCCGTGGAGGCGGCCTTCAAACTGGCCCGCTGGCATACCAAGCGTGAATTAAATATCGCTTTCTTTGGCGCCTTTCACGGCCGCACCATGGGCGCGCTGTCATTGACCGCCAGTAAAACGGTTCAAAAAAAACATTATAACCCCTTTGTGCCCGGCATCACGCATATCCCTTACGCCTACTGTTACCGCTGTGTTTACAATTTGCGCTATCCGGATTGTGAGCTGTTTTGCGTAAAATGGGTGGAAGACACCCTTTTCCGGACCACCGTACCGCCGGAAGAGGTTGCTGCTATTTTTGTCGAGCCCATACAGGGCGAAGGCGGCTACATCGTTCCACCGCCCGGATTTCACAAGAAAATGCACGAAATTGCCAAAAAGTACGGAATTCTTTACGTTGCCGATGAAGTTCAATCCGGTATGGGCCGCACCGGCAAAATGTTTGCGATGGAGCATTTCGAAGCTGAGGCCGATATCATGGCACTCGCCAAGGGCATTGCCTCCGGAATGCCGCTCGGTGCCATGGTGGCGCAGGCCGATACCATGGACTGGGAGGCCGGGTCGCACGCCTCCACTTTTGGCGGCAACCCGATCTCCTGTCAGGCTGCCATGGCAACGATTGAGCTGCTCGAGAAAAGCTTAATGAAAAATGCAACGGTTCAGGGGAACCGGCTGATGAACGGGTTGCACGAGTTGCAGAAATCCTATGAATGTATCGGAGATGTTCGCGGCAAAGGGTTGATGGTGGGAGTTGAACTGGTAAAGGACCGTGAGACCAAAACGCCCGCCATGGATTGGCGACCCATGATCATTCGCAAAGCCTTTGAAAAAGGGCTGCTGATCCTGGGCTGCGGCGAAAACAGCATTCGTTTCTGCCCGGCTTTAACCGTGAACGCCGAAGAAATCGATCGGGGCCTATCCATATTTGAAGAGGCAGTTCGAGAAGTGTGCAGCTGATCTCTGGCTGCTGGCGCCTGCTACTGGCGTCTGGCAGCCGCAGTCGGCCAACCTTCTTTTAAGCCTCCAGGGCTTCCAGCATCCTGGCATTCCAGCTTCAAGCCTATAACCTATGACTTATTTGTCCGGAACCTGACGCCAGGCTGGCTTTATTGTTGATGATTGAAATTACTTGTGTCAAGCCAACGCTCGATGCCTTCGGCAACACCGCCTTCATTATGGGAGGCAACCACCGGGAATCGTTCTTTTAAGTCATCCGGCGCATTTTCCACAACAAAGCTGCTTGCGGTCCATTCCAGTAAATCCAGATCATTATAGTCGTTACCGATTGAAAGGGTTTGAGCGGGATCGATATCAAATTCTGTGGTCAACCAGGCGACGGTAAGACCTTTCGAAACGGCGGCCGGGAAGATTTCTATCCAGGTGGACTGTCCGTCTAGGGGAGAGGTTGTCTGAATGATATTAAAATCCGGCAGCTTTTTTCTTATAGTTTCAATCGATTGCAGGTTTGCCGCCGGCGGTAGGATGGCCAGCAGTTGCGTGGCGGTGCCAAAACCGTCGGAGACCTCATCTAAGGGAAATGCAAATTGACTGTACAGATCGATACGTCTTTTGAAATCCGCATTGGCGGTGGTTGACTCAAAATAACCAAATACATGGTTATCCGGTATGGGGCGGTGAACCATAAAATCAAGCGCATCGGCCTGCAGGATTGCGATTGCCCGGCTGACCTCATGGGCTTCCAGGCTCACTTTTCTGATAATACGGCCGCCGGGGTGTTCCGTAACCCCGGCGCCGCTGGAAAAAATTATGAAATCCACCGGAAGGTCTGAAATAGAAACGGTGTTTAAGGAGTAGATCGAACGGCCGGTGGCGACCACCCGGACGATGCCGATTGCTTCGAGTTGTTTCAGAGCCTCCAGGTCTGCATTGGAAAAACTGCGGTCCGAGCGCAATAGGGTGCCGTCAAAGTCACATACGAAAAGCCCGCGCGGGGGGTCACCCTTTCGCCACTTCCGCGGTTGGATATCCTGAGAAATGATCATGCTGAGGATAATAGGGAAAGGGTGCCTGTGTGTCAAATGGAAACCGGACGGCACGGTCCAGGAGGTGGCTGACACAAATAATGGCCAACAAAATAGCTAAAGGTATCGGTCCAAAGTGACGATATATAAATTATATGGAAATCAGCTAGTTTTGGGCTTATTTAGGCCAGCACAAAATCTAAAGCCGGGTTCCATTGGGCATCTTACTGGTCTGACAAACGGAGGTGTTTTAGGCCGGAGCGAAAAAATCTATATCGATTGCGAACGGAGGTTGATTTTGGGAATGGGTAAGGAGACGATCATTTTTTTTGAGCAACTGGGATTTGGGTGGGTCCTTGATAATATAATGCTGAATGAAATAAAGTTAACCAATTTCGATGATAATTGTATTACGGATATATCACTAATTAAGATTATCGAGAATATTTTAACCGAAAATCCGACCTTTTAATCAAAGCTGACATTTATTCAAGAAATTGGTTTCACCGCGGCCGTGTTCAGCTCCCATCGAAAATAATAAGGCTTTCAGCCTTCATCTCCCCCGATATTTAACAAACAACAGTTGCCTTTCGGGTATAAATCGTTTAATTTCATTATTTTTCCAGAACAGTGAAAATTGGATAATTTGAGAAATTAATTCTGGGCGCGGAACAGTTAACTTTTGACGTCTGTCACGGGAGTCCACAATGCTGAAGGATCAAATATGGCCAAACCAGAGCGAGATAATCAAATCTATCGGGGCTTGTTGCAGTCCAATGATGGGGTGATTACCAGGGTGGTGAACGCAAATTCCCGCACAATCACTTTCCAAACCACATTCGGGCTTAACGATCAGCTAGTCGAACACCTTAAAAATCAGGCGGAGCACATTGTTTTTAGCGAACGCTCCCGCATTGCCCGGCTCGGCGTTCAGATAAAATGTGAACCGCCTTCTGCGGATGCATTGGAGGGCGACACCGTAACGCTGACGCTGGTTGCATCACCGGTGATTCCGGGTTATCCCGGCCTGAATGAGTTGCGCGAATTTATCACCCTGGGATTGCCTGTCGGGCGCCTGGTTTTCTGTGATCCGGAAGCGCTTCTGACATCCGATGAGGTACTGGAAGCCATCGAGCGTTCGGAACTCAAACTGCCGGCATCGACCACTATATCAGCCGATGGCAGTATCGTCATTGCACCCCACAAGGTTATCTGTGAACTGAAAGCGCCTTTGGACAAGGAAGCGCTGGGGCGCATTTTGCTCCAGGAAGATGGCCGAGAGCTTCTGAGCCGGTATCAGGTCCGAAAGGCGGCACAGGCCGTAAATATCGCACCGGGTAAAGGCGTGGTGACCACATGTTCCATGTATTTAAACGAGCATTACGTGGTTTTGCAGAGCGGGTTTGAGCTGGGTAGAAATTTGCCGGCCACGGTCCTGGATCCCATTAAAACACGCGGGATTCGAATTTATCTTGAAATCGTCAATCAAACCCGGCACCCCATCGTCAATCCATTGATAGCTGCAAAAGTCTATTGTGCCGCGAAATCTAAAAACAGCACCCGACCGAAAAAATATGCCGGCTGCAATTCCTTTTTTACATACAAGGAAATGCGCCAGCTGGAGAGGCAATTCGATCCCCCGGCACCCGCGAGCTGCCATTACCTGACAAAACCCGTTGCGGTTATTCAAAATGGAACAGATGCGATTAAAACCGCGCAAATATATTTAAACGGCCCCGACCGCGCCTGTGATGCAACCGAAGCGCTGTGTGCTGTGGCCCGGCGGGACTTTTCACCCACTAGCGCATGCATTCATGAATACGCCACATCCAAGCTTAAAGAGGCCGTAAAGGATTCATCTGCCGTTCTAGCCCTGAAGTATTTTCCCAATCTGCTTGAGCATCGCGACATCATCAATCTGGCGTGTGAGGGAAAAATAAAGGCGCTATATTTTTATGAACCTTCCTGCGAGCATGGACCTTTTCTCTCACAATTGGATCACAATCGTCTTCAGGAATACCATGCTTTTGGAATCGAAGTATACTGGGTGTCCGGATTAAATGGTTGTCTGATGGTCCACACCATGCGCGACGGGATGGGGTATTTTGTCCTGCCGGAACGGCTGGCCGACTTCCACAAATCAATGCTCTTCGCCTTTTATGGGTCAAATATGCGGCTTTCAAAGGAAGGCGAAGCGCGTCTGGGGAACCTGATGGATGACCTGATCGCTTTTTGGGGTCAGAGTATCGGAATCGTCACCGGGGGCGGCAGTGGCGTTATGGAACAGGCCAACAGCCTTGCGCGGACACGCGGCATTTTGTCCGGCGCCAATTTTTTGGACATCACCGATCAGTCCCTGACCACCGATGTTGATTTTTGCCAGGTCTTTCAATCCACCTGCCGCCACAGCAGACAGAAATGGTTCGAAGTGGCATCCTTTCCGATCTTTAATGTCGGCGGCCTGGGCTCGCTCGAAGAACTGGGAATTACGCTGTGCAACATGAAGCTGTCCATCCTGGAACAGGTTCCGGTTATATTGTTTGACACCGAGGGGCGCCAGGGGTTCTGGGATGGCATTGATAGCCAGATCAAGGAAATGATCTCCCGCGGCCGGGCGCCCGATTGGATTCAGGATAACATTTTCGTTACCGATGATCCCAAAGACGTGATTGAGGCGTATCGGTCCCGTCTTCAACTCTTCTAAAAAGCTGTCTTAAAAGAGTTCTTTATTCGAATAGGTGTTGTGAACTTCAGTTTTGGATTTTATAGCGTATTCTGAGGACGCCGTCATCGAAGGCGGTGGAGGTGATCCGGAACGCTCCGATTTCGGCGGTTGAACTGACATGCGGGCCGATACAGGGGCAGTGGTCGTAATCGCCGATACTGACAATCCGGATCCGGTCTCCCACGTCATCCGGCAGTTTTTCTATATTGAACCGGCTGACGGCCTCCGATTTTGAAATAAACCCCTCGTTCACCTGCAAATCTGATTGAATGACGCGGTTAACCCGGGATTGGATTTCCTCAATTTCAGCATCCGTCAGGGCCTTTTTAAAATGATAATCACATTTTGATTTTTTGCGCTCAATATGGGCATTAAAGCAGCGACCGCATTGATACATGCGGTCCATGGTTTGATTTAAAATGTGCTCGGCTGAATGCATCCGCGGGTCATAATTTTTTTTCATATTTTAAAAACCTCTTTGACACCCTTTTATCCTGATCAATTTCAATCCGGCAAGGAATTTTTTGCTCAATTCCAGCGAGATTTCATGCGCATATACCTCGCCGTCCGGACTGACCCCCCTGATAACCCCATCGTGTAGAAAGAATTGCAGCAGTTGTCTGCCGGCATCGTTGCGGTCATTGGAATTTGAGATGCGGGCGGTGGCAGGTGCAGGAGCGGGTAAGGGCAGGCCCTTGTCGACAAGGAACTTCATAAAGTTAACAATTCGACTCAAACGCAGCAGCGTTATCGATTCTGTGCGGGTGGTGGTATGGGATAGGGGCAGGGCGCTTGATCGCATACCGGAAAATTTTTCAGGCAGCAGGCCCATCGATGCGCAGAGCGCGTAATCGGTGCTGCCCGGAGCCGGGTAAAAAATGGAGCTGCCGGCGAGAACCCTGAGTCTTGCCAGATAGAGGAGATCTGCAAGGGAATCTTCTGCCTTCTGAAACGGCGCTCCGATGATAATGTAAGCGACCGCTTTCAGACCATAGGCTTCGGCAAAGGCGAGCGCGTCTTCGAATTCCTTGCGGACATCGGGTCGCCGAAATCGTTTTAGCTGCGCCTTGGATGTGGTGCCCAGCGACAGGTTTAACTCCCTGAAACCGGCTGCCTGCATGGCAGCGATGACCTGCTCGTCAAGCGATGAGGGCAGCAGTCCGTTCATGGCCCTGAACTCGATTTGATTGCCGCCAAAGCGCGCTTTGATTTCTTTTAATAATTGCAGAAACCATTTTCGATCCAACGATAGGTTCTCATCTTCAAAATCGATAAATCCGGCGCCGTATTGGGTTACGGCGTTTTGAATTTCAATGATTACGGATTCCACGCTCCTTCGGCGATGGCGAAAAGGAGACGATGCCCCCATTGAACAGTAGCTGCAATTGAGCGGACATCCCCGGCTGGCAACAACTACCGCAGCGGCCTTTTTGTTGCGGCGGTAATAGCGCTGGTTCAGCAGCTGGGACGCAGGCAGGGGATAATTCTCCGGATCGTCCATGATGGCCGTTTCGCCGAGATGTAGGCTGCCGTCTGATTTGCGGTAAACCAGACCCGGTATTTCATCATAGCCCGATCCGCTGCGAAGTGCTTTTGCCAGCAAAGCCATTGAGACTTCACCTTCGCCGCGCATGACAAAATCCACCGCCGAGGATTCCATAATCCGCTCTGGCAGGGCAGTGGGGTGATGGCCCCCCAATACAATTTTACAATCCGGGTGATGGGTTTTCACCATTTGGGCGGTTTTAACGGCCTCATCGGCATAGGCGGAAAATAAGGAGGAAACACCCACCAGAAAGGGTTGAGATTTCGCAACCGCTTGCGCGATGAAGTCGAAACTGTAACCGAAATGCCGATAGTGATGAAACAGGGCGAAGGGAGATTGGTCGGGCTTTCCGTAATACGGCTGTAAATAGGCCATTTCCTGCGGCAGGTCGATAACGCGGGATTTTGGCGTGGCCAAAGCATCCAGAATTTTAACGGAAAACCCGGCTTCAACCAGTCCGGCAGCAATACCGGCCAATCCGTATGGCACAGTGCGCTTGGCGGTTAGATAAAAATCGCGAATCGGGGGTTGGATGAGCAGGATATCGGATTTTGAATCTTGAAGTGATGAAGTCATGGAATATTGGAAACAATCTCCAAAAATATTTAACACCCGACGGCACAGTTTTTAATCTAGTGAAACTCCCCGCGGCTTGCCGCGGGGAGTTTCACTTTAGGCACTTCTAATCAGCAAAGGTATGAACTTATGGTTGGCCCTGGGAAACGGATAGTTTTTGTATTCATCCAAACGGATCCAGCGGAAATCAACCGGGCCGCGCAGATATACTCTACCGGATATGTACTGGCAGCAGAAGACATCCATAACGATTTTAAAATGTGTGTAGGCGTGCTTAACCATTGCCAGATGCCGGTCGACGTTGACCTTCAGATTGACTTCTTCTTTAATTTCCCTGATACAGGCGGCCCGGGCCGACTCACCGTCTCTGATCTTGCCGCCCGGAAATTCCCATAATCCCCCCAGCAGCCCTTCGGCCTTGCGCCGGGTGATCAGAACCCGGTCCTTTTTAAAGACAACGCCCACCGCAATATGGTATTGCGGTGTGGCTTTAGTTTTTTGGCGTTTCGGAAAACCGGCAACCTGGTTGGTTTGATAAGCCCGGCAAACATGATTCAGCGGGCAGGCATCGCAGGAGGGATTGCGGGGTTTGCAGATTAAGGCGCCGAGCTCCATCATGGCCTGGTTGAATATGCCCGGCTGTTGTGAATCCAAAAGCCTGTCGGCAGCTTGTTTAAACCTGTTTTGGGAGCTTGCCTGATTCACGGGCGCTTCAATTTTATGCAAACGGGCCAATACGCGCTTGACATTCCCATCGACCACTGCATGCGGTTGATCAAAGGCCATGCTCATTACGGCGGCAGCGATATAATCGCCAACGCCGGGCAGACTGTGAAAAGACTCCCAGGTATCTGGAATCCGGGCGCCGTGATCCCGCACCACCGCTTTAGCAGCGCGGTGCAGATTTCGAGCCCGGGCGTAATACCCCAGCCCCTCCCAGACTTTGAGTACCGCCTGTAAATCGGCGCCGGCCAGCGTTTTAATATTTGGAAACCGTTTTAGAAATTCGCGGTAATAGCTTAAAACCGTGTTTACCTGGGTTTGCTGCAGCATCACCTCTGAAACCCAGATACGGTAAACGTTCTTTGATCGGCGCCATGGTAAATCACGATGATTCGCGCGATACCACCTAATCAACTGTCTTTTCAGAAATTCGATGTCAATGGGTTTCATGCAAGAACAAATCGCCTGCGCCTTATTTTCGATTTAAGGCTCCTGGCTACTGGCTTCTTGCTTCTGGCCGAACCGGAGACAAGTAACAAGGAAAATGTGAGAAGTGGCCAGCGACAAGAAGCCTTTAAAGAATTCAACTGAACTAAATTATACCACACGACTTTTGGAAAATTTTTGTGGGACAAAATGCTAAATGGTGTTTTACTTTTTACCGAGAATGCGCTCTACCATGGTGTGGACGTCCGAAGTGGGCTCTTTGCACGCAAAGCCCTTGCACACATGGGCGGTGGCTTGGCCCTTAACAAGCTGCAGGCCGTCGGTATAGCCTGCAAATTTAGCCAGCCGTTCGGCATTTTGGTCCGATTTGACCAGGGTAACCTTATTGGGGGTGAAATTAAGGTTCAATGCAGCCAGCAATTTGCGGGCATCGCTTTTATCAGGTTCACCTGAGATCACCACTTCCTGACCCGGACGAATGGCAAAATCGACACCCAGCAGAAAATAGGTAAAGGCCGTCGGCTGGGATTTTACCGTGCCGGCAAAGGCACGCATTTGCTCATGGGCCTTAGTATCCCATTTGGGATCACCCGTCAACCTGGCCAGCCACAGCAGGTTCAATAACGAAACGGAATTGGCTGAAGGAATGGCACCGTCGTACAGTTCTTTGGGCCGTACCGGAAGCTCTGCGCTTTGATTCGGGGTCGAGAAAAAACCGCCGCCGGTTTCATCCCAAAAATCGTTCAGCATGGTCTTTTGCAATGCGACCGCTTCTTCGGCATACGTTAAATCAAAGGTTGTCTGGTATAAGTTCAGCAGCCCGAATATCAAGAAGGCATAATCGGCAGCCTGGGCTTCAATGGCCCGCTGGCCGTCTCTGTAGCGATGAAACAGCCTGCCGTGACCATCCCGCATTTCCGTTAAAATGAATCGGGCTGATTTCTCTGCGGCCCGGGCGTATTCGGGTTTATTCAGGATCCGGGCCCCCATAGACAGAGAACCGATCATCAGGCCGTTCCAGTCGGTCAGGATCTTATCGTCTTTTAGCGGGTGAGTCCGCTCCCGGCGGCATTGAAATAATTTCTGGCGGATTTTTTCCCACTGTTTATTAATCTCCTTTTCAGCCAGATTCAGTTCCGCGGCCCATTGGCTTAGAGATTTTTCCAGATGAAGAATGTTGGCCCCGGTTTTCTGCCCGCTGGCTTCGTCGGAAAAATTGCCGTCCGGTTTCAGATTCAATATTTTTCCCCATACTTCAGATTGGCCGTCCCCCAGCATTTTTTTGAATTCGCTGCTGCTCCATACATAAAATTTACCTTCTTCGCCTTCGCTGTCGGCATCTTCGGCCGAAAAAAATGCACCTTCTGCAGATGTCATATCCCTTAAGACATAGGCGAAAATTTCATCCGCTGTTTGGGCGTAGAATTCGTCTCTGGTGATCTGGTAAGTTTCCAGGCAGGCCTGGGCGATGAGGGCCTGGTCGTACAGCATTTTTTCAAAATGCGGTAGCAACCATTGTGCGTCTGTAGAATAGCGGTGAAATCCATAGCCGACGTGATCCCAGATCCCGCCCAGACGCATCGCCTGCAATGTTTTTTCCACCATTTTCAGCGCCCTGGCGTCCGCGGTGCGGTGATGACAGCGCAATAGAAAGAGCAGGCGATGGGGCGTCGGAAATTTAGGGGCACTTTCGAATCCGCCGAATTTGGAATCGTAGCTCTGCCAGAGCAGTTCAAAGGCATGATCCAGTAAGGATTCGCCCGGGTCATTGGCGGCTGAAAAGGTAAATGCGCGGTCTAAGTTGGCCGCGATACTGGCCGCTGAGTTATGCACTTTGTCGGTTTGGGATGTCCACAGGCGGTGTACCTGCTCACAGAGCTCGATAAGGCCCGCGCGGCCAAGCCGGTTGCGCTTGGGAAGGTAAGTGGCGGCGAAAAAAGGTTGTTTATCGGGTGTAAGGAACAGGTTCAGGGGCCAGCCCCCGCTTCCGGTTAGCATCTGGCAGGCAGCCATGTACACGGCATCAATATCCGGTCGTTCCTCCCGGTCCACTTTGATACAAATGAATGTATCATTCAAAACCCGGGCGACCTCATCATCTTCAAAGGATTCTTTTTCCATCACATGACACCAGTGACAGGTGGCGTAACCGATGGAAATAAATACCGGCTTGTTTTGTGTTTTCGCCAGCTCAAACGTCTCTTCAGACCACGGGCGCCATTCCACCGGGTTGTGGGCATGCTGCAGAAGATAGGGACTTTTTTCATTGATTAGCTGGTTGGGAGCCATAGAATCCTCCGAATGCTAAAACACGGGTCATAATCTTGAGCGCCTGTGCAAATTGAATATCGAATCGCCCTAAAGACGTGACCTAAAGTCAGAATTGCGAATTACGAAGTTTTCGTTTGCGCTCATTCAATTGTCAGCAAGAATATCAGGCTATGAATACAAAAATAGGTACTCCAATGAGAATGTGCAACTTTTAAAGCAAAGGGTGCATTGCCGGAATTTAGCGCTACTTAACTTGTAACCGTCCAAACAGGGATTATACTAAAGCTGTAATGCTATCATGCTGTTTTAAATAGTATTTTCAATTTTGCGCCAATTATAGATGGCTAAATGATAAAGGAGATGCGACATGGAAAACGGAATCACATTTGCTCTACCGACTCTGGATAACTCTTCGATGAGCCGGGATGACCAGTCGGCTCTGATTGTGAATCAGGCGACAGCCGTTATCGTAGCGGCCTATCTTAAACATGCGACTGAAATGGCTGCACACCGGGTCTCCGTGGGCGGAACCGCCAACACGTCAATTGCATACCTGATTACGGCCGATGAACTTCCGGGTCTGATCAACCAGGTACAGGATGCGCTTAAGTCGTTTTAATAGAAATACGGTTTGGCAAATTAACGGGACATTGTTAGAAAAAAGGTAATTTTGAGGATAATAAAAGTTTTCGAAAGTATCGGCCCTGGAGTACTGGAGTGTTGAAAAAAGACATCAATGCTTTAACCATTGCTCCAATACTCCAGTACTCCAATGCTCCGAAATTTATTAGGATTGAAAGTTCACACCTTGGATTACCTTATTTCGGATTATAGATCCGTATAGCGCTTTTCCAGGTGGTCATATGGCGGGTAGGTGGTCAATCGCGGGTCGTCGATGGGTTTGCCGACGGTGAAATGGTAAAGACTTTGGTAGTGATTGTCGCCAAGGCCCATTATTTCGTGGACGGCGTCATCAAAAAAACACCCGATTCCCGTGCCTCTGAAGCCGTGGGCCTCCGCTTCCAGATACAACACCTGCCCGATCATTCCGGTCTCCCAGAATAAATGGCGATAAAGGTACGGCCGGGCTGCAACGATTTCTTTAAATTTTGCGATCATCCCCAGAGAAAAGGCGCTGAAGCCGGCGATCTCCTGGTGACAGCTGACCATCATGGCCTGCTGCCTGAAGTCTCCTGCGCAAAGATGATACAGCGGAATATTCGTTTCCACGGGTTTCCATTGAAAATCGGAGCGCACCAGGCGTTTAATTTCTTCTAGATCATCTCGCGCGCGCAAAAAGAAATACAGCCCCGGTGTCAGGCCGACAATGTTATGAACGAAAATAAGTAGATGGATCGAAGGCGCTATCAGTTCGGTGTCAAAGGGTGCACAATCCATGCGCGGCAGGGTTTTGTCGAGCATGGTTAAAAACTGGTTCTTGGTAATAGATCCATCGGGATCAAAGGATGTCGCGCTTCGGCGTTGTCGAATGATATCCGCCGCAGACAATGGGCTGGACTCGGTTGCGGACCACGGTCGCCTATCCAGGTCACAGATGGTTTCCGCAGAGGGAGGCTTTTTTGTCACTCGCGCTGTTGCGTATATTATTTCCCAGTTTACGTTGGTTTGACTCAATCCTTCAGGCGCTCCAATAAACTTCAGCCTGGCAAATTGGGAAACAAGGGGATCCGGTAAACTGCGCGGGATGTGATTTGGTCTGGGCAGATGTACGAAGCATAAGAAATCGACGTGCTCCTCTTCCAGTTTTGGAAAACGGATCTGGTCAAAACCCAGGACCGCATTGATATGCTCGTCGGACAAACAGCCCAGATAGGTAACTTTCCAGCCGCACAGGTTGGCTGAAAAGCTCAGACAGGCCAGCGCATGGCCGGCATCGTGGTTGCAATAACGGAATGCGCGCTCACCGTATTTCCATGATTCGCGCCAGAAGATGCTGCTGACCCCGACTAAAAATCCGTCCGTCCCAAAATGTGCTACAATGCGCTGCCAGAGTTGCACTGGGATATCAGCGCGTTTCTCTATCAGGTGGCCAAGGGCATTGTAGTGGTAGACGCCGCTCTCTATCGGTTTCATGGGCGGCAGGATCAGATGGGCTTCCGTGGGATGAAGGTTTCCGCTCGAAGGGTTCATTCGCAGCGACCAGCGGGAACCGGCCGCCGCTTTCCAGGCGGATAACCCCAGAGACAGCTCCAGAAAACCGGCAACGGTTTCAATCGTAAAGGGCTGTGGCCTATTGTTTTTGCGCTCATATAAATCCAGATGCGCACCGGGTGGATCTTGCGCCAGCAGTTTCAGAGGGTAAGCCGGCGAACCGCTGTAGGTCCGAAACGGATTCGGCTGATTTTTCCAATCCATGTAGCCGGGTGATCGGGCATAACGGTCATAATGATGCTTTGTTGCTTCGTGATAGCTTATGATTTCATCATACGTTTCGGAAGTCATTGTTTAAATAAAATAGCCCCTGATTGAATTTTAACAAATCTATTTACCATGAACCCATCTCAAAAATGTGGATCAGGGTTCAGGGTAAGGCGCGGGTCAGTTCAAAAGCGGAGCATACACGTTAGTATGTGAGCATTTTGGGCTGAGCCGCAACACAGCCATGGGCACTTAGACGCATTTTTGAGATGGGTTCATATAAAAAGGGCGACCCCTACCGGGAGTCGCCCTTTTGGCTTGGCATTTTCTTATTTTAATCGCCACAGTTTCCGGTGGTGCTGCAGCTTCCGCATGCAGAATTGGCAGGACCGAAGTCGATGTTAGAATCAATTTTAAACCCGTATCCCAGAAAATCGACTTTTACGGGTTGCGCTTTCTCATAGAACTCTTTTTCCATGATGAATTGAAAACCATTTACCTCGAACACATTATCGGTATCTTTAGGCTCATCCAGAGCCATAGCCAGCGAAGGGCCGCCTCAACCGCCTGCATTCAAAAAGATCCGAATCGGTGAGACCTCTTTGCCATTAAAGTATTCCTGAATCTGTTTGGTCGCTTCTTCCGTTACTTCCACCATGATGTTTTAATCCTCCTTGCGTATTTTAAGCTCAGTTCGGATAGCCTGGCCGGTTTTGCTATCAAATTTCCTTAAATGTTAACTATGCCGGGGCTATTTGTCAAATTTAAAATGAATTCAGCTAAGATATTGATTTTAAATAGGCTTCATACACTGCGTAATCTTTTTGAGAAAATTGGATAAAAATAATTTTTTCCAGGGAGGGATGGTCTTTTAAAAACGCGCAGCTGGTATCTACTGCGATTTTACACGCATCTTCGATCGGATAGCCGTATACACCGCAGCTGATGGCCGGAAACGCAATTGTTTTAAGATTTTTTTCAACGGCCAGTCTCAGGCTGCTTAAATAACAGCTGGTCAACAGCTGGCTGTCTTTGGGGGTTCCGCTGTATACCGGTCCGACGGTATGAATGACATGATGGGCTGCAAGATTGTATCCCCCGGTTATCCGGGCCTCACCCGTAGGGCAACCGCCGATAGTACGGCACTCCTCCAATAATTCCGGGCCGGCAGCGCGATGGATGGCACCATCCACGCCACCACCGCCCAACAGCTTTGTATTGGCCGCATTGACAATCGCATCCACCTCCAGCCGCGTGATGTCGCCCTGCTGAATCTCTATTTTTTCTATTATGGCCTTATCCATATTGTCTCCCATCCTAATTATCTTTTATTTTAGGAATTGAATGACGTTAATTTGATAGAGTCGGTCAGGCAATTTAAATCCGAAATCCGAAACAATCACAAAGTTCGAATGTTCAAAATTCTAAACGGTTTGTCGCATTGGGATTTGTTATTTTGTATTTGCCCTTCGACTTTGCTCAGGGTGGTGAGTACTTCGACCGTGCTCAGGACCGTGAGCCTGTCGAACGGCCGGTCGAACCATTTCGATTTTCGTGCTTCGGATTTGATCGGACGTATACTCACGAACAATTTTTATAAATCATATAACGTTTCGTCCTTAGTTGGTGGCGGCTTTCGAACGACTTTGCCGCCTTCCTTTTTATCCGGTAAAAGAAAAGGCTCCTCCTCTTCCAATAAATCTCCCATTTCCGCCTCTATGGCATCCGGATCTTCACCGGCCTCCATCCGCTTTAATGCTTCACTCATGCCCGGCCCCAGTTCGAGGCCGGTCATATCCGAAAGCTTGCGCATGAGATTGGCCGCCTGCCGGGGATCATCTTCGTTGATTTTATCAGCCTCACCTGCCAGCATTTGCATGGCTTTTTCCATTTTATTTTCATCAAACGGCAGGTCATCCATATCGCTGTCTTCGGTGGCCTTGCCGGTAAACGCAAATGCCGACATTCGTCTGGAAAGCGTTTTTGTCTTACACTTGGGGCACTTGGGTTTTTTAGAGGTGTTTACGGTTTTGGAAAAAAAATTGAAAATAGTATTACAGTCGTCACAATAAAATTCGTAGATGGGCATAACCTCTCCTCATTTCGTTTGCCTTCTGGCACTATATATATTCAAAAAAATAATAGAAACTGCCTATTTTTTTGTCAACTCAATAAATCTTCATTGTCCGTTGTCAGTGGTCTGTTGGGTTTGATTGACGGATCGCTGAGCGTAAAAATAGCCTCAAAGTTATTTGCGACGGACCACGGCCAACCTAACGATTGACAGGTGTTGACTTGCAAGTAGTCGTTTGTTATGGCACCCTCAAATTGAATTTAATCTTGGAAAGGAAAGGGACTGACTGTTATGGAAAGAACACTGGCGATCGTTAAACCAGACGGCGTTTCACGCGGAATTATCGGTGAAGTGATTAAACGACTTGAAAGCAACGATTTTAAAATCGTGGCGATGAAGATGCTTCATCTCACGCAGAAGCAGGCAGAGGGGTTCTATGCCGTGCACCGAGGAAAGCCCTTTTTTGAAAGTCTAACCGCATTTATGAGCTCCGGGCCGGCCGTGGTCATCATACTCGAGGGTGAAAATGTCATTGCCCGATATCGTGAACTGATGGGAGCGACCAATTACAAGGAAGCAGCGGAAGGGACGATTCGTAAAGATTTTGCAACGGATATTGAAAAAAATGTGGTTCACGGTTCAGACGCTCCGGAAACAGCTGCCTTTGAAATGGCTTATTTTTTCAACAATCTTGAAATTGTGAGCTGATGCCCGCTACCGTTGATCTAAATAATGTCTCCATTATTCTGAGCCGGCCGCACTATCCGGAAAATATCGGTGCGGCGGCCCGGGCGATGTGCAACATGGGGTGCGGGCAACTGATTGTAGTGGATCCGCAAAATTGCGATCTCTCCCGGGTTTTAAAAATGGCGACTCATGCCGCCATCGATGTGGTCGAACAAATGCAGGTCTATGAAGACCTGCGGACGGCGCTTGAGCCTTTAAATTATGTCATCGGTACCACCGCCCGTCTGGGCGGCCAAAGACAGCTGGTTGGATCCGTGGCCAATCTGGCGCAAAAACTGGCGCCCATTTCTGAAAAGAATCGGGTGGGCATTCTGTTTGGCCCTGAGGACCGCGGATTGACCAATGCAGATATTCGTTTATGCCATGAACTGGTCAACATACCGACCGCTGAATTTTCATCGCTAAACCTGGCACAGGCCGTAATGGTCGTGTGCTATGAATTGCGGCGTTACAATCAACCCGAGGTCAAAACCTTTGTACCGCGTCTTGCGAACCGGCACGAACTCGAGGGCATGTATGCGCAATTAAAAGATATTCTGGTCAGAATCAGCTACATTCAGCCGGACAATCCCGATTATTTTATGAATAATATACGCCATTTTGGGACGCGCCTGAAACTGCGCGCCAAGGAGGTGAGCATTATTCGCGGTATTTGTCGACAAATTGATTGGTACGGGAAAAAATGTTACCGGGATGGGCTGGAAGATCGACGGGATTGAGACCTTTATAAGCTCCTGGTCGCTGGCTCCTGGTAACTGGCTGCTTGTCTCTGGATCGGCCAGGAGCGAGAAGCCAGCAGCCAGAGGCCTGACACATGAACCCAGAACCTTTGAACCTTGAACCTGGTACTAAAGCCTGAGTAGCGTGAATCCGGTATCGCGGTCGAACATCCTTCTCCCTTTGGATTCTAAAAGTTCGAAAAGAATCACTTCCATGATGTGCCATACCTTTACACCCCGGCGAATGCATCCGGTCTTTGTGGATGCGTTCCGGCCGCAGGCCATGTGCAAATGAAGCACAGGATTGCCTTGCTGATCCGGAAAAAGTGTTCCGGTACCGGCTACATCATGTACGTCTTCCAAAACATACTCAAGGGGAGATACGGGCAGTTCATTTCCCCTTTCAGGTCCGACGATGAGTTTACTGCCTTTATCGGCGCCGCCAATGATGATCAGAGAAGCGGCCTCTATGGACTGGTCCCGGGCAAACTGCTCGATTTCCTCGTGAACAATATCTCCGTTTTCAAGACAAATTGCAAAAATTCGACCGGGTTTGCACTCTGAAAATTTCACGTTTAACCGCTTTGCCTCCTTTTCAGCCAGCTAAAGCATGTTGATCAATGGCCTTGCCGTTATCCATGTTTAATACATGCGTAATGCAGTTTAACATTTCCTCATCCTGATTGGGCACATAGATCAGGTTCGTGGGGGTTTGGCTTCCGATATGTTCAAAAATATCCAGTATTTTTTTTCTGTTCTTGATATCCAGACCTTGAAAAGGCTCATCTAAAATTAGAATTTCAGGAGATTTGACCATGGCCCGGGCGATCAGCACCAGCTGGCGCTGTCCGTGGGACAGGCGGCCAAATCTGCGATCGGCCAATTCATCGATGCTCAGAAAATGAGTCCATTCCCTGGCAATCGCAAGCTCTTCGGGGCTGCATCTTTTGTACAATCCGTTTGAATCGAAAAAACCTGAACAGACAACATCAAATGCGTTGATATTCCTGTGCTGGCGAATCTGCAGGTCCGATGAGATGAAGCCGATTTGTTTTTTTATATCCCAGATGCTTTCTCCGGATCCTCTTTTTTGCCCGAAAAGATAAATTTCATTTGCATAGGCCTGCAGGTTATCTCCGAGGATCAGTGTTAAAACGGTTGATTTGCCGGCTCCTTTTGGCCCTAAAATGGCCCAGTTTTCACCTGCTTTTACACACCAGCTAAATTGATCAAGAACCACCTGACTGCCATATTTGACCGCTACGTTATCCATTTCGATTAAATTCCGTGCCGATGGTGACCCGGTTTTCTCAGCGGAAGCGATGGCCCGGCTTGTTTTTGGGGGGGTGCCTTGCAGCGGACGGTCTTCAATTTCATAAACGCGGTTGATGTTCGTCTCTGTAAAAACGTCTTCCTTTTTACCCCCCATGAATATTTTGCCGTACCTCAAAAGCAGCACGTGGGTTATATTCGGTACAATTTCTGCGAATTGGTGGGTAATCAAAATGACGTGCATGCTTTCGTCCATTAAATCATTAATGATTTTGGCCAGGGTATTTCGTGATTTTGCATCCAATCCGTCGAAGGGTTCATCCAGTATCAGCAGCTTTGGGCGTTTTATTAATGCTTTCGCAATTAAAACGGTATTCATCTCACCTGTGGATAGGGACCTTATGTTTCTTGGCAGCAGCGCTTCAATTCCGATTTTCTCGGTAATCGCATTCAATCTTTTTTCATCCTGAGCGCCATCCGCAGATTCAATCCGTTTATTTAAAATGACATCCTTTACCGTTGTGATTTCATCTATTTTGCCGCTAAACTCCCTAAAGCTGTCCTGCAGGTTTTCGCGCTCGATAATATCGCGGTGCAGCTCGGGCGATACATATCCAATCGCATTTGCCATGGTGGCCGGATTGCGACGATCTTCTTTTGAAAAGTGGTAAACGAGATCGCCCCTTACAACCGGCACGGCACCAAAAAGCGATTTGGCAAATGTCGTTTTCCCGGAACCGTTGGGGCCCAGTATGGCCCAGTGCTCATTGGAATTAATCTGCCAGGAGGTATTCTCAAGATACAGCCTGTCTCGCAAGCGAACGGAAGTATTATCTAAGGTTATAAAAGGTTCGGTGTCCATATGTTTAATAGTGGGTATCTGCGTATTCCACCCAGCCACCGGCTTCCACAAGGGCGCGGTCAAAATCAGTCAGGGAAAATTTGATCTCCTCCTTGGCGTCGTCTGCTTCAATGATGAACACCTGTTTTTTTAGGTCTGTTGTTACAGTAGTTTCTCTGTGAGCGTAGGATTGAAAGAGTTGATCGATGGTAGGTGCCGGCAACTCGGCTGCCAGCATTCCGCAGTTAAACATATTTTGTCTGTAGATACGGGCAAAGCTTTCCGCAATGACCAGATTAATTCCATTGACCTCCAGCGCCCAGGGTGCATGTTCTCTGGATGAACCGCAGCCAAAATTGGCACGACTGACAATAACGTTTTTGCCGCTGATATCGCGGTCCGGGTCGAACCCCTCCAGTTTGATATCTTCAAACAGATAGGGCCCGAGCGCTTCTTTGGAGATTTCGGCCAGGTATTTGGCCGGAATGATTTCGTCCGTATTGATATCCGCACGATCCAGAAACAAGACCTTGCCGTTGAAATTTTTAATTGTATCCATATTTAATCCGATCCTTTTTCCTAAGATTTATTATAAAGCGGTGAATTGGCGATATGGCCTGCAATGGCCGAGGCCGCTGCGGTTGCGGGGCTCATTAAATGAATCATTCCGCCTTTGCCCATTCGGCCCATGAAATTACGGTTTGTGGTTGAGGCACACACTTCGCCATCTGCCAGGACGCCGTTGCTCATTCCCAGACAGGCGCCACAGGTGGGATTGGTGACACAAAAGCCGGCATCCATGAAGATGCTCATAATACCCTCATCGAGCGCCTGCTGGAAAATTTTAGGCGTTGCCGGAGATACGATGCCGCGGACATTGTCGTTAATCTTCTGCCCTTTTAAAATCTGTGCGGCAATTCTCAAGTCTTCGATCCGGCCGTTGGTGCAGGATCCGATGTAAATCTGGTCGATTGCAGTTGTGACCATTTCACTAACCGGGCGCACCTGGTCCGGTTTATATCCGTGCGTCACCATGGGCTCCAGCTGCGATACGTTGTGATCAATTTCCGCGTCATAAGTGGCGTCAGCATCCGGCCAGAATTCCTTAAATGCTGCCAGAGCGGCGCCTTTATCGGGATATTCATCCTGAATAAACGGCCACAGATATTCAAGCGTCGTTTGATCCGGATAGCAAATGCCGCTGGTGGCGCCGGCCTCAACCGCCATGTTGCAGAGGGTCATTCTGGCATCCATGCTCATGGCTTCGACCACCGGTCCGCTAAATTCGATAATCTTGTTGGTGGCGCCGTTGACGCCGATTTTGCCGATAATCGAGAGGATAACGTCTTTGGCAAACACACCGGCCGGCAATGTGCCGCTGATATTGATTTTAATGGTACTGGGATGATGAAAGGCGCAAATACCTTTTAAAATACCCACCTCGAGATCCGTGGTTCCCACGCCGGGGGCAAAGGCGCCAAAAGCCCCGTACGTGCAGGTATGCGAATCTCCCATAATGATAGCATGCCCCGGTCTGACAAAGCCCTTTTCGGGGAAAAGAACGTGACAGATGCCATTTCTGCCGATATCGAAAAAGTCCTTGATATCGTGGCGTCGCGCCCACTCCCTTAGGATTTTTCCCTGGGCGGCTGTTTGTGAATCTTTGGCGGGGGAGACATGATCAATCACCGCTTTAATTTTTTGGGGATCAAACACCCGGTCTTTACCCCTTGCGATCAGATCCACAATGGCTGTAGGTGTTGTAATTTCGTGGCAGAAAACGGCATCGAGACGCAGAACGTGTATATTATCCGAGGGATTGTCGATGCGGTGAGAATTAAAAATTTTTTCGGCAACTGTTAGACCCATAATATACCTCATTAAATAAATTTGGCGTTGGCTATTGTTTAAACCAGGAAGTATTATTGTTCAAGCGCAATATCAGGCCCACGTCTTCCCGGCAGAATGCGGGATTTGACATGTCGATTAATATAGGAACATATTGCAGCGATGCAAGGCTTATCGCCTATCGCGAAGTGCAAAGCGCAGACATATTGAAATTGTCTTCCGATTCGGGTTTAACGCTATGCCCTGTGCGTCATGCCCCAAAGTTTTTACCCATTCCGAATTCCACATTCAATCCGATTCCGACTTAAGCACCGCTAGAAACGCCGATTGGGGAATCATCACCTTGCCGACCATTTTCATGCGCTTTTTGCCCTTTTTCTGTTTCTCGAGCAGTTTGCGTTTGCGGGTGATGTCTCCACCGTAGCATTTGGCGGTAACATCTTTTCTCAGGGCTGAAATCGTTTTGCGGGCGATGATGTTGCCGCCGATGGCACCCTGGATGGCGATTTTAAACATCTGTCTCGGGATTTCCTGCCTCAGCTTTTCACAGGCGGATCTGGCCCTGGCAACGGCGTTGTCTTTGAACACCAGCTGCGATAATGCATCCACCCGCTCGCCATTAATTAATATGTCCAGTTTGATCAGGTCGGTTTCGCGATAGTCGATCAGGTCGTAATCAAACGAGCCGTAACCCTGTGTCAGGGATTTGAGGCGGTCGTAAAAATCATAAATAACCTCTGCCAGCGGCATCTCGAATATCATTTCCAGACGGTCGCTGGTGAGGTAGTGATAGGTCTTATTAATTCCGCGCCGCTCCAGGCACAGATTCATAACCGCTCCCATGTAGCGATCCGGTACGATAATGGAAGCCCGAATATAGGGCTCCTGCGTCGTTGTAATTGCAGTCGGGTCGGGGTAGTAAGCCGGATTGTCGATGGTCATTTTCGATCCGTCATTCATGACCACCTGATACTGAACCGATGGCGCTGTCAAAATGAGTGAAAGATCATATTCGCGTTCCAGTCTCTCCTGAACGACTTCAAGATGTAAAAGCCCTAAAAAGCCGCAGCGAAAGCCAAAACCCAGGGCTACCGATGTATCCTTTTCATAGACCAGGGCCGCATCATTTAATTTAAGCTTTTCCATGCCGGCCGCCAGTTCTTCGTAACCATCTGAGGCCGTCGGATATATCGAAGAAAAAACCACCGGTTTCGTCATTTTAAATCCCGGCAGCGCAGAATCACAGGGGCGATCCCTATGGGTGACGGTGTCCCCGCAGCGCGTGTCACTGATCGTTTTTATTCCGGCAATGATGTAGCCCACCTGTCCGGCGTAAAGCGTCTGTAAGGGGACGTGTTCCAGCTGAAAAACACCAACCTCTTCGACCCGGTACGCGGTCTGGTTGGATGTGAAAATGATCGTATCCCCCGGTTTTATGTTTCCGTGAAAAATGCGCAGATGAACAACTGTGCCGCGATAGGGATCATAATGCGAGTCAAAAATCAGGGCTTGTAAAGGTTTGTCCCTGTCACCGCCGGGCGGCGGTAATTTTTTGACAATGGCTTCAAAAACCCGATCGATTCCCAGTCCCTGCTTGGCCGATATTAGCAGGGCGGCCTCCGGATCCAGTCCCAGGTCCTCTGCAATCTGTTTCTTTACGCGATCAACATCGGCCGAAGGGAGATCGATCTTATTTATGATCGGGACGATTTCCAGATCGTGCTCAAGCGCCAGATAAAGATTGGCCAATGTCTGCGCTTCCACTCCCTGGCTGGCATCGATCAATAACAGCGCGCCCTCACAGGCAGCCAGCGCACGTGAAACTTCATAGGTAAAGTCCACATGCCCGGGAGTGTCGATCAGGTTCAGAAAATAGGTTTGGTCATCATCAGCTGTGTAGGGCAGGCAGATCGTCTGGCTTTTGATGGTGATTCCCCGTTCGCGCTCGATATCCATGGTGTCGAGAATCTGGTCCTTAAAATCCCGATCCGATATGACATCGGCAGCCTGAATGAGCCGGTCGGACAATGTGGATTTGCCGTGGTCAATATGCGCGATAATACTGAAGTTTCTAATATTTTGTTTTTCAAACATTGCCGTGGCCGAATCTGTTACGATATCTCAAATCCGCTAGATCCTTGATAGTGTTGAAGAATTTAAAAGTCAGTTGACACAAATCGCCTTACCGGATATATTAATTAGTAATAGAAATAAAATAGAAGCGCTTACGTATCAAATTTATTGAAATAATGTCAACTGCCGAACGCCTCTAAAACCAGCGTAAACAATTGTAGCATACGAATGTCGAAAAAGACTAAAAATACGAACATTTTGATCGTCGATGACGATTTAAGTATCCGAAATACGATACAGGAGTACATTAACAACGCCGGGTTTGTCTCCCAGACGGCCTCCACGGCGGAAGAAGCCCTTGAATTAATTAAAAATAACAAGTATGCGGTGGTCATCACCGATATCCGGCTGCCGGGTATGGGCGGGCTTGAACTGACCAAAGTAATAAAAAAAGACAATGGGGCCGATGTTATTGTCGTCACCGGATATAGCGATGACTATTCCTATGAAGAAGCCATTAACATCGGCGCCAGTGACTTCGTCATCAAGCCGGTGCGGCTTGAAGAGCTGTTACTCAGGTTAAGGCGCGTGCTCAAAGAGCGTCAGCTGGGTATGGAACGTACCCGCATGATGGAGAAGTTACAGAAGCTGGCCATCACCGACGGACTCACCAAACTTTACAATTCAAGGTCCTTTTATACCCAGCTTGAATTGGAGGTCGATCGCTTCAACCGCTATAAACACCCCCTTGCGCTTCTGCTTCTGGATATCGATAATTTCAAAGAATACAACGACACCTATGGACACCTGGAAGGAGATAAGGTGCTGGTGCGATTCAGCCAGATTATCAAATCCTGCCTGCGTGCAAACGACTCCGCTTATCGTTACGGCGGTGAGGAATTTACGGTGATCCTGCCGGAGACAAACGGTGATGAGGCCAAAACGGTGGCCCAACGGATCCGGGCTTCTCTGGAAGCTGAAAAATATAAGCCGGTGCCGGGAAAAGTAGCCCGCATAACCATCAGTATCGGTGTTACTCAGTGCTACCCCAAAGAGGAATTATCCACATTTATTCGGCGAGCGGATAAGGCAATGTACCTTTCCAAAGAAAATGGACGCAACCGCGTTTCCGTGCTGCTGGCCGAACCACCCATAAAATCTAAAATCAAAGCCTAACCTAAGAAGAAGTGCCTAAAGTGAACTAAAGTGCGCTAAAGTGACTAAAGTTGTCGAATTCTGTCCGTCGAGAGCCTCCGGTTCGAACGATCTCTTTATATACGACGGAACGATATGCAGCGCTTGCGCTGCACGAGTGACGCCTTAACTTTAGGCACTTCAAACTTTAGTTCACTTTAGGCACCTGTTTTATAACACTTCTAAGCTTCGATAGTGACTTTCAGATAGAGATCACCAATCTCACCGGAAACCGACCGCTGCCCCAGGCCTTTCAATCGCAGCACATTGCCTTCCTGAATACCGGCCGGCACCTTTACGTTAAACATTCTTTTTTGAAATCCCATCGGGATATTGACCAGTTTGCGGGTTCCCTGGGCCGCCTCATAAGGGGTGATTTGAATGCGGCCGTATAAGTCCCGGTGACCTCCGGAGGCTGCCGCACGTATGACCTGGAGACGGGGCGTTTTCTTCTTGGCGGTAAATCGGCGCAGGCGCTCTGATGCGCCCTTATCCGGCAGAATGCTGAACAATTTTAAAAACAACATGCCGAATATAAATCCGCCGATATGGGCCCACCAGGCAATGCCGCTCACGGTGCCATGGCTGCCGGCGGCATTTATAAACTGCCAGAAGAACCACAGGCCGAGAAAAACGAATGCCGGGATATTGATAAACCAGGGAATAAATACAATCGGAATGAGCGTCAGAATCTTTGACCTGGGGTGCAGGATGAAATAGGCGCCCATCACGCCGGCGATGGCACCGCTGGCACCGATGGTGGGCACATTCGAATTCAGGTTCAATATCAGGTGGGAAAGGCCGGAGGCGATACCGCAGAGCAGATAAAATAAGGCATAGCGGATCGGCCCCAGGCGGTCCTCCACATTATCACCAAAAATATAGAGCGACCACATGTTGCCGAGAATATGCCAGAATCCGCCATGCAAAAACATGAATGAAACCAGCGAAAAGATCTGCTGTTGGATGGTAAAATATTCAGCGACGTGGGGAATTGAATAGCGCGCCGGAACAAGACCGTAAATATAGATGAACTTATTGATTTCGGCGCCCTGGAGAAATTGGATACAAAACACGATAACGTTGATTGCGATAATGGCTGTGTTTACAACGGGGTAATTACGGGTGGGTGTTGTGTCGCGTAATGGAATCATGTTGCGTGTTGCGGGTTACGAGTTGCGCGTTCCGGGTTCCACGTTGCGGGTAATAGGTTCAAGGCAACACGTGCTGTGTTGCCGCTATAAGTCCTGGTTTTTCAGAATTTAACCCGCAACCCGTAACGCGCAACGCGTAACTGATATCAAGAACCCATCTCTTTGATTTTATTTAGATGTGACTCCAATTTTTTCTGTTTTTCCTGAAGGCCGGAATGTTTTGCTTTTACCTGCTCGACGACATCACTTGGCGCCTTGTTGAGGAAATTATCATTTTCCAGCTTGTTTGAGACAACAGCCAGCTCTTTGGTCAGCTTTTTTATTTCTTTTTCGAGCCGCTGGGCCTCTTTGCCAAAATCGATGATACCTTCCAGCGGAACAAATATCGTGGCCCCGCCAACTACAGCGGTGGCCGAAGACTTTGGCCTTTCGGCGCTTGCATTGACTTTAAAAGCATTCAGCCTGGCAAGGTTGATAATGATATCTTGATGCTGTTCCAGGGTGGTTTTAATACCCTTTTCTTTGGTTTGAACCATGGCCGGCAGATTTAAGGAAGGCGAGATATTCATTTCGCCTCTGATGTTCCTGACGGCGGAGATGAGCTCGATTAACAGGTCCATTTCAGATTCGGCCTTTTCCTCACGGCGAATGCCGGCACTGTCCTTTCGATCCGCTGGAAATGTGGCCGTCATGATCGATCCCTGGGTTCCGGGCAGTTTATGCCATATTTCTTCGGTTACAAACGGCATAAACGGATGCAGCAGGATGAGGGTGTCGTGCATGACACGCCATAAGACGCCAAGGGTGGTTTCTTTTTTTTGCGGTCCTTCTTTTTCGTAAAGAGCCGGTTTGATCGCTTCAAGATACCAGTCACAAAATTGGTGCCAGACGAAATTATAAATCTCGGCGGCTGCATCGTTAAAGCGGTAGCTTTCCAGTGCTTCGGCCACCGCCTGGGTGACCTTGCTGAGCCGTGACAAAATCCAGCGGTCCGGAAGCGAAATAACGTCAACGTTGATTTTCTCATAGGGCTGGTCGATATGCATCAGCGCAAAGCGGGCGGCATTCCACAGCTTGTTCACAAAATGGCGGTATCCCTCGATCCGCTTTTCCGACATTTTGACATCCCGGCCCTGGGCGGCAAAGGCCGCCAGCGTGAAACGAAAGGCATCGGTGCCGTATTGATCGATCACCGTTAAGGGGTCGATGACGTTTCCGGTGGACTTGCTCATTTTTTTGCCTTCTTCATCGCGAACGAGCGCATGCACGTAGACGTCTTTAAAGGGCACATCTTTCATGAATTGGATGCCCATCATCATCATGCGCGCCACCCAGAAGAAAAGGATGTCAAATGCGGTCACCAGTACCGATGTGGGATAAAACGTTTTTAAAAGAGGCGTTTTGTCCGGCCAGCCCATGGTGGAAAAGGGCCACAGAGCCGAACTGAACCAGGTATCCAGCACATCGGTTTCCTGTACCAGCTTTGCGCCGCCGCATTTAGTGCATGCCTGAGGCGTTTCCATGGAAACGATCACTTCTTCACAATCTGCGCACGTCCAGGCGGGTATCTGATGACCCCACCATATCTGGCGGGAGATGCACCAGTCACGGATATTTTCCATCCAGTCGTAATAGGTCTTGGTCCACATATCGGGTATGACGCGCGTCTGGCCCGATTTGACCGCTTTAATTGCCTGCTGTGCCAGGGGTTTAACCTTTACGAACCACTGCCGCGAAAGATTCGGCTCCACCATGGTGTGGCAGCGATAGCAATGCCCGACACTGTGTTTGTAAGGTTCGATTTTTTCAAGCAGCTTGTCTTTTTCCAGGGCTTCGATGACGGCCTTGCGGGCGTCAAAACGATCCAGGCCTTCAAATCTGCCGGCCTCGGGCGTCATTTTTCCATCATCGCCGATCACCTTTATGGCGGGCAGGTCGTGGCGCGTCCCGATTTCAAAATCATGGGGGTCATGGGCCGGTGTTACTTTCAATCCGCCGGTACCGAACGACATATCAACGTAGCTGTCTTTGATCAGCGGAATTTCCCTGTTCATCAACGGGAGTATAACAGCTTCCGATTTCAGATCGTGGTAGCGTTCATCATCCGGATGAACGGCGACAGCCGTGTCACCCAGCATGGTTTCGGGCCGGGTTGTGGCAACCACAATGCCGTCTTCGCCTTGCGCAAACGGATAGCGGATATGATAAAGATGGCCGTCTCTTTCCTCATGTTCGACCTCAAGATCCGCCAGGGCCGTATGACAGCGATGGCACCAGTTGATGATGTAATCGTCTTGATAGATAAGGCCTTCATGGTAAAGTTCAACAAAAACCTTGCGCACCGCACGCGACAGACCTTCATCCATAGTGAAACGCTCGCGCTTCCAGTCACAGGAAGCACCGAGCCGTTTTAATTGATTGATGATTTCGCCGCCGTACTTTTTACGCCATTCCCAGACGGCATCGATAAATTTTTCTCTTCCCAGTGCGTGGCGGTCCGTATTTTCGGACGCCAGTTTTTTTTCGACAACATTTTGAGTGGCGATGCCGGCATGATCCGTCCCCGGCATCCAGAGCACATTGTCTCCGCGCAGCCGTCGGTAACGGCATAGAACATCCTGCAGCGTATTGTTCAGGGCGTGGCCCATATGTAAGACACCGGTTACATTCGGAGGCGGGATAACAATGGAATAGCTTTTTTGCGAGCTTGTTTCCTTAGCAGCAAATAAATCCTGTTCTTCCCAGTATCGATACCAGCGTTGCTCAACTTCATGTGGCTCGTAAGATTTTTCAAGTAGATTTGAACTCATTAAAACCGCATTCCTCCTAATCGTTTTCCAAAATATAAAAAGGGGATTTTAGAACAATCCCCTGCTATTACCATAGTGCCGATTGAAAATATAGCTTTTTTTATTTGTTCAAAAACGCCCTTTTGGCATCACCTCAGGAACTTTCAGGGCTGTTATCCTCCAGCAATATGTTTTTAAGTCTGTCAATTTCTTTAGAAACGGCTTTTTCGATCACCTTGGTAACAATGGACTCGATTTTTTCGGAATAGTTCTGCCGAATGAACCGTTCGATGGATTCTTCTATTTTATCGGCGTCCATATCAACAGCAGCGATCCCGTGCTCCGGCATCGTCTCTTCGGATGGCGCATCATCTGTGATTCGAAAATCGTCATCGTCATCTATGGATTCTTCCATCTCATCATGGTCAGCAGCAAAAGCGGCGATCTCGGGCTCCGGCACCGAGTCCTCGAATGGCATATCGTCTGTGATTCGAATATCGTCTTCGTCGTCCATGGATTCTTCCATCTCATGATCAGAGGTGAAACCGGCGAAATCGGGTTCCGTTACCGAGTCCTCGAATCGCACATCATCTGCGATTCGAATATCGTCTTCGTCGTCCATGGATTCTTCCATCTCATCATCATCGGCGAAAGCGGTGATCTCAGGCTCCGGCATGGGCTCTTCGGATGGCGCATCATCTGTGATTCGAAAATCGTCATCGTCATCTTCGTCCTCATCGTCGGCTTCGTCGGCAAATGCCACCGCTTCCTCGAACGCTTCTTCGTTTAATTCGGTCTCATCATCGGAATCGGCTTGCGTTTCGGATTCACCGAAAAATATGGTGTCCAGCTGATCGATTTTCTTAGATATTTCCGTAGAATCGATATCAAAATCCAGATCTTCATCCTCGGACGCCTGGTCGAGCACATTCGTCTCGGAACCGGCCTCAACGCCCAAAGAGCTTGTTAAATCTTCTTCCAGATCATCATCGATTCGTATTTCTTCATTGAGGGAATCATTGATGAAATCTTCGAGTTCGACATCGTCCACATCCTCTTTAATGCCGTCAAATTGGATGATTTCATCTTCAATCTCTACAACCTTTTCTTCCTCTTCGTCCATGAAGCCGTCAATCGGGGGCAGGCTGTCTTCCTCCACGTCAATTAATTCAAGAAATTCATCTTCGTCCTCTTCCGGGTCTAACGCTTCGGCTTCTTCCGCAAGCGTAATCATCTCATTGTCATCTTCGGCTGAAATGTCATCAAACTCGGTAATTTCAACCACTTCATCGGCGTCGGCCATTTCTAAAGATTCTTCATCCAAAGGGGGTAGTATTCCCTCGTCATCTTCATCTTCGTCTTCCTCATCAAAGATGAGCGGTTCTACCGGCGGGATTTCATCTTCCGGCTCAGCGGATTTGATGCCCAGGAAATCCAGCGGCTCGACCGTTTCTTCAGCCGGCTCTGCGCCGGTGGGTTGCCGGTCTGGCGCATCGCTCAGACCAATTTTTGCGTCTTTTTGCGTTGGCGGAAGCGTTACTTCGTCTTTGAGCTCGATAATGTCGTCATCGTCATCAAATTCGTTGGTCATTGCCTCACGCAGGTCAAGCTTTAGTTTTTTTTCTTCCCGGGGGCCTTTTTCATTGTTATCCATAATCCTCACCGTCGGGCAAAAATGATTTTGGTAGCCAAAGGCTACCAATTAACTATTATTTTTACAAAAATTATCATATGGTATAGGGTAAGTCAAGTTATTTGGGGGGGGAGTATTCCCCGGCAAGCCTTAAAAACAAAGCGTTTTTGCAACTGGAGGGCTGAAAAATATGCGCTATTTTTTTATCGAACCGGCTGCACTGCAGAAGTCTGTTGTTGCCATTGGGGGTTCCGAGTTGCGCCATATTAAAAATGTCCTGCGCTTAAAACCTGGTGATCAGATCCGCATTTTTGACGGCGAGGGGTTTGAATATGACGCCAGCATCCACCGATTTTTTGCCGATCGGGTCGAGATAAAAATTGCGCGCAAATATCCGGGGGCCCGGGAATCGCCCGCCCAAATCACAGTGGCTCAGGCGCTGTTGAAAGAAAAGAAGATGGATCGTCTGCTGCGCCATCTCTGCGAGCTCGGCGTGAACCGCTGGATCCCTTTTATTTGTGAGCGGTCCGTACCCAAACCCGCCGAAAAGAGATCATCTGCCCGGAAACAAAGATGGAACAAGATCGTTAAGGAATCCTGCAAGCAGTGTCGGCGGTCGAAATTGCCCGAGATCATCAAGATCCTGAAGTTTGAAGACCTGTTGGCTTATGATCAAGCCTGTGATTTGAAGATTGTTTTTTATGAGAATGAATCCGCTACACTCAAAACACTTATGGCACCCGATCCGCCGGCGGCTCCCCGAAAGATTCTATTAATACTGGGACCGGAGGGTGGTTTTTCCGATCAGGAAATCGAAGATGCCCGGGCAGCCGGCTGTGTGGTCGCCGGACTGGGCTCCCGGATCCTGCGTGCCGAAACCGCTGCAATTGCCGCCTGCACCCTGATCCAGTATCTTTTTGGAGATATGGGCTAAAAAGCTCTTGACAAAGAAGGGTGCATCTAATAGTGATCTTTTTTTGAATTTAGGCATTAAAATCAATAAGATTCAGTGAGCCGAGGTAGCTCAGTCGGTAGAGCAGGGGACTGAAAATCCCCGTGTCGGCAGTTCGATTCTGTCCCTCGGCACCATCATTATCCCTATTTAAATCACAATATTGTCACATTCTCTGCAATATAAAAGTTACACATTTTTTTCTTGGGTGTAACTAAATGCGCTACTATTTTGCTCTCTTTCTTTTCATTCTTAACACTTTGGGTTCCGGTTTTTTAGAACTTAAATAAGCATCTGTTTTTGCCATCGCCTTCTTTAAATCCCTTTCATCCACGATATTGTACCTGTCGAAAATTGATCTGGTTTTGTTCTGGCTAATCAGGGTGCAGAATTCACTGTATCAGCCGTTGAGATCGAAAATACAAAGACCTATATAGCGGGGAGTATTGCTGATATGCAGTCCACGT
>Ga0209536_100001910_pt1 | contig 34096 bp, 30 predicted proteins | sample DeeMarSeWOR28_12_FD_187461 | JGI IMG/M metagenome (GOLD analysis project Ga0209536, IMG submission 187461) | Marine sediment microbial communities from White Oak River estuary, North Carolina - WOR-2-8_12 (SPAdes) (version 2) | ecosystem: Environmental > Aquatic > Marine > Intertidal zone >...
GATCGCGTCCCTGCGCTGGAAAGACATCTGGGTGAACTGCTTGAGGGCCTTCTTGAAAAACGCCTCTCTCTGGGCCTTGTTGGGGTTGGAATCCTGTTTGATGAAATAATCCAGTCCGCCGCTCTTCATGCTGTTATTGTTGTTCACGCCGTTAACTGCCATTTCAATTCACCTTCCGTATATATTATCGGGTTAAAACGCCTAAAACTTGCATGGCCTTAAATTGTCACTCAATTATTATTCACTGCATTATTTTGCCGTGTTATGCTTAATTTATGGAGGGCAAAGAAGATTGGAAAATGAGAGAATTAGAACGAGAGGATTGGAGGATTAGAATATTAGAAGGCTAGAGACGATCATTGCCTTTAAGCCTTGAGGTGTCTCTTTTCTGGCTGGCCCTTTTTATCAATCCGTTCAGGCCGCGGATTATTTCCCCGTATCGGCTTATTAACAAACCGGCCTCCCTGGAAGTCAAAAACCTCTTGCCCTCCAAGTGCCGAATATGATTTTGGGTTTCCGCAGCTTCCCTCCTGGCCGTATAAAAGCTCCTGATCTTGATGTTGTAATAATACCCGGAATTCCCCTCGGCAATATTATCAGCAACGGAGCTTGAGGCCCTTTCGATTTGCGCCCTCAGCCTGAACCTTTCGTCAGCCGGCAATCCCCTGCATATCTGATGCAGTTGCAGCCTTAAGGCGTGTGCCTTCTGCCAAACCCATAATTTCTCATGCCTCGGCACAAATTCCCTCTGATACTCTATTTCTCCAATATTCCCGCTCTGTTCCTCAAATCCTCTAATACTCTCACCCATAACACCACCCCCGTGCATCTACAGCAACTTTATTGCCAGGCGAATATGAGCAGCATAAGAAATACGCATTTGCCTTTTTCATTGCAATATAAGCAAAAATAGCATATGGCAGGTTTAGGAGTAAAAAGTGAGAAACTGAACAGCGTCGAAATTACGACAGTAAGGGGATTACTTCTTCAAGTCCTTGAGCAGCTGCTTGATCCGGCTGATATGGTCCTCGACAATTTCTTCCTGGGCCTCGACAAAGCTGAAGGGATCCTCCGGCAGTTCCTCTTTTTTGCGATTGAACTGGAGGCAGCCAGCGTCGCCGCCGTGGGCGATCTGCATGTTGACAGAGCGCGCGACCTGGCCAAAGCTCTGGGCAAAGCTCGGGCCGCCCTGCTGTTCCTGGCCGGCCTGGGCCTTGCTGCTGCCCGGCTTAATGCCAGCTGCTTCGCTGTAATTCGGTAATACTCCCCAGATGTTCATTTTATTAAACTCCTACCTCTTCTTTCATGACCCGGGCATACTGGTCCTGGACCTTCTCTCCGGCAATATTGCCGACCTGGGCCACGACCCTCTTCTGTTCCGGCTGAGAGGCCTTGCCGCTGCCGCTGTCGCCGAACAGCCAGGACAGGAAGTTGCCGTTCTTTTGGCCGTTGCTGGCGGTATCTTCCACCGCGCCTATCTTTTCTTCCTCCGCCTTTTCACCGGCCTCGCTGGAAGCGCTTCCAGACTCGGTGCTGGAGGCCGATTTTTTGCTGGAAGAAGGCTTATTTTTAGAGGCGGCCGGCTTGGAGGCGGCACCGGAGAGCTCCTCCATGGCGGCGATATCGATCTGGCGGCCAATGGCCTTGATCTGAGAATCAAGGCTGGCAATATTGTTCCTGGCCGCGGTCATCATCTGCTTGAGCTGTTTGAGCTGCAGGTTGGACAGTTTGTCCTTGATGTTCTCGAACGCGCTGCGCAGGTTCTGGAGGTCCTTCATTTCCTTTTCCAGCGCGGCCTCTTTGCCCTTGCGCTGCTGCGGCGTCATCCTGGATATCTCTTCCTGTCTGGCCTTTATCTTATCGATCTCTGCCGCGGCACCCTTCTTGACCTCGACGGCCTTTTTGCTGGTGGGGCCGACCTCTTTGAGCAGGTCGTTATATTTCTTGACAAGTTGCTGCCTTGTCTTGATAAGGTCTTTTTTCAACGCCTCCAGATCCTGCTTTGTGGTCTTGGTCCTGGAGCCGGCCTTGGCCTGTTTAAGGGCTGAAGCGGAGGCTGCCTCCAGCTTGGTGGTTTCTTCGGTGACCTGGACCAGGTTCTGGGCCGTCTTATTGCCGCTCAGGATCTGGGTTTGCCAGTCGCTGTAGACCTGGCTGGAGGGCCGGGTGTTCTCCACCGGCTTCTGGGCAGGGGCACTGGCCGCGGGTGCCTGGGCCGGCGCCTGCAGGGCGGCCGTGATCCTGGCCTCGTGCTTTTTGAGGTAATCATCACCCTTTTTAACCTTGACCAGTTGATAGATCTTCAGGGCCTTTTCCCTGCCCTGCTGGGGATCATTGGCCACGCCGATAATGATATCCGCGGTCTCCTCGGCAGAACGCTTGTGCGCGGTAAGCATCTTGGCCGAGGTCTTGACGTCCTTGTTGCGCAGGCTCCTGGCAATGATCTCTTCCTGCTGGGCCTTGGTCTTTGAAACCTGCTGAACATCGTCCACGAACTGCTGGGCAGCGGCCGCGATGGGCTCTGCGCCGGCGCCAGCGGTTTTAGCCTGTGCCTTTTGCTCCTTTTCCTGCGCCTTGGGCAGGGCCGCTTCCAGGCGCTTTTTCAGCTTGTTCAAATGGGCCAGCGTCTGCTGCAGACCCTTGATCTCGTTCTCGATCTGGGCCTTTTTCGGCTTCAACTCTGCCAGCGCCTTATTCGCCCGCTTTTCCTCTGCTTTGCTTATCTCTAATTTGGACTCCAGGTCCTTGATCTCCTTCTGGCGCGCTTGTTTGGTATGGGGCTGCAGCTTGTCCGCTTCGAGCTTGAACTTCGCCTTCTTGGCCTCTAAAGAGTGCGACAGCGCCGCGCCCGCCTTTTTAGAGTTCGCCGCATTAGCGCTTTCATCCTCAATGCTCTTGCCCACGGCGGCCTTCTCTGTTTCAAGGGTTTTCTTCTTTTGTTCAATTTTAGTGATCTCTGCGGTTAAATTAGCAACCTGAGCCAGGATCGCATTCGAGGTCATCTGATCCAGGGACCCTATCTCCTGGGCGAGCGCAGTGATCTCGCCCTCTATCTTGGCCTTTTCGCCCTCAACCGCAGTAATCTCAGGGGCAGCGGCACCGATCTTGGCGGTCAGGGCCTTGATCTTAGCCTCGAGCTTGGCAATATCCGTCTTGAGCTTGGCGATATCATTGTTCAATTTGGCCTTCTGCTGAGGGGCCAGTTTGCCGTTCTTTTTAACGCTTTCAAGCTGCTTGAGGGCGGATTTCTTCTGCTCCAGCTGTTTGTTAAGGTCCTCAAGCTCGGCCTGCCGCTCTATCTGTTTCTGGGAAAGCTGCTCGACCTTCTTGGCGGCAGCCTGGTGCGCCTTGGTTTTCTTACCGACCTCTATGCGGTTCTGCGCCTGCTTCTTCTTTAACTGCTCGATCTCCTTGGCGACCTGCGGCGCGACCTTAACGCCCTTTTCCTCCTGTTCCTTCACGCTCTCCTCCAGCAGGGCAATGTTGTTCTCGGCGGCCTCCGCCTGGATCAGCACATCCCGGTCAGCTATAAGCTTATCCATATACTCCAGCGCAGCCTTGGTGGAGGGGGTATTGTTATTGGCCTTGTCAACCTTGGTCTCGCTCTTCTGCTCCGTAGGCTTAACCGCCTCGGTCGCACCGGCGGTGGCGGGCGCCGCCATCTCGTGGGCCTTGGCCGGGTCAGAGGCCTTGGCCGCCTCCTGGTCGTGCTCGGGCGCAACGCCTTTCTGGGGAGCAAAGAGTTCCGTGACCAGATTGACGGTCTGAAGGGGAAGGTTCTTGAGGAACTGAGCCGCGCTCTCGGCGTTCGCCGAGCGGTAAGCAATGGCCGCGTGCTGGGCCTCATACTGGGTCAGGTTGTAGTCCGCAGCCGCGATCTCCGCGTCCATGCGGTCCATGGAAGCCGCGTAACCGCCGCCATCACCCTTGGACTCGGCCTTGTCCTTACCCTTGCCCTCTCCCTTATCCTTGGATCCATCCGCTTTTGCAGTGACCTTGTCTGATTGCCCGTCCTGGTAGGCGGCGTCACACAGGGCCGGGACAAGGGAGGAAATGACCCCACCGGTGAACCCGAGCGCGGCCGCCGCCTTCCTCAGGGTCTTGACGGACGACTTGAGCTCGCCGATATCGCGACCATCGGGGTTGCCGTTCTTCTCCGCCACCTCGAGCTTGTGCTGGCTGTCGATACGAGCAATGGTACAGCTAAGCGTAGCCATGGAGAAGGCCAGGTTGACCGCGGAGGCAATTGCCTGCATCTTGGCCTGGGTGATCTGGTTCTCCCTCTCGGCAACAGCGTCCAGCGCGCCCCTTAAGGCCCCCATCACCGACATGGAGGCAGAGCGGTTGCCCTCGATGATCTGGGCAATGCTGGTGCCCGGGGTGTAATGCCCCATGGCCGACTTGATGCTCTGCATGATCTGCATGGCCTGGGCAATGGCCAGGCGCACGTTGTGGAGCTTGTTCATGGCATTGGAAATGCTGGCGGTATCGGCGCTCACTCCCACCATGGCGCAGTCCATGGAGCTGATCAGGTCGGCCTCCATTTCCCGCATGATCTCGTATTCCTTCTCGTCCAGCCGCTCCTCCCAGCTCTTGCCCTTGCTGATCTGGTTGTCGTCCATCTTGTCCACGGTGTCATTGACATTATAATTGGTATAGAAGCCTTGGTCCGAGCTGGCCGAGACCGAGGACAGGATCATGGAGGTCAGCGAGTTGGTCACGCTCATGAGCGCGGGGGCGGCCTCGCAGAGCTTGAAGAGCATGGACGTCGGCTCCAGCCTAGCCAGGCCGGCAATGCTCAGGGAAGAAACAGCGATGTTGACCGCGCCGGTGATCGCCTGCATTTGCAGGTTCTTCTCCGCGTCGCGGGCCTGGTTCATGACCGTCGCAGTGGTCTTGAGGTGGGAGGAGATCTTGTTGGCCACGCGCAGGGCGGTGCTCAGGTTGGCCTGGTTCACCGCCTTGGTCAGGTCATCGGTGGAGGTGGGGCTGACCCCGGTCAGCTCCCTCTGGACCACGGAGCGGACCTTGGCATTCATGGAAAGGACATCCGAGAGGACCTGCTTCATCTGGTAGATCTTCTGGATGCGGTTATAGGTCTGGGCCAGCAGGGAGTAATTGACATTGTGGTAGCCGTCGCCCGTACCCACGATGCCGTTCTCCAGGAGCTCCATCATGGCCTCGGCCTCCAGGCGGTCAAGCTTGGACTCAAAGCCCTCGTCGGTCTGGGCGCGGTGCTCCAGGTATTGGTCCAGCTGTCGGTCACTGGAATTAAAGGTCATGCCCAGGGCGTTGCCTTCGCTGCCCAGAGCGGTGCCGATCCCGATGGCGGAACTGGTCAGGGCCGTCGCTATGTTGAGGATCGCGCCCAATGTCTGCAATCCAGGGATACAGGCCGCCACCATCGAAAGGATACCTCCCGCCGCCTGGCCTGAGGCGCCGGCGGTGGAGTTGGCCATGGCGATCTCCTTCTGCCGCGCCATGTTGCGGGCGGTGACCACCTGCTGGAGCTGGAAGGTAATGCCGGAAACCAGGACCTGCCTCTGGGCAAGCATGTTCTCCAGGGCGCTCATGGTCAGGCCCTCAGTGCTGGAATCGCCGGCAACTCCCTTGAGCATCGCCTGCACCAGCCGGCGCAGGTCCTGCTTGGATTTTGCCATGTAGAAAATGGTACGGATGGCGTTGTTGAGGGTGTTGAGCCGGCGCTCCAGGTTGGCAAGCGCCTTGTAATCCAGGTGGTACATGCCGTCCTGGGTCTGGACCATGTACTGGTCGCCCTTGGCCAGGGCCTTGTCCAGGGCCGCGATCTCCTGGTCGATATTGTGGAGCACATCCTCCACCGCGCCGCCGGCATCCACGAATTCAGGGTCGGCAAAGGCATCCACGTTGGGGTCCTGTACATCAAAAGCGTCAATATCCGCCAGGATCTTCTGGGCCGAAGCGTTCGCCACGGCCGAGCCGATGCCGCAGGCCGCGGTAGCGATCAGCAGCCCTGAAGCAGGGGTACCGGTACCGAACGTTGCCACAGCGATAATGATTGCCAGAACGACCGTAACCACGGTGGAGAAGACAGCGGCCGCTTGGGCAGCGCGCGCCGCCTCGAGTTTCTGCAGGGCGTCCACCGTCAGCAGGTGCTGGTTGTAAACGCTGGTCCGGAGCATGACCGCGGAAAGCGCGCCGTCCAGGATCTGGGTGGTGGGGCCGGCCAGGATCTCGCTTCCCTTGACCAGGAGGTCGCCGTTGCCCTTGACACCGTTCAAGCCGGTGAGCTCGCGAAAGACCGCCCGCCGGATATCGGACTTGACCAGCATCATGGAGAGCGCAATGCGGTAGGCGTTCTGGTGCTTGATGATGCCGCCGCGCAGGTCCATGATGAGCTGGTCCAGCGCCAGGTCCTGGAAGGCGTCGGCAGTATAGATGGAATTGCTGCTGTCCCAGTTGACCGCTTTTCCATTGGTTGAGTATGAGATGCCGTCATATCCAAAGAGGCTGATATTCTCGACCCCGAAATAATCGTGCTCATTGGGCCCGTCCAGGGGGTTATACCCGCCGAACTCGCCGCCGGAGATCTTGTTAAACACCCAGTTATAGCATCGCGACACCCCTTCGTAAAGCACAAAGCGGATGCCGTCAATAAGATTATCGAGGATAATATTGTCCAGGATCTCATCGACCACGAACTTGCCCACCCACTGGACAATATCGCCTACCCCATGCGTCCCGTAACCGTCCCAATCCTTCCAGGTGCTGACAAAATCGCCGTCCCCCGCGCCCCAGTCGCCCACTCCCCATTCGCCGTTCACGGCCAGGCCGATCCACCCGAAAAGGCCGTAGGCAACGGTGTAAATGACCTTGTCAATGAACTCGCCGATCTTGTCCAGGGCCGTCGCGATGACATCTAGCAGGTTCTCAGCAAAGGTCAGACAGAACTCAACCGGGTCCTCCAATATCCCAAAAGCCCATTGCACGCCCTCAAAACCCCAAGCAATAGGAGCCAATATGCCGGTGCTTTCCATCCAGTTCTGCGCCGCGCGCAGGGCGCCTTTCAAGCCGCCCCAGACCTTGCCCCAGTCGCCCTCGGTGATACCATCCCAGAACATTGACCAGCCCTTTTCACAGCTGTCAATGGACTCCATCTCTTCCAGGTACTGGCGGGTCTCTTCCAGCTTCTCGTCGATCTGCTTGCCGAACTCATCGATCTTGCCCACGGTCTGCTTAAGGCCGGTGGTGATGCCCAGGAGGATATCGTTGGTCTTTTCGCCCTCCACCATGCCCTCTGAAATGAGCTGGATCATGAGCTGGATCAGGGCCTTGAAGGCCTTAACATTGTTGTCCAGGGACTGCAGGTACCTTTCCTGCTCCTTGGCCATCTCGCGGTTGAGCTTCTCAGCCGGATAGCCGGCCTTGTACCAGTTCTCGAACTTGAAGCCGGTGGAGTCAGCCTTGTTCTTCATGTCCTCCATCTTCTTCTTGTAGACTTCCTGGTTGTGCTTGTTGACCTTTTCCAGGAGTTTGGAAAAGCCCTGCTGCACGGTCTTCATGGTGTGGGTAAAGCTGCGCATGATGGCGGCCTTGAGGCCCTTGGTATCGTCCTTTTCCAGGGGCATCCCGGAGAGGATCTCGTCCACCGCGTCGCGGATGTCCGAGCCCAGGGTCGCGGCCATGGCCAGTCCCAGGAGCTTGTTGAGGTACTTGAGCACCTTTTCCATGAAGGCTTCCAGGGCTTCCTCATTGAGGGTGTCGTAATCCCCGTCGCCGCCCTCGTTGATGAAATCGCTCTCGTCCCAGCCCTCAAAGGCATCCTCCAGGCCCTGGTCAATGTTGCCAAAGGCATCCTCAAACCCGTAGTCGCCGCTGGAGCCTTGGGAGCCGCCCACGTTGCCGCCGCTATTGACCTCCCCGTCTTCCGGCGGCGGAGGCGGCGGCGGATTTTCGGTATCTTCTCCCTTGAGGGCGTAAGTGGACTTTCCGTAAGAACCGGAGGTCTCATCCGTTGACTGCTGGCCGCCGTCAATTGCGTCCCGGTACTCAGAGGAGTTCTCGAGGTAATTCGCTTCATCGGTCATGGGGTTCTTGGGAGGCTTCACTTTGGCGCCGTTGGCAGCCGCGTCCAGGTTGGGGGCTGAAGGGGTTGAGGAAGACGTCAGCTGAACGCCGTCGGTGCCGTTCAGCTCATCGATGGGGTAAGCGGCGTCGTCATTGGCCGCAATATACTGCGCTTGCCCGCCCGCGCCAGCGATCTGGTCCTGGGCGGCAAGCTCCGCTTGTCTCTGTATTTCAGACGCATTTATGGTGTGGGTGTCCATCTATTTATATATCGTATTTCAGGGGGTAAAACTTGCGTGGTTCAGGGGGTGAATTTTTGTTGCTTTTATGCTTTTTTTGCTGGCTTATCAGGGGCGGCTTCCCCATCCGCTTTCGGGAGCTGTTTTAAGAGCCCATCGATCTCCGTCTTCTTGGCTTCGTCGCTCTTCTTCTTATCGCCCAGGATCTCGGTGACTTCCTCCATGACCTTGTCAAAGTCCTTATCCTCCACATTGACCTGGGCCAGCAGTTCCGCGGCCTTTTCCGGCCCAAAGAGCTTGCGGACCTTCTTCATGGCCTTGGTCTGTTGGGTGTATACCTTTGCCGCCGCTTGGGTGGGCTTGTCCCCGCTGGTCAGATAGGTCTTGAAGGCGGTCTTGGCGAACCTCTCGGCGACCGTGGGGTCTGAGAGATCAACTTCGTAACCCTTTTTCTTCATTTCCATGTAGAGCTCGTTAAAGGCCCTTTGCAGGAGCACGCGGACAGTACGCGCTTCCTTATCATCCTCTGACTTAAAGGACAACAGGTCGCTCAAGATCTCCGCATCATCCATTTTGCTCGGATAGTTGTTAAGCAGGTCGTGGCGGTTCAGTTTGATGAATTCAAGCTGTTCGCTCTTCGACATGCCCTTGAACACACTGGCCAGGGTTGCACCCATGGGAATGATCGTAAAGCGGTCGCAGTCAACAAAATGGAACCAGGGCTGGCCGGTACCCTCTATGAACTCGGTCATGGTGTCCATGCGCTGGGAAAGGGTCTCAAGGTCGATCCGGGCCGAGGCCTTCTCCAGGCCGGTGAATTTCTTCCAGGCCTCATCCGTCATGTCGACCTTGAACGTATCGCAGAAATCCTTCTTGTTAAAGCCTCCCTTCTTCCCTATCTCCTCGATCGCCTTTTCGGTCTCCAATTTAGGCAGGACCGCACGGGGTATCTTGGCCATGCCGACGTATTTCATACGCAGAAGAGTGGGCAGGGAAAGCCCCGGCCCGGCTAACGGCTCATCCCCCACCGGTGCGGCATCCCCCGCCCCACCGGATGATTTATCGGGCTTGCTCAGGTCCGCCTCGTCCAGAACGCCGTCCTTACCCGCCACTGCGGTAAAAGCCTGCTGGCTTATCGAGACCTTATCAGAAGAATAATAGGCGCTCAGATCCTGCAAACTGACCCCTTTTGTTCCGTCAGTATCCATCGCCTTCAGGGTCTTCTGGTCTACCTTCTTGGTCGCCAGGAAATTCCTGAGAGCCTGTTCGTTATTTAGCGCTATTTTCGTCATTTTTAAACCCTCTTTTTTTCAGCTCATCGCCGGATGCTCTCAATTTATGCTTGAGGCGCTGCATGAACCCGGCCAGCTCGGCCTCGGCCTGCTTTGCCTGCCCCTGGTACTTCCGCATCACGATGTAGTTGGAAATGATGCGGCTGACCGCCGAAACTATCAGGAAGAACGACAGGGCCAGCACAAAGCTTACCAGGTTAAAGTTCTGCACAATGTAATCCAGCATCAATTCCCTCCGTGTCCTTACTTGGTGACCTTGATCGTCGGGACCTCAGGGGCAAGACCCTCATTGTCCCTGACAAAATTCGCCCACATGTTCAGCAGGTTGTTCTGGTATTCGGGATCATACTCGATCTGGCCGTCCTTGTTCTCGCGGCGCCGGGCGACCTGTTTGGGGTCATTGGTCAAAGGGTCAACCAACCCCTTGTTCATGGCCGCACCCGCCTCGGTATTGGCCTGCTTTTCCGCGCCGTAGTTATTGGGGTCCTCAGGCTTGTGCGCATAGCGCCCTTCGGTCGGGACCCAGCCGTGCATATCGATGGTCATCTAAAGGACCTCCCTTTTATACTGACTTGAGGATATCGTTCCGCGTGGAAACAACATCCGCTGCCGGAGCTTCAACGCCCTCATTGGCCTGGACCTTGCTCTCATTGTAGGTGGCGATCATGTCATCCAGCTCGCCGAAGATGGCGTCCAGCTCCTGGGTGACCTGATTTAAAGTTATTGATTCCACGTTCAGAGCCATTCGATATTCTTCCTCCTACCTCTTATATCGGGGCTTCTTGCACAAAACTTGCATGGATATTCAGGGTTTTTAAGGGGCCTCCTCCGACCCTTCAAAAATCCCCTTTATTTTTTCGCCTGTTTCCGAGGTATTTCCAAGGGTTTCCGCCGCCAGGGGTTGCCTTATCTCGATCTCCACTTCGCCCAGCAGGAACACGTCCCGGTGGCCGCCGTTGCCGACCCCGCGGGTGGCAACATACACGGGAACGATATCCGCGCCGCAGGTGCGGGCGATCTCCACCACCTTTTGCCGGCGCTGCTCCCGCTTGCGGCTCCTGCCCTTAAGGTTCTCGTAAAAGATAAGGACCGCCTGCCTTTTCCGCAGGGCGGAAAAAAGGGTGCCGCCGAATATCCAGCTTTTCTTCTTATCATCCTCATCCCGGGGATAGGAGATAGCGCCCAGCATCCTGACCACCCTGCCCACAAAGGGCACGCGCAGGATCCCTTCTGCCGCCACGAACCTCAGGGGCAAAGGGAAAAAAGCGATAAAATATAAGGGGAAAAGCCGGCGGGTCCGGTCGCTGATGAAAAGCAGGGGACGCTCCGCCGGCAGCCGCTCTGCCCCGCTCACCCGCACGCGCGTGAACAAGCACCAGAAAAAGGCTCTAAGGACATAGCGGCAGAGAAGGTAAAAAGCCCTCTTGCCTCCGGAAAACAAGGAAAACGGGATCGCCAGCACGGCAAAGAGGATAAAGAGAGAACGTATACCGAGCCAGAAAAAGAAATTAAAGAATACCCTGGCCAGTATCATTTTTTCTCGGGGGGCTCCTCAGGCAGCTTCTTGAGCGCCTCCTTGAGCTTGTCCTGGAGCTGGCCGATCTCCTTATCAATGTTGAGGCGGGAGATGTCCTTGACCTTCTCTTCCATTTCCTGGTGTTCGGCATCCAGCTTGTCGAACATGCGGTTCATCTTCTCCATGCTCTTCTGGGCGCGGATAGTGCGCAGGATAAGATCGATCGCGAGCCAGACCGCCGCCGCTGCCAGCACCGTCAGGATCGACCAGGGCCTCTCCAGAAAATAGTTGAGTATCTCCATTTTTAACCTCCTGTCAGCTCCTCAAAGCGTTTTTCAAAGATGCCGGAAGCGCTTCCTTGCCCCAGCTCCTGCGGCGAGACGGGCCGCCCCACGATGATCCGGGTCTCCCCCGGGGTGACGAAAATGCCCCTGCTCAGCTGGTCCGCCCCGGGCTGTTCTATGACAAAGGGGATAACGGTCGCCTGGCAAGCGCGGGCGGTCCTGAAGAGCGCTTCGTCAAGGTTTCCCCGTCCCTTCCTTTCCCGGCGCAGGGCGGGCGGAAAGATGAGCACGGATTCCCCCTCCCGCAGGGTGGATAACAGGGTGACCATGAAACTCGCGTCCTCTCCTCCCGGCTTATAGGTTATGCACCCGGCAGCCCGCAGTACCCGCCCCAACAGGGGGATCCGGTAAATACCCTCATCCGCCACCAGCTGGACCCTGACCGGCAGATAGGCGATCACGTACATGGGCTCGAGCAGGCCGGGGTGGTTGCCCACCAGTAAAAGGCTTTTCTGCCGCGGGATGTTTCCGCAGCCCTCTATCCTTACCCGGATAAAGGAGAGGAAGATGAGGGTCCGCAGGAACCTGGAGAGCAGGCCGTAGAACAGCGGCCTTCCAAAGCGGGGAATGAGCATGATCGGGAAAGAGAGCAGCGCCAGAAAAAACAGGCCAAGCTGGAATAAAAGGAAGAACAGCGCCATGTTCAATATCTGAAAAACTCTCATCCTGGCTGGATTATAACAAATAAAAAGGGGGCGTGCCATCTGCTTCACGCCCCCTTGGTTAACAGACTTGCCTGGGCCCTTATTGCAGGCTCAATCCCGCCTGCCTCATGTCCGCCTCTTTCTGCTCCCGCTCAATGGCGATGGAAACCGCCACATAATGGACCTTTTCTTCCTTTTCCAGGTAGGCGTAGTCAATGCCGAAGCCGCTGATGCTGATGCCGAAACCAGCGGTATTGTAATCCCCGTCCTTTCCCATGCGCAGGGCCAGCCCCTGGCCCATCGGCTTCCACTCCACTCCCATGCACCTGTCCTCCACGCTCCAGGTCAGGGTCTTGTCAAAGACGTTGCCGGAAACCCCGAAGGCCGCGACCATGCCGGACTGGTCTTCGCTGCCGTCCTCAGCATCGGCCCGGTCAAAGCAGTTCTTAAGATTGAAGCCCCAGGAAAGGTCGTCGTTGGGCCGGAACACCGCCGCCACGTCCGCGTTGACCGCGGAGCCGGTGGGCTCGGACAGCCCCTTGGCATTGGCAACCCGCATGCTGGAAAGCTTGAGGTTGGTGCCCAGGGAGAGCCGGCCCATGAACCTGGGCACGACCATGAAATCGTTGAGCTCGCGGGCATAGGACAGGACCAGGGTCTGGTTAAGCTCCTTGACCGGCTTGTTGCCGTCGTCCACGTAGACCACCCCGTCATCCGCCGACTCCAGGGGCTTGGAGGCTCCGATATAGCCGATGCCGAAACTGCCGATGGCGGTCCTTTCGACCCCGCCGATCAGGGTGTACTCCTTGCCTTCCGAGATCTTGGTGGAGACCGAGGCCATTTCGCCCCGGATGTAGCCGATGCCCGCGGGGTTCAGGAAAATGGCGTTGACGTCGTCAGCCAGGCCGGTAAAAGCGCCGCCCATGGCAATGGGCCGGGCGCCCATGTTCTCCTGCGCCAGGGCCACGGACGTGATGATCAAGAATAAGGCCAGAAAGACAGCTGATTTTCTCATTATTTCCTCCTTGAGGATCAATGTTCCTTCACCCTTATTATCGGGGCTGGAGGGCACAAACTTGCATCCTCACCCCCAACTTTATAATTAATGTAAAGATTTCCTTGATACCCCCTCATCTTCGATGGAGAGGGGGATAGGGGGTGAGGATCAGGCCGAGGAGTTGGGGCGCAGGCGGGTACGGGGCGGGATCTCGACCCCTTTACGGATCAGGCAGCGGTTGGAAATGACGGATCCCTCAAGCACGCGGGCTTTTTCGCTGACATGGCACCAGTTGCCCAGCACGGCCCGGGTAACATGGGCCTCTTTGCCGACGATAACGTCGGACCAGAGCACGGACCCGGTCACGACCGCGCCGTCCTCGATCGCGCACTTGTCGCCGATGACCGAATCCTTGATATAGACGTTCTTGCCGATGCGGCAGCGGTCCCCAATTATGACCGACCCCTCAAAGCGGGCGCTGCGGCCGAGCTTGCCGCGGGCGCCGACCCAGCTGGACCTGGACACCTTGCGGCCCGGGATGCGGATCTGCACCAGGCCCTTCATGGCGTCATAGCTTGACTGGATGTATTTCTCCAGGCCGCCCACATCGCTCCAGTACTCCACCATGGGGTAACCGTAGAGCGCAGCCCCCTGGTCCACGAGCCGGGGAAAAAGCTGCTTGCCGAAATCATAGAAACCCTTCGGCATCATATTCAGGACCTCGGGCTCGATCACGTAAATGCCGGCATTGACCAGGTCGCTCTTGGCCTCCTCCGCAGCGGGCTTTTCCTGAAAGCCGGTTATCCTGCCATCGCTGTCCTGGATCACGACCCCGAACTCGCTGACCTCAGCAACTTTGGCCAGGGCAATGGTCATGAGCGCCTTCTTCTGCCGGTGATAGGCGATAATGCGCTTGAGGTTTATGTCCGTGAGGGCGTCAGAGGAAAGGACCAGAAAAGTGTCCTGGATACCGCCGATGTCCACCGCCATCCGCCTCACCCCGCCGGCCGTGCCCAGCAGGTCCTCCTCATAAGAATAGGAAAGGTTCACGCCGAACTTATAGCCGTCGCCAAAGTAGTTCTGGATCTGCTCCGGATAATAATGGATGTTGGCGATCACGTCGCGGAAGCCATGCCTTTTCAGGAGCTCGATATTGTGCTGCATGGTGGGAAGGTTGACGATGGGCACCATGGGCTTGGGCACCGCCAGGGTCAGCGGCTCCAGCCGGGTGCCGTATCCGGCCGCCATGATCAGGGCTTTCATTGCTCTATCTTCCTGATCCTGCGCAGGTGGCGCTCTTCACCTGAGAATTCAGCTTTCAACCACACGTCCACGATCTTGGTCCCCTTGGCCCGGGTCAGCTTGCGGCCCGCCAGGCACAGGACATTGCAGTCGCCGTGCTCGCGGCTCTGCTTGGCGGTATAGGTATCGTGGGCAAGCACCGCCCGGATACCTTTCACCTTATTGGCAACGATACACGCCCCTACCCCGGAACCACAGATGATAATGCCCCGCTCATACTCCCCCGAAGCGACCGCCTCCGCCACCGGCCGGGCATAATCCGGATAATCAACGGACTCCTCCGACTGCGTTCCAAGGTCCCGGTATTCGACCTTCTTGCGGTCCAGGTATTCCTTGATGATCTCCTTGAGCCCGTAGCCGGCATGGTCTGAACCAAGCGCGATCCTCATCTCATTGCCCTCCTCATCTCGGAAACCGCCTTTTTCATGCCCGTAAATACAGACCTGGCCACAACTGCGAACCCGATGTTCAGCTCCTCAATGGCGGGTATCCGGCAGATATCTTTCACGTTATGGTAGTCCAGGCCGTGGCCGGCGTTGACCCTCAAGCCCATCCAGCGCGCCTGCTGGGCGGAAATGCCCACCTTTTCCAGCTCCTCCTCGATCGCCAGCTTGCGGCCCCGGACATAGGAGGACCGGGCATACTTGCCGGTATGAAGCTCAATGAAGTCCGCGGCCAGGGCCGCGGACTCCTCCACCTGCCTGCGCACCGGGTCGATGAACAGGCTTACCTGGATGCCGGCCTTTTGCAGCTTCCGGATAATGGGCCGAAGTTTGCGGCTGTGCCGCGCCACATCCAGCCCGCCCTCGGTAGTTATCTCCTGCCTTTTTTCCGGGACCAGGGTGACCATGTCGGGCTTTAGCTTAAGGGCGAACCTGATCATTTCCGGCGTGGCTGCCATTTCCAGGTCCAGCCGCGTCTTGAGCTTACGAAGCTCCAGAACGTCCCTGTCCTGGATATGCCTGCGGTCCTCGCGCAGATGGCAGACAATGCCGTCCGCCCCCCCTTTTATGGCCTCGGCCGCGGCCTCAACCGGATCTGGGAACGCCTCCTGCCGGGCCTGGCGCAGCGTCGCGATATGGTCGATATTCACGCCCAGCTTGATCATCAAACCTTTTCCAGCAGGCACACGGCATAGGCCGCGATGCCCTCTTTCTTCCCGGTAAAACCCATGCCTTCCTCGGTCTTTCCCTTGAGATTGACGGCTTGGGCCGGGATACCAAGCCTTTCCGCGATATTCTTCCTCATTGCGTCAATATACGGAGCGATCCTGGGCTCCTCTGCCACCACCGTCGCGTCCACATTCCCCACCCGGTAACCATTCCGGGTGAGAAGGTCCCGGGTCATTTCCAGGAGCCGCAGGCTGGAAATATCCTTGTATCTCTCATCCCCCGGGGGAAAATGGCGGCCAATATCGCCTTCCCCGGCCGCGCCGATCAGGGCGTCGATGACCGCGTGCAAAAGCACGTCCGCGTCGGACCAGCCCAGCAGGCCCCTGGCATGGGGTATTTCCTGGCCGGCCAGCACCAGCTTGCGGCCCCTGACCAGTTTATGCGCATCATAGCCGAACCCGATCCGCATGCTCAAATTATACCAAATCCCTTCCTCAGATTCTCTTGAGGAAATAGTAGACAAGGGAGACATACTCCCAGACGACCAGCTGAGTGTCCTCGTGCCGGGTCCACCATCCGGAAAGCCTGAAATCCGACTTTTGCGCCGGATAGGACATCACCTTTATGTTCTCCTTTGAAAACACCTTCTGGAAGACGTTTTTCGCGCGGCGGCTGTGGTTGGGAGAGGTCACCAGGATAACGGACCTGACCCCGAGCCGCTTGAGGATAGCAAGGGAATAAAGGGCGTTCTCCAGGGTCGACTCCGACCGGTCCTCAAGGATTATGGCGCGGGCAGGCACCCCCATGATCAGGGCCTGGCGCTTCATCCATTCCGCGCAAGTAAGCTTCCAGGCCAGGGGGCCGCCGCTCATCAGGACCTTGTCCGCGTATCCGTTCCAGTAAAGCTGGACCGCCTCATTGACCCTTTCGCCGTTATCATCCCCTCCCAGCACTACGATCGCAGCCGCGGGCTCGATCTCATCGCGCACGATCAGGTAGCGGGCCATCCCCTCCAAAACGCGGGGAAGTGAAAAATACGCCCCCAGAAAGACCAGGATCAATATGGATATCCAGATAAGGACCTTTTTCATCACTAATGCGGCGCCCGCAGCAGGGAGCGCAGGATGAACTTGGGGTTCTTGGCCATGCCCATGACCAGGGCCCCGATGGTGGGATAGGTACGCGGGTTGGAGACCAGGCTCCAGAGCACGGTGGAATGGTTCTCAAAATCCCCGATCTTCTCAATGAGGGGGACGTTCTCCCGGACGTAGTCAAAAATGCGCTTGAGCACGTCCTCGCCCATGTTCTCCATGATGTTGCGGGCGAGCAGGCAGACCTTGATCTCCTGTGAATATTCCTCTTCCCATCTTTTCTCGTAAAGGCTCAGGTCATCTTCCTTGACGGCGTCGGAAAGGTACTCCGCCGCCTTCATGCCGTAAAAAAGCCCGCCCGAGGTGATGGGCTTGACCTGGCAGGCGGCGTCGCCCACCAGGGCGGCGTTGTCCCTGACCAGCTGGCAGGTGCCGATGGGGATGGCGCCGGCGTTCTTTTCCACGATCTCCGCCTGGATGCCGTACTTTTCCATGAAGGCGTTCAATTCCTGGTAGGGGTTGGCGGAAATGGTGCCCACGCGCATGGTGCCGTTGCCCTCGGGGATCACCCAGGTAAAAAGGGAAAAGGGCTTGACGTAGTGGACCTCGACCAGGTTCTGTTCCCGGGGGGACATCTTGAGGCGGTATTGATAGCCGCGGTAGAGCTTCATGTCGGAGAGGAACCCCATTGACTTCCTGACCCTGGAATTGGGGCCGTCCGCGCCCACCACCAGGTCCGCGTAGTACTCGCCGTTGTTGGTCTTCAAAATATAGCCTTCCTTGATGGGATGGACCTCGTTGAGATGGGTGTTGAACTCGATGTTGAGGTCCCGGCTGAGCTCCTTGTCAAAGACCTCACGGTCAATGATATAGGCGACCTTGGACCGGTTGAGCATGAAAGAGGTGCCGTTGAAATGCACCTTGGACCCGTCAATGCGGTTCAGCACGGACTTCTGTGAGACGGGCAGGCGCATGTCCTCAAAGATCCCGCGGCCCACGATCCCCGCGCACTGCACCGGCTTGCCCACTTCGGCATGCTCCTCCAGCAGCAGGGGATCGTACCCATGGTGTTTTAAAAGCTGGGCCAGGTAGCAGCCTACCGGCCCGGCGCCCGCGATCACGATCTTGGCGTTCTTTTTCATGGCAGATCCCTTATTATACCCAATCAGGCATATTTAGTAAAGGCTTGGGAAAAATCCGCTGTCAGGGCTTGATTTAATCGCGCACCATGTTAAAATTGCAAAGGGAACATGCGCGTAAAAATAACGGCGACCATGCTGCTGGCGGTTTTATTGTGCGCAGCCGCACCTGCGCAGGGCACATCATTGGATGCTCAACACTGGGTTGACGTTGATTCCGCCGGGGCGCTCTGTCATGCCTGGCTGGCGACCGCGGAAGGCACGGCGGAGTCAGGATCGGCCGATACCAAATTGAAATACTTTGCTTCCTCGCGGACCGCGCCGGTCACCCTTTTCAGCTTCACCCATGAAGTCACATCCTACGACCTGGCGATCGCTCCCAGCCGCTTCTACCTTGCCTTCTCCCCGACAGAAACTGGCGGTGAACGCGGCGGCATCCTCTGGACCTTTTCCCGGGACAACGGCAACAGTTTTTCCGTTCCCGTCATTCTCGCCGCTGAGGGGGAGGCCCCTTCCCTCGCGATCCGGAACGGGACGGTCCTGGCCGCCTGGGTCAGCAATGAGGCCATAAGTTGCTCTGTCTCACTGGACGGCGGAATGAACTTTCAGCCTCGCGGCAACATCGCCGCCTCCGGCGAGACCCTGTCCGCACCCCGGGCACTTATCGACGGGGACGGCGCCCGGCATCTCGTTCACCTTTCCAAGGACAATGACACCGGCATCAACCGCGTGGTCTATTCCCGGCTTCCGACCTGTGAACCGGAGGTCATCTTTGAGAGCCCCGACACCCTTGCAAACCTCGGTTTCCAGCAACTGGGCCGGCTGCTCATGGTCTCCTGGCAAAAAGAATATTTTGAGCGGCGCGAGACCTACTTCTGCGTCTCGCTGGACGGGGGCCTGAATTTCGGCGCTGCCCGGCTGGTGGAATTTGACAAAGAGCTGCTGGGGTTCGCCCTTCTTAAGGAGAAGCTCTTCGCCCTGACCGGCGACACAGCATCCCTGGCCGAGCCGGCCGCGGCGGGACTGCGGCTGACAGAGATCGAGCTTAAGCCCATCCCTGCCCCGGTACTCAGCTTCCCCAGAGAGGCAGAAACCCTGAATTTCTCCAGCCTGCGGCTGGCCTACACCCCCGCGACCACCGATCCCTTCATCTGCCAGGCACAGCTTTCGGCGAACATGGCCACCTGGGATTTTGAGCAGACCGTGGCCCGGGTCTCGCAAGAATGTGTCGGCTTCAGCTTTCCGGCGCAGGTCGCGGACGGGTCCTACGAGGTGCGGGTCCGGATCACGGACGGCCTGACCACCAGCCCATACAGCCAACCGGTAAAGTTGCGGGTGGACAACACCTGCCCCACCCTGGTGACCTTGGAAGCGGAAAAGAATGAAAAGATATTGACGATGAAAGGCAGGGTCAGCGAGTATCCGGCCTGGCTGACCGTAAATGAGCGGCTCCAGACCATTGAGGCCCTGGCATTTGAGAGCATTTTCGCCCTGGCCCCCGGCAACAACTCTTTTACCCTGCGCCTGACGGATGAGGCCGGGAACTTTTCCGTCAGCACCAAAGAGGTTTTCTATGATCCGGCCGTTCCGGAGATCGTTGTCACGAACCCCACCCAAGAGGACTGGTTCAGGCCCGCGGCCGCCATGATCATCGAGGCCGCGGTCCACGACCTCCAGGGCGACATTGAACAGGGGGCCGAGGCCCAGATCAGCATCAACGGCCGCCTGCTGGATGGGACGCTGGCGTTCGACCCGGAAGAAGCGGCCCTCTATGGGTTCATCACCCTGCCCCCGGACCTCATTGACGGCACCCATTCCGGCAGGATCGCGCTCTGCGACATATCCGGCAACCAGGGCGAGGCGGGCTTTAAGGTCAACATCGACAGCAGAGCTCCGGTCGTCTCCGTTGGCGCCGGAGGCTCTCATTACACGAACTCGCGGGAAGCCATTGTCCTGCCGGTGGCTGACGTTGGAGCCGGCATAGACCCTTCCGGCACGCTGGTCACTGTCTCGGGGATCTCGCTGGAGGGAGCCGTCAGCCTGGAAGCCGGGAGCCTGGTCCTGGCCTGCGCGCTGCCCGCGGCCGAAGGGACCTATGAAGTGGAGATCACCGCCCGGGACCAGGTCGGCAATCTCGGCGAAACGACCATTTTCTGCCTGGTGGTGGACGCCACCACGCCGGAGCTGACGCTGCTGGGCAGCTATGAGCCGGCCGTGTCAGCCCCCTTGCTGACCGTCCAGGCAATGGTCAAGGACGCCAGCCCCTGCCAGGTCCGCCTTTATAATAACGGCAAGAAGATCGAGGGTTTTTCGCTTTCCGGAGACCGCTTTTCCAAAGAGATAAACCTTTTCCAGGGGAAGAACGAGGTCCGCGTGGAGGTGGAGGACCAGGCGGGCAACCTGAGCGAGGCGACCATCAACACCCTGGCCAGCTTCTCCGTCTCCGCTTCCGGCCTGATCGCCAGCTGCGCGCACGGGCCCAATCCTTTCTCGCCGGCCCGCGACCTTCCAGCTGCTTTTGCCGCCGACGGCAAGGGGATGGTCTTCAGCTACGACCTGCTCCAGCCCGCGGACGTAAGGATCATGATCTTTGACATCACCGGGACCCTGATCTGGACCAGGAACATCAGCAATGCCACCTCGGGCACCACCGCCTGGGACGGGACCAACGCCTTCAGGGAGGTCGTGCAGAACGGCATCTATCCCTATGTTTTCAGCGCCAGCACGGGCGGCGGCACGGAGATAAGAAGAGGCAAGATAATCGTTCTTCAGTAGGCGCCCCACCCCAGCAGCACCACCGGGACGGTCCGCAGGAGTATCTTGAGGTCCAGCCACAGGGACCAGTTCTCGATGTAGTAGATGTCCAGCCGCACCATGTCCTCAAAGGGCAGAAGTGAACGGCCCGATACCTGCCAGGGGCCGGTGATGCCCGGCCGCACGCGCAGGCGCTTCCTGTGCCAGGCGCTGTACTTTTCCACCTCGCGCGGCAGCGGGGGCCGGGGGCCGACCAGGCTCATGTGACCGGCCAGCACGTTAAAAAGCTGGGGCAGCTCATCCACGCTGAAGCGCCGCATGAACTTGCCCAGAGGAGTGATGCGGGGATCGTCCTTCATCTTGAAAAGATGGCCTTCCACCTCGGAAAGCGGCTCCAGCCGGGGAAAAAGCTTTTCCGCGTCCCGGACCATGGAGCGGAACTTGAGCATGGGAAAAGGCTTGCCGTCCAACCCCACCCTTTGGCTGGCAAAGAACACCGGACCCGGGGAAGTGATCTTTACCAGAAGGGCAAAGGACGCAAAGACCGGCGAAAGCGCCATGATCCCCAGCGAGGAGAGGGCAATGTCCGTGCCGCGCTTAAGCGCGGCGTTGAGGCCCTTAAGCCGGATCTCGGTCACGGTAAGAAGGGGAATGCCCGCCAGCTCGTCCACGTCCACCCGGCTGGCGATCAGCTCCAGGATGCCGGGCACGATCTTGAACTCCACCCCGAACCTTTCGCACTCGGTGATGATGTCCAGGACCCGCGGCGCCGGGATCTTGGCGCTGGCAATGATGACCTCCTCGATGTCCTCTTTTTCAAGCACGGCGCGCGCCTGGGAAAGCGGGCCCAGGACGGGGACTCCGTGAAAGGACCTGCCGATCTTTTCCGGGTCGTCGTCCAGAAAAGCAAAGGCCTGATACCCCATGCTTTTGTCCTGGCCAAGCTTGAGCGCCAGGACCCCGCCCATCTCGCCCGCCCCCAGGATCAGGGTCTTTCTGATCCCCCACCCCTTTAAATGCATGAGGCGCTGGACCTGGAACCGGGCCAGGCGCAGGATACCCATGAGCAAAAAGGCGATCCACCAGGCGTTGATGATGACCAGGCGGGAGACCCAGAATTCTCGGTAAAGGAAAAGCAGGCCCAAAAGCACCAGCGTTGCCAGGGTGACCCCAAGAAAAAGCTTGGCGAGCTCGTCAATAAGCGAGGTGAACCTTTTCTCTTCGTAAAGCCCGGCGATCTTGAACACCGCCAGCCAGATCAGGGTAATGAACACCAGCACGCGCGCGTAATCTTCCACACCCGGCACGGTCCCGGGAGTAATGAACTGCAGCGCCCGGAACCTCACGAAATGGGCGAGGACAAAAGAGATATTGATCAATATCGCGTCAAGAACTACCCAGAACATCGGTCATTTCCCCAGCATTTTCTTGGCGTAAGCGTTATTGGGGTCAAGCATGAGCACCTGCTCGAACTCGTCCCTGGCCTTGGCCTGATCGCCGGCCAGCAGATAGACCCGCCCCATGCCCAGGTGCGCGCCCACGTGGCGCGGATCATTGATGATCACCTGCTGGAAGTCGGACAGCGCGCCTTTCAGGTCCCCGCGGCGCAGGCGGACCTCCGCGCGGATGATATAGCCGGTGGCGTTCTTGGGATCGATCGCCAGCATGTCCTGCGCCACTTGCAGCGCCCTGGCGTTCATGCCGCGCTCTATATAAAGGCGCGCCAGGCGGTCAAGCACCGTGATGTTGTCGCTGTATCTTTCATGCAGCCTTACGAAGACCTTGAGGGACTCGTTGGGCATGCCCCGCTTGCGGTTGACATAATCCAGCCGCTGCATGGGCTCGACCAGGTTGGGGTTGATGAAAAACGCCTTCTCGTGATAGGAAACGGCCTCAGCAAGCCTGCCGCGCGCCTCCAGGGCCAGCCCTTTGGTGTGATAGACCTCAGCGTAATAGGGGTCGATCTTCAAAGCAATGTCCGCGTACCTTTCCGCCGCGTCCAGGTCGCCCTTCATGAGATAGATCTTGGACAGCATGTAGAAATTATCGGCGTTGTAGGGGTCGATAAGCGTGCCGTAGTTGAGGGCCTCGACCGCTTTGCCCAGATATTTGCCCTGTTCATGGGTCATGCGCGAAAGGTTGAGGTAGGCGATCCCCAGATGGGAGACCGTGCTGCCCTCCAGGGGAAAGACGGCCAGCGACCTTTCAAAGGCTTCCGCCGCCTGGGGGATGCGGCGCATTTGCATGCTGGTCTTGCCGCGCTTGAACCAGATGTCGCCCCGGAAAGAGAAAAAGGAGATATAGATCAGGAACGCGACCGCCAGCGCGACCCCCGCCACCGGCAGCCAGGGAATGTCGCCCCAGTTTATCTCTTTACCCTTGTCCTCGTCCTTGTCCTTCTCCTCCCCCACCACCATCACCATCGCCCAGCTTATCCAGAAAAGCGAGGTGATCGCCACCACCCCGAAGCTGAACTGGTTCTGGATCAGGAAGGCCAGCGCCGAGCCGAGCAGACCAGCGAGCAGGAGCCGCTGGTCATGGCCCACGCGGACAGCCTTGCGGAAACCGACAGCAAAAAAGGTGTAGAGAAGCCAGAGATAGACAAAGAACGTCACCAGGCCCTTGGTCACTGCCACGTCAAGGGTCTCATTGTGGCAGCGGTCCTGCTTGACGTGAAAGGCCTCCTTGAAGCGGAAGAGCTCCGTCTCATAGCGCGGAAAGACCATCTTGAGGACCTCGGGGCCGATGCCAAAGACCGGGTTATCAGCGATGATGCGGATAGCGCTGTCCCAGGTCTCCCCGCGTGAGCCCGCCGCGCCTCCGAATTCCAGCTTGGTCTCGACCTTCTCCTCGACCTCGACCTTTTCGCTCTTGATCTCCGCCGTGAACCGGGCAAAGGGAGAGAACTCGGGGTTGGCCATGGTTATCCCCGATACCAGAACGATCAGGAAGCCAAGCACCCCGATCTTCTTCCAACTCTCAAAAAGCCAGTGCCTCCCGGCCACCACGGCAAAAAGCGCCGCGCCCGTGAAAAGCCCCATGTAGCCGCCCCGGCTCTGGGTGTAAAGGATGCAGACATAGATGAGGAGAAGGCTGGCCCCGAGAATAATATTGTAGATCCAGGGATGCAGCTGCTGGTAGGAATACGAGAAAAGCAGCGCGGAAGCGGTCACCACCGCGAACCCGAAATACCAGAGCATGAAATTATGCGCGTCCAGGCTGTAGATCATGGCCAGGAAAGCGGCCTGGGCGAACACGAAGTAGCCGACCGGCAGGAGCTGTTCGAACCAGTCCACATCCTTCAGCTTCCATTCCTTTTCCATCAGGAACATGGCCAGTATCATGTAGAACGCCATGAGCATGTAGGCGGCCAGGAAGTTGGGCTGGCCGATGGTCCCGATGACCCTCTGCCAGGTGATGACCCCGCCCCACATGTAGGGATCCAGGGCGTGGCGCTGAATGATGGAATAGACGGCCATGAGGGTGGCCGCGGAAATGACCGTCATGACCATGCGCTTGAGCTGGTCAAAGTCCTTGATGTAATTGGTCGCCACGAAAAAGAACAGGCCGAAAAGGTACCAGCTGGTCAGCCCCTCGTACCGGCCGTAGAAGCCGACAAAGCTGGTGTAGACGTGCAGCGAGGTCAGGGTGGCGACGGTAGTGCAGAGCAAGAACGACGCCACCGGCCAGTCCAGGGGGGTGCGGACAAAGCGGTGCTTGCGCCCCACGATGAGCTTGATCGCCCACAGCCCCAGGATAACGGCTCCCAGCACCCGCATCCAGGTGGTCTTGGTGCCGGAAAAAACAATGCCCAGCCGTCGGTCAAAGATGGCGGGCATGACAAAGACCACCAGCAGCAGGAGCATCTCCATTAAGAAGTCAAATACCCGGCTGTTGTTCCAGCCCGAGAACGCCCTGGCCCTGCTCATTTTCTTATCCCTTTGTGCTTTTCTTCCACGAACTCACGCATCTTTTCCTGAAATACCTTCTTGTCGAACTTGAGCGCGTGCGCTCTTATTTTCTTTTTGTCGAACCTCATGAACTGCAGCCGCTTTACCGCCGCCATCAGGTCTTCCGGCGTCTGCCGGTCAAAAAAGACCCCGGTCTCCCCCTCCACCACCGTTTCCCGCGCGCCGCCCGCGCGAAAGGCGATCACCGGCCTCCCGCAGGACATGGCCTCCACCGGCACGATCCCGAAATCCTCCTCGCCGGCAAAGACCAGCGCGCGGCATTCGGCCAGGTGGCGCCCCAGCGCCTCATCCCCCTGCCTGCCCAGGAACTCGATATTGGGCCGCGCCATCTTCTCAAGATTTTTGCGGTCCGGGCCGTCGCCGATGATCAGCAGCGGCAGCTCCAGCCGGTTAAAGGCCTCCACCACGATGTCCACCCTTTTATAGGGGTTAAGCCGGGATACCACCAGGAAATGATCGCGGTCCAGCGCCGAGGGCCGGAAAAGATCGCATTCCACCGGCGGATAGATTATAGCAGATTCCCGGCCGTATGTCCTTTGGATCCGCTCCGCCACCGTCCGGGAGATGGCGATGAAATGATCGACCCCCCGGGCCGTTGCCAGGTCCCATTTCTTGACGGGCTCCAGCACCAGGGGCAGGACGGACCTCACCAGCGGCCCGAAATTTTCCCGTTTAACATAGTCATCGTAGCGCCAGACAAAGCGCATGGGGGTGTAGCAATAACAGATATGGAGCTGCCCCTTTTTTTTCTTTACGCCCTTTGCCCAGGCCGAGCTGGAAGAGAGGATCACGTCATATTCGCCCAGGTCAAAACCCTCAAAGGCCCGGGGATAAAAGGGAAGATAGAACTTAAAGAGATCGAAGATGAGGGGAAGGTTCTGCATGAACGAGGTGCGGATGTCCATGCGCTGGAAAACATCGGGCAGCTTTTTCTCGTCGAAGATGGAGGTAAAGATGGGGTCCAGCGGGTATATCTCGTGCAGGGCGGAAACGACCCTTTCCGCGCCGCCGAACTGGTTGAGATAATCATGGACGATGGCGACCTTCATTTAAGATCAGGCCCTGCGCTTTCCCTGCCTGGCCTTCAACCTTGCCAGGTCCGCGTCCACCATCATCTTGACCAGCGCCTTGAACCTGACCTCCGGCTCCCAGCCCAGTTTTTTCCTGGCCTTTCCGTAGTCCGCGCACAGCACATTGACCTCGGCCGGGCGGTAGAACTTTTCGTCGACGGCCAGGTACTTTTTATAATCCAGGCCGGCGTGGCTGAAAGCGAGCTCCGCGAAATCCCTGACCGAATGCATCTCGCCGGTGCCGATGACATAATCGTCCGGCTCGTCCTGCTGCAGCATGAGCCACATCGCCCGGATATAATCCCCCGCGAACCCCCAGTCCCGGCGCGCCTCCAGGTTCCCCAGCCGCAGCTCCTTGGCCAGGCCCAGCTTGATCATGGCGGCGGCGTTGGTTATTTTGCGGGTCACGAACTCGAAGCCCCGGCGCGGCGACTCGTGGTTGAAAAGGATCCCGCTGCAGGCAAAGACACCGTAGGCCTCCCGGTAATTCCTGGTCATGTCGAAGCCCGCCACCTTTGAGATCCCGTAGGGAGAGCGGGGATGAAAACGGGTGTTCTCGTTCTGGGGCGTTTCCTGGGCCAGGCCGAACATCTCGGAGGAACCGGCAAAATAGAACCGGCAGTCAGGGACCCTCTCCTGCAGGGCGGAAAGGACGAAATGCGTTCCGTTAAGATTGATATTTATGGTAGAGAACGCGTCCTCAAAGGAATAGCTGACAAAGCTCTGGGCGGCGAGGTGGTAGCATTCATCCGGCCGCACCTTCTCGACCACCTTGAAGAGGCTGGCGTAATTCTCCAGGGAGGCCGGATGCAGGACCAGCCGGTCAACGCTGTTCCTGAGCCTCCACATCCGGTGCTGGATATCCTCGAACGCGACCCTCCTGACGATGCCGTGGACCTCGTAGCCTTTCTCCAGCAGGAACTCGGCCAGATAGGAACCGTCCTGGCCCGTGATCCCGGTTATTAACGCTTTTTTCATTTTAACCTCCAAGCTCCTTAGTTTAGATGCTCTTTCTCGACCAGATAGGCCCGGAGCGCCTCCTGCCAGGGCCGCATGTCGTCCAGCCCGATCTTTTCAAGACCGGCGTTGCGCAGGGCCGAATAGCCGGGCCGTTCCGCCCGGGCCTTGAACTCCGCGGCCGTGGTCTTCTGGACCGCGGCCTTGCGGCCGAGCAGCTCAAAGATCTTGCGGGCGAACTCGTACCAGGAACATTCGCCGCGGTTCGCAATGTGGTACAGGCCGTAATGCCGGGTCCTTACCAGCTGATCGATCTTTTTGGCCAGGTCCAGGGCGTAGGTCGGGGAAAGGACCTCGTCCGTGACGACCCTTAACTCCTCCCCTTTTTCCGCGCGCTTGAGCATCCCTTCCACGAAATTCGCGCCGTTCTTTCCCATGCACCCCGCCGCGCCGTAAAGCCCGGCGGTGCGGATAATAAAATACTTGTCCAGCGAGCTCCCCACGATCAGCTCGCCAGCGAGCTTTGAAATGGCATAGACGGACCGCGGGTTCGGCGGGTCCGTTTCCACATAAGGGGAGCGCTTTTTCCCGTCGAACACGTAATCCGTGGAGAAATGCACCAGGCAGGCCTCCATGGCGCGGCAGGCGTCGGCCAGGTTCTTGACCGCGGCGGTGTTGACGGCAAAGGCCGGGCCCGGATCATCCTCACATCCATCGACATTGTTGCAGGCGGCGGTATTGATGACGACCTCCGGGTCGAACTTCTCGATGAGCTCAAAGACACGCTGGCGGTCCGTGATGTCCAGGTCCTGGAGGATGAGCTTGATCTGTTCTTCCCTGGGGATCACCTTGCAGAGCTCAGAGCCAAGCTGGCCGTCCGCGCCAATGATCATTATCTTCATGGTTTCACTTCTCATTCCCCATAATTCATTATGGGGTACTAACGACCCCTCATGACGGGGTGCTACTATCCCCACATTAAAATGTGGGGAATCAAATCAGTTCGCCTCAACCTGAACGAACTTGAGCTTGCCGACATTTATGGTCCGGGTTCTCGTAAGATCGACCTCATATCCCTCATCCCGGACCTGCTCGCCGTCGATCCTGACCCCCCCCTGCCTCACCAACCTGCGAGCCTCGGACTTGGACGGGACAAGTTCGGCCAATACCAGCAAATCAATGACGTTCAGCCTGTTCTTCCCCACCTTGATCTTCGGGATATCCTGGGGAACATTGCCCCTCGTAAAAACCGACTCAAACTCTTTCTCCGCCAGCCGGGCCTCCTTGTCCCCGTAGAACCTGCTTACCAGAGAACCCGCCAGCTTCATCTTCGCTTCCTTGGGGTGCAATTTCTTCACGCTCCCCAGGTCCTCGTCCGTTAAAAGCTCGTAATAGCGCAGCATGAGCTTGTCCGAGATCGACATGGTCTTGCCAAATATCTCCTGGGGCGGCTCGGTGATGCCGATGTAATTGTTGAGCGACTTGCTCATCTTCTGGACGCCGTCGGTCCCCTCCAGCAGGGGCAGGGTGACGATTATCTGGGGCTCCTCATTGAACTCGCGCTGCAGCTCACGGCCCACCAGCATGTTGAACTTCTGGTCCGTGCCCCCGATCTCAACGTCCGCCTTAACGTGAACCGAATCATAACCCTGGATCAGGGGGTACAGGAACTCATGGATGGAGATGGGCCGCTCCTTCTCGTAGCGGTTCATGAAGTCATCGCGCTCCAGCATGCGGGCCACCGTGTACTTGGCCGCCAGGTTGATGACGTCCTCGATCTTCAACTTGGAGAGCCAATCGCTGTTATAGACCACTTTGGTCCTCTTCTTGTCCAGGACCCTGAAGACCTGCTCCTGGTAGCTCTCGGAATTCCGGGCCACCTCCGCCTTGGTCAGCGGCTTGCGGGTTTCCGACTTGCCGGTGGGGTCCCCGATGCGGGCGGTGAAATCGCCGATGATGAAGATGATCTCGTGCCCCAGGTCCTGGAACTGGCGCAGATTGTTGAGCACCACGGTGTGGCCCAGATGGATATCAGGCGCGGACGGGTCCGCCCCCCATTTGACGCGCAGGGGAGCCCCGCGCTGGACCTTCTTGATGAATTCGTCCTCCGGGATGAGGTCCACCGCCCCGCGCTTGATGAGCTTTAACTGTTCCTCGACGCTTTTCATCGGCAACCCATCTCCTTCAGGATCTGGCGCACGTCCCCGAGCCGGATATTGTTGCGGATCACGACCACCCCGATCCTTTCCGGGATCACGAACTGGACCTTCCCCCCCCTAACCTTCTTATCAATGGCCAGGGCCTTTACGATCCGGTCAGCAGGGAGACCCTCGATCTCCGTGGGCAGGCCCAGCTTCTCCAGCAGGCCCGTGATCCGCTCCACCGAATGCAGGCTGATCATCTTCTTGCGGCAGGCGATGCGCGCCGCCACCACCATGCCCATGGCCACCGCCTCGCCGTGGTTGTAGGCGCGGTAGCGGGTCAGGGTCTCGATGGCGTGGCCCACGGTGTGCCCGAAGTTCAGGATCATGCGCAGGCCCGCCTCGGTCTCGTCCTTTTCCACCACCCGGGCCTTGATCTTGGCGGATTCCGCCACGATCGTCTGCCAGACCTTGAGCGCCGCGCGCAGCGTGTCCGGCGCCTCAAAGGCATTGGTGTTGAGATGGTGGGAATTGGCTTCCAGGAACTTGAAGAAATCGGAATCCTTGATCACGCCGTACTTGACCACTTCCGCCAGCCCGGTGCGCAGCTCGCGGGCAGGCAGGGTGGTCAGGGTCTGGATATCGATGTACACCAGCTTGGGCTGGTAAAAGGAGCCGATGAGGTTCTTGCATTTGGGATGGTTAACCCCGGTCTTGCCCCCGATGGAGGCGTCCACCTGCGCCAGCAGGGTGGTCGGCACCTGCACATAATTTATGCCGCGCATGTAAGTGGCGGCGATAAAGCCGGCCAGGTCGCCGATGACGCCGCCGCCCAGCGCGATGATGAGCGAGTCGCGGTGCGCGGAATGCCTGACCAGTTCGTCATAGAGCTTGGAAGCGAGCTTGAGGTTCTTGTAGCGCTCGCCGCGGGGCACCTCCAGGGTGCACACCCGGCAATCCTTGAGGCCGCGGCGCAGCTTGTCGCCGTAAAGGTCGTTGACCAGGGGATCGGTGACGATAAAGACCTCCCTGCCCCAGCCCTCGCCCGCGATGATCTTGCCCAGGTCGGAAAGGATGTCGGAGCCGACCAGGACATCGTAGCTTCTTTCCTTGAGTTCTACCTTGATCTTAGCCATTCCTTGATCTCCTTTACGCACCCGTCAACATCGAGCTTGTCCGTGTTGACGACGTGATCCGCGACCTTTTTATAGACCGGCGCCCTTTTCCCCAGGATCTTACTGATCTCGGCCCGGGGGTCCTTCACTTTCAGGAGCGGCCGGTGGGTCTGCTTCCTGACCCGCTCATGGATAACGCCGGCGTCCGCCCATAAAAGCACCAGCGGCCCGATCTCCTTGAGCAGCCTGACGTTCTCCCCGCGCAGGACCATGCCGCCGCCGGTAGAGATCACGAAGTTGTCATAATCTTCCAGGGTCCTGACCACTTCCGTCTCCAGGTCGCGGAAATAAGGCTCGCCTTTCTCGGCAAAGAGCCGGCTGATGGAGGTCTTCTCCGTCCTCTCGATGACCTCATCCGTGTCCAGATAGTCCATGCCCAGCTCCCGGGCCAGCTGATGGCCGACCGCCGACTTCCCCGACCCCATGAATCCGATAAGTATGATGTTCATATTGATCTGCGCCTGGCGAGAATCGAACTCACAACCCCCGGTTTAGGAAACCGGTGCTCTATCCAATTGAGCTACAGGCGCATGCTTAGCCGCGGACCTCGCGCATGAACTCCTTGACCGCCCGGCTCGCCAGCTTTCTCACGTTGGCCTTGGGACGGACAAAGCTCGGGAACCAGCCGCTCAGGCCGATCAGGTCGCTGGTGACCAGGACCTGGCCGTCGCAATGCGCACCGGCCCCGATCCCAATGACCGGGATCCTGAGCGTTCGGGATATCCTCCTGGCCAGCTCGTCCGGCACCATCTCCAGCACCAGCGCGAAACAGCCGGCCTTCTGAAGGGCTTTCGCGTCCCTGACCATCTTTGCCGCAGATCCCTTGCCCTTGCCCTGCTTGCGGTAGCCGCCCAGCTGGTGCACGGACTGCGGCGTGAACCCCAAATGCCCCATCACCGGAATGCCGGCCCGGATGATCCTCTTGATCTCATCCGTGAAGACGCCCTCGATCTTGACCGCCTCCGCTCCCGCCTTGACCAGCTTGATGGCGTTGCTCAGCGCCTCCTTGGCGCCCCTCTGGAAAGACCCGAAGGGCATGTCCGCCACCACCATGGCCCGCTCCACCGCCGCCGCCACCGCCCGGGTGTGGACCAGCATCTCGGTCATGGTCACGGGCAGGGTGTTGCGGTAACCGAGGGCCACGTTGCCCAGCGAGTCGCCCACCAGCACGATATCCACCTCCGCTTCGTCCAGGACCCTCGCGAACGGATGGTCATACGCCGTAAGCATGCAGATCCGGTGGCGGTGGGCCTTGGCCGCGGAAAGCTTGCTGATGGTTATTTTTTCCATATCTTAAAATGCAACAGCCTGAAGGGGAAGGTCTCGGTCTTGACCTTTTCCACCTTGTAAAGCGAGAAGAGCTTTTCTTCCAGCTGGTCCTTGGTCAGGTAGCGCGTCAGGAAACCGTTCTCGGCCACGGAGATGATGCCGCTCTTCTCGGAGACCACGATCACCAGCGCGTCGGAAAGCTCGGAAATGCCCACCGCGGCGCGGTGGCGCGTGCCCAGCCTCTTGTCCAGCAGCCGGCTCTCGGAGAGCGGCAGCAAACAGCTGGCGGCCACCAGCCGGTCCCCCTGGACCACGACCGCCCCGTCATGCAGGGGGGAACGGGGATTGAAGATCGAGATCAGCAGCTCGGCGGAGAGCATGGCGTCCAGCCGCACCCCGGACTCCAGGTATTCGGTCAGGCCGGTGACCTTTTCCAGGACAATGAGCGCGCCCACCTTGTTCTCGGACAGGGTCTCCACCGCGCGCACGATGTTGCGCACGTAAAAGCTGCCGTGCGGCACGGGCGCAAAACCCAGGGTGCCCAGCAGCCTGCCGCGGCCAAAGCGCTCCAGTGTTCTGCGCAGCTCGGGCTGGAAAAGCACCACCAGCATCACCGCGATGATGGCCATGAACTTGTCAAAGAGCCAGTTGATGGTATAGAGATTGAGCATCCTTCCCGCCAGGTAGATGAGCAGGACCAGGATCAGCCCCCGGATAAGGGGGATGGCGCGGGTGCCGCGCAGCCACAAAAGGATATAATAGAAGAGCGCCGCGACAATGATGATGTCGAGGACGTCTATCCAGCGGATGTCAAAAGGCAATGCGAACGTCATAATATCACGTCATTGGCGACCAGGTCGTCAAAGCTCTCCCGCTTGACTATCAGGGTCGCGTTCCCTCCTTCCACCAGCACCATGGCGGGCCTTCCCACCCGGTTGTAATTGGAGGCCATGGAATAATTGTAGGCGCCGGTCCCCAGCACCGCCAGGATGTCGCCCACCTCGACTTTGGGAAGATGTATATCCCTGATCAGGATATCGCCGGATTCGCAAAAGCGGCCGGCGACCGTGACCTTCTCCGCGGTCGGTTCCTGGGCCTTGTTGGCGATCCGGGCGTCATAGCGCGCCTGGTAAAGGATGGGGCGAGAGTTGTCCGACATCCCTCCGTCAACGAACACATATTTGCGGATGCCCGGGATATCCTTGACCGCGCCGACGGCGTAAAGGGTCACGCCCGCGTTATTGATGATGGACCGGCCTGGTTCAAGGACGAGCCTGGCGTTGGTCTTTTTGCCGAGTGTTTTGCCGATCTTTTCCGCGTATTCCTCGATGGCCGGCGGCTCGTCCGAGCTCAGGTAAGCCACCCCCGGCCCGCCTCCGATGTTGAGCTCCTCGGCCCCGTATTTATTGACCAGCTTCAGCAAGAGCTTAGCCTCCTCCACAAAAGGCTTTACGTCAAAGATCTGCGAACCGATGTGGGCGTGGAAACCAAGGAGATTGAGCCTCTTTTTCTCGCGCGCTTTCTTGACCGCAACTTCAATTTCATTTTGCGGGATCCCAAACTTGGAGTCAATCGTGCCGGTCTTAATATACTCGTGGGTATGGGCCTCGATCCCGGGATTGACGCGCAGCAGGATATCCGCAGCAGCGCCGATATCGTCCGCCACCTCTGCCACGTTCTCCAGCTCCTGGAGGTTGTCGACCACGATGCGGCCGATGCCCGCTTCCAGCGCCAGTCTTATTTCCGCCCGGGGCTTGTTGTTGCCGTGGAAATATATTTTCCTGGCGTCGCAGCCGGCCTTGAGCGCGGTGTAGAGTTCGCCGCCGGAAGAGACATCCAGCCCCAAGCCTTCCGAGGTCACGATCTTCTGCACCGCGGCGTTGCAGAGCGCCTTGCAGGCGTAGATCACGTCCGTGTTCGGATAGTATTTCCGGAAGGACTTCAGGTATGCCCGGCAGCGGCCGCGGATGGTCTTTTCATCCAGGACGTAAAGCGGCGTGCCGAACTCCTTGGCGAGCTCGACGGTATCATAGCCGCCGATCCCAAGATGTCCGTTCTTCAATATTTTTGCGGTATCAGGCAGATTACGCATAAGACAACTTTTTATTATAGCACAAACAAAAAGCGGGAACAAAACGGATTTTTACCCACACACCAAAATTTTGGTGTGTGGGTTTATTCGTAGACCACGACATACCCCTTGCCCATGACCTTGCCTTCGGCCATAAGGCGGTAGACATAGATGCCGTTGGCCAGCGGCATGCCGTCAATGTCGGAGACGGCGTTAAATCCCACCGCGTTGTAGCCGGCCTTGCCGCCGTTGCTGCCCTCGGCATAGGCGCGGTTCCAGACCACTGATCCCACCGGGCTGAACACCATCAGCTTGGCGGCCGCGTCCTTGTTCAGGTAATAGGCGATGATCACGCTCTCCCCCTGGCCGGGAGCGACCATGGCCGGGCTGGCGATCATGGGTGAGACCAGCGCCGCACCGGCATAGGAAACCCTGAGCTCACCCGCCTCGCAGGTGGTGACATTGCCTGCGCCGTCCGCCGCCTCCACCTTGAAGACATGTTCCATGACATCATCGGCCGCGAGGTCGCTGATCGGCCGGTATTCGATCTCGAGCCGGGTCGGGGTCGAGGTGACGGTGGTATACACTACCTCATCCCCATCCAGATAGACCCTGACCGAGGCCGCATCCACCTGGGCCTCATCCGTGATCAGGACCTGGAACCTGGGACGTTTGCCGATGTAGTCGCCCTCCTCTATGCTGATGCCCCCGATGCTCACCAAAACGGTCGGTGGACCGGCTTCGCCAGTGGAATAGTGGCCGGCGGCAAAGGAAGCAGCGCTCAGGAAAAGAACGCCCAGCATCAGGGCGGATAGGACGATCAATGATCCGCGGAAAGTTCTGTTCATTGCCTTAAAACCATGCCTTCCGACCGAGTTTTTTGATTATAGCACAATCTCCTGAAATATATGAAATTTTTTCTGTTTTGGAACGAAAATGGAACAGAGGTCACCCATGAAAATAAAA
>Ga0209536_100001911_pt1 | contig 34071 bp, 34 predicted proteins | sample DeeMarSeWOR28_12_FD_187461 | JGI IMG/M metagenome (GOLD analysis project Ga0209536, IMG submission 187461) | Marine sediment microbial communities from White Oak River estuary, North Carolina - WOR-2-8_12 (SPAdes) (version 2) | ecosystem: Environmental > Aquatic > Marine > Intertidal zone >...
CGAAGCTTAGTCGAAGAACTCGAAGCACTCGAGCACAAGTCACGTCGGCCCGACGTTCTGGTCGAAGAAGATGTGTTATGCGAGTTCTTCGACACGCGCTTGGGAGAGGAAGTTGTCGATGCGCGCAGCTTCGAGCAGTGGCGACGCGAAGCCGAAAAGGCGAACCCCCATCTACTGTTTCTTAACCGAGCTGATCTCATGTTGCACTCGGCCGAAGACATTACCGCTCGGCTCTATCCGGACGCGCTGTTGGTCGGCGGTCTGCGGCTGCCGCTGAGTTACCACTTCGAACCGGGATCGGCACAGGACGGGGTAAGCGTCAGCGTGCCGCTGGCCGCGCTCAATCAAATCGATCCGGCAGTATTCGAGTGGTTGATACCCGGAATCTTGCCCGAGAAGATCGCGGCGCTGCTGCGGGCACTGCCCAAGAGTCAGCGGCGCAACTTCGTTCCGGTGCCCGAGTTCGCAGCAGCCTGCGCGGGCGCACTGAGCGACGGGGGGGATGATTTCTACACTCAGTTGAGCTCGGCGCTTGCACGCATGACCGGCGTCGAGATCCCTGCCCAGCAGTGGCCGCGCGAGGACTTGCCGCAACACCTGCGCATGAACATCCGCATTACGCAGGCCGACGGGCGGGTGGTGGCCGAGGGCCGCGACTTCGCCGCGCTGCGCGAGGCGCTCGGCGAGCGTGCTGCGGCAGGCTTTCACACGCTGCCGACGCAGCAATGGGAGCGCCCAGGTCTAACCGATTGGACGTTCGGAGAGCTACTCGAGCGCGTGCATATTGAGCATGACGGGCTCGAGATCCACGGTTATCCAACGTTGGTAGACGAAGGCGATAGCGTACGCCTGTGCCTGGTCGATTCACCGCGGTTGGCGGCCGCTCATTTGCACCAGGGTGTGCTGCGATTGTATTTGCTGCAGAGCGCAGACAAGGTCAAGTATCTGCGCAAACAGTTATCTAAGTCGAACCAGATGTGCCTGCACTACGCACCGCTTGGCGATTGTCACGCGCTGGTCACGGACATCATTGCGGCGGCAGCGCTTAAAGCTTTTCGCCTCGACCAGGATCCCCCGCGTACTCGCGAAGCCTTTGTCGGCATATTGCAGCAGGGCCGCGATGAGCTCGTTGGGGTAGCCAGCGGCGTGGCCGAGCTCGCGGCGCGGGCATTGGCCGAGTACCACGGGCTGGCGAAAAGACTCCGCGGTAACGTCGCGCCGCAGTGGTTGGGTGCACTGTCCGATGTCAATGAACATCTGGGACGTCTGGTGTACCCGGGTTTCGTTGCTGATACGCCCGCGCAGTGGCTGGCACATTTACCCCGTTACCTCGAGGCCACATCGCGCCGGCTCGAAAAGCTCAGCACGAGTCCAGGCCGCGACCGGGCTCTGGCCGCCGAGTATCAGCCCTTGTGGCACCAGTTCTGGTCAGATCCGCGCGCCGAGGAGTGCCCGCGTGCCGCCGAGTTTGAGCGGTATCGATGGCTGCTCGAAGAGCTATGGGTGTCGTTGTTCGCGCAGGAACTGAGGACAGTAGAAAGTGTGTCGGTGAAACGCCTGTCACAGCGCTGGCGCGACATTACGGCTCTGCGTTGAAGCCACTGCTTCGGCAGCCGGTCGAGGCCGGTTGAACCAAGCTGGCGGCGCTGCCGCGGCGGGGGCAGAGTGCGCGTCTTGCGTCGAGCCAACGACTCAGGTTTCGGCGTCTTTGGTGAGCTTCTTCACCAGCGGCTCGATGATATCCATTGGCAACGGGAACACCACAGTGGATGACTTGTCGCCAGCAATCTCGGTCAGCGTCTGCAAATAGCGCAACTGCATCGTTTGCGGCTGCTTGCTCATGATTTGGGCCGCCTCGAGCAGCTTCTGGGAGGCCTGCATTTCGCCCTCGGCATGAATGATCTTGGCGCGGCGTACACGTTCGGCTTCGGCCTGTTTGGCGATCGCGCGAATCATGCTCTCATCGAGGTCAACGTGCTTGATTTCGACGTTGGCAACCTTGATACCCCAGACGTCGGTTTGTTGATCAAGGATACCCTGGATATCGGCATTCAGCCGTTCCCGTTCTGCCAGCATTTCATCGAGTTCGTGCTGGCCCAGCACCGAGCGCAAGGTTGTTTGGGCAAGCTGGCTGGTGGCCGCGTAGTAGTCCTCGACTTGAATGATCGCCTTCTCCGGGTCAATCACGCGGAAGTAAACCACAGCGTTGACGTGCACCGAAACGTTATCGCGGGAAATGACGTCCTGGCTGGGGACGTCCATCACCACTGTGCGCAAGTCCACCCGTTCCATCGATTGGATTATCGGGATGACGATGATGAGCCCTGGGCCCTTTACTTTCCAGAAGCGTCCCAGCATGAAGACTACGGCGCGCTCGTACTCGCGCAGAATCTTGATCGCGCTTACCAGGAATAGGACGACGAAACCGACTACGAAGTAAACGAAGTATGCCGTCATGATCGAGTCTCCTGTTGCGGCCCGTTGGCCGGTTCAACGATTAGAGTAAGCCCCTCGACTGCGCGCACTTGCAGATGTTGGTCCTTGGTGACGGGTTGTTCGCATTGCGCGTTCCAGATCTCCGAATGCATGCGCACTTTGCCTGTGCCGCTGAAGTCCTCCAGCGCGACGGCTTCGTGACCGACGAGTTCCTCTACGCCACTGACCACGGGTCGGCGTCGGGCTTTGATCACCAGCCCCAGCACAATGACAAATAGCAGAGCCGTGAACAGGGTGAAGGCTGCGACGAGTGCCAGGGAAATGCCGAATCCAGGTGCTTCGGTGTCAATCAGAATCACCGAGCCAATCGCAAAGGCGACGACGCCACCAATGCCCAGCGCTCCAAAGCTGGGCACGAAGGCCTCACCCACCATCAGGGCGATACCCAACAAAATGAGTCCCATGCCGGCATAGTTGATTGGCAGTACCTGGAAAGCAAACAGGGCCAACAGCAGACAAATGGCACCGACCGTACCTGGGATGATTGAGCCGGGGTTGGAGAACTCGAAAATGAGACCATAAATGCCCAACAGCATCAGAATGTAAGCGACATTTGGATTAGTCAGCACGGCGAGTATCTGGCTGCGCCAGTCGGGCTGGACTTCCTCCACCTGCATGTCCTTGGTCTGCAAGGCGACAGTCCGGCCGTGAAGACTGACCTCAACGCCGTCGAGTTGATCGAGCAAGTCGGGAAGATCGCGCGCAACGATGTTGATCACGTTCATCGCCAGAGCTTCTTCAGCGGGCAGGCTGGCGGCCTCGCGCACAGCCCGCTCGGCCCAGTCCGCATTGCGCCCGCGAAGGCGCGCCAGGCCGCGGATATAGGCCACCGCATCGTTGACTATCTTCTTGGTCTTGGGGTCACTGTCATCGGTGGCAGTCTTCTTGTTCTCTTGCGGCTTCCCGGCACCGCTGTCATCGGCCACCTCGTTGTCGCCACGCTCGTCTTGCGACTGGTTCGAGCCCCCCGGGTTCGGACTCATCGGGGTCCCAATTTCTACCGGTGTGGCGGCACCGAGGTTGGTGCCCGGGGCCATGGCCGCCACATGACTGGCATACAGAATATATGTGCCCGCACTTGCTGCGCGCGCGCCGCTGGGGTAGACAAAACTGACGACCGGAATGCGTGAGGCGTTGATGCGCTTGATAATGTCGCGCATCGCGCTGTCGAGCCCCCCAGGGGTGTCCATGCGAATGATGATCAGATCAGCGGCTTGGTCCTCCGCCCGGTCGATGCCGCGGCTGATGTAGTCGCTGGTCGCGGGCCCGATCGCGCCCTCGATATCGAGTACCAGCGCGCCGCTGCCCGAGGCAGCGCCGGCTTGACCGACTGCCCACGCTGCCGCGGTTGCAGCGCTCAGCGCCAGCGCTAGAACAGCGCGCTGCAGCAACTGGCGAACGCACCGGTGCGATGGGGAGAGCAAGAGAGTCATCTGTCGTGCCTGCCTACGCATTGAGCCATTGTGAGACAATCGTGTTCACAAATGAACGTCTATCTCAAGAATAGTCAGACATACGCATGTGTGGCCGTGGCAGTCGCATTCAACCTGGTGGTGCTGGTGGCATGTACCCACTCCAGCGACGAGGAGGACCTGGAAATTGCCATGGAGGCCCTGAGCGCGGCGGTGGAAGACAGAGATCTGGGCGCCTTTCGCGATCATCTCGCCCCAGATTTCCTCGGCAATGCCACGCTGGACCGGCGCGCCGTGCAACAGATCCTGTTGTATCACTGGCGCCAGTACCCGCAGGTGCGGGCGCAGATCGTTGAGCACGACATCTATGTCGAAGGCGAGCGAGCCCGGACCACCGTCCTGGCACTGGTACTGGGCCTTGACGTTTTGCCCAAGCAGGGGCGATTGATGGAGGTGGAGGCGCGCTGGCGCAAGCAGGACGGTACATGGCGGATCCACCATGCCCAGTGGCACGACGCCATTCGGCGCGACTAGGTCGGCTACTCGGGTCGAATGGCGCTGCTGTAGACGCGAAATTCACCGCGAGCGCGATCCGAGAAGAAGCGCTGCAGCGTTTGCTCAATGGTGCGAAATGCCAGCTTTTCCCAGGGGATTTCTTCCTCGCTGAACAGCCGCACTTCCAGACTTTCGGCTCCAGCCGAAAAACCCAGGTCGAGCAACCGGGCGCGATACATGACGTAGACCTGATTGACGTGCGGCAGACTGATCAGGGTGTAGAGTGAGACGATGTCCAGTCGCGCATTGGCTTCCTCCAGCGCCTCGCGCGCAGCCGCCTCCTCGGTTGTTTCATCGTTCTCCATGAAACCCGCCGGTAGTGTCCACAGGCCGTAACGTGGCTCGATGGCGCGTCGGCACAGCAACACTCTGTCTTCCCATACCGGCAGACATCCAGCAACGATCTTCGGGTTCTGGTAGTGGATGACGTCGCAGGTATCGCAGACATGGCGTGGCAGCGAGTCACCCGGAGGGACGCGCAGCGAAACGGGGTTGCCGCAATGACTGCAGAATTTCATAGTATCTGTTCGGACGCACTCAGCGCGGCTTGTCGCACGCAATCGCTGATGCCCGCTATCCGTTCGGTAACACAGACCCTTCGCTGAGCCAGTTCGCCCATTGATCGTGCAGCGAAACATCGATACCGTCGGCGCGCGCCCGCGCTTGCAGCAGCGTTTGCAGATCGGTGAGCAGCGCGCTGTCCATCAAATCGGGATGCGCCTGAACCTGCGCATGCAGCAGGCGGTAGACCAACTTCAGTTCCGGCAGCGAGTAGTTGTCCAGCGGATTCATGTACGGTGTGCCCGCAGTGGTTTCAGTGCATAGCCGCGCGATCGGTGCCGCAGCGCCCGCTATTTCTTCTGGCCGGGCGCGGCGAAACCGGGCGGTAGCTTGCCGAGTTCACCCTCACCGAAGAGGAACCCGGTCATGTGGCGCTCTATCAACTCAATACTGCCCGGATCGGCGGTGCTGAGGCGGTTCTCATTGATAATGGTGGTCAACCGCTCGAGCCATTGCTGCCAGCCCTCGCGGGAGACATTTTCGTAAATGCGCTGACCCAGCTCGCCGGGGTGGGGCGGGCGGTCCAGTCCCTCAGCCTCGCGTTTGAGCACCTGACAAAAAACCATGCGTGTCATATTGGATTACCCGAGTATCGATTCTGGCTACGATTCTAAAGATAATGGACGAGTTGCGCATCGCCACGGATTGCATTGGCGGTGCGTGCCGCTACAATATTGACTAATTGAGTCAAGTATTATTGCGGCCCATGCTTGGCCGCGTCAATGACAGCAGGAGGTTCCCATGAACGCAGTAGTCATGCCCGAGTACCCCGCCAGTGTTTCGGAACGCGACATGCGGGTGAGCGAGGCGGCGCAACAGCAGTTCGCGCAACTCATGTCGGGCGCCGATGCGGACATTCTCGGCATCCGGGTTTTCGTCACCGGCGGGGGGTGTGGCGGCATGACCTATGGTATGACCTATGCCGACCAGTCAACCGCGCAGGACAGCGTCCTCGAGGGAGAGGGGTTCAAACTCTACGTCGACCCGGTCGCTCTCAACTACCTTTCCGGCTGTGAAATCGACTATGTCCGAAGCGGTGTGAACGAGACATTCGTTTTCAACAACGTATTTCAATCTGTCGGCGGCAGCGGTGTGTGTGGCGGCTGCGGTGGTGGCGGCTGCGGCGGCGGTTACTAGTGTGCGTCGGCGCCGGCCCTGCGCGTCGGCGAAACCTGAGCGCCCATGACTGACCGCGTCCTCATCATCGCGCCACACGGCAGCTACCGCACGTTTCCGTTTATCGAGGCGGCGGAGAAGATGGGGGTGGAGGTGCTGATTGCCTCGGAGGGCAAGCACTCCATTGTCAGCGCGTACGCCCACGGACTGCACATCGACTGTACGGAGCAGGACCAGGCCCTGCGCAGCATTCTCGCCGAGGCGGCGCAGCACGGTTTTGTCGGCATTGTTGGCACCGATGATGCCAGTACCGAGTTGGCGGCCATGGCCGCGAAAGCCCTGAACTTGCCCCACAACGACCCGCTCGCCGTGGCCATTGCGCGGCGCAAAGACCGGGCACGCGAGTGTTTGCACCAGGCGGGTGTCAGGGTGCCAGAATTTCGCCAAGTCGCCTTGAGCGAGGTGGCGGATGCCGCGGCGCAAGTGGGTTATCCGTGTGTTATCAAGCCATTGGCTTTGTCTGCGAGCCGCGGAGTGATTCGCGTCGACAACATGAGTGAGCTCGACCAGGCTTGCCGGCGCATCGCCGCTATCCTGCACGCGGCGGAAGGGTTGGTCGATGAGGAGCGCAGTCACGTGCTCGTCGAGCGCTTCGTACCCGGCACAGAGGTTGCGGTTGAAGGCATGCTCAATGCGGGCAGCCTCCAGATCCTGGCGCTGTTCGACAAGCCTGACCCGCTCGATGGGCCGTACTTTGAAGAAACCTACTACGTGACGCCGTCCCGACATAGCGCCGCCGAACAGGCCGACATCGAGCATTGCGTCGCGCAGGCCTGCGCCGCCTACGGTTTGCGTGAAGGGCCGGTGCATGCCGAATGTCGCCTCAACGAGCAAGGCGTGTGGTTGATTGAAATGGCGGCGCGTACGATTGGAGGTCTGTGCGCACGATTGCTGCGTTTTGGTACTGGCTATCAGCTCGAAGAGCTTGTCCTGGCCCAGGCTTGCGGCAAGCCCATCAAGCCTGAAACGATCGCTGAGGCCGCCGGCGTGTTGATGCTGCCGATCCCGCGCGCGGGCGTGCTGCGGCGGGTGGAAGGCTTGCTGGCGGCCCAACGCGTGCCCTACGTTGAGGAGGTCACCATCCTCGTGCGCGAAGGTCATCAACTGGTGCCACTACCCGAGGGCTCCAGCTATCTGGGCTTCGTATTCGCGCGAGCGTCCAGCCCAGCCCTGGTCGAGGCGGCACTGCGCGAGGCACACGCAGCATTGAACGTTGTCGTGGCACCGCTGTGGGAGGCCCAGGTCGCCTAGCCGCGACGGAGGCGGCGGTCGAGGATGGAATGGTGGACATGAGCGACCCGCGACCTGCGCCCACGCGCTATCAACTCATGCCGACCCGACTCCAGGAGCAACTGGGCGATGGCACCACGCGCTGCAATCTGTGTTCGTGGCGCTGTCGCTTGCGCCACGGGCAGCGTGGCTTCTGCCAGGCCCACGTCAACCGCGACGGCATTTTGTACAACCTGTCGTACGGAATCCTGTCTGCAATCGATGTTGGCCCGATTGAAGACAAACCGGTCAAGCACTTTCGTCCTGGTACGCAAGTCCTGTCTATTGGCAGCTATGGTTGTAGCTTTCGCTGTGGGGGGTGTCACAACCTGGAGATTTCCTGGGGTGTGCGCGCGTTGGACGATCTGGCGCGCGGCCAATCGACCGCCGCCTACGTTACGCCAGAGGAGATCGTGCAGGTTGCGGTGCGCCACGGCGCCCAGGGCATCGCCTTTACTTATTCCGAACCCGCGGTGTGGCTGGAATACGTGCTGGATGTATCTCAGGTCGCTAAGGCAGCCGGACTATATACCGTCTATGTCTCGAACAGTTTCGTAACGGATGAAGCGCTGGCGCTGATGGCGCCCTACGTCGACGTGCTGTGCTCGGATATCAAGAGCCTCGACGATGCCTTCTACGCGGAAATCTGTGGCCGCGCTACGGTGAGCGGCATTCTGCACACGATTGCCGAAGCGCACAGACTGGGCATTCACGTGGAAACCCGCACCAATATCATTCCAGGCAAGCACGAGGATCCGCGCATGATGGCGGAAATCGCCACTTGGATTCGGGACAACCTTGGAGCGGAAAGCCCCTGGCATATCACCCGGTTTTTCCCGGCGTTCAAGCTCAGCCATGTCGCGGCCACGCCGAGCGCGATGTTGTGGCGTGCCCACGATGCGGCCCGCAGTGTCGGTTTGAAAAACGTCTACGTTTATGACGACAAGGGTTGCGACTGCGCGCGGGAGAATTCGCCCGTCGCGGCATACTTAGAGGCTGATCCAGAAGCTGTGCATCGCGTGAAGAAATGCGCGGCCTCGTGTTGCGGTGATGAGGGCATCCTGCTCAAGAAATATGAAGCCGAGGCCGCAAAATCAGGCCGCCAATAGCGCTGATCGAATCACCACGCTGCGCATTCGACTCGAGCTCAGCCCGGCGCAGTGTCTGGCCTACTATAGGGGTGTGAAACAGGCGGTGGTGGCTCGTGCCGAAGATGGTCGGACTGTGCGTTTTCCCGCCAGCGAGCTACGTCGTTTTGTCACCCCAGCCGGCGTGCACGGCAGTTTCGAGTTGCGCTATGACGACAACAACAAGCTGGTCTCGCTGAGGCGGCTGGCCTGATCGCTCCGGGCGGTCCATCCTAGGACGAACAACTCACCTGTATGGAATGCGCCCAGTCCGGGGCGTCCGCTGCATAGTGCTCAAACCGCGGTTGTTCGGCAAACGGATTGCTCAGCACGCTCAGTAGACGATTGATCTCGGAATAATCGCCCGCGCTGGTTGCCCGTTCGATCGCCTGTTCGGCGAGGTAATTGCGCAAAATGTACTTGGGATTGACCGCGCGCAGACGTGTTGCCCGTGCCTCGTCGGGTTCGCCCGCCTGGCGCAGTATCGTTGTGTAGCGCTGGGCCCATGCGTCGAAAGCATCCCGGTCGATAAATCTATCGCGCACGTTGTGGTGGGTTGAGCCAAGGCCCGTTCGCAACTCGGCCACTGATCTGAAGAAATTGGTGTAGTCGACCTGATTGGCCTGCAGCAATTCCAGCAAATCGGTTATCAAAGCCACCGTATCCCCGTCGGGGTTGCCGGCCAAGCCCAGTTTGCCACACATCAGTTCGAGATAGTGCTGGACAAATGTTGGCTCATAATCCTCTAGCACAGACCGCGCTTGTTCGACGGGAACGAGTGGAGTTAGCGCCTGAGCGAGACGACTCAGGTTCCACAACCCAATCTGCGGCTGCTGGTCGAACGCGTAGCGTCCACGGTGATCGGAGTGATTGCACACAAATCCGACATCATAGCGGTCCATGAACCCAAATGGCCCATAGTCCAGGGTCAGGCCTAGTATCGACATGTTATCGGTGTTCATGACCCCGTGGGCGAAACCGACAGCCTGCCAGTGCGCGATCAGGCGTGCGGTGCGCACCACGACCTCGTGCAAGAGGCGCTCGTAGCGATCAGCTGCTGCCTCGAACTGCGGATAGTGGTGGCGTATGACGTAGTCGGCCAGAGTGCGAATGTGTTCGGGCTGGTCGCGATAATAAAACACCTCGAACGAGCCAAAACGTACGTGCGACGGCGAGAGTCGAACGAGCATCGCGCCGGGTTCGATTGCTTCGCGGTAGACCTCATCGTCGGTGCCGATGACACAGAGTGCACGTGTCGTCGGAATGCCAAGCCCGTGCATGGCCTCACTGCAGAGAAATTCGCGAATGCTCGAGCGCAGCACTGCGCGCCCGTCGCCGCTGCGTGAATACGGAGTCGGGCCGCATCCCTTGATTTGGACGTCCCATTTTTCGCCGCGGCCGTTGCGCACCTCGCCGAGTAGCGAAGCGCGGCCATCGCCCAGCTGATGCACGTAGTAGCCAAATTGGTGTCCAGCATAGAGCATGGCCAGCGGCTCACTGCCAGGCAATGCCCGCACGCCGGTAAGGTATTCGATGAACTCAGCGCGCTGCGCCTCCTTTGGATTCAGGTCTAGCAGCTGGGCGGCAGCGGAACTGAAGGCAACAAGAAACTGTGGTTTGGCGAAGGGGGTCGGAGCCAGCCGTGAGTGAAACGTCATCGGTAGGCGGGCGTACGTGTTGTCGAAGTTGAGCGCTTCGATGGTTTGACCGGGTACGGGCGATGTTGCGCCACCAAAGCCACTGCCAGCATGCTCGGCAGGAATGTGTTCGAATCGGTGTTCGTCGGACATGGAGATGTGTCAATGACTATGGTGTAATAGCCGCGCGTTCAGTAGGCATACGTGCTGAGCGCGACCCCCTTGGAGGTATGTGCCTTCACGGGGAGAGGATTTCAAGCATGTCTTTTCTGGGGGATTTGGCGACATGCGCGGCTGGCGCGCGGCTTCTGGGCGCACAAACACACAGTCAAATCGACGCAACGGGGTGGCCTTGTGAGCCAGTCCCCGCGCGTTTTAATTGTTGATGACGTCCCCGTCAATCGGGACCTGCTTGGTACCTTACTGCGCCGGCAAGGCCTGGACGTTGCCGAGGCGGAGAACGGACAGCAGGCTCTGGCCAGATTACCGCAAGAGAACTGGGGTTTGGTCATCCTGGATATCATGATGCCGGTCATGGATGGCTACGAAGCACTGCGCCGAATCCGCGAACAGTATTCGCTGGCCGAGTTGCCCGTCATCATGGCTACCTCGCTGGATGCGCGCGAGGACATCGTGCGCGCGTTCGAGCTGGGGGCAAATGACTACATCACCAAACCCCTCGATATTCCCGTGGTCGTGGCTCGGGTGCGAACCCAGCTCAAGCTCAAAGCGCTGACCGAGACCAAGGATGATTTTCTGCGTATCGTCAGCCACGATCTCAAAAAGCCTCTGTCCCTGATTGTCGATGTTGCCCAAGTCTTGGAAGAAGAGGTCCGACAAACGAAGAATGCACCGGCTGACTGGGTCGAATCGTTACAGCTGATCAGCAGCTCGGGGCGATATATGGATGAGCTCATACGCGATCTGCTCGATATGAGCGCCTTACAGGATGGCGGCCTCGTTGTGAATCTCGAAGCGATCGATCTGAACGCGATCGCCAGGGAGGTTTTCAATACCAGTACTCAGCAGGCAACGGCCAAGGGTATCGGTTTGAGCGCTGAGCTGGATAGTGCGTTGCCGATAGTGCTTGGTGATCAGCGGCGCCTGACGCAGGTGCTGATGAATCTGGTGAGCAACGCGACCAAATTTTGCACCCATGGCCAGTCCGTGGTGATTAGAACTCGTGCCGATAACGGACAGGCTGTGGTCGAAGTCGTCGACTCTGGGCCAGGGCTTTCGGAGTCGGACATGCCCAAGCTCTTTACCAAGTATGCGCATCTCGGCAATAAGCCTACGGCGGGTGAGCACAGCTCCGGGCTCGGGCTGGCAATCTGCAGGCAACTGGTTGACCTCCACCAAGGCCAGATTGGGGCCTACAACAACCCCGAGTGTGGGGCGACGTTCTGGTTTAGCCTTGCCGCGGCGGTCGCCGGCGACCAGCGATGATGCTGCCAGACCTGGAAACGCTGACGGCCCTGGTGCGTCAGAGCGCCGAGCAGGAGCTAGTGCCACGTTTTGCAGCCTGCGGACTGCGTTTCAAGGCTGACGGCAGCATCGTCACGGAAGCAGACCTCGCCATGCAGCAACGCCTCAGTGATGCCCTTGCGGCGCACTGGCCTCATTTCCAACTGTTGGGCGAGGAAATGAGTGAGCCGGAGCAGCATGCACTGTTGGAGCGGGCCGACCACGGCCTGTGGTGTCTCGACCCGCTCGATGGTACGAGCAACTTCGCCGCCGGCGTGCCGTTCTTCGCAGTGTCACTGGCATTGCTGGTCAAGGGTGAGGTTGTGCTGGGGCTAGTCTATGATCCGGTGCGTCGCGAGTGCTTCACGGCCCGCCGTGGTGAAGGCGCCTGGCTCAACGGCAAGCCACTGGAGCGCCTGGGTAGCGCGCCAACGCTGGCGCTGAAACGTTGTCTTGCTGCGGTGGACTTCAAGCGTCTGCCCAAGCGGCTAGCGCTGCGCCTGGCGGAGCAACCACCCTACGCGTCCCAGCGTAGCTTCGGTTCCGTGGCATTGGACTGGTGCTGGGTGGCAGCCGGCCGCTTCCACGTCTATTTGCACGGCAGGCAGAAGCTCTGGGACTATGCAGCGGGCAGCCTGGTGTTGGCGGAAGCAGGCGGACATGCTACGACGCTCGAAGGGGATGAGGTGTTTCGGGCGGAGTTGCAACCGCGCTCGGCCGTCGCCGCGCTCAGCCCGGCGCTGTTCTCGGAATGGGTGCAGTGGCTGGCTACTGCCTCGGCTGGCCAGGTCACGACCTGAAATCGTTCCACGGAGACCGCTTTGACGAACACGATTCATCCTACGGCAGTGGTTTCGGGCAAGGCGCAGCTTGGTGTTGGCAACGAGATCGGTCCGTTCGCTGTCATTGAAGATGACGTCGTCATTGGCGACAACAACCTAATTTGTTCTCACGCGGTCATAAAATCTGGGACGCGCATGGGCAGTGGCAATAGCGTGCACGATCATGCCGCAATCGGTGGCGTGCCCCAGGACCTGAAATTCAAACCGCAGCCCACGACATTGGAGATCGGTGACGGCAATATGCTGCGCGAATACGTCACCATTCACAGAGCTGGTGGGGCTGGGACGACAACTCGACTGGGCAACAACAATTTGCTAATGACCTGTAGCCATGTCGGGCACGATTGCCAACTTGGTGACAATATCGTGGTGGCTTCGTCAACTGCACTGGCCGGACATGTGCACATCGAGGACCGCGCTTTCGTATCGGGGGGCGTGATGATCCACCAGTTCACGCAGGTGGGCTGTTACGCCATGATTGGCGGCAACTCCAAGATCACACAGGATGTTCTACCCTTCTTTATCACGGACGGTGTGCCAGGCGTGGTACGCGGTCTGAACCTGGTCGGGCTCAAGCGGGCGGGTTTTGACTCGGAGGACGTCAAGGCCCTGAAGGCGGCGTTTCGCGCGCTGTTTCGCGAGCAATTGTCGCTGGCGCAGGCACTGGAGCGCTTGCGGGCCAGTGACAATCGGCATGTGGGGCACCTGGTCGAATTTATCAGCCGATCCAAGCGCAGCTTTCACCGGGGCTGAGGTCGCCGCGCGTGATTTGAGCGAAATTGTCTTGCGCGAGGTTTGCACCCCAGCATGACGATCGGTTCTAATTGGGCCCGGTATCCCGTGCCCATTCGGACTGAGTCATAACGCTCGCGGCGGCTTGGCGCGGCTGTAAGAGACCAGGACATACGCGGAGGCCAGAATTTTGGAGCAGGCGAATCTCAAAATGACGAACAAGAACAGTTACAGCTACGAGGAACTGCTGCAGTGTGGACGCGGCGAGTTGTTCGGGCCGGGTAACGCGCAGTTGCCGTTGCCTCCGATGCTGATGTTTGACCGCATTACCCATATTGCGGACAGCGGTGGCCAGTACGGGAAGGGTACCGTCGTCGCGGAACTGGATATACGCCCTGACCTATGGTTCTTCGATTGTCACTTCGAGGGCGATCCGGTCATGCCGGGATGTTTAGGGCTCGATGCAATGTGGCAGTTGGTCGGCTTTTATCTGGGTTGGTTAGGGGGGCCGGGGCACGGCCGTGCTCTGGGTGCCGGTGAGGTCAAGTTCAGTGGCCAAGTGGTGCCCGATGTACGTCTAATCACATACCGTGTCGACATGAAACGTGTAATTATGCGCCGCCTGTTCATGGGTATTGCGGATGCCGCGATGTCAGCCGACGGGCGAGAAATCTATGTGGCAAAAGACCTGCGGGTCGGTTTGTTCACATCAACGACGGGCTTCTGAGGAGAGAATTCCGGTGAGACGCGTTGTTGTAACCGGTTTGGGTATCGTCTCGAGCATCGGCAACAACAAGAACGAAGTGCTCGAATCGTTGCGCCAGGGGCGTTCTGGAATCGAGTACAGTGCGGTGTATGCCGAGTATGGATTGCGCTCGCAGGTCCATGGTCCGATCCGGGTCAATTTGGAAGAGCTAATCGACCGCAAGGTCAAGCGTTTCATGGGTGACGGTGCGGCTTACAACTACCTCGCCATGCTCGAGGCGATCCAGGACGCTGGGCTTGAGGAGAATCTCGTATCCGACCCCATGACTGGCATCATAATGGGCTCGGGTGGAGCCTCTACTTCCAACCTGGTGGAAGCTACCGATATTCTGCGCACTCGCGGCATCCGCCGCGTCGGACCCTATATGGTGCCGCGGACCATGGCCAGCACGAATTCGGCCTGCCTGGCGACTCCCTTCAAAATTAAGGGCGTCAACTACTCGATCAGTTCGGCTTGCGCTACGAGTGCGCACTGCATCGGCAACGGCGCCGAGCAGATTCAGATGGGCAAACAGAACATCGTATTCGCGGGTGGTGGTGAGGAGGTCCACTGGACCATGACGCTGCTCTTCGACGCGATGGGTGCCTTGTCTGCGGGTTATAACGATACGCCCGAGAAAGCCTCACGCCCCTATGATGCCAAGCGGGATGGTTTCGTGATCTCGGGCGGGGGTGGCGTAGTTGTGCTCGAAGAGCTCGAACACGCTCAACGTCGCGGTGCCAAAATCTATGCCGAGCTGGTCGGCTACGGCGCGACCTCGGATGGGTATGACATGGTTCAACCTTCGGGTGAGGGTGCTGCGCGCTGTATGCGTCAGGCCATGGTCGGTCTGTCCGGGCCTATCGACTATATCAACGCGCATGGGACCAGCACACCAGTTGGCGATATCAAGGAGCTGGAAGCGATTCGCGAGGTGTTCGGCGCCGAGGCGCCACCGATCAGCTCGACCAAGTCGTTGACGGGCCACGCTCTGGGTGGCGCTGGCGCGAATGAGGCAATCTACTCGCTGCTGATGATGCACGAGCAGTTCATCGCGGCGTCCGCCAACATCGATGAGATTGATCCCGCCGCGGCTGATTTTCCAATCGTGCGCGAACGCCGCGACGGCGTGGCGCTACAGCGCGTGATGTCCAACAGCTTCGGCTTTGGTGGCACCAACGCGTGCCTGGTGTTCGAGCGGTTCGAAGCCTGATCGACGCAATGAGGACGGCGCTGCGCCAGCGGCCTCCTGTGCTGCGGGTTCGCTGCGGCCATCCCCAGAGCAACGCGATACCAACCGTTGTGGTCCTAACGCAACTCCGCGCTTCACTGCGTGCTCGTGCGCGGAAGTCTGACGACGTTGCTGGAGGCTGCGCCGCGCATCTTGGATGCTTTGATGTTGATGATCTCGACGACTGCGCCGGTCTTGGGTTCAACCGCAGCAAAGGCCTGCAGATAGCGGCAGTGAATGGGCAGATACAGCAGTGCCGCCTCATCATGGCGTCGCGCGAACGCGTTGAACGTTGTTGCCCACTGCGGATCGTCCTGCGCATAGCTGCGCAGGTCGACGGCCTGGGCGCGTAGCGTGGCCAAACCGCGTTCGTCCATGGACCGATAGCGCTCGCCTTGCAGGTACAGCGGTCGGCTGGTTTGCACCGACTCCAGGAGCACCTTGTCGAGCTCCTGCTCGTTGTCGGGCAGCTGCGCGTAGACCAGCGCGGGACTTGTCGCGCCCAGGGTTTTGAGCGTCTTGGCATCTACGCCCGTCAAGGCGAGCTGGTCGTTGGCTACGGTGAAGTAGCGGTCCTCGGCGAAGACGACCAAGACCGGCCGCTGATGGTGAACGACCCAGGTGCCCCAAGCCAGGGCGCCGGCCTGAACCAACGCGATGACCGTCAGGTCAAACTTCAATCCGGGTTTGCCCCGCTTGTACACAATCAGGGTGAGCACTGGACCCAGGACGATGTCGACCAAAGCCACGATGCGAATACCCTGCCAGCCGCCGTCGGTGGCAAAGAACGGCAGCGGGTACCAGTGGAATACGATGATATAGAGCAGTCCCCCGAAGATCAGGAGACTGATGCCCAGATGAACGAGAAATGCTTTGAGCTTCGTCATCATAGTTGCCTCCGAGTCACACCTTGGGTGTGCCAATTTTATCTCGGGGATTTTTTCGGGCAATTCGCTCGAATCTTGAGCCGCACCGGCATGTGGTGGAGGCCGGCGGCATGAGCGCAGTGCTGAAACGCACGCCGCGCAACCAACGCTGGGTGCGCCGGCTCGCCTGGTTACTCGCCTTCGTTGTGGTCTTCGCTGCCGTGCGTTGGTATCAGCAGCGCGACATGGTATCGGGTCAGTCCCCGCCAATCGACGCCGTACTGCTCGATGGTGGTTCAATCGCGTTGAGCGAACTACGGGGGCGACCCGTGTTGGTTCACTTCTGGGCGACGTGGTGTCCGATTTGTGAGTTTGAACAAGGCGCGATTGAAGCGCTGAGCCGAGACTACCAGGTTGTCACGGTGGCGATGCGTTCGGGGGACAGTTTGGCGGTTGAGGCGCATATGCGTGAGCAAGGACTGTCTTTCCCAGTTGTCGTGGACGAAGACGGATACTTGGCTCGCTCGTATGGTGTGCGGGGTGTGCCCGCCAGTTTCGTGCTGGATGCCGCCGGTCGGATCCGCTTCCGCGAAGTCGGCTATACGACGCCTTTGGGCTTGCGCATGCGCCTGTGGTGGGCGTCGTTGTGATGCGTTAGCGGTCGAGCGACTGGCGCAATCCAGCAAGCTGGGCCGCGCCCGTCTCACCTTGGGTCGCCAGGTAGAGTTCGACCACGGGCATAATTTGGCGCATGAGTGCCGTGGCATGTGCCGCGACCGCATCCCCGCGACCCTCGCTCAATAGTTTCAGAGCTTGCTCCAAGCCGGGTGGTGGTGTTGGCGTCGTTACGGCGCTAACCGCCGGCGGCGATGGCGGCTCACCGACGACGGTATTGCCGCCCCGGCGCTGCGCCAATGTGAGCTGAGTCTGAGCCGCTTCCAGCAGTGCATCGACCGTGGTGTCCTTGTCAATGGCGGGCTGTATCAAGCCCACGCTCACCGTTGCCTTCAATGGCGCTGTTTGCGGGCCAAACTCAGCGGCTTCGACTTGTTCGCGCACGCGTTCGGCAAGTTTGTGGGCGCCCTCAAGCGTGGTGTTCTGTAACACGAATGCAAAGCTCGCCAGCCCCAAACGGGCCACCTTGTCTTCCTCGCGAGCTTGCTGGAGCAGGAGTCGGCCCAGCCCACCCAGGAGAGCATTGGCCGCGTCCTTGCCGTGCTTGATGAATAACCCGTTGAATCCGTCTACATCCAGGCGCAACACGGCGAGCTCGTCGCCGTGGCGCTTGACGTAGGCCAACACTTCGCCGGCGGCTTTCATGAAATAGCGTTTGCTGCCAACGCCCGTCACCGCGTCGATGGCCGCCTCGATCTCGAGGGTCTTCTCGGTTTCCGACAACTTGCGGCTTGTTCGTTCGAGCCTGACGTGTGTCTGGGCACGCGCTCTGAGTTGCACCGACTCAAAGGGCTTGGAAATGAAATCAGTGGCGCCCATTGACAGGGCTTTGTTTTTGGAGGCCTCGTCGTCCTCTTTGCCAGTGACGATGACGACGGGTAGTTCCTTCAGGCGCTCATCCGCAGCCGAACGGATACGCTCGAGCAGACCAAAACCGTCCAGATAAGGCATGGAGATGTCAGAGAACACCACCTGGATGGAATCGTCGTGCGTCAACAGTGTCCACGCATCTTCGCCGTGCTCCGCCTCGATGACGTCATAGTCTTTGCCGAGAATCTTCGTGATCGCGCGACGCATGACCCGCGAGTCATCGACCGCGAGGATACGGGGCCTGGCGGCTGCTTCCGTGGTTTGTTCCGGGCTCGAAGCCGGTTGGGTCGCTTGTTCTGTCACGCTTGCTCCGCTGCTGTGCATTGGGCCGCACGGCCGTTAGGAGAGAGTGCGCCAGGATGTCACGCGAGCACCGGACGCGGGTTGGTATAGGTCCCCGTCCGGTGATGTCACGATGGGCGCACGCTATCGGTCCATCTGGACAACGTATCGGCCGGATTGGTCGGGGCTTGAGATGTCCGTTTGTCGACCCTTGCATTTGCCCGATCGCGCGCGTAGCGTTAGTCGAAGAATCGCGCCCGGTTGCGCCTACTCAGAATAGGGGGGTTGATATGCAAAGAATTGTTGTACTCGCGGTGTTGTTTCTGGCGAGCACTGGGGTAGGCGCCAGCGTTCAGGTCACCGATTACATGAAGAGCTATTCGACCAAGGCGTCATTCGAGGAAGTGCGTGAATTCCTGAGCCTGGCTGTCACTGGCCGTGGCATCAAGATCAACACCGTTGCCCACATCGGCGACATGCTCGAGCGTACCGGCCCAGATATTGGTCGCACGAAGCAGGTATTCATCAAAGCCGAAGCCTTCGAATTCTGTACCTCGGTGTTGTCGCGAGACATGATGGAGGCCAGCCCGCACAACATCGTGTTCTGCCCTTACGTCATCGCCGTCTACGTGCTGCCGGACGAACCCGATACCGTGTACTTGTCGTACAGACGCCCTCAGATTGTGGGCTCGGACGCCTCTCGCGCCGCGCTTGGCAAAGTTGAGACGCTGTTGGACGACATCATTCGCGAGGCTATCGGCGAGTGAAGCTACGGTGGCGTCGCCTGATTGCCATGCTGGCGGTTTCCTGCTGTGCCGTTGCAGCCTGGGCAGATGGTGATTTGGAGCAGCGGTTGCGCGCGGCATCGCTTCCAACGACACCCTCGGCCCAACTGGTGGAGCTCAGCAAGGATTCCGACTGGGAGGTACGCCAGCGGGTGGCCCGCAATCGGCGCAGCCCGCCCGCATTGCTCGATGCGTTGGCCAGCGATCCCCATCCTCAGGTTCGGATCGGGGTGGCCACAAACCTGGCGACGGAAGAGGCGACCTTCATCAAACTTGCACGCGACCAGGACCCGGACGTGCGCAGTGTCGTGGCGCGTTTCGAGTATGCGCCTGTTCCCGCCCTGAAGGTCCTGGCGCATGACCCCAGTGCTGAGATTCGTCTGGAGGTGGCACGTACCTGGAATGTGACCCCCGAGATTCTGCGCGAGCTGACGGGTGACGAGGACCCGCAAGTCAGGACCACCGCCGAGTTGACCCTCGAGAAGCTGGCGCAGGAGCAACAGGAGGCAAAATAGCCATGCGTGGCGCCGCCCGCGCCATCACGGCCAATACCTCCACCCCGCATCCTGCCTCTTGCAGGCTTAAGTTTGTCTGGCCGCTGCCGTATATAGCAGCGAGAGTCTACACCCAGGCGAATCCAAAGGAATCTCTAGTGCAACCGCAGGATCTGGTTTCCGGGGCGGTCCGAATCGTCTCCCTACCCGAGGTATGTCTGCGCATCAGCGAAATGCTTGATGACCCGCGCGTTTCGGCTGCGGACCTGGGCAAAGTGATCAGCCAGGACACCGGTCTGACCGCCCGGCTGCTCAAGATCGTCAACAGCGCGTTCTACGGATTCCCTTCTCGTATCGAGACGGTCACGCGCGCCGTGACCGTGATCGGATTGCGTGAGTTGCGCAGCATGGTACTGGCGGCTTCGGTCGTCGAAGCGTTTTCCACCTTGCCCACCAAAGTGCTCGACATCGTGGCATTCTGGCGCCATAGCGTATATTGCGGTGTGGTAGCACAATTGCTTGCCGAGCAGTGCCACGTGCTGCACAGAGAGCGATTGTTCGTGGCGGGCCTGCTGCATGACATCGGCAAGCTACTCATCGTCAATCGCCTGCCCGAACGCGCCGAGGAGATCAGTCGTCTGGTCTTAGAGGAAGGATTGCTCCAATACGAGGCGGAGCGCCAAGTGCTTGGCTTCGATCATGCTGAAGTCGGTGGAGCACTGCTCGACAGCTGGAAAATGCCGGAGACATTGCGTCAGGCGGTGCGCTGGCATCATGAGCCAGCACTTGCCACCGAAGCGACCTTGGAAGCGGCGCTGATTCACATCGCCAATATCATGTCGGACATGGCCGAGCAGGAAATCGACGCCGAACGCAGTGTGCAGCCGATTGACGCGGCAGCATGGCGCATCAGCGGCTTGGATGAATCCGTGATGGAACCCGTGTTTCAAGAGGCCGGGCCGCAGTTCACTGAGGCCCTCGAGCTCATTCTGCCGCGCGGCCGCCACTAGGGGCGGATCGCTCAACTCACGATTCAATTGCCGCGCCGTGCGCGCCGGTGCTCGTCGGCTTCGACCACATCGCCATCAGGGCTCAGCGCGGGGTAGGAGACACCTTTGCGCCGGTAGAACGACGCCAGATCCGGATGTGCCCATTCGAATAACAATCGATCATAAGTCGATCGGTCGAGCCGGCAGTGGTCATAAAGCCCCGCGCCCTGGCGCTGGCGCTGCGCTTCGAACAGAATGACGGCAGCTGCGACCGACACGTTCAGTGAGGCCACTAGGCCATACATCGGAATGATGATGTGTTCGTCGGCGCAGGCCAAGGCCTGCGGGCTGACGCCTTCCAGTTCGGCCCCCAGCAAAATAGCGGTCGGGCGCGAATAATCGATGCTGCGAAAGTCGACGGCTCGTTCTGACAAATGCGCGGCGAGCAGTTGCATGCCTTGTCCGCGCACAACCTGCACCGCTGTGTCCAGATTCGGATGCGTGTGAATGTCCACCCATTTTCCGCTACCCGATGAGACGTCATGATGGGCACGTATCCTAACCCGATCGTTTACGGCGTGAGCGGCGAGCACACCCGTGGCATCGCAGGTGCGCAGAATCGCCGACAAATTATGTGCCTTGTGCACGTTATCAAGGAGCACAGTGAGGTCTGGTTGGCGACGGTCGAGCGTTTGGCGCAAGCGTTGGAAGCGATCCGGGGTCATGGCTGGTCGGTAGTGGTTGTCAAGCTGCCAGGTGTTCTGCCAGTGTATGGGCATCACCAATTCGGCTTCAAGCCGCGCTGCATGGGATACGACCACAGGTAAAGCCACTATGGAAGCAGTCGCTCAGTTGCTCGACATCATGCGTCGCCTGCGGGATCCGCATGACGGTTGTCCGTGGGACAGAGAACAAACCTTTGCGACCATTGTTCCGCATACGCTCGAGGAGGCCTATGAGGTCGCCGACGCAATTGAGCGTGAAGACTGGAATGAACTGCGTACCGAGCTTGGGGATCTCCTATTTCAGATTGTCTTCTATGCCCAAATGGGCCAAGAGCAGGACAAGTTTGACTTTGAGGATATCGTCGTCGCGATCAACGACAAACTCGTGCGTCGACACCCGCACGTCTTCGCTGATGAGCACATTGAGACCAGCGCGGAGCAGACCGAAGCCTGGGAGCAGCACAAGCTGGCCGAGCGGCAGGCCAAATCAGCGACCGAAGGCCGCGACCATAGCGTGCTCGATGGCGTGGCCCGCGGCCTGCCGGCTCTGACCCGTGCCGCAAAGTTGCAGAGGCGTGCAGCGCGCGTGGGCTTCGACTGGAAGCGCACCGAACCGGTGATGGACAAGCTGCGCGAAGAAATCGACGAACTGCAGCTGGCTTTGGATATCGAAGCAACGCCGGAGGATATGTTTGAAGAACTGGGTGATGTGATTTTTACGTGCGTCAATCTGGCACGCCATCTGGACGTTGACGCCGAATCGGCGCTGCGCCACGCCAACGCCAAATTCGAGGATCGATTTCGCCAGGTTGAAGCACACTTCGCCGAGCGTGGTGGCATGGAGTCTGCCAGCGCGGAGGAGATGGACCAGATTTGGGAACACGTCAAACGCCAGCAATCCGCGGAGCAGGAGGACTAGCAGCATGCGTATTCGAATCGCGTGGCAGGGCGCGAGCGTGATGGTGACGCTGCGCGACACGCCGACCACTCGCGCGGCGGCTGCGGTGTTGCCCTTTGCCCCGCGCGCCGACACCTGGGGTGAGGAGGTCAACTTTAGCGTGCCGATCCCGGCGCTCGAGCGGGAATCGGATGCCCAACAGGTGGTTGATCCGGGCACGGTCTGTTTCTGGGTCGCGGGCAGTTTCCCAGCGTTGCCGTTTGGGCCGACGCCGATCCCCATAGGCAAACGAGTACCGGCTCCCGGCGGCCACCAACATCTTGGGAACCATTATGCGCAACCGAGCCTGTTCGGGACCGTGCGCGACGGTGATGACATCACGGTGAGCCTCGCCGAGGCGGATTGCTGACCGTGGCGGACCATCACGGCCGCGCGTAAGGCCGGAATGGCCTGCCCTACTCACGCCCGATCGTGGTGCATAGTCGGGGGATCTTGCACCAAAACAGATCATCTTCGCGACGCTCGAGCCGCCTTTCTGACTTAAGCCATTGTTCTGACTAGCCTATCCATTGTGGTGCAATTCTTGCTTCTCCTCGCACCAAACTCGAACGCTACAGGGGAGAGCAGATGGAAGCCTTCAAGACTTCGTCCGACGTATTGTTCATTCTACTCGGGGCCATCATGGTGCTGGCCATGCATGCCGGCTTCGCCTTTCTCGAAGTGGGTACGGTTCGCTTCAAGAATCAGGTCAATGCTCTGGTCAAGATCATCACCGACTTCGGTAGCTCCACCATCGCCTATTTCTTCATCGGCTATGGCGTGGCCTACGGCGTTTGGTTTTTCGATGGTGCCGAGGTACTGGTGCAGAAGAGCGGCTACGATCTGGTCAAATTCTTCTTCCTGCTCACCTTCGCGGCGGCAATTCCGGCAATTATTTCCGGCGGCATCGCGGAACGGGCCCGCTTCTATCCCCAGTTGGGCGCGTCCTTCATCATCGTGAGCTTCGTCTACCCCTTCTTCGAGGGCATCGCCTGGAACGGCAATTTCGGCATCCAGGAGTGGATGGAGTCAGCCTTGGGCGCGGCCTTCCACGATTTCGCCGGCTCGGTCGTCGTGCACGCCATGGGAGGTTGGATCGCACTCGGCGCCGTTATCTCGCTCGGTGCGCGTCACGGCCGCTACACCAAGGAGGGGGCTGTGGCGGCTCACCCCCCCTCGAGCATTCCGTTCCTGGCGCTGGGCGCCTGGATCCTCACCGTTGGCTGGTTCGGCTTCAACGTGATGTCAGCGCAGACGCTGGAGTCCATCAGTGGTCTGGTAGCCGTCAATTCACTCATGGCTATGGTAGGCGGGACGCTCGCCGCGCTGGTGGCCGGACGAAACGACCCCGGCTTCGTGCACAACGGTCCTTTGGCGGGCCTGGTCGCGGTGTGCGCGGGGTCGGATCTCATGCACCCGATTGGTGCCTTGGTTACCGGTACGGTGGCGGGTGGCCTCTTTGTGTGGACCTTTACCCTGACGCAGAACCGTTGGCGCATCGATGATGTGTTGGGCGTATGGCCGCTGCACGGCTTGTGTGGGGCCTGGGGCGGTATTGCCGCTGGGATTTTCGGTCTCCAGGCGTTTGGTGGTCTTGGTGGCGTCACCTTCATGGCTCAGTTGGTGGGGACTGCTCTTGGCATCGTGGTCGCGCTGGTTGGCGGTTTCCTGGTCTATGGGGTGCTCAAGGCAACCGTGGGGATCCGCATGAGCCAGGAAGAGGAGTTCAACGGCGCCGACTTGACCATCCACAAGATCTCCGCCCAGCCCAGTTACGACTAGTCTCCGCAGGGCCGGGTCGGCAGCCACCGACCTGGCCGCAACTGCCGGAAAATGCTATCTTTCCGCGTTCCCTGGGTGAGTGGTTGGGAACGCCATGGCGCGCAAGCTGTACATCAAGACTTTCGGTTGCCAGATGAACGAGTACGATACCGCCAAGATGGCGGAAGTGCTTGCGCATTCGCACGGCTTGCAGCGCGTCGAGACCGCTGAGGAGGCCGACGTTATCCTGCTCAACACCTGCTCCGTGCGGGAAAAGGCGCAGGAGAAAGTGTTTTCACAGTTGGGCATGTGGCGACCCCTCAAGCAGATGCGGCCTGAGCTTGTCATCGGCGTTGGTGGTTGTGTCGCCAGCCAGGAAGGGGAGTCGATTCGAAAGCGTGCCCCTTATGTGGACCTGGTGTTCGGCCCGCAGACTCTGCATCGGCTGCCGGCGATGCTCGAGGCCGTTGACGCTGAACGCCAGCCACTGGTCGACGTTTCCTTTCCCGAGATTGAGAAGTTCGACAATTTGCCCGAGCCACGGGCCGAGGGACCGACTGCCTTCGTCTCCATTATGGAGGGCTGCAGCAAGTACTGTACGTTCTGCGTCGTGCCCTATACCCGCGGCGAAGAGGTCAGCAGACCCTTCGACGACGTCTTGGCCGAAATCGTTCAGCTTGCGGCCCAAGGGGTGCGCGAAGTGACATTGCTCGGTCAAAACGTCAATGCCTACCGCGGTTTGATGCACGACGGCGATGTGGCGGATCTGGCGCTGCTGATCCGCTACGTCGCAGCGATCGACGGCATCGATCGTATTCGGTATACGACGTCGCATCCCGCCGAATTCAGCACCAACCTAATCGAAGTCTACGCTGAGCTTCCCCAACTGGTGGGGCATGTGCATTTGCCGGTGCAAAGTGGATCTGATCGCATTTTGGCCCTGATGAAACGTTGTCATACTGCGCTGGAGTATCGGGCCAAGATCCGTCAGTTGCGCGAAGTACGGCCCGATATCAGTATCTCGTCGGATTTCATCGTCGGCTTCCCTGGTGAGACCGACGCGGATTTCGAAGCGACCATGGATTTGATTGGCGAGGTGGGATTCGACCAGTCGTTCAGCTTTGTCTACAGCCCGCGCCCGGGGACCCCCGCGGCGGCATTGCCCGACGATGTGTCGCTCGGGGTCAAGAAGCAGCGCTTGGCGCTACTGCAGCAGCGCATTGCTCAGCAAGCGGCTGCGATCAGTCGCGCGATGGTTGGCAGTGTGCAAACGATTTTGCTCGAGGGCCCATCGCGCAAGGATCCGGCGCAGCTGTGTGGTCGAACGGAAAACAATCGTGTCGTCAATGTCCCGGCGACGCCTGATCTGGTGGGTCGGTTCGTTGAGGTGCGCATCAGCGAGGCGTTGCCAAACTCGCTGCGCGGCGAGCTCATCCAAGCCGCTGCCACCAAAGTGCATTGCGCTTGAGCCTGCGCCCGTCTTTCTTCTCTTGAGCGACACGCCTGCATTCACCGATGTTGCGCTGGAGCCCGCTGACAATCAGCGGTTGGCCAACCTGTGCGGTCAGCTCGACGAGCATCTGCGTATGATCGAGCGCCGTCTTGGGGTCGAGATCAACAATCGCGGCAAGGTGTTTCGCGTAATCGGCGAGGACCGTTCCGTGCGTGCCGCTACCGAGGTTTTGCAAGGACTCTACCGCGATACCGCGAGCGAAGTACTGAGTCCGGCCAAGGTGCACGTATTCCTGCAGGAAGCGGGTGTGGACGCGCTGGTCGAGAGTGGGGCGGCTGAGCGTGAGGAACTCACCGTTCACACTCGGCGCGGTCTGGTGCGCGCCCGGGGCCAGAACCAACAGCACTACTTGCACAGCATCCTGACCCATGACATCAATTTCGGCATTGGTCCCGCCGGCACGGGCAAGACCTATCTCGCGGTGGCCTGTGCTGTTGAGGCCTTGGAGAAAGATCGTGTCCGCCGTCTGGTATTGACGCGGCCTGCGGTAGAGGCGGGCGAGCGCCTCGGTTTTCTGCCCGGCGACATGGCGCAGAAGATTGATCCCTATCTGCGGCCTCTTTATGACGCGCTCTATGAAATGATGGGGTTCGAGCGCGTTGCCAAGCTGATTGAACGCAATGTTATCGAAGTGGCGCCGCTGGCCTTTATGCGTGGCCGCACGCTCAACGAGTCGTTCATCATTCTCGACGAGGCGCAAAACACCTCGCTTGAGCAAATGAAAATGTTTCTGACCCGTATCGGCTTTGGTTCGACGGCGGTTGTCACCGGAGACGTCACCCAGATCGATTTGCCACGCGGGCAGTCTTCAGGCTTGCGTCACGTGGTCGACGTACTCAAGGATATTGAGGGGATCAGCTTCACGTTCTTTCAGGCCAAGGACGTCGTGCGCCATCCGTTAGTGCAGCGCATTGTCACAGCCTATGAGCATCACGAAAGCCAGACCAGTGCAGAGCCCGGCAAGCGTGAGCGTTGAGGTCGACGTCCAACGGGCTCTGGATGAGTATCGCGGTTTCCTGCCCACTGACCAGGATATTGCACACTGGGTCAAGGCCGCGGTCGGCTCCCAGCGCGAGGAGGCCGAAGTGACGGTTCGTTTGGTCGATCAGGCCGAAGGCACCCGTTTGAACGAGGCATTTCGCGGCAAATCAGGTCCTACCAACGTGCTGTCGTTTCCCTTTGAGGCGCCCCCTGGCGTCGAGGTGGCGCTATTGGGGGATATCGTGGTCTGCGCGCCCGTGGTGGCTCGCGAGGCCAGTGAGCAGGCTAAGGCGCCGGTGGCGCATTGGGCCCACATGGTGGTACACGGTACCTTGCATCTACTGGGCCATGACCATATTGATTCAGAACAGGCCGCGCGCATGGAAGCGCTTGAAATTTCAGTCTTGGAGCACTTAGGCTATCCAAACCCTTACGCAGTAACCGACACAGATGACTGACGACCAACCTGGCCGAAGTCCCGAGAGGGACGCCAAACTCCAACGAACCTGGCTCGAACGTTTAAGCGATGCGTTCCTGGCTGAGCCCCAGGATCGCGACCAGCTCGTGCTCGTGCTGCGTGATGCCGCGCAACGCCGGCTCTTGGGCCCCGATGCCCTGGCGATGATTGAGGGCGTGCTGCAGGTCTCAGAAATGCAGGTGCGCGACATCATGATTCCGCGTGCACAGATGGTCGTGGTCGAGCGCGACGCAGCCCCCGAAGCAATCCTGCCCATTGTCATAGAGTCTGCGCATTCTCGTTTCCCGGTCATCGGTGAGAACCGGGATGAGGTCGTTGGCATCCTTCTGGCCAAGGACCTGTTGACTTATTTTGCCGAGGGATCTCCCGGGGACTTCAAAACGCGCGACGTCCTGCGACCGGCTGTTTTTATTCCCGAGAGCAAACGCTTGAACGTGCTACTCAAAGAATTTCGCGCGAGCCGCAATCACATTGCGATTGTGGTTGACGAGTACGGCGGTGTCGCCGGGCTGGTGACCATCGAAGACGTGCTGGAACAAATTGTCGGCGAGATCGAGGACGAGCACGACGTCGAAGAAGACACCTACATCATGGAGCACAGCGATGGGCGCTACACGGTGAAAGCGCTGACGCCGATTGAAGACTTCAACGAGAGCTTTGGCACTGACTTCAGTGATGAGGAGTTCGATACGATCGGTGGTCTGGTCATGAACAGTTGTGGCCACCTGCCCAAGCGCGGCGAGGTAGTCGTCATGGGCGCTTACAGCTTCAAAGTCCTGCGTGCCGATAACCGGCGTATTCATCTGCTTCAGGTCGCGCCCGTGCAAGAGCCCACAGCGGGTGAGTCGACTGGTTCCTCGAGTGGCCTTCAGTGAATGGCGTGCTGACTGGCGCGCGGTAGCGCTGGCGCTGGTCGCGGGCGCCGCATTGCCACTGGCGTTCGCTCCGTTTCGCCTGTATCCCCTGAGCCTGCTTCTTCCCGCTGTCCTATTTTGGCTGTGGCAAGGCGCCAGCCCGCGTCGTGCCGCGCACCTGGGCTACTGGTTTGGCTTTGGCATGTTCGCCGTCGGCGTGTCTTGGGTTTACGTGGCGATTCACGTCTACGGTTACACATCCGCTCCGATAGCTGGCTTACTGACTCTCGTGTTCGTGGCGGGGATGGCGCTGTTCTACGCCTTTCAAGGCTATCTCAGTGGCTGGTTGTTGGCACGCGTTGGTAACGGTTTTGTTGGTGTCGTAGTGGTGCTGCCGGCAACCTGGGTATTGGTCGAGTGGGTCCGCAGTTGGTTCCTCACTGGTTTCCCGTGGCTGAGCTTGGGCTACAGTCAGCTCGCGACACCCTTGCTCGGGGTGGCGCCGTGGTTCGGCGTGTTTGCGGTCTCCTGGGCTTGTGCGCTCACGGCTGGCGCCGCCCTGTTGTTCGCGCAACAACGGGGCCGAGTGCGCCTCGCAGCGCTCGTTCTACTGCTCGGAGTGTGGTTGGTGGCCGGTACCGCTGGTACGGTGAACTGGAGCGCGCCGGTTGGTGACGCGATCAAAGTGAGTGTGATCCAGGGTAATGTGCCTCAATTGACCAAGTGGGATGGGGACATGATCGCTGCGGGGCTGGCGCGCTATGCCGATCTAACGCGGAGCGAATGGGACTACGCCGATCTGATCGTCTGGCCGGAGAACGCGCTGACCCTGTTCTATCATCAAGTCGAGGCCGACTACATCAATCCGCTTGCCCAACAAGCCCAAGAACATGGCGTTGATCTTGTGTTTGGCGTACCCATTCTTGAGCGCGATAGTGGCCGCTATTACGCCACTTTGAGCGTTATTGGCAACGCGGCGGGGGCGTATCGCAAGCGTCACCTAGTGCCCTTTGGCGAATATGTGCCGCTGGAGAACGTGCTGCGTGGCCTGATCGGTTTCTTTGATCTGCCCATGTCGGATTTCAGCCCTGGACCGGCGCAGCAGCCGTTGCTGCGGGCGGCGGGGCAGCCGTTGGCGGTCTCGGTCTGCTACGAAGATGCGTTCGGCAATGAGCTGATTCGGGCACTGCCCGACGCAACGCTGCTGCTCAACGGCAGCAACAACGCCTGGTACGGTGACTCACTTGCCCCTCATCAGCATCTTGAAATCTCGCGCATGCGCTCGGTGGAGACACAGCGCGACGCGATCCGAGCTACGACCAATGGTATCTCGGCGCTGATCGACTACCGCGGCGATCTGTTGGCAACCTCAGCACAGTTTGAGAGCGCGGTGTTGCGTGGCTCGGTTCAGCCACGAAGTGGTGCGACACCCTACGTGCGCTGGGGAGACTGGCCGGTGGTCATCGCCACGCTGGTTTTGGTGCTGATTGCGGTGCTACTGGTGCGTGGGCGGGCACAGCGCTGGTCCTAGAGACCCAGTTGCGCTTTACGTTCTCTGCGGAAGCGATGCAATGCCGGCTCGGTATAGCCGTTGGGTGCCTGCCGGCCGCATAGTACTAACTCCCGTGCCGCCCGGAACGCGAGACTGTCGCAATCCGGAGCCATCGGTTTGTAGTCAGGATCGGCCGCGTTCTGGGCGTCGACCACGGCAGCCATTCGCTGCAGTGAATCGATGACCTGTTCAGTGGTGACAACGCCGTGGTGCAACCAGTTGGCGACGTGCTGGCTGGAAATGCGCAGTGTCGCGCGGTCTTCCATCAGGCCCACGTCCTTGATGTCGGGCACTTTGGAGCAGCCGACGCCCTGGTCAATCCAACGCACGACGTAGCCCAGCACACCCTGCAAATTATTATCCAGTTCTTCTTGAATCTCTGCGGCCGACCAATCGGCGTTCAGTGCCAGTGGAATGGTCAACAAGTCGTCGAGCTTGGCGCGGACCCGTTGCGCGATCTCGTGTTGCCGCTGAACCACGTCGACCTTGTGATAGTGCATGGCATGCAAGGTCGCCGCAGCGGGCGAGGGGACCCACGCACAGTTTGCACCGGCTTGTGGATGGGCGATTTTGGTCTTGACCATGGCCGCCATCTCATCGGGCATGGTCCACATGCCCTTGCCAATCTGGGCCCTGCCGGTCAACCCGCAGGCCAGACCGATGTCGACATTCCAGTTCTCGTAGGCCAGCAACCACGTCGCGGTCTTCATGTCGTTCTTGCGTAGCATCGCGCCGGCTTCCATCGACGTATGAATCTCATCGCCGGTTCGATCGAGAAAGCCAGTGTTGATGAAGATGACGCGCTCCTTGGCAGCACGGATGCATTCCTTCAGGTTGACCGTGGTGCGCCGTTCTTCATCCATAATCCCCAGTTTCAGCGTGTTGGGTTTGAGAGCAAACGCCCGTTCAATCGCCGCGAACAGGCTCACCGTGAAGGCAACCTCCTCCGGACCGTGCATCTTTGGTTTGACTATGTAGACAGAGCCGGTGCGGCTGTTCCGATGTGCGCCGTTGCCCTTCAAGTCATGCAAAGCGCACAAGACGGTAACTACGCCATCGAGAATACCTTCAAAAATGTCCTCGCCCGCCCCGTTGCGCACCGCGTCGGTAGTCATGAGATGCCCAACGTTGCGCACCAGCATCAGACTACGGCCAGGCAGGCTGAAGTGGCTTCCATCCGGTGCGGTGTAGTCGCGGTCTTCGACCAAGGCCCGTGAAATCTGGCGTCCCCCCTTGTTAAACTCAGCGCGCAACTCGCCTTTCATCAGGCCGAGCCAGTTGCGGTAGACCGCAACCTTGTCGGCGGCATCGACCGCCGCGACTGAATCCTCGCAGTCCTGGATGGTTGTCAGCGCCGATTCGAGCAGCACGTCGCGCACTGAAGCGCCACTGAGCGCGCACACCGGGTGATCAGTGCCAAAACGAATTTCAATATGCAGGCCGTGATTGCGCAACAGTACGCTGCGCAACGTTCCGTCCTGCTCGATATAGCCAGCAAACTGTTCGGGTTTGCGCAACGCGCCTCGTCGTGTGGTGCTGAGTTCGGCGACAAGTGCGCCATCCTCAACGCGATATTGTTCTACTTCGCCGTGGGTCCCCTCTGTGAGTGGGGCTACCTCACTGAGAAAATTTTGCGCGTAGGCCACGACCTGTGCGCCGCGTTTCGCATCAAACCCCGACTCACGTACCTTCTGCTGACCACCATCGAGCGCGTCGGTACCGTAGAGTACGTCGAAAAGGCTGCCCCAGCGGGCGTTGGCAGCGTTGAGCGCGTAGCGAGCGTTGCTTACGGGAACTACCAGTTGGGGCCCCGCCACCTTGGCGATCTCATCATCGACGTTTGCGGTCGTGATGGCGAAATCGTCGCCTTCGTCGACGAGATAGCCGAGCTTGCGCAGAAAGGCCTTGTAGGTGACGAGATCGTGTTTCTCAGCTCGATGTTGAAGATGCCAGTGGTCGATCTGCTGCTGGAGCGAGTCGCGCTTTGCAAGCAGCGATTTGTTGAGCGGCCCGAACTCCGCGACGATGTCGGCAAACAGTTGCCAGAATGTTTTGGAGTCAATGTCCGTGCCAGGAAGAGCTTCGTCACAGATGAAGTCGTACAGCGGCTGCGCGATCTGCAGACCGGCTACTGATTTGTATTGAGTCATCGGTTTGGCCCTCCATTGCGCTGGGGCGTGCGACAGTCTGCCTAGGGTTGTGGTCGACGTGCGACACCCGACTCGACGGCGGCGCGCGCCACAGCACTGGAAACTTCGGACTTGAGCCTCGGATCGAAGGGTTTGGGAATGATGTAGTCGGCTCCGAACTCGAGCTGTGACAGGCCGTATGCCTCGAGTACCTGTGCCGGGACCGGTTCTCGGGCGATCGCTGCCAGCGCGTGCACCGCCGCAATGTGCATTTCTCTGGTAATACTCGAGGCTTGCACGTCGAGTGCGCCACGGAAGATATAGGGGAAACCCAAAACGTTGTTGACTTGATTGGGATAGTCGGTGCGCCCGGTGGCCATGATGAGATCGTCGCGCGCGGCATGCGCATCCTCGGGGCGAATTTCGGGGTCTGGATTCGACAGCGCGAAGATAATGGGTCTTGTTGCCATCGTCTTGACCATCTCGGGTGTGACCAGATTCGGGCCAGACAAGCCGATGAATACGTCCGCATCGGACATCGCTTCGACCAGCGTCCGTTCGGGGGTGTCGACCGCGAAGGCCTGTTTGTACTGGTTGAGATCACTACGAGCGGTATGAATAACACCTTTGCGGTCCAACAGGCGGACGTTGGCCCTGTTCGCGCCGAGGGCGATGAGCAAGTTCATCGAAGCGATGGCGGCAGCGCCGGCGCCGAGGCAGACTATCTTGGCCTGCTCGAGCCTCTTGTCTTGTAGCGTCAGCGCGTTGATCAGTGCGGCGCTGACAATGATGGCAGTGCCGTGTTGGTCATCGTGAAATACCGGTATATCTAGCCGTTCGGCCAGAGCCGTCTCTATCTGGAAGCAGTGTGGTGCGGCGATATCCTCGAGATTGATGCCACCGAAGGTTGGGGCAATTGCGGCCACTGTTTCGATGAAAGCCTCGGGTGAGGTGGCGTCCACTTCGATATCGTAGACGTCGATATCGGCGAACTTCTTGAACAATACACCCTTGCCTTCCATGACCGGTTTGCTGGCCAGCGCTCCCATCTTGCCCAGTCCCAGCACTGCGCTGCCGTCGCTGATGACACCGACGAGATTACCGCGGTTGGTATAGAGAAAGGCGAGGTCGGGGTCTCGGGCGATTTCGCGCACCGGTTCCGCGACACCCGGTGAGTAGGCGAGGCTCAACTCGGCCTGGGTTTCACATCGTTTGGTTATGGCGGTCGCCAGCTTGCCGGGTACCGGTTTGGCGTGATAGTCGAGTGCGGCTTTGACGAAGTCTTCCTTTTTCACGGTGCGTTACCTGTCTTGAAGATAGTGGTGCGAACTAGTCATCGCGAAGAACGGTGCCCGAGAGCTTCTCCAGCACGCTGACCAGCGCTGCGGAGTCGAGATCGCCGTGGCCCTCGGCAACCAGCGCGGACATGTACTGCGCTGCCAACGCCGTCGCAGGCAGCGCGAGTCCACTCGCGCTGGCGGATTCCAGCACAATTCTCAGATCTTTGCTGTGCAAGCTGGCCTTGAAACCGGGGTGAAAGTCTCCTCTGAGCGCGCGCTGCCCGTGTACCTCGAGCACACGGCTTGCCGCCAGTCCCCCCAGCAGGACTTCCCTTACCTTGGCGGGATCGGCGCCATTACGCTTGGCCAGCAGGAACGCTTCGCCGACGGCGGTTAGCGTCTGGGCAATGACGAGCTGGTTGCATGATTTTGCGATTTGGCCGCTGCCGTGGTCGCCGATGTGGACCACGCGCTTGCCGAGCGTGGCGAAGATGGCTTGCGCACGCTCGAAGGCGTGCACATTGCCGCCGACCATTATTGACAGCGCCGCGTCGATGGCGCCTTGTTCGCCGCCCGAGACGGGAGCGTCGAGCATCTCGATATCATGCTCGCCGAGCGCTGCGGCGATACGGCGCGTGGCCACCGGGGATATGGTGCTCATATCAATGACGAGACTTTGGGGTTGCGCCCCGGCGACTACGCCATCAGGCCCGAGGATGACTTGTTCCACGTCCGGCGTGTCCGAGACGATCGTAATGACGACGTCGACTTCACTGGCCAGTGATTTGGGGCTCGGGCATGCTACAGCACCGGCTTCGAGCAATGGCGCGAGGCTCGCCCTGCGCCGCGCGTATACCCAGAGTGGATACCCTGCCGAGATCAGGTTCAGCGCCATGGGTCGGCCCATGATGCCAAGCCCAATGAATCCGATACGTTCCTTTTCCCGGGGCGCCATAGTCAGCCCAATGCCTCGTCCAGTAGTTCGATCCAATGCCTCACCGGCACCCCGGCGCGTGTTTGCAGATGCATCTGGCAGCCAACATTGGCCGTGGCGATGAACTCGGGATCGCCCGCACTCAGCGCTTGCAGCTTATTGTTCAGCAACTGTTGTGACAGACTCGGTTGCAGAATCGAATAGGTGCCCGCCGAACCGCAACACAGATGTGCGTCCGCAACCGGTGTCAGGACGTAGCCGGCCTGCTGCAGCAGAGTCTCAATGACACCGCGCAACTGTTGACCATGTTGGAGGGTACAAGGCGAGTGAAACGCGACCTTGGTTCGCGCCACGCGAAAAGCCAAATCGCTCGTGTTCTCGCCGGCAAGCACCTCGCTCAGGTCGTGTGTCAACGCGGCGACGCGGGCGGCCTTTTCGGCATAGCGCGGATCGTCGGCCAGGAGTTTGCCGTAGTCGCGCACCATGACACCGCAGCCGCTGGCGGTCATGACGATGGCCTCGGCACCCGCTTCGATATGCGGCCACCAGGCGTCGATGTTGGCGCGCACGAACTGCAGCGCCTCGCCTTCTTCCGAGAGGTGGTGACTTAGCGCTCCACAACAGCCGGCACCTGTGGCGCGCAGCAGCGTCACGCCGAGGCGATCGAGCACTCTGGCCGCGGCAGCGTTGGTATTAGGTAATGCGGCGGGTTGGGCGCA
>Ga0209536_100001912_pt1 | contig 34069 bp, 33 predicted proteins | sample DeeMarSeWOR28_12_FD_187461 | JGI IMG/M metagenome (GOLD analysis project Ga0209536, IMG submission 187461) | Marine sediment microbial communities from White Oak River estuary, North Carolina - WOR-2-8_12 (SPAdes) (version 2) | ecosystem: Environmental > Aquatic > Marine > Intertidal zone >...
ATGCGAGCTACCAAAGGCGTCCTTTTGCGGGAATAACTCAGCGGTAGAGTGCAACCTTGCCAAGGTTGAAGTCGTGGGTTCGAATCCCATTTCCCGCTCCATTTGGCGATTGCGGCTCCGCTTTGCGGGGCCGTTTTTCGTTTTCGCGCTGGCCCTCATCGACTCGTGCCACGCGGACTCCGCGCTTATCGGTCAGAGAGCCGACGCGGTTACGTGACATTCCGACTTTCTGGTCAAACTCGGTCAGATCTTCTGCGCCAACGAAAGGCTAGAATTTCACCGTTGCGAGCACCTGGAAGTGAATGGGCCAGCCTGGAGTGAAGTGCACGTCTTCGCATCCTACGAACGCGCCGTCGGGCTCTGTGACGGGGCGGGTGCCGCTCGGGCAGTCGGCGGGAGAGTCTTCACCGGGAAGCCGCCCGGTGGTCGCGAACTGCGCTTGGCGCCAGCGTGTGTTGAACAGGTTCAGGAGTTGCGCTTGGATGCCGAAGCGCTCGTTGTCCCAGCCAAACGAAGCATCGACCCGCACGAAGCCCTCCGCGGTCAGGAAACGGTCCTCGGTTGCCGGCCGGTCGGCAATGTAGAACACGCCCAAGCGGCCAGAGAGGCCCGTACGCTCGTCGCGCGCCGTGAGGCCGCCGCTCAACAAGAGCTCCGGCGCCAGCGCGACCGCGTTCGCGTTGCCCGGGTTGTTGACGAATTCCGCGCGCACCCAGGTGACATCGAGGTCCGCGAGGAGCCACGGCATGATTTGAAGCCGAAACTGCGTTTCGATGCCGATCCTTCGCGTTTCTCCGTTCGGCTCTGTCGTTCCCTCGTCACCCACCCACACGAGCTCGCTGTCGAGCTTGAGCCAGAAGAACACCGCAGAAAGCTCAAGCCGCTCCCAGGCAATGACGCGTGCCCCGAGCTCCCACCCGAGGGCCGCCGTGAGCGGCGTCACAGGGTTCGTGCCGAGCACCACCCCGCGCGCGTCATTCGAATGAAAGCCGCGGCCAAAATTGAAAAAGAGCTCGAGCGGCTCGACGGGCTGGGTGATGAGGCTCGCCTTCGGCAAAACGATCCCCTGCGCGCGCTCCCCACTAGTTTTCGTGCCGGGCGTGCTCGTGTCTTCGAGCCTGTCGTCGACGTTGAACCCGAAGTAGTCGAAGCGAAGCCCACCAATGAGACGCAGCCACTTCCAGCTCAGCTCTTCTTCGGCAAAGACGCCGACGCTCCCCTCGCCGACCTCGGCGTCCGCGCGCGAATTCGTGACCTCGCGCGCCGGCGCGTCCTGGAGCGTGTTGTCGATGGCATCGAATCGGAAGTTCGCGCCAAACGTCGACTTCAGCGAAACCCGATCGAATCGGTGCACGAATCCGTATTTGGTCCGAAGCCCAAACGTCGTACGGTTGTCGCCCTGGCGGATCATGTCGCCGTCGACCGGGTCGTTCGCGAAGAAGGTGAAGTTCGAGTAGAGCGCGAAGCGCGAATGGGTGACCCAGCCGACCAGGCTGAGGCCTTCCCCGCCGACCGATCGCTTCCCCGCCGCGCCCGCTTTCGCAGGCGAGTCGATGCTCATATAAAGGCTGTAGCGCTGACTTTGGCCGCCCTCGTTCGGGTCGATGCTTCCAAAGCGGTCGAGGTTTCCGCTTTGCACTTCGCGAAGCGGAATCTGTCCGGACGCGTTCCAGTCGTTGATGTAGGCCGTACCGGTGAGCGAGAGCTTCGTCCTGCCCCGAAGGTCGAAGCTCGTTCTGGCGAAGACGTTCACACGAAGCAGGTCTTCCGGATTTTGAAAAGGACCGTCCGTGCCAAACACCTCGACCGCGATCAGCGGTTTCACGCGGTCGGTCTTCGGGCTCAAGATCGTGAGCCCGCGAAACGTTCGGTAGGTGCCGCCGCCGAGACTTAGGGAGTTGTGCGGCTTCTCGCTGTCGAGCACGAGATTGACGGCGCCCGCCGTCGCAAAGTCTCCGTACTCGCCATAGTAGGGCCCCTTGCGCACCTCCATGCGCTGAATCAGCTCGGGGATCACGAAGTGAAGGTCGGTGTAACCCTGCCCGTGGCCGTGGGTCACGGCATTGACCGGCACCCCGTCCACGAAGAACGCCACATCGGTGCCATGATCGGCGTCAAACCCACGGAGGAAGTACTGATTGGCTTTGCCGCCGCCCGCGTGCTGAATCGAGAAGAATCCCGGGGCCGCATTGAGAAGGTCGCCCGTCGAGATGTAGGGGCGAAGACGCATCTCTTGTCCGGTGAGGTCGATCGCGGACGCCGAGATGTCGTTCGGCGCGACCACCGCGGTGGCGCTAAAGGGTACTGACGAGCGTTCCGAAGCGTCTCCTTGGGCGGCTTCATTATCGAGCGTACGTGCGGCATCCTCGTGATGGTGCGGCGAGTGTGGCGCGGCCGCCTCGACATGCTCGTGGTCCGGTGGATCAAAGAAGACCTCGAAGCGCACCATCGCGGGGACGGGCTCGCCGTCCTGCGTCGCCGGCTCGAACGTGAGCCCCTGCACGTACTGAAGAGCGAGCTCCGAGAAGCGCGCAGCTCGCTCGCGCTCCCGGTCCACCGAAAGTACGGTGGCCTCCCGCACGCGGCCACCCGCATCAATGGTGATTTGGAGCAACACCCGCGCGGGCTCGCCGTCCCCGTCGGCCGGATACGGTGGATGCATGTGGGCATCAGGCCGAAGCGAGGGAGCTTTGAGCACCGCCGCTTCCACGACCTCTTCCTCCTCCTGTTCCTCCTGCGCGCGCACCGATCCATGCACGGCGAGGCACGCCGCAAGCGCAACCAAGGTTGTTCGGAGGACACACATGACGAATGGACGGCCGAGCGGCGCCCGAAGACCCGCGGCCTAGGTGAAGAGGTGGAACGACAGGAGCGCGGCTCAGGCCGCAACCGTTGGCGGGGCTCGCGCTCGGATCGTTCGCGGCTGCCGGTCGGTCGGCCGCTCGTCGTGGAAAGAAAGGGGAGGCGCAGCCCATGCGAGGAGCGCCTCAAGAACTTCGGGGACTCCCGGCGCCGGCGCGTTGGCAGCCAAATCGCGGTGCGCGATGCTGCCTTCCCCGTGCTCGGCGGGGGAGCGGTCCTTTTCTTCTTGGTCGTGTGGATGCGCGTGCTCGTGATGGTGCCCGTGATGGTGCTCCTCGAGCGCATCGTGAAACATCAGGTGGGCAAGCGGAACGATATCGAAGCCCAGGAGCCAAAGCGCACAGGCAAGCAGCGCCCAGTGCGCTCTTCCTCGGGACACGCTCACTTGCCTACCTCTCGCCCATGCTGCGGTGTCGACCTTACCGTATGCGGCAGGCTCCGCATTCACAACTCGACCCGCCTAGTCGCGCTGCCCACTAAGAAAGAAATCTTTACTTTGCGCGCGCGTTGGTAAAGAATCCTTTCTTAGAGGCAGATGACAAGAGTTACCGGGAGATACGAGCGTACGGCGGTTGCCGGCGAGGAAGTCAGGGCCTTCGTGCCGCGGCCCCTGCCTCCGGCCGACCCGCCGCTGAGCCTCGACTCCGAAACCCTCGCGCTTCTCGGTCGCGCCGAGCGGGAGCTCAGTCGCCTCGAGCTCGCCGGCGAGATGGTCCCTTCGGTCGACTGGTTCATCTACGGGTTCGTCCGGAAGGAAGCCGTGATCTCGTCTCAGATCGAGGGAACGCAAGCCACGTTGATCGACCTGCTCACATTCGAGGCGCAGCGCGAAGACGATTCGGCGCCAGGACCGGACGTCCAGGCAGTGTGCAACTACGTCGACGCACTCGCCTACGCGAGAGCACAGCTTCGCCGTCGAAAAGGGCTGCCACTCTCGATGCGACTGCTCAATCAAACGCACGCGCGTTTGATGAAAGCGGCGCGAGGTGCGGACAAACAGCCAGGGAAGGTCCGGCGCACCCAGAACTGGATCGGCGGCACGCGACCAGGAAACGCCGTCTTCGTTCCACCGCCGCCAAACCTGCTCGACGGGCTCTTGAGCGATTTCGAGCGCTACATCCACGCGGACGATGGGCTGCCGCCCCTGGTTCGGGCAGGGCTCTTGCACCTACAGTTTGAAACCATCCATCCCTATCTCGATGGGAATGGAAGGATCGGGCGTCTTCTCGTCACCTTGCTGCTCGAGGAGTGGAATCTGCTCTCACAGCCGCTTCTCTACTTGAGCCTTTTCTTCAAGCGGAACCGTGAGGACTACTATCGCCTGCTCAACGCCGTCCGCCTCGAGGGCGATTGGGAAAGCTGGGTCCGCTTCTTCTTGGAGGGCGTCGCGTCGATCGCAAAGGAAGCGACCGAGACGGCGCGCGACCTTTTCGCTTTGGTGAGTGCGGATCGAGCGCGCGCGTTGGCGGCCCCCGCGAGCTCGGTCATGGCCGTTCGTCTTTTCGAGGCACTGGGACAGCACCCCATCGTAACGATCGCGCGCGTGACGGAGCTCCTCGACATCACGAAGCCGACGGCGACCAAGGCCGTCAACACACTAGTCGACGCAGGCATCTTGACGGAGACCAGCGGCCGACGCCGGGATCGCACCTACAGCTATTCGGCTTACCTCGATCGTCTACGAGTCGGCACCGAGCTCGAGGGTTGAGACCCTTGAGCTGGGCCGGTCTTCGATCTCAGGCCGGTGCTCGCCGACCAGCAGTTGCCGACTTCAACCCTCCAAGAGTTGCAGTCAAAAGTTCCACGAATCCTTCCACTTTCCAAGGGACACCTCGGGACATGTCGGGACGGCACGCAACGTCGTGGGACACTATGTGGCTGATGTTGTTGAATTTCCCGAATGGTGTTCAGGCCCCGGAAGGGTTGCCAAGGTTGAAGTCGTGGGTTCGAATCCCATTTCCCGCTCCAAGATCCTATCGACGCTGGCCGCGCTGGAAGAAATACACGGCGTTTACGGCAGGGCTGATGTCGTGCTGTGACACGCTGGTGTCGTTGAAGACGTAGACGTACCCGAGCTCCAGCTCGAGCCCCCAGTGCGGGGTGAAGATGAAGGTGAAGCCGGTCGCCGCCAGGAGCCCGATCGCGTACTCGACCCGTTTGCCTTCCTGCTCTTCTCGTTCTCCGGCGAACACGCGCAGGTTGTTGTGCAGGCCGAGGCCGAAGAAGGGTTCCCATTGGCCTCTTCGAATCAGAGCCTTGAGAACGATCTCGAGCGGCGAGTCGTAGCGTTCCCGGTTGAAGAGAAAGGGCTTCGCTATGGCGAGGGCAAGGTGGCTGGGGATCAACACGCGGTCGTAGACCAAATTCAAACCCAACAGGTTCTCGGCCTCGGGCAGCGGCTCCTCCGTCGCACTCTCGCGCGGTCTCAGAATTGAACGCGTATAAAGCGCGCCAAACGCGATCGCATTGCGGTACTCCTCCTCGGTGCCTACGCCCGCGCGCGCCTCTTGTTCCTCCTCGCGGAACTGCTCGCGGTGAGCGTCTTGCCCTTGCTCCGCGATGGCACCGCTGCCTTGGGCCGACGCGATAGAGATCGCAAATCCATTGGAGAAGAAGAGAAGACCCGAGACGAGGAAGAGCTTCATCCGCCTCTATGATGCCGCGGTGTGGCTATAGGTTTGCGGCTGGACTCCGCAGCGGGGTCGCGTCCCGTCGAAGATCTCCAGTCTTCTCGCAATAGCCTCACCCCGAAGAACGCGAAGATCAGTGGGAACAGGAAGTATTGGTACTGCGTCCACAGCAAGGCGAGCAGGGTGTCGGCCACTCCGCCCGACATGTTTTCGAAGCCGCCAAACACCTCGGAGAAGGAGAAGATGAACGTCGCCACGACCGGCGCGCCGCTTCCAATTACCGGGAGCAAGTAGCGATAAGGCGAGCGCCTCTTGTTCAAGTAGAAAAACCAGATGACCGTCAGAACGTTCACGAAGGAGTAGAGCTCGAGCGTGTAGAAGGTCGAGTTGTGGTTCACCGTACGGAGATCCACGGAGCTGAACGAAGCGAGCAACCACCAGTACATGTGGAGCGGGCTTTCACGCATGAAGCCCGTATATGCCACCACGTCGTCGAGCGTGCGGAGGTTCTCGAACACGAATGGAGAGCACAACACCCAGGGGATTTCCCACAGGGCGTTGGTAAGCGCATAGGAGAGCATCCAGACGACCAGGGCATCGTGGTAGAGCTCCAACCGCGGCCTGCGTCTGTTCTGCGGAATGAAAAATACGAGCAGCCAGGCATTGAGCCAGACGGAAATCGCATAGAGCCCCATTTTCGTGCTCGTGACGAAATCGAGAGTGGCCAGGTAGAACAGCAGGGCGCAGACACCCACTCCGCCCCAAACCAGAACGGTGCAGGCCCAAAAGGTGCTGATCGTGGCTCGCGAAGCCGCCCGTGCGATCGCCGGCCCAGGCGTCTGGAGCTCGTGTGCTGTCGCTGAATTGTCGATATCGCTTTTCTCAAGCCGAGGTTGGAAGGGTTGTACTAGATGTTCCAGCGTTTCATGGCGCTCCTCCATCAACTTTGTGCGACCTCATGGAAACTGACCGGTGGTATGTTCGACGCCCGATCGGCTCCCGGCGCTCATGCCGGCTGCTAGGTGGCGAAAAATGGCTGACTGCCGACGACTGGCACGCAACATGTAGAAGGCAGGCAACGGGCATGACTGACGATAACGCTCACATCCATGGCTACTACTCGCCCAACGATCTGTACAACAAGATAGTCGATGGCCTCAATAGGCTTGGAAAGGATTTGTCGAAAGTCACACTCGACGATCTTCAGCCCGTCGATGAGTTTCACATCCGTGGCGATTCAGCCACCAAAGAACTGATCGAGCTCGCTGAGTTCACGGCTGACATGAACATCTTGGACGTGGGCTGCGGCATCGGCGGTTCTACACGTCGGCTGTCGCATGAAACAGGCTGCCGGGTGACGGGCATCGATCTGAGCAATGAATACATCGATGCTGCCGAGAGGCTGACGCACTTGCTCAAGATGCAAGAGCGGGTGAGCTTTCATGCATGCAGTGCGCTCGAGTTGCCCTTCGAGGACGAGTGTTTCGATGGCGTGTGGTCACTCCAGATGAACATGAACGTCGAAGATAAACAGGCTTGGTTGAATGAAACCTATCGAGTGCTCAAGCCCGGTGGGCGTGCGATCTTTTATGAAGTGTGCGCACACAGAAACCCGCGTATTCACTTCCCGGTCCCGTGGGCTCAAGACAGCGCCATGAGCTTCTTGGTGCCACCCGAAGAGTTCCGAAGAATGATTGAATCCGCTGGATTTGAAATCGCAGTGTGGAACGACAAGACCGATCTCGCGCGCGAGGCTTTTGCAAATGCGAGGGAGCCCGTGGGAGAGCCGAATCTGCCGGTCTTGGGTGTGTACTTGCTAGTGGGTCGGGACATACAGACCAAGGCCTACAACCTGCGTCGCAATCTCGATGAGGAATCTGTCAGCCTGATAGAGAGCGTTGCGGTGAAGGCCCGCCTTGATGCGAGCAGCACAGGCGCTTCACTCCGTGACTAGCAATCACGCTCATTGCGCAGGGCTTCGGCAGTTTGCCCAGATGCCCAGAAGATTGTCTTCAACTCAGAGTTGATCTCGCGCGTTTTGGAGCAGCCTGCGGGCCTCGGTCGCCACTTCTTCGATCGGCGCATCGGGGACGAGCTCGAACATCGCCTTGGGGTCGGCGAAGGAGACCAGCGCGCCTCCCTCGGCTTCCTGCACGACGACGTTGCACGGCAGCAGCAATCCGATCGACGGATCCCCTTGAAGCGCTCTGTGCGCGAGCTTTGGATTGCAGGCGCCGAGGATCACGTACGGTCGGAAATCGACGTCGATCTTCTTTTTCAAGGTCTCCCTCACGTCGATCTTCGTCAGCACGCCGAATCCATTGGCTTTCAGCGCCTCCGTGACCTTGTCGAGCGCCTCCTCGACGGAGACTCCTTCGAGCTGCTTCGAAAACGCATAGCTTGGGTCGTTCATCGAACACCTCCTCGATTCTCTATAAGTCGGCCGTCCGAGCGGTGCACGTGCTCCGCATCGGGCTCGTCCATGCCATACTCCGCCAGTGGTAGCTACGACGAGTCGATGGTACGGGCGTTGGTGGGCCGTTGCGCTCATCATGGCGTCGGTGATTGGGATAACAGGCCTGGTCACCGTCCGAGCGTTGGGCCTTCGTTCCCTCTCGCTGAGCGCGGATCCTCTACCTCTTCCGTCTGAGGGGTTCGACTACGGCTGGTGGAACGGCGCGCTCGCTCGGTGGGTTCAGGAGGGACGGGTCGACTACGACGCGGTCCTTTCTGAAGAAGGAGGGCTCCGAAGCTTCGTTGCGACGATGGGCATCGCCGGGCCGCGCTCGACCCCGGAGCGCTTCCGAACCGAGCCGGAGCGCCTCGCGTACTACCTCAATGCGTACAACGCACTCGTGCTCTTTGCGGTGATCGACAACTGGCCGATCGAAAGCGTGCACGACGTCCATGGCTGGCTGGACCCAAGGAAGGGCTTCGGGTTCTTCTATGGGCTCCAGATGCCGCTCGACGGCGAAGTGACCAATCTCTACGACCTCGAAAACGAGGTCATCCGTGGTTTCAAGGACGCTCGCATTCACGCGGCGATCAACTGCGCCTCGAAGTCCTGCCCAGCTTTGGCGCCCTACGCCTTCGAGCCGGCGATACTCGATGCGCAACTCGACGAGGTGACCCGGGCCTTTTGCTCCACCGCGCCCCACGTCGGCATCGATGAATCGACCAAGCAGATTCAGCTCTCCGCAATTTTCGATTGGTACCGGGTCGATTTCGAGGAGCACGCGCGGCGCCTGGGGCGGCCGGCGACCGCGCTCGACTTCATCGAAACATTCGCCACGCCCGAAATGGCGGCGGCATTTTCTCGGGCGCGAAGCGCGGATTTCGAAGTCGTGTTCAAACCCTATGATTGGACGCTCAATCGCTAAGGCTCGCTACTGCACGACGACCTGGCAGCTCTCGCTGCAGGTAGACCCTCGCTCTCCGTTTTCCTCGCCAGCGCCGCAATAGAAATATGCTGAATACACAATTTTGAACTGGCGATGAAGGCTCTCGCAGGCTCCAAGCGGCCGGGCCAGCGCTTGTTCTCGCTGGCTTTCTTCTCTAGCTGCGCGCCATCTTGCGAAGTGGCATCCGCCTTGGAGACTGCTCTTGGACCCTGTTCCCCGAGCCTCGGAAGCTCTACGCTCATCCTACCGACGAGGTGATTCACTCTCAGAGGGCAGGTATCGTGCAGCAAATGAACAGCGAAGGTTTGATAGGGTGAGTCAGACCGTGAGCTCAGCCACTTCCGCAGCGATTCGCCGAACGGGCCCGTGGAGCGAGAAGCAGGTCCGGGAGTTTCTCGTCCAAACGTCGATTCCGATGCGGCTCGCTGCGAACACTCCCTCGGGGTTTCCCGTCCTGTTGTCTCTTTGGTTTCTCCCCGAGGGTGATGACCTGCTCGCTGCCGTCCACCAGAGCGCGCGGATCGTGAAGCGTTTGCGGGATGACCCGCGCTGCGCTTTCGAGATTGCACCGAACGAGCCCCCTTACCTGGGTGTTCGCGGGCAGGCGATGGCCGTTCTAGAGACCAGCGGTGCCAGCGTGTTACTCGAACGCTTGCTCGAACGCTACCTTGGCTCGACCGACTCCGGCCTCGGCCGTTTCCTCTTGGCGCGCGCCGATGAGGAGCTCGTGGTTCGAATTCGACCCCTCCGAATCGCCACATGGGACTATACCGAGCGCATGGAGGACGCGCAGCAGGATTGACTTCGCAGATGTGCACGACGTAACAGGTCGAGTTCGCCAACATAAACGCATGAAAAGGAGAGCCCCATGACTGCACTCGAATGGCTGGCCGCAGCCGCGATTATGACCGCACTGTTCTGGATGCCCTACGTCCTAGAGCGAATGGTGGCGCTTGGCGTGCTGGGCGCGATCAAGCCGGTAGAGCCCGAGGACGAGCTCAAGCAAGCGCTGTGGGCCAGGCGCGCGAAGCGTGCACACTACAACGCTGTCGAGAACCTCGTGGTGTTCGCGACCTTGGTTCTGGTCGCGCAGGCGATGGGCAAGGCGGAGGCTTCCCAAGTGGTCCTCGCCTCACAGATTTATTTCTGGGCGCGGCTCGTTCATTTTCCGTCGCTCACGTTCGGCCTCCCCGGGGTCCGCACGCTTGCGTACCTGACGAGCTTCGCCGCACAGATGATGGTCGCCTTCCAGATCTTCAGCTAGCCGCTCAGCGCGTCCATTTTGGCGGCCAGCTCCATGTCGAGCTTGGTGAGGCCGCCCGCGTCGTGCGTGCTGAGCTCGACCTCGACCGTTGCCCATACGTTTCGCCACTCCGGGTGGTGGTTCATGCGTTCGGCGACCAGCGCGACACTGCTCATCCAACCAAAGGCTTCGACGAAGTCCTGGAAACGAAAGGTGCGCTTGATGCGATCTTCGCCGAGCTCCCACCCGGGAAGGGCCTTCAGGTGCTCGGCGATCTCCGCGTTTGAGAGCTTCTTCATCGGGCCACTCTAAGGCCCACCTGGGAAACCTCAAGCGCAGCGGCAGATGGGCTAGCTTGCTGCGGTATTTCGGCAGCGTGGGGCGGTGTTCGGGCAGCGCATCGCGCTACCAGAACATGATACTTCTAGGCCGACGATGGAGCGTGAAAAGGAGATCGAGTTGTTGTCGCAGTGCCTAGATCTCGTTCGGGGCAGTCGGCCGTTCATGACCGGGGATGAAACTCTCGTGCCCGTGGGCAACTACCTCGACGCGGAGCGGTTCGAGCAAGAGCTGGCGCTGTTCCGCCGCTCGATGAACATCGTGGCGCACGGCAGCCAGATCTCTGCGCCCGGTGACTTCATCACGCGTTCGGTCGTAGGCACGCCAGTCATTCTCGTTCGCGACAACGACGGCAAAGCGAAGGCGTTTGTCAACGTTTGCAGGCACCGAGGCGCCACCGTCGAGCTGCGGGAGCGGGGGCATTGCAAGCGCTTCGTCTGTCCGTATCACGCGTGGACTTACGAGACTGACGGATCCTTGGCTTCGGTTCGGCACAAAGAGGGCTTTCCGAGCCTCGACATCGAGCAGACCTCGCTCGTCGAGCTTGCCTGTGTCGAAGACGCGGGCTTGATTTGGGTCTGCCCCGACCCGAAGAGCGGCGCACGGATGCTCGACGAATCCACTCGTGCGGTCGCCGCCGAGCTCGAGGTTCTCCTCGGTGCCGACTCCGCCGTGTTCGCATCGGAAGCGCGGCTTTGGGACGCCAACTGGAAGTTGATCGTCGACGGCGGTCTCGAGTCGTACCACTTCAAAATCGCTCACCGGAATACGATCGCCGGCTTCTTTCCCGACAACAGGTCAACATTCGAATTCATGGGCGACCACATCAGGTCTGTCCTGCCGCGTACGTCCATTCTGACGCTTCCCGGCCAACCCGAATCGGCATGGGACATCCGCGAGCACACCCATCTTCTCTACGCGCTTGCCCCCAACGCCTCGCTGCTCATTCAAGAGCGGCACTTCGAGTTGATCCTCACCACTCCGATCTCCGTCGATCAGTGTCGGATCGAGATCATGAGCATCGCGCCCAGACCCGGCCCCGACGGATACAGCGACAAGGCCAAGAGCTTCCTCGCCGCAAACCACGCTTTCACGAAGAAGACTCTCGATGAAGACTTCGAGATCGCGGAGCAGATCCAACGTGGCATGCACAGCGGTGCGAACGAGCACTTCCGTTTCGCCCGGTTCGAGGGCGCGCTCAGCGAGTGGCACCGCCGGCTCGACGAGAAGCTAGGACGCCCAGTCGATGAGACGCTTCGCTAGCTCTTCGCCCTGGTCTACCTGAATGAGGTGGCTCCCCTTGATGCGATCGTGGGGCTGTCCCTTCGAACCGCGATTCGGGCGTGCGGAGTGCCTTCATTTCGCTGATGTTTCTCTAGCCCGGCACCGCCGCCAAGTTGTTTCTTCGATGGTGGGAAGCGCTTTGCTACCCTTGCCCTGCCGCCTTCGGTGGCGAAAGGAGTCGGGCCATGGAGGGAGACCAAAGCTTTTTCATGCTGATCATCCAACTCGCGTTCGTCGCGTTCTTTCTCGCGGTGATGTGGAAGATCTTCGAGAAAGCAGGAAAGCCGGGGTGGGCGGCGATCATCCCCATCTACAACATCATCGTGCTCCTCGAGATCGTCGGGCGGCCGATTTGGTGGATCGTCCTTCTCCTCATTCCGATCGTGAACATCGTCGTTGGCTTCTTGCTCGCGCTCGATCTGTCGAGGTCGTTCGGACACGACTTGGCTTTTGCGCTCGGCCTGTTCTTTCTGGGGTTCATCTTCTATCCAGTCCTCGCGTTCGGAGGTGACACCTATCGAGGCCCTGCGGCAGCCGGTTAGGCGGAGTACGAAGCGGAACCGATCACGTGGGGCGCGCCGGATTCTTCCTCGCGAGCCGCGAATGGAACTTCGGCAAGGTCCGGTGTGAGCCGTTGTGCCTCGATTCGGATGCGGCTCGGCATGAGCAGCGGCCGCTTGAACGCGGCGATCACCTGGAGTGGCGCGTCCTCTTCGACACCTTCGAGCACCTCGGACAAGACCCGGGCGAAGGTCCACATCCCGTGCGCTATGGGGCGGCGATAGCCAAGCGGCCGTGCGGTGAACCACCACAAGTGGTGCGGGTTGTAGTCTCCGGACACGCGGGCATAGCGAAGCCCCGTGTCGCCCGATACCGTGATGTCGAAGCCCTTCGCAAGAGGTTCGGAAGCCGAGTGGCGTTTGCGGGTCGCACCGGAGCGCGCGGCCGAGGACCGGGAGAGCAGGGTGGCAACACCGCTCCAGGCTTTGCGTCCATTTCGCTCCACGAGCATCGAAAAGTCGAGCTCGTAGCCGCGCGGGATGTCGCGCAGCGCAAGGAGCTCCGTCGTCGCATCCACTTCGTCACCCGGTTGCAAGCGCTCGTGAAGCTCGATTTCTTGCGCCGTGTGAATGAGGCCCAGCGGGCTCAACGGAAAACGGGAGGAGACGACCGCTTCCGCGATGAGCGGCGTGAAGTGCATTTCAGGGTAGGTGATGGGCACGGAGCCGGGCTGTGGCGCGTATTCACACACGCGGCGGTAGGCCTCGACGTGCGCCGCCTCGAATCGAAGGCCCTGCTGTTTGACCTTCATCGGGCCGGGCACGATCGTCTTTGCGAGCACCCCTTGCCGCTTTCGCGCGGCCTGAGGCAACAATGCGGCAAGCATCATCGCGGTCGACATCGGGTGCTGCACTTCGCGCACGAACGCGGGTCCATTGAGCTCCATAGGCGGGCACGATACCAGGAAACGCGGCCCACAGTTTCGTTCGCGCGCTCGTGCCCCGTCCCGAGGATCGGCCGAAACTACCCGGATGCGATACCCTTGCGTGCACTGGCAAGGAGATGACGGTGAAGCGAAGGCTCATTGCAAGCTTGGCGACTGCTCTCTTGGCGTGGGCAGGTGGTGTTCATGCGCAAGACGGCGAGAGTGCATGGGAAAGCCAGACCATGTCAGGCACCGCCGAACAGAGGCCCTGGTGGGAGGAGGAAAAGTCCGGCAAGACAGGTGGATACATCGGCTGCCTCCTCGCGGCCGGCGTCGGCGCGAACGGGCAGCTCGACTCGGGCACCGAGGCCTATGTCGACACGAGCCTTCTCTTTGCTCTTCGTGGAGGGTTACTGCTCGGGGAGGACAAGCGTTGGCTGCTTGGCCTGGAGGTCGCACCACTTACCAATCGGCTCGACTGGCGCCTCAGCGCCACGGCGACAGGCTTCGTATCGTTTGGCAGCCTCGTCTCGATTAAGGACAGCGAGAGCTGGGCCTGGCTCTGGAAGATCGGTCTCGGCGTCGGCGGCGGGTTCGACTATCGCCTCTTGGTCGGCGTTCAGCTCGACCTGTTGACCTTCAACTACAAGATGAGCGACAGGCTATGGGTCGACCTCGGCATCCCAACGATCCGATTCCACATCGAGACCGCCGATCGTGCCCGATACAACGTGCAGTTCGTGTTCCCGCTCGGCATCACGTTCGCGATTTGACCCGCTCCGGGCCGCCCTTTCGCGATGACCGACAATGGTGCATAACGCGGCCATGAGCGACGAATCCAGCGCCGAGCCGCAGGCGCCGCGGTTCGCGGAGCGGATGCAAGCCCGCGTCGCCAGATTGCAGGTGTGGGGCCAGGAAGTCTTCGAGAACTTTTCCCCTCGCGCCCGAAGGAACTTGCGCCGCGCCTTTTCGCTCGCCTTCATCCTCGTCATCGGAACCGTTCTCTACCGTCAGCTCGCCGGCACTGATTGGCGCGCCGTTCTTCGTTCGTTGCCCGCTTCGCCTTGGTTCTATCTGCTGTTTCTGGCGCGGTTCTTCCTTCAACCCGTGGTGGAAGTCCTCTGCTACACGGCGGTTTGGGGCGTCAATCTCTTTCGCCACTTTGGTGTCTTCCTGGTCAAGCTCGTGATGAACACCTCGGTCGCTGGCATGAGCGGCGATATGTATTTTCTGATGTGGGCGGTTCGAACGCTCCGAATCAGCTATCGCAAAGCCTTCTCTGGCGTGAAAGACGTCACCCTGCTTTCCGCGGCCGCGGCCAACATGGTCGCCGTCTTCGTGCTGGGGGGCTACTTGATCTTCGGCGACCTCACGCTGATGCAGAAGGTGCGGCCCCAAGTTCTCGGAGTGATCATCGGAGTCACGCTGGCTGCGGCGCTTCTCAGTCTCCTGGTGATCGCGTTTCGAGGGAAGGTGCTCGGCATCGCTACGGGAACCATGTGGCGAGTCATCGGCTACCACCTCGTCCGGAGCGGGGGGAACCTCGTGCTCCTCGGATTCCAGTGGACCGCTGGGCTGCCAGGTTCCGTGTTCTCCGTTTGGATCAGCCTCTTGGTCGTCGACCTACTGACTTCGCGCACACCCTTCATCCCGGCGCGCGAGTTTCTGTTCCTCTCGCTTGCGTTGGCCATGGCAGACACCATCGACGCCCCGCAGGCTCAGGTCACGGCCATGTTTCTTGCCGACACGGCGATGCGCCAAGCCTTCGTAATTCCCTCTCTCATCATGGGATTCTTTTGGCGCTCTCGGCCGCAACCACTCCCGCTCGACCCGGACTCGAAGCCTTGACTCAGGCTTCGAGGCACTCCCGGAACCAAAGCTCGAGAATCATCAGTGACCAGATCTGAAAGCCCCGGGGCTCACCGCGCTGCTGTTTCGAGAGCAGCTCTTCGACCGCCTGAGGGTCGAGGATCCCTCGCTCGCGCGCCCGCCTGTCGAGAAGAACGTCGCGAGAGAGTGGTGCGAGGTCTTCGCGCATCCATCGGTCGATCGGAAGCCCAAAGCCCTGCTTAGGCCGTGTGAGAATCCGGCGCGGAAGAAGCTCCTCGGCGACCTGACGAAGTAGGTACTTCGTCGTCATGCGGCGGATCTTCATCGAGCCGGGGAGTGAAGCCGCGAACTGCATCACTTCCTGGTCGATCAACGGGCAGCGCACCTCGAGAGAATGAGCCATCGATGCGATATCGACCTTGGTCAAGATGTTGTCCGCGAGGTACGTCTTGATGTCCACGTCGATGACACGGTTGACCGCGTCTTTGGCACGCGAGGCCTCGAAGAGCCTCTGGAACTCGAGCGCCATCTGATCTTCGGCGAAACGCTCCCGCATCGCAGCGCTGTAGAGCGCCATGCGGTCTTTGTGCGGGATGGGTGCGGTCAGCCCCAGAAAGCGCACGTGTTCAGGCTGCATGATGCGCTCCCCATAGTCCCTGACCTCCTGCGCTTGCGGGGTTGGAATATTGGTCAGGAGCCCTGCCGCCATCTGTGGAAGCGGCCACGGCATCTGTCGAATCGCGCGCGCGGTTCTCGAGTGCATGTAGCGCCGATAGCCGCCGAACGCCTCGTCTCCGCCATCGCCACTCAGCGCAACCGTCACACCCGTTTTCGTGTACTCGCAAAGATACCAAGTGGGCAGCGCCGAGCTGTCTGCGAATGGCTCACCGTAGTGCCGCACCATCTCAGGGACGACCGAAGTCATGTCGGGCTCGACGATCATCTCGTGATGGTCGGTGCCGTATCGCTCGGCGACCATCTTCGCGTATGGAAGCTCGCTGTGGTCCTTACTGGTGAAACCCACCGAGAAGGTCTTCACCGGGCGAGACGATTGACGCGCCATCAAAGCGACGATGAGCGACGAGTCGATGCCACCCGAGAGGAAAGCGCCCAGGGGGACGTCGGACACCATTCGGATGCGCACCGATTCCTCGAGAAGATTGCCGAGCTCATGGGTCAGCCCTTGGACGCTGCCCTCGCGCGGATCGTCGAAGCGGAGCGTGAAGTAGGGCTCCGGCTCGTGGATGACTCCATTTTCGCAGACCAGTCGGTGGCCGGCGGGCAGCTTCTTCACTCCAGCGTAGGCCGTCATCGGCGCCGGCACGTACTGGAGGGAGATGAACGCGTCGATCGCAGCGAGGTCCGGTTTCTTCTCGAACGCCTGCGACGCCACCAAGCCTCCGAGCTCCGAGGCGAACACCAGGCCTCGCGGCCCGGCGTGATAGAAGAGGGGCTTCTTGCCGAAGCGGTCACGAGCCAGGACGAGTCGGCGGCGCGGACCATCCCAAAGCGCAAGGGCGTACATCCCGCGCAGATGATCGAGGAAGTCGATGCCATGCTCTTCGTAGAGATGCAGCACGACCTCGGAGTCCGAGCGTGATTTGAAACGGTGCCCTCGTCGTTCGAGCTCTTCGCGCAGCTCGACGAAGTTGTAGATCTCTCCGTTGACGACGACTGCAATGGTGTCGTCCTCGTTGGTCATCGGTTGGGCGCCCTCCGGCCTCAGATCGATGATCGACAGTCGGCGGTGGCCGAGGACGCATGGCCCATCCGCGCGAAGGCCGTGGTCGTCCGGGCCGCGATGCACCATTGCGTCGCACATGCGACGTACGGTTTCTCGGTCTGGGGCGGCCTGCTGATCGAGCACCAGCAATCCGGCAATGCCACACACGTGAAAAGCGCCCTTTCTCCGGGAGGAGCAGAGCGGCATAGTTGGCCATCGCCTTCTTGGCGTCAAGCGGCGCCCCGGGGTTGCTTCGCGCGGGTCGATGACCCATCGTCGGGCCCGTAGAGCACGCCGATCGCATGTCCCGACTTGCTTCATCCGCACAAGAGCGTCCCGATCTTGCCTTGTTCATTCCCTCGTACGCTGGCGGGGGGGGCGAGCGCGTGGCCATGTTTCTTGCCCGCACGCTCGCAGCTGCGGGGCTGCGTGTGGATCTCGTCGTCGCACGCAGCCGCGGAGAGCTTCGCGACGAGCCGCTGCCCGGCGTGACGAAGGTGGAGCTCGGCGCAGTCGACGAGCTCCTGGCCGCGCCAGCATGGGTGCGGTACCTCAAGCGCACGCGACCACGATGCGCGATGTCGATGATTCACACGGCCAACTTCAATTCGGGGCTCGGCGCGGTTTTCGTTCCCGATGTGCCCGTGATCGTGAATCTCAGGATTGCTGCAAGCTGTGACCCGGCGGCACAGTGGTGGTTTCGGAGCTGGTTTGGGTTTGGCCCCGAGCGTCGTCTCTACCAGCGCGCCTCGCGCGTGGTTGGCGTTTCTCGCGGTGTCGCCGAAGAGGCGGTGGAGGTCTTTGGCGTGCCGCCGAGCCGCGTGCTCTCGATTCCAAACCCGCGCCAGTCGCGGGAAGTGTCGCCAGACATCGCCGAAGAGCACGAAGCGTTGTTCGAAAAGCCGGTCGTGCTCGGCGTAGGGCGGCTGGCGCCCCAGAAGGACTTCGAGACCCTGCTGAAGGCTTTCGCCCGCCTTGCCGCGTCCCGCGATCTCCATTTGGTCATTCTGGGTGAGGGTCCCGGGCGGCGCGCGCTGCTGGAGCAAGCATCCGAGCTCGGTATTTCCCAGCGCGTCTTTCTGCCCGGCTTCGTTCCGAACCCACAAGCCTATCTCCGGCGCGCGCGCGTCTTTGCACTCTCCTCGCGCAATGAAGGCTTCCCCGGCGCGCTCATCGAGGCGATGGAAGCCGGTGCCGCGATTGTTTCCACGGACTGCCCCTTCGGCCCGAGCGAGATCTTGGATGGTGGCCGTTTCGGACGCCTCGTGCGCGTGGGAGATGCGGCGGGCCTGGCGGAAGCCATCGCAAAGGAGCTCGAGGCAGTGGATGTCGGTCCGGATGCGCGTCGCACCGAGCGCGCCACATGGCTGGACCAGTACGAACCCGAGGCGGTCACCGCACGCTACCTACGGCTGATCCGCGACGTGATCGGCGAATCCCGTACCTAGTGTGCGTCCCCTAAACCTAGCGGTTATGCTGATCGCCGAGGCCTCAAACAGTCCATGAAGATCATCGTCACCGGTGGTGCCGGGTTCATTGGCGCCAACTTCTTGAATCAGTTGGTGCCGGCGCTCCCCGATCACCATTTCATCAACCTCGACAAGCTGACGTATGCCGCCAATCTCGGCAGCCTGCGCGCGATCGACTCGCTCCCAAACTACGACCTTCGTCGAGCGGACATCACCGACATGGACGCCGTCGATGCCGTGTTCGAGGAATTCGACCCCGACCTGGTGGTGCACTTTGCAGCGGAGAGCCACGTCGATCGAAGCATTCTCGGTCCCCGTGAGTTCATTCGAACCAACATCGAGGGCACCTTCAACCTCCTCGAAGCCTGCCGTGCCCGTTGGGGTAGAGACGACAATCGCCTGTTTCACCACGTGAGCACAGACGAGGTCTACGGATCGCTCGGCGACAGTGGGTTGTTCGAGGAGACGACGGCCTACGATCCGTCTAGCCCGTACTCCGCCTCGAAGGCCGCGAGCGACCACATCGTTCGCGCCTATCACCGCACTTACGGGCTACCCATCAAGATTACGAACTGCTCGAACAACTACGGACCCATGCAGTTCCCCGAGAAGCTGATCCCGCTGATGATTCTCAATGCGGTCGATCGAAAGCCTCTGCCGATCTATGGGGCAGGCCTCAACGTGCGGGACTGGCTCTACGTCACCGACCACTGTGAGGCGATTTGGACCGTCATCGAGAAAGGCAGCGTCGGCCGCACCTACAACGTTGGCGGCAACAACGAGATGCGGAACATCGACGTCGTCGATACCCTCTGCAAGATCGTTGCTGAAGAGACCGGCTCGGACCCCGACGAGCTTCTTGGGCTCAAGCAATTCGTCACCGATCGCCCCGGCCACGATCTCCGGTACGCGATCGATGCGACGCGAATCAAAGACGAATGCGGCTGGGAGCCCAAGGAAACTTTTGACACGGGCATCCGCAAGACGGTCCAATGGTACCTGTCCAACCAGGAGTGGGTGAGCGACGTTCGCTCAGGCGACTACCGCAAGTGGATGGACCTCAACTACGGCGATCGAACGGGGTAGAGGGCAGCGATGATCAAGAAGGGCATCATCTTGGCCGGTGGGACCGGAACGCGGCTGCACCCGCTCACCAAAGGCTTGAGCAAGCAGCTCATGCCCATCTACGACAAGCCGATGATCTACTATCCGCTTTCGACACTGATGTTGTCGGGCATTCGGGAGATCCTGATCATCACGACCCCGCACGAGCAGGCACTCTTTCAGGGTTTGCTCGGAGACGGGCAGAGCTGGGGGGTGCGATTCGAGTATGCCGCCCAGCCGAGCCCCGACGGGCTCGCACAGGCATTCTTGATCGGCGAAAATTTCATCGACGGAGACGCTTGTGCACTCGTGCTCGGAGACAACATCTTCTACGGGCACGGCTTACAGGGCTTGCTCGCCGAAAGCGCACACGAGAACGATGGCGCGACGGTGTTCGGATACTACGTCAAGGATCCCAGCGCATACGGCGTAGCCGAGTTCGACAGCGATGGTGTCGTCATCGGCCTGGAGGAGAAGCCAAAGCAGCCGAAATCGCATTACGCGGTTGCGGGCCTCTATTTCTACGACGAGCAGGTCGTTGCCCACGCAAAGGCTCTGAAGCCTTCGGCACGCGGTGAGCTCGAGATCACCGATCTCAATCGCCGATACCTCGACGCGGGCAAGCTCCGGCTGAAGAAGTTCGGCCGCGGGGTCGCATGGCTCGACACCGGGACACCGGTTGCCTTGTTGCAGGCGGCCAACTTCGTGCAGACGATTCAGGCACGCCAAGGCCTGCGTGCCTCGTGCCCAGAAGAGATCTCTTTTCGCCAAGGCTGGATCGACGCTGATCAACTCGGGCGTCTTGCCGACCCGCTCAAGAAGACGGAGTACGGCCAGTACCTCCAGGCGCTGGCCGACGGGTTAGACGTCTGATGAAGGCGAGGCCAGGCGGTATCGAGGGGCTCGTGATCATTGAGCCGTCGGTCTTTGGGGACGAGCGCGGCTTCTTCATGGAGTCGTATTCGCGCGATCGCTACGCTGAGGCCGGCCTTCCGAGGGAGTTCGTGCAGGACAACGTGTCCCTCTCGGCGCGTGGGATCTTGCGCGGCCTTCACCTCCAGCACCCGAACGGGCAGGGAAAGCTCTGCCAGGTGCTTCAAGGTGAGGTCTTCGACGTGGCGGTCGACGTCCGAGTCGGGTCGCCGACGTTCGGCCGCTGGGAGGGCGTGACACTCTCTTCGGAGAACAAGCGGCAGTTCTACGTTCCGCCGGGCTTTGCCCACGGCTTCTGCGTCCTCAGCGAGCGCGCGCTGTTCTCCTACAAGTGCACGGACTTCTACTCCGCCCCGAGCGAGCTCGGCGTGGCCTGGAACGATCCCGAGATCGGCATCGATTGGCCGCTCGACGCACCGCAGCTCTCGGCCAAGGACGCGAAGAACCCATGCTTGAAGGACATCTCCGTCGAAAAGCTCCCGCATTATGGCTGAGTGGGTCTTGATCGGGGCCGACGGAATGCTCGGCCGTTGCTGGGAGCAGTTGCTCGACGCCCGCAGCGTCGAGCACGTCGCGACGACGATCGAGGATCTCGACATCACCGATGCGAGCGCCGTCGCGAATGTCGTGACTCCAGGCGTCAAGTGGGTCGTGAACTGTGCAGCGTACACGCTGGTCGACGCAGCCGAGGAGCACGAAGCGCTCGCCAACGAGGTGAACGGCCACGCCGTTGGACGCTTGGCCGAACTCTGCAAGGCCGTCGGCGCCAAGCTGCTGCACTACAGCACCGACTATGTTTTCGACGGCACCGCAACGGAGCCGTACCGGACCGATCATCCCCGAAGCCCGGTCAACGCATACGGCCGAAGCAAAGCGTTAGGCGAAGAGCTCATTGAGCAGTCGGGTGTCGAACACTTGCTCGTCCGCGGTAGCTGGCTCTACGCGCCCTGGGGGCAGAACTTCGTGCTCACGATGGCGGGGCTCGCGAAGACGCGGGAGAGCCTACGCGTCGTAAACGACCAGCGCGGCCGCCCAACCGACAGCCGGCGCCTCGCGGAGCTCAGCCTCGCGCTCGCCGAAGGTGGTCACCGTGGGATCTTTCACGTCACAGATGGGGGCGAGTGCACCTGGTTCGAGCTTGCTTCGCTCATCGCCGAGGTCGTGAACCCCGATTGTGTGGTCGAGCCGTGCACGAGCGAGGAGTTCCCGAGGCCCGCGCCACGGCCGGCTTACAGCGTGCTGGACATAGCGGCCACGGAGGAGACCATGGGGCCACTTGCTCCCTGGGAGGAGCGAGTCCGAGACGCACTGGCGAACGTTTCCCGCTAGCGGCTCGAGTTACCAGAGGGCCCAGTGGCCCAACACGAGGACTTGGAGGGCAATGAGCGCATTGGTGACGGCGTGGGCGATGATGGCGTCACTCAGCAATCCTCTGCGCTTCTGTGCATAGGCGTAGAGGATGCCGGCCACCAAGCCTCCGATCCATTGTTGATGCGCGGCCGCAAACGCGAGCGACGAGATCAATACCGCCAGCCAGCTCCACTGCCCGTACGGCACCTTGTTGAAGTCGCGGCCGATCAAACGCCGAAGCAAGAAGCCCCGGAAGGCGAGCTCTTCTATGATCGGTACGGTCACGATTGAGCCTAGGGCGCGCGCGACAATCCAGGCGATAGCGAGAGGAGCTGTCAACGACTGAAGCGCGTCAGGTGCGTCCATGGCGAGACCAGGGACCGTGAACGCCGAGACAGCGATCCAAACGACATACACCGCGACGCCTATACCGACCGCGTGCCAAGAGAGCGCGGGCCTGCCGTGCAGATGCGCGCGAAAGCCCGCGAGGTAGTCGTCGCGATACCAGGCCAGCACGAGGAGCGCGATGACCACGCGCAGCGGGTAGAAGTAGTCGAAGGTGTCGATGAAAAGACCCGTCACCAACGCCGTCGCCACCACCGCGAGGAGTGGCAGAAGGAAGGGGGCGCTGGGGTTCGTCACTTTGTCGCTTGTCGATCCGGGATCGGCGGCGAACCAGGGAACCTTCTGCGTCAACCAGACGGCGCCCAGCGCGACCCCGCAGAAGACGAGCCACCCCGCCTTCGAATGAAAGCCGCCAATGGCCACCTCCGGCGACAAGAAGTGCCCCACGAGGATGAGCGCGACGATGCGCAACACGTTGAGCAACCAGATCAGGACGATCGCCGCTGGAATCAGCAATAGCACCTGGGGGAACCGCAGGCGCTTGTGAAATACCGCCAGATACGCGGACAGAAAGACCAAGATGAGCCCGATGCCTTCGTATCCGGAGCAGACGGGTGCGACCTCCACCCAGAAATCGGGTGTGCCGATCTCGGCGGTCGCGGGTTCGAAGTAGATGGGGGAGACCAAGATCCCCAACGCGGAGGCGACGGCGTGGAGCGTTACATCGCTCATGTCCCTCCACAGATAGACCGAGGCCAATCCGGCCCCCCACGCGACCACGGCCAACAACGTCGCGACGCCCAGGGGAACCGCAAGCTCGCGCAAGACCGGCAGCACCCTCAGCCCACCTGCGGCCACCGGAACCAACGATAAAACAGTCGCGGCACCCCCGATGAGCCAAAGGAGGGTCCAGAGCTCGGGAGAGCCCCAAGTTGGCGGCTGCTGGGCGAACACGAGCGTGGTGACCGCGTAGAAGGCGGCGAAGCAGAGCGCGTGAAGACCGAGGCGGGCCGCAAGTGGCGGTGCATCGGATACGGTCGAGCCGGCACGGGCGAACGCAGCGCGCAACTCGGTGCCACCGAGGATCCACAGAGCGGTTCCAAACGCGATCACTGCTGGGCCGAGAAGACCCGCCCATCCGAGTCCGTTCCAGGCTCCTGGCTGATCCAGCAGTGGCTCCGCGTCGAAGCGCAGCGTAATCGCCAGATACTCGGCCGCAAGAATCCCGAGGGCGCCTAGTGGCAATAGGTATCGGCTTCGCCGCGTGCGCTGCACCATCCGTGGATCCTAGCTCACCGCGAGGTGACCCGAGGCCTTCTTCTTGCCAGCCAATACGATGTAGGCTTCCAGCTCGGATTTTCGGGATATATCGGCCGGCACAAGCAGCGGTGCCCGAGCTGATCTGCGCGACTGGTCCTTCACGAGCGCTTCGTTTGTTAGGCAGCCCACAGCGTCTCAATGCACGCGCCGAACGGTGTGCTTTTGCGTTCGTCTCACGCTAGTCTGGAGCCGCGTCCCGTAACTTCCTCTGCGGTGGCCAAAGTGTTCTGACGACAGCTCAACGGTTGTTCCAAAAGCCCGCTCTCCGTACAACGGGCTATTGCGGACTACCGAAAAAAGAGGCGCTCTTGAGGTTCCAGACATGACCCGAAATCTGTTCGAGTATCATCCCGTTCTCGGATATCGATACATCCCCGGCCTTCGCGCACGGGTGCGACATGAGGGTGGCGGGTATCTGGTGCGCACCAACGGATGGGGATTTCGCAGCGACCACGACTTCACGGTGCCCAAGCCGGCCGGCCGTTTTCGGATTGCGCTCTTCGGAGACTCCTACACTGCGGGGGAGGGCGTGAGCAACGGGCAGCGCTTTGGCGATCTCTTGGAGGAGCAATTGCCGCAGATCGAGCTGTTCAACCTGGCGCTACCCGGGACCGGCACCGATCAGCAATACCTCACGTTCCGCGAGTACGGCGCTGGGACTTCGGCGGATTTGCTGTTGATTTGTCCGCTCGTCGAGAACATCTTGCGCAACCTCGACAGCGAGCGGCTTACTCAGAGCTCGGCGCAAGGGGAGCTCGTGATGCGCCCGAAGCCCTACTTTCAGCTGCGAGCAGGAGAGCTAGAGCTGCGCCATGTTCCGGTTCCCAAGGGCGTGACCCCACTTGCGGATGTCCCAGCTGATCGATTGCCTTCGAATGCCGAACAGGTGAGCCCCGTCCGTCGACGGCTGCGCAAAATCAACGCGGCCGTCGACCGTCGACTACCCGGGTTTCGTGAGTGGACGCAGCGTGTCCGCCACTTGAGCTTGCCCGCTGAATATCGGAGCGCGAGCGACCCGGCCTGGCTCTTGATGAGCGCGATTCTGCGTCAATGGATCGAGGAGGCTGAAGTGCCCGTGGTCCTGTGTCCCATCCCGACCTTTGCCCACCTCTTCAAGACCGCATCTGCGGATGACTACCGAGCGCGCTTCGCGGAGCTAGCCGAACAAACCCAGGTAGAGCTGATCGACCTCTTGCCGACGCTTTGGGAACATCCCGCCAACGTACTGAAGCGAAGCCGCTTCCCTCACGATGAGCACCCCAATCGTCTGGGTCACCGGCTGCTGGCCGAGGCCCTCGCTCCCCACTTGGAACGCCTCACGCCGGCGGGGCAGAATTGATGTCGCGCGACTTGTACATCCTCGGGGTCTCGGCTTTCTACCACGACTCGGCCGCCGCTCTGGTCCGCAATGGCGAGGTGATTGCGGCCGCGCAGGAGGAGCGCTTCTCTCGCAAGAAGCACGATCCGCGATTTCCTGGGAACGCGATCAACTACTGCCTCGAAGAGGCGCAGATCGAGCCCAACCAGCTCGAGGCGGTGGTGTTTTACGAGAACCCGGCGCTCACCATGGACCGCGTAATCCAATCCGTCGGCGCTGTTGGGGCTGGCGGAGCCATCCCTTGGGTGGAGGGCGCGCCAGGCATGCTCGGCGTGAAGCTGTTCTTCGAACGTCTCGTGCGGAGGGAGCTCGGGACGAATCTCCGCGTGCTCTACAGCGAACACCATCTGTCCCACGCGGCCAGCTCGTTCTACCCGAGCCCTCACGAGGAGGCGGCATTGCTCGCCATCGACGGGGTAGGCGAATGGGCGACCACTACGCTGGCGGACGGTAGTGCCGACGGAATTCGAATCCTCAAGGAGATTCACTTTCCCCACTCGCTCGGGCTGCTCTACAGCGCGTTCACGCACTACTGCGGATTCAAGGTGAACAGTGGCGAGTACAAGCTCATGGGGCTCGCGCCTTACGGTGAACCTCGCTACGCGGACAAGATCCGCGATGAGCTCATCGATCTCAAGCCAGATGGCTCCTACCGACTGAACATGGAGTACTTTGGCTATCTCGACTCGCTCAGCATGACGAGCCCGCGCTTTCATGAACTGTTCGGCGGGCCACCACGCGAAGCAGAGTCACGAATCGGTCGGCGCGAGATGGACCTGGCGGCATCGATCCAGGTCGTCACCGAAGAGGCCGTGATCGGGCTGGCGAGACATCTGCGCGAGATCACCGGACGCAAGGCGTTATGCATGTCAGGGGGCGTTGCCCTGAACTGCGTCGCCAATGGCAAGTTACAGCACGAGAAGGTGTTTGACGAGATCTGGATTCAGCCTGCAGCCGGCGATGCTGGCGGAGCCCTCGGCGCCGCCCTGGCCGTCTCGCAGATTTACTACGGCTGCGAGAGGCCGGCACTTCGGGGTCGCCCCGATCGCCAAGCGGGTAGCTACCTCGGGCCTGCCTTCAGCGAAGCCGAGGTCCGGGCGTTTTTGGAGTTGCACGACTATCCTCACCAGAGAGTCGACGAGGCGACTCGCGCCAAAGTGGTGGCCGAGGACCTCTCGAACGGCAAGATCGTGGGCTACATGGTGGGCCGCTCCGAGTTCGGGCCGCGCTCCTTGGGGTCGAGATCGATTTTGGGCGACGCGCGCAGCGCCGAGACGCAGTCGATCATGAACCTCAAGATTAAGTACCGCGAATCGTTCCGGCCGTTCGCGCCTTCGGTGCTCGCGGAGCGATCCCGGGATTACTTCGACCTCGATTGCACCAGCCCCTACATGCTTCTGGTGGCCCCGGTGCAGGAGTCGATCCGTTTGCCCTTCGTACGTGGCGAAGGCGAGGATCTTCTGAAGATCGTCAACCGCCCTCGAAGCTCGGTGCCGGCCATCACCCACGTGGACTTCAGCGCGCGCGTGCAGACGGTCTCGCACGATGTAAAAGCCGACTACCACAGCGTCATAAGCGAGTTCGAGAAGCGCACCGGCGAGGCGGTGATCGTCAACACTTCGTTCAACGTGCGCGGCGAGCCGATCGTATGCTCACCCGAGGACGCCTATCGCTGCTTCATGCGGACCGACATGGACACGCTCGTGATCGAAAACTTCATCCTTCGAAAGGCGGATCAGCCCGCCTTCAGTGACACCAATTGGCGAGAAGAATATGAGCTCGATTGACGATTCCCAGCGTACGCTACTCATGCGCTTCTTCGAGAAACACCTCAAAGGCCGCACCGCGAATCCCCGGCGCGTCCTGGGGCTCGAACGGGGCAACACGGGCAGCTACTATCTCGAACGCAGTGAGGGTCTGTTTCCACGCGAGCGATTCGAGCTTTCGTTTTCCGACGCGGCCGAGATTGCGGCCTCTCTCGACCAGCAATGGGCTGGCGGGCCCTACGAGGGACTTGGGAGCGCGCTGATGGAGCTGAGCAAGCACTTCGAGCGCGTAGAGGAAAAGAAAGACGTCTCAGAATTCGTGTACGAGATGTTCTAGTCGGCGTGTCCAAACCAAAAAAAGCCATGGAATTTGCAGGTGCGCGCTTGGCGCTCACCTTCGACGATGCTCCGTCGATGCGTGAGCCTGGATTGGGCGAACGGTTCGAGCCCGCACGAATGGATCGCATTCGCGAGGCTCTGCAGGCCTGTGGCGTGCGTCATGCCGTAGCTTTCGTCATCAGCGATTGGGGCGCGGGTTCACGGGCGGAGATGAGACGCTGGTTGGAAGCGGGCTACGAGCTCGGCAACCACACGGCGGATCATCAGTTTTGTAGTGGTCGAACGATCGCCGAATCCCTGGATGCGGTCGATCGCTGCGGGAGGTACTTGGAGCAACTGGATGCGTTCTCCGAAGGTCGTGAGCGCTGGTTTCGCTTCCCGCATCTCGACCGCGGTGCGGACCCAAACGCCAGGGCGGCGCTGGCCGCGGAGTTGCGTGATCGCGGGTATCGCATTGCAGGCTGTTCGCTGGATTCATTCGACTATGCCTACGAGGGACCGCTAGCAATGGCGGCGCTCTGTGCCGAACCGGAGCGTGAGCGGCAGGTCCTCGGTCGCTACGCGCAAACATCAACGAACGTCCTGCGCTTCCATCTAGAGGCGAGTCGTAAGCTCCTTGGACGCGATCCAGCGCACAGCCTGCTGTTTCATTTCGGCGCTGCCACCAGCCACAAGCTCGGGAATCTCCTCCGCGAATGGCGGGCTCGGGGCGCGCGCTTCTGTTCTCTCGAAGAGGCAGTCGATGATCCTCTGCATCGCGAGTTCGACGCCGACTATCAGAGGCAGGGCTTGTTTTCTCCCCAGACCACGGACCGCCGCATCGTCAGCCGTCTGCGCCGTCGCTTCTTCGGAACCCTACAGAGCAGCTCGCTCTTCGAGCAACGCGAGCTCGGTCCGCTCTGGCCTCACCTGACTTGAACAAGGCCTCCGGCCTCGCGCTCAGCCCTTCAATGCCGCCAGGATCTTCTCGGTAGCTCGGCCGTCGCCATATGGATTGCGTGCCTGAGCCATCTCCCGGTAGGCGTCATGGTCGCGCAGCAGACGTGCAGTCTCCTCGTAGATCCGCTCTTCGTCGGTGCCCACGAGTCGAACCGTTCCCGCATCAATTCCCTCGGGCCGTTCGGTGGTTTCCCGCATCACCAGCACCGGCTTTCCGAGCGAGGGCGCTTCTTCTTGGATGCCGCCCGAATCGGTTAGAATCAGGTGGGCCCGGTTCATCTCTTCGACGAACTGGCGGTACTCGAGCGGCTCGCCCAGCTCGACGCGGGGATGATTCCCAAGCAGTGGAAGGACGACTTGCCTCACCCGTGGACTCAGATGGACGGGATACAGCGCATGAAGGTCGGGGAATTCGTCGACGAGTCGCAGCACCGCGCGGCAGATGCGCTCCATGGGCTCGCCATGATTCTCGCGCCGATGAGCGGTGACCAACAACCGCCGGGTGCCTGTGGTGGATGGCTCCGCGCGCCCTGCCTTCGCACCAAGCGTTAAAAAGAGCGCGTCGATGCCAGTGTTGCCGGTGACCCAAATCACATCGTCGCTCACGCCTTCGCGTCGCAAGTTTTCTTGCGACAGGGTCGTCGGCGCGAAGTGCGCATCGGCGATTTGAGTCGTGAGCCTGCGATTAATCTCCTCAGGGAAGGGTTGCCGCTTGTCATAGGTCCGCAGACCCGCTTCGACGTGGGCGACCGAAACTTGGTGGTAGAAGGCAGCCAAGGCGCCCGTGAATGTCGTAGTCGTATCGCCCTGAACGATGACCCAATCCGGCTTCACATCCCCAATGACGTCGTGCAGGCCGTTGAGCGCCGCGGTCGTAACATGACGCAGGTCTTGGTTCGGCTTCATGATGTCGAGGTCGAAGTCCACGCCGATTTGAAACGTGTCGAGCATCTGATCGAGCATCTCTCGATGTTGACTGGTGGTGACGACGAACGTCTCGAATTCATCGGGGCGATTTCGCGCTCCGATGATCACCGGCGCCAGCTTGATGACTTCCGGCCGCGTTCCCATGACGATCAGCAACTTTGTCTTCGACATCGTTCGTTTCCCCAGTGACGCTATCGCGCCTTGGGCTCCGAGCTGAGAGTGCTCTTGAGAAGGTGATAGATGAACTGGGTGTTCGTGACCAAATAACGCTTCCAGAGCCGGCGAGGCTCTTGCGCGAGTCGAAACGACCATTCCATGCCGATGCGTTGTAGAAACACCGGCGCACGCCGGGCGGTTCCTGCGATCACTTCGAAGCTGCCTCCCACTGGGATGACGAGCTCCACGCCGAGATCGTCCCATTGGTCTTCGATGAAATATTCCTGTCGGGGCACGCCCATGCCCACGATGAGGAGCTTCGCGCCGCTCTCGCGAATCGCTCGAGCCCGCTCCCCGGCTTCGGTGGCGTCAAAGTAGCCGTCCGCGATTCCGCGCACATCGAGACCCGGGAAGCGCTCGACCAAGCGATTGGCGGCGGTCTCGATCACCTCGCGACGCGCACCCAAGAAGTACACCCCGAATCCCTCGTCGGCCGCGAGCGCGCAGAGCTGATCGACGAGGTCCACGCCGGTCACCCGTTCCGGAAGGCGATCCTCTTGGAGATGGGATGCCCAGACTAGCGGTTGTCCGTCCACGACGACGAGCGACGCTCGATCGACGAAGCGCTGCAGCCTCGGGTCGGACCGCATCATCATGAGAATTGCGACATTGACCGTGCAGATGTATCCGCGCTCGCCGCTCTTGATCCAGTCGCGCGCCCAGTCGACCGTGCCGGCGATCGTGAGCGGGGCAAACTCGCAGTTGAGGATTCGGACGCCGTTCATGGCTCGATCTCGCGCCAGAGCAGCATCGCGTCGATGAAGAATTTCGTGGCCCAATTCGGGTATGAAAGCGGAGCGTATCGCCCCCAAATCGGATGCGAGCCTTTGATCGCGCCGCGAAGATCCAGATCCGATGTGCCGAGATCTTGGTGTTCCATGACGAAGCCGAGGCTTCGCCTGGCCGCGTCGAGGTAGCGCTCGGAGCGCGTGGATTGATAGAGCTTCAGCCAGATGATCGCGAGCTGACAATTGCCCGTCAAGCAGCAGTAGCGCGCGGCCTGCTTCCCGTCCTCGCCGATCTGCCCGGGAATCCAACCGTCCTCTCGAACGTGCCGAAGAACGGCGTCGGCGGTGCGCACGGCAACATCCGCGTACTTCGGCTCGTCGAGGAGCCGACCAGATTCCAAGAAGCCGCGGATCGAATAGGCGATCGTGTGCGTGAACGGCGCAACATCCGGCTCGAATGCGCAATGCCGGAAGTAGCCGCTGTTCTCCTGACGGAGCGCCCAATCGAGGTTATTGCGTGCGGCCGTTTCGATGTCGGGGTTTGGAGCCAGGTCGTTACATTCGAGCATCGCCCATGCGACCCGCGTATTGTAGGTGTGCGGGTTCCCGAGGTGGGTGTTCCTCCTCCAGGCGCCATCTTCGTCCAGCCGGGACACGAGCCACGACGACGCGCGCTCGGCCGCTTCGCGAAATCGAGGCTCGCCTGTTTCCAGGAAGGCTCGAACATAGCCGAGCAACACCTGCCCGGTGTCAAACACGATGCCTTCGTTCGCCCGATACTGCGGGTTTGCAATCGAGCCATCGGCCTCCTGGACCTCGCAGAGCCAGTCGGACACCGAACGTGCAAGGAGCGCGGCTTCGGAGTCCTGGAGCTGCTGTGCCAAGTCGAAGAAGGTGACCGCGATGTAACCGGATGTCTCGCGATACGAAGGCCGCCAACCCCCGCGGATCGAGTAGCCGTAGCTCACACCGTCGTCAGGAGTCGCCGCGACGGCCCGCTTGAGCCAGTCTGTTGCCGCACGTAGGTGTGCCTCGCGGCTCTGACGCGGCGAGTGAGATCCGACGGCATCCCGGAGGATCCGCCCGACAAATGCAGTGCCCACCTTCAACCGTCTTCCATCCCCGGCAGCAACGTTTTCTCGTTCCAACAGCATGAGTGGTCGAGGACACAGCCTCCGGCCGTTAGCAGTCTAGCGCGCCAATCAGGGCGTACCAAATCCGACAGTGTTGCGCAGCGCCAAGCCGCGCGAGGACGCTTTCAGGTCAAGCGCGGGAGAGGGTCGCGCAGGGAAAATGTGCGATTGCTGAACTCGACCTCTTCGAGGCCAAACGAGCGCCGCTCCGTCATGCCCATCGCGTGCATGAGGCTTACGTGAAGTCGCTCCTGCGCTGGTCCCACCTGGCCTTCGTCGCCCCAGGCCGCGCGAAGCGTGGTCTGCGGGTAGTGAACGTAGCGTCCGGTTCGGAAATAGCCGCCGGCGCCGCCCGCAATTACGTTGGCGACGCGACCGATGTCGTGGGTCCCTGTTCCCAGCTCGGTGAGCCAAACCACAGCGGTGTTGTCCAGCAACGTGCCGCCGTCTTCCTGGATTGAGTCCAGTTGGTCCAAGAGGTAGGCAAAGTGCTCCGCGTACACACGGTTGTAGTTGACCATCCCCTCGATGGCCTGCGTGTCTCCGCCGTTCTCGGCGGAGGCGTGGGCGATGTCCTGGTGCATGTCGATGCCCGGAGAAACCCCGAACTCGCCTCCGGGGATGTCCTGCGTCACGATGGTCGCGACGCGCGTCAGGTCGCATGCAAGGGCCATCGCGGTGATACGCGAAAATTGATCGATGACGTGTCCCTGCGCTGAGAACGACGGATCGCAGCCGGCTGGAGCGGCGAGATCGATGCCGACCTCGAGATCTCGCACCAGGGAGCGATGTCGCTCGAGCTTCTGTCGATCGGCAGCGCTGAGCTTGGGTAGCACCGCTGCGAACTCTTCGTTCGCCATGTCGAGGACGCTCGCGCGAGCCGCCTTGAGCAAATCCGCGCGGCTGGGCTCCACGGGGTCGCTCGGCGCGGGTGCCAAGCCGACGATATCGTTGAATGCAGAGCGCGGATCTTGCTCGCGCGGCGCCGGTTGGTTGGCGCCGACGTAGTTGTACGCATGTTGGTGATTGAAGCCGTACACGCGGCTATTCCAGCGACCGGGTTGTCCGACGGCGTTGCCGATCTCCTGGTCGATCGAGTGTGCGCCGCCACGCGCTGTCGAGGCGCCCTGGAAGGCCCAGGTGCTCGTGAGGAGGTGTGCTTGGCCGATGTGATGCCGGTTGATGTCGCCTGAGTACCCCAGCTCCGCGACTCGATACTCCTCTGCGTATGTCACCAATCGAGCGAGCCCGTCGACGACCAGCAGCTTGTCGCGATGACGGTGAAGTGGACGGAGGATATCGCTGAACTCCGACTCGCCGAGTCCGCCTAGAGAATAGTCGTACTCTTCGTTGTCTCGTCCCGGCTGCCGCATGTACCAGCGCCCGGGGACCGTGCCGTGAGGTGTGATGTAGAAGATCACGCGCTTTGGGGGGCCGCCCTGGGCGTACGCCCGCCGACCGGGGAACGAAGGAAGGCAGAGCGACCCAGCCGACAAGCCGAGCGCAGTTAGGAAGCGGCGACGATCGAGAATGAATGGGCTGCGACTCATGAGATCAGCCCTCCACCTGGTTTCGGAGCCGGAATTCGGGACGCGTGACGATGCTGATCAAGAGCTCGACGAGGTCGCCGCCGCTCTCTGCGAACGCCGTTTGGATCGCTTCGAGCTGGCAGGTGTCCTCGGGCTCAAGCGGTCGGCCGTTCGCATAGGTCAGCCACTGCTTTGCAACGCAATCGCGGACGACGTCGCTCTCGGCTAGCAGCCCTTGTAACTCGACCGCTCCCTCGTACTCGGCATCGTTGCCAATCCCGTTTGCGTAGCCGGATGCATCGACCGGTAGCGTGTTGTCCACCATTCGGAAGCGGCCCGCTGCGTCGTAGTTCTCGAATCCGTGACCAAACCCATCGATTCGAATGTGACAGCCCTGGCAGGTCGATGGTGCAACGCGTTGCTCGAAGAGCTCGCGGTTGGTCTTGGGGCCCTGATTTGGATCGGCCACGACCGGGGATAGGTCTGCATTCGCGGGGGGTGAAGGGCGCGGCTCGCACAAGAGTCTCTCCATCACGTACACGCCGCGTAGCGGTGGCGAGCCGTTCGCCTCGTGTGCATTACCCGCCAAGAACGCAATGCGGCTGAGAAGGCCGGCGCGCTCCCGCGGGTCCAGCTCGACCTCGGACCAGGGCTCGGGCGGAGATGGGATGTCGTAAAGCTCGGCCATCGCGTCGTCGACGTATGCGACATTGCTGGTGAAAAGGTCACTGACGGTTCCGCCGCCGAAAAAGGTGTTTTCGATGAAAAGCAAGGTCTCTTCCTTGGCAGACTCGCGAACCGGTCCGGCCCACATCGGGAAGAGCTCGGGGACCTTGTTCTCGCCGAGCACGCGATCGAGATAGAGCCACTGTCGATGGAAGTTCCGCACCGCGGCACGCGCGCGATCATCTGCCAGGAGCCGTCGGGCTTGCGCTTCGAGCCCGGCGTCAGTCCCGAGCTCACCCGAGTCGGCGGCTGCAAGCAATTCGTCATCCGGCATCGACTCCCAAAGGAGGTACGAGAGCCTGCTTGCTAGCTCGTACTGAGAGAGCTCGAGTCGATCCGCAGCGACGGCAGAACCTTCGTTCTCCAGGCGATAGAGAAACTGCGGCGTCTGCAACATGGCGCTGATTGTCAACTGGAGCGCGGCGTCAAAGTCGATCGCGGTTCGCTGCGATTCGAAAAAGCCGACCCAGCGTTCGAGCTCGTCAGTGGTAAGCGGTCGGCGAAACGCGCGCTTGCCGAAGCTCTCGACGAACTCACGGCCGCATGCCGCGTCGCTGCTGTCGCAAGGCAGGACACGATCGCGGGCTGCCGCGCTCTGCACAGCATGCTCGCCGAGAATCATTGCGGCGCTTTCGTATCGTGCGATGCGAACGTCCGACGGGCCTAGCGACTGGGCATCGTTCTCGAACGAGCCTTCCAGGACCGCATCGCTAGGCTGCTCCGGAAGTGCCGGGAGGCCGCCGCCGATGAGATCCCGGACGCTGTTCTCGTATTCCACGTTGGTTAGCCGCCGAACCGGGGCGGAGCCCAGGATGATCTCACCGGGGTTCTGGCAAACGAACGCCTGGGCGCCGCGCACGCCGTCCCCGCCCGGTTCTTCGCCCCGAGGTCCCCCGGCCGCGCCAATCGTGCCGTCGCACGCTGCCAACAGAGTGAGGCCGCTCGCGAATGCAAGCGGCCATAGCGTACTCAGCGCCCCCCAACGGCTCATACGGCATCACTATGGCGGCAGATCGGCAGGGTCCGCCAAGACCCCGGGGGTTAAACGCGTCCATGTGTTCAGGGGATTGTCTCGCAGTTACCAGCCCTTAGGGCGTAAGTAAAACATTGTCGCAAGGGACGTTCAGCA
>Ga0209536_100001913_pt1 | contig 34055 bp, 34 predicted proteins | sample DeeMarSeWOR28_12_FD_187461 | JGI IMG/M metagenome (GOLD analysis project Ga0209536, IMG submission 187461) | Marine sediment microbial communities from White Oak River estuary, North Carolina - WOR-2-8_12 (SPAdes) (version 2) | ecosystem: Environmental > Aquatic > Marine > Intertidal zone >...
TTGCCGTGGCACGTGACCATGCGCTGGAGGCAAGCCGCACCAAGAGTGCGTTTCTGGCCAACATGAGTCACGAGTTGCGCACACCATTGAACGCGATCATCGGATACAGTGAGTTGCTGGAAGAAGATGCCGAGGAGAACAACGATGGTAAATTCGTCGACGATCTCTACAAGATTCGCAAGGCCGGGAATCACCTGCTGAATCTGGTGAGCATGGTGCTCGACCTGTCCAAGATCGAGGCCGGCAAAATGGAATTGTACGTCGAGACCTTCGCCATTGAGCCGATGATCAGCGATGTGGTGGATACGTTTCATCCGATTGCCAGTAAAAACAACAACAGGCTGGTGGTGAAGTGCCCGAAAAACATCGGGGAAATCACGACTGATAGCACCAAGGTACGACAGGCGCTGATGAACCTGCTAAGCAACGCATGCAAGTTCACGCGTGATGGCGAGATTGAATTCAAAATCAGGCGTGAACAGGGTGATCGCGGTCAGCTTGTGGTATTTACGGTTTCCGACAATGGCATAGGCATGACCCTGGATCAGCAGCAGAGCCTGTTTTCCGATTTCAATCAGGCGGACCCGGCCACGGCGGTTAAGTATGGTGGAACCGGCCTGGGCCTGGCGATCAGCCGGCGTTTTTGCCAGATGCTGGGCGGCGATATCCGGGTCGACTCCGTTGCCGGGGAAGGGTCCATATTTACACTGACCTTGCCGGCCGAACCGGCCACCGACCGCGCGAGTGGCGATCAGGACATTCACTAGCCTGGCTGGCATCACCCTCCCGGTTCTGGCTTTTTTTGGCTGCCACGGGTAAATTACGCCGCCTTTCTGCAAAAACAGTCACTTATGACAAACCCAGCCGACAATTCAGCCGACAGGACGCCCGGCCGCAGGGTCTTCATCAAAACCTTCGGGTGCCAGATGAATGACTACGATTCCGCGCGCATGGCCGATTTGTTGCGCGAGAGTCATGGTCTGGAGCCTACAGACAATGCAGACGAGGCCGATGTGTTGTTGCTCAATACTTGCTCGATACGCGAGAAGGCGCAGGAAAAGGTGTTTTCGCAGCTAGGCAGGTGGAATGAGATCAAGCGCGACAAGCCGGATTTGATTATTGGCGTAGGTGGCTGTGTGGCCAGCCAGGAAGGGGAGGCCATTATTCGGCGAGCACCTTACGTCGACCTGGTATTCGGGCCGCAAACTCTGCACCGATTACCGCAAATGCTGGATAGCGTTACGACTGCGGCGGCCCATGAAGTCGATATTTCGTTCCCGGAAATAGAAAAATTTGATCGTCTGCCGGAGCCCCGTGTTGACGGAGTCCGCGCCTACGTTTCGATCATGGAAGGCTGCAGTAAATACTGCAGCTATTGTGTGGTTCCCTATACCCGTGGCGAGGAGTTCAGCCGCCCGTTTGACGATGTGCTCGCCGAAGCGGTGCATCTGGCGGAGCAGGGCGTGCGCGAGATCACCCTGCTTGGGCAGAACGTCAATTGCTATCAGGGTCTGATGCACGATGGCGGTGAGGCGGATCTTGCGCTGTTGATCCGTTATCTGGCTGAGATAGACGGGATCGATCGTATTCGCTATACCACGTCACACCCGATGCATTTTAGTGACAGCCTGATCGCTGCGTATGCGGATGTTCCGCAGCTGGTAAATCATCTGCACCTGCCGGTTCAAAGTGGCTCCGATCGCATACTGTCGTCGATGAAGCGCGGCCATACTGCGCTGGAATACAAGGCGCGCATCCGTCGCCTGCGCGAAGTCCGGCCGGATATCAGCCTGTCGAGCGATTTTATTGTCGGTTTTCCTGGCGAGACGGATGCAGATTTCGAAGACACCATGAAGCTGATTGAAGATGTCGGTTTCGATCACTCCTATTCATTTATTTACAGTGCTCGTCCGGGTACGCCAGCCGCCGAACTGGCTGACGACACGTTGCATGCTGTGAAGCAACAGCGACTGTCGCGATTGCAGGCGCGTATCAACGATATGACCGCACAGATCAGCCGGAACATGGTAGGGTCGCGCCAGGTGGTGCTGGTCGAAGGCCCCGCGCGCCGTGGCGAGGGCTTGTTGGCTGGCCGCACGGAGAACAATCGTGTGGTCAATTTTGCCAGCAACGATTCCGCGCTGATCGGTCAATTCGTCGAGCTGGAAATTGTCGAGGCATTTCCCAATTCCCTTCGCGGCGAACTGGTTTTTTCGGATGCGGTTAGCGCTTGAGGCGCTTGACCCGCACCCCCATATAACGACTACACTTGATTTCTGTCCTCACCCAAAATCCAGCTTTTGAGCACTAACACCACCGAGATCCGCTTCAGTCTAACCCCTGCTGACAATAGTCGCCTGGCGAGTTTGTGTGGCCAGCAAGATGAGCATATTCGGCAAATTGAAGAGTCACTTGGGGTCGAGATCAGCAATCGTGGCAATGATTTCCGTGTGACCGGTACGCCGGAGCTGGCCGAATCGACCGAGCGTTTCTTGAAAGACCTTTATCGACACACAGGCAGCGGCGAGTCGCTAACGCCGGCGGGCGTACATATCGCCTTGCAGCAGGCGGCATTGGAAATTCAGGGTGAGAAGAACGCCGAAGAAATTCTGGTGCCGACGCCGAAACGCAAGGTAAAAACCAGAAGCGCACACCAGGCCCAGTATGTGCGCAATATCCAGACGCACGATATTAATTTTGGTGTCGGTCCTGCCGGTACCGGCAAAACCCATCTGGCCGTGGCTTGCGCGGTTGAGGCGCTGCAGCAGGCGCGCGTGCAGCGCATTTTGCTGGTGCGGCCAGCGGTCGAGGCGGGCGAGCGGCTTGGATTTTTGCCGGGCGACCTGGAGCAAAAGGTCGATCCCTATTTACGACCGCTCTATGATGCACTGCATGATATGTTCGGTTTCGAGAAAGTGAATCGCCTGCTCGACAAGCACGTGATCGAACTGGCGCCGCTGGCCTACATGCGTGGTCGTACCCTGAACGAGTCGTTTATTATTCTGGACGAGGCGCAAAACACCACGCCGGAGCAGATGAAAATGTTCCTGACGCGTATCGGTTTTGGTACAACCGCAGTCATCACCGGCGATGTGACCCAGGTTGACTTGCCAAAACACCAACGCTCCGGTCTGCGCGAGGCAGTCGAGATTCTCGACGGTGTAAAGGGTATCAGTTTTACTCACTTCACCAACCGCGATGTTGTTCGCCACCCGCTGGTGCAAAAGATTGTCGAGGCGTATGACGCCAACCGACGGGATGAAGGCGGTGACAAATAAATATGGAGCTGACCATTCAGGATGTCTCTGGCTATGACGGTGTTCCCGATAACGTGGCAATCCGTGACTGGGTCGCGGCCGCGCTGGGGGCTGAGGATATTAATGTTACTGTCAGGATTGTTGACGAAGAAGAGATGACGGAACTGAATCAGCGATATCGACACAAGACCGGCTCGACCAACGTGTTGTCGTTTCCATACGAAAAATTGCCGAGTGTGGAAACCAATTTCCTGGGCGACATCGTTGTCTGCGCGCCCGTGGTCGAGCGCGAAGCAAGGGAGCAAAACAAGACACAGTTGTCGCACTGGGCACATATGGTGGTACACGGTGCGTTGCATTTGCAGGGCTATGACCATGAAAACGATGAACAGGCTGCGGAAATGGAGCGGCTTGAAACCAGTATTCTGATGCAACTCGGTTTTCCCGCACCGTATGCAATCGCCTGATCCGGATTAATTAATAAGCTAAACTACAAATTATGAGCAAAATCGACGAGCCCCCCAGTAGTCGCGATGACGCCGATGCGTCATCGACTTCCCTGCTTGATCGCCTGAGTCAGGCGCTATTGCGTGAACCCACGAGTCGCGGCGAGCTGATTGCGGTGTTGCGCGATGCGCAAAAACGCGAACTGCTTGATCGTGACTCACTCGATATGATCGAGGGAGTCCTTCAGGTATCGGAAATGCAGGTGCGGGATATCATGATTCCGCGCGGACAAATGCATGTCGTCGACAAGAACCAGTCTCCCGAGGAGTTTCTGCCACTGGTCATCAGCGAGGCGCACTCGCGCTATCCCATGGTCGATGGTGACAAGGACAAGGTCGTGGGAATTCTGCTGGCAAAGGACCTGCTACGCTATTTTGATGCCGAGAGTAAGGACAGTATCGAGGATCTTGATGACATTCTGCGTCCGGCGGTGTTCGTTCCAGAGAGTAAGCGGCTGGATGTCTTGTTACGAGATTTTCGCTCCAACCGGAATCACATGGCCATTGTCGTTGATGAGTACGGCGGTGTCTCCGGGCTCGTAACCATTGAGGATGTGCTGGAACAAATCGTTGGTGAGATCGAAGACGAGCACGATATCGAGGCGGAAGATGCAATGATCTTGCCTCGTGGCGACGGTCGCTATGTGGTCAAAGCGCTGCTAGAGCTTGATGAATTCAATGACTATTTCCACACCGACTACGCGCTGGACGATGTCGACACCGTCGGCGGGCTGGTAATGACTGCGCTGGAGCACGTACCCGCGCGCGGCGAGACGCTGCAGCTGGATGATATGCAGATTACGGTGTTGCGCGCCGACAGTCGACGTGTGCATTTGCTCGAAGTGCACCGGCGGCAGCCATCTGAAGCAACGCCTGATTAGCGAGCTGGATTAATGCATCCCAATCGTCGGGAGGAATTAATCGCCATTCTCAGCGGCGCCAGCATGACGCTGGCGTTTGCGCCACTCTACCTGTTTCCGGTTTCTGTTATCGCGGTAGCCATTCTGTTCGCGCTGTGGTTGAGCACATCGACTCGCCGCGCTGCCTGGCTCGGGCTACTGTTTGGTGTTGCCATGTTTGCCAGTGGTGTGTCATGGGTATTCGTGAGCATGCACAACTTTGGCAACATGGTGTCGCCGTTGGCCGCGTTCACCACTGTTCTGTTTGCTGCGTTAATGGCGTTGTATGTTGCGCTGGCGGGCGCGCTTCAATCGCGCTTTCGGCAACTGGGGGAGCCATTTCGCCTGTTGCTGGTCATGCCGTTCCTCTGGACCACGTTCGAGTGGCTGCGGGGCTGGTTGTTTACCGGGTTCTCCTGGCTCAATCTCGGCGACAGTCAGTCGATTACACCGTTGGCGGGTTTCGCCCCACTAATGGGCGTCTACTTTATGACACTGGCGGTTGCCGTCTCTGCGGGATTACTGGTGGTCTGGTTTCGCCGAGGTGGGCGCAACGGCTGGCGTTTTGGTGCAGCGCTAGCTGCCATCTGGCTGGCCGGCTGGCTTGCCGGGGCCGTGCAATGGGTCGAGCCCACGGGTAAACCGGTACGGGTGGCGCTCATTCAGGGCAACGTACCGCTGGAGATCAAATGGGACCCCCGCTATCGCGAGTCCATCCTGGCGCTTTATCTGGATCTGAGCCGTGGCGTTCCCGATGCCGATCTGGTTGTCTGGCCTGAAGGTGCGCTACCGCTGTACCTGGATCAGATGGACGTGTCGTTTGAGCGGAAGCTTGAACTCATGGCCTGGGAAACCAAAACGGATTTTCTCTTCGGCGTGGTCGACCGAGACCAGGTTGAAGGCCACACACGTTACTACAATGCTGTTGCCAGTTTCGGCAGCCATCGGGATGTCTATCGCAAGCGCCACCTGGTGCCGTTTGGTGAGTACCCGCCGCTACGCCCTGTATTTGCCTGGTTGCTGGACGCAATGAATATCCCGATGTCCGATTTCAGTGCCGGCCACGGGAAGGTGAGACCGCTGTTGCTGGCCGGCCAGCGGGTCGGCGTTTCAATCTGTTATGAGACGGCCTTTGCCCAGGAGACGATCAAGGCATTGCCGGAGGCGACGCTGCTGGCGAATGTTAGCGAGAATGCCTGGTTCGGCGATTCCCTTGGCCCGCACCAGTTACTGCAAATGACCCGAATGCGCGCGATGGAAACCGGGCGACCGATCGTGCGTGCCGACAATGCGGGGCTGTCTGCTGTAATTGATCATCGCGGCAAGCTGGTGGCGGTTGCACCGCAATTCGAGCAATCGGTAGTGCAGGCCTCCGTGCAGCCGATGACCGGGGCCACACCTTACGTTCGTCTGGGAAACTGGCCGGTACTGCTGGTACTGCTGGTTGGCCTGATCGTCGCGGAGTGGCGTCGATATCGGGTCGCCAATGATCGCCAGGGCAAGACGCCATAGCACGAATTCTGTATGCTTCGAATCCTCGTTGTCGCGCGGAAAACAAGTCGAAATCAGCGTATGGAAGAGCAATACCACCCCCAGAAGGTTGAACAGGAAGCCCAGCAATACTGGGAGAAGAACGGCAGCTTTGGCGTGACGGAAGATCCGTCGAAAGAGAAGTTCTACTGCCTGTCCATGTTCCCCTATCCCTCCGGCCGCCTGCACATGGGGCACGTTCGCAACTATACGATCGGCGACGTTATCAGTCGCTACCAGCGCATGCGCGGTAAAAACGTATTGCAGCCCATGGGTTGGGATGCCTTTGGCATGCCCGCGGAAAATGCCGCCATCAAGAATCAGGTGCCGCCGGCAAAGTGGACATACGAAAACATCGACTACATGAGAACGCAGCTGAAGCGTCTAGGCTTCGCCTACGACTGGAGTCGCGAGCTGGCGACTTGCACGCCAGACTATTACCGGTGGGAGCAATGGCTGTTTACGCGCCTGTTTGAGAAAGGGCTGGTCTATAAGAAAACGGCACCAGTCAACTGGTGTCCGCATGACCAGACGGTGCTGGCCAATGAACAGGTGATTGAAGGTTGTTGCTGGCGTTGCGACACGCCGGTTATTCGCAAAGAGATTCCTCAGTGGTTTATGAAAATCACCGACTACGCACAAGAGTTGCTGGATGATCTCGACAAGCTTGAACAGTGGCCGGAGCGCGTGCTGGCCATGCAGCGCAACTGGATCGGCCGCTCGGAAGGTGTCGAGGTGCACTTTGGCGTCAAGGGGCACGAAAAAGCGTTAAAGGTTTTCACTACCCGGCCGGATACGCTGATGGGCGTAACCTATGTCGCAGTTGCGGCAGAGCACCCCCTGGCGCAGGAAGCAGCGCAACTTAGTGAAGACGTGACACTGTTTATTGCCCGCTGTGAAACCATGGATGTCTCCGAGGCCAGTATCGAGACCACGGAAAAACTTGGCATGGACACCGGTCTCAGGGCGATTCATCCGATTACCGGCGACGAGGTACCGATCTACATCGCCAATTTCGTGTTGATGGCGTATGGAGAGGGCGCGGTGATGGCGGTGCCGGCACATGACCAGCGCGATTGGGAGTTTGCCCACAAGTACGATATTGCCATCAAGCCGGTGGTTTACCCGGCGGACGGCAGCGACCTCGCTCTCACCGAAGGTGCCTTTACCGAGAAAGGTGTGCTGAGGAATTCGGCCCGCTTCGACGGTTTGAGTTCAGCTGAGGCGTTCAACGCGATCGCGGAAGATCTGGTGTCGCAGGGCAAAGGCAGGCGCCAGGTAAACTTCCGCCTGCGTGACTGGGGCGTATCACGCCAGCGCTACTGGGGCACACCCATACCTATTATTAATTGTGACAAGTGCGGCTCGGTACCGGTACCGGATGCCGATCTGCCGGTGGTGTTGCCGGAAGACGTGATCGTGGAAGGGACCGGCTCACCAATCAAGAAGATGCCTGAGTTTTACGAGACTACTTGCCCGAAGTGCGGCGGCAAGGCCGAGCGCGAGACCGACACCTTCGATACCTTCATGGAGTCAAGCTGGTACTTCGCGCGCTACACCTGCACCGATAACAATGAAGCCATGCTTGATGAGCGTGCCAACTACTGGCTGCCGGTTGACCAGTATGTTGGCGGTATCGAGCATGCCATCTTGCATCTCCTGTACGCCCGCTTTTACAACAAGCTGATGCGCGACATCGGCCTGGTAAAGAATGATGAGCCATTTAGCGCGCTACTGACCCAGGGCATGGTCCTGAAGGACGGCAGCAAGATGTCCAAGTCGAAAGGCAATACGGTGGACCCGCAGGCACTGATCGAGCAATACGGCGCCGATACAGCGCGTCTGTTCACCATGTTTGCAGCACCTCCGGAGCAATCACTTGAATGGTCTGATGACGCCGTGGCCGGCGCCCATCGTTTTCTCAAGCGCCTGTGGAAGCTGGTGCGAGATCACGTGGAACAAGGCCCGGTCGGGAAAGCCGATATGTCGACACTGACCGGCACGGCGCAGGAGTTGCGGCGTCAGGTTCATCAGACAATCGCCAAGATCAGCGATGATATTGATCGGCGCCAGACCTTCAATACCGCGATCGCCGCGACCATGGAGTTGACCAATGCCGTCGGCCGCGTGAAAGGTGAGTCTGCGGCGGAGCGCGCTGTGATTCAGGAGGCGCTGGAAGCAGCGGTATTGATGTTGTCGCCGATGGTGCCACACGTTACGCACACGTTGTGGCAGGCGCTGGGTCACGCCGAACCGGTGATTGATGCGGCTTGGCCATCGGTAGATCAATCTGCGCTTCAGCAAGACGAAGTCGAGATCGTGGTACAGGTAAACGGCAAGTTGCGCGATCGCATCGTGGTCCCGGTTTCGGCCGACAAGGACGCAGTTGAGAAGCTGGCCCGCGCAAGCGACAAGGTGGCCCAACACGTATCGGACAAAACCGTGCGTAAGGTTATTGTTGTGCCCGGGAAGCTGGTGAATATCGTTGCAAGCTGATAACAACACGCGGCCAGCGGCGTGGGCCAGGGTTTTTGTGCTGATGCTGCTATCAATATCTGTCGCTGCGTGCGGCTTCCAGTTGCGGGGCACCGCAGTTGACAGCCGGTGGCCGGAGGCGCTGGCGAGACTGGAACTGGAGATGAAGGCCAGTGACAATATTGTCTTTGAGCGAACATTGCGCGACGACCTGGTGCTTGCCTATAACGTGGTTCTCGTCGATCGCGATGCGCCGGTGCTGGTGGTTACCGGTGTTTCACAGTCGCGAAAAGTCCTTTCTTTAAGTTCTACGGGTAAAGCCAGTGAATACCTGTTGCGTTTCGATGCAGGCTTCAGTGTCACGGACGCGGCCGGTAAACAGTTGATCGCACCACAACGATTCAGGCTCCAGCGCGAGTTTACTGTCGGCACCAGCAATATCCTGGCCAAGCAGGCGGAAGAGCAGCGCATTTATGACGAAATGCAGGCGGATGCGGCGCGACAGTTGCTGCGTCGTGTCGCCAGCCAGATGCAAGGCGAGAAAAAATAGTGCAGGTGCGCGCAGATCAATTGCTAGATCGGCTTACGGGCTCGCTGGCAAGGGTTTACCTGGTGCATGGTGACGAGCCTTTGCTGACCATGGAGGCCTGTCAGGCAGTTCGTGATGCGGCGCGCGCCCAAGGCTATAGCGAACGCCAGGTATTCAGTGTGGACAAGAGTTTTGATTGGCAGGCGCTTACTGGTGCTTCGCAATCAATGTCACTGTTTGCCGAAAAGCGCCTGATGGAGTTGCGACTACCCACGGGCAAACCGGGTACCAGCGGCAGCGAGGTCATAGCTACGTTGGCAGCGACACCCGACGACGACACCATTCTGCTCGTCTGGTCCGGTCGACTGGATAAAAGGGCGCAGGCCAGTAAATGGGTGAAAGCGCTGGAACAGGCCGGCGTGGTAGTTGCTGTGTATCCGCTATCGTCGCGCGAGCTTCCCGGCTGGATCAAACAGCGCATGAAGCAACACAGTCTCAATGCCGGGCCCGGGGTCGCGGAGTTACTTGCCTACCGATACGAGGGAAATCTTCTGGCGCTGGCGCAGGAGATCGAGAAGCTCTCATTGTTATTCGTAGACGACCTGGTGTCGGTGGCCGACATCGAAGACAAGCTTGGCGACGGTGCGCGCTTTGATGTCTTTCGGATGGTCGATACCTGCTTGCAGGGCGACGGACCCGCTGCGGTCCGAGCGTTGACGGGGCTGCGGTCCGAGGGTGTGGCGCCAGTACTGATCCTGTGGGCGCTAGTACGCGAGATTCGAGCGTTGGCACAGATGTCTGCGGAGATGGCCGTCGGCAAATCGGAGTCCCAGCTGTTTCGGGAATTCCGGGTTTGGTCTACCCGGCAGGCGTTGGTGCGCACAGCCTTGCGTCGCCACCCGCGCAATCGCTGGTACTCCCTGTTGCAGGGCGCCCATCGTGCCGACAAGGTGATCAAGGGGCGTGAGCCCGGTGACGCGTGGTTGGCGCTGCAGGCGCTTGGGCTGGCGCTCTCAGGTGTGCGCCTGAATGCGGTTCGCTAGATTCATTTCACACTCCTGATTCCGGGGTGTAAAAAATGCACTCACATTCAATATAAACTGCGTGTAAACTTGCGTTATTCGCGTTTTTCACCAACAAGATCAATACCTTTTTGCTAGACTGGGCAAAGTGATGAATACCGTAGCCAACAAAGTCAGCGCCACTGATATCAAGGCCTATATACAGGCTTTGGGTGCGCGCGCACGCGAGGCCTCGCTCGCCATTGGGCGCGCTGACACGGGTAGCAAAAATGCCGCGCTGCTGGCGATCGCGGATGCCATTGATGGGTCCCGCGCGGCCCTGATCGAGGCAAATACCAGGGATATGGACGCCGGGCGCAAGGGCGGACTCGACGCGGCATTGCTTGATCGACTGGAACTAGACAATGACCGGATCACGGCCATGGCCGAGGGCCTGCGCCAAATCGCGACGCTGCCAGATCCGGTGGGCGAAATTACCGATCTGGCCTATCAACCCTCCGGTATCCAGGTTGGCAAGATGCGTGTACCGCTTGGCGTTATCGGTATTATTTATGAGTCCCGCCCCAACGTAACGGCGGATGCGGCCGGACTGTGTCTCAAGTCTGGCAACGCCGCGATCCTTCGTGGCGGCTCCGAAGCGATTCATTCAAACCAGGCAATCTCGGCCTGTATTCATCAGGGCCTGACACAAGCCGGGCTGCCCCGGGAAGTGGTACAGGTGATCGACGTTACCGATCGTGCCGCGGTCGGTGAGCTGATTCGGTTGAATCAGTTTGTCGACGTCATTGTGCCGCGTGGCGGCAAGGGCCTGATCGAGCGCGTCAGCGCCGAGGCGACCGTACCGGTGATCAAACACCTGCATGGAATTTGCCATGTCTACATCGATGATGACGCCAATATAGAAATGGGAATCAAGGTAGCATTGAATTCCAAGACCCAGCGTTACGGTACGTGCAACACAATGGAGACGCTGCTGGTGGCGAGTAGTGTCGCCGATCAGGTGTTACCCCGTTTGCAGCAGCTTTACAATGAAAAGGGTGTGGAGCTGCGAGGTTGTAATGCCACCCAAAAAATACTGTCGGGAGTGGTCGCTGCCAGTGACGAGGACTGGGATACCGAGTACCTGGCCCCCATCCTTTCGATCCGGGTCGTGACCGGAATCGAGCAGGCGATAGAGCACATTCGCGTTCATGGTTCTGGCCATACCGACTCGATTATCACTGAGGACTGGTCGCACGCGCGTCGTTTCCTGCGCGAGGTAGATTCCAGTTCGGTAATGGTCAATGCCTCGACACGATTTGCGGATGGCTTCGAATACGGATTGGGCGCAGAAATCGGAATCAGTACCGACAAGATTCATGTACGCGGGCCGGTCGGGCTGGAAGGTCTGACCTCTCAGAAGTACGTTGTGTTGGGTGAAGGCCACGTTCGCGGCTAGCCTTGGCGCGCCCGATTCTGTTGCACACTTTACTCCGTCTGTTCAGATGATTGGTATATTCGGCGGCACATTCGACCCCATTCATTTTGGCCATCTCCGTTCTGCCAGCGAAGTCAAACTCAAGCTTGATCTAGAGACATTGTATCTGGTGCCGGCAGCGAGTCCGCCGCACCGACCGTCGCCCGCTGCAACATCAGACCAGAGAATGGCGATGCTTGAGCTGGCATTGATAGAATTTCCGGAACTGGAAGCGGATGACCGTGAGTTGCGACGCGGTGGCACCTCCTACACGGTGGATACCCTGCAAGCCTATCGCGCTGAATTTCCTCTCGCTTCGCTGGCCCTGTTGATGGGTGTCGATGCCTTTGGCGGTATCGAAAGCTGGCATCAGTGGCAGCGGCTGCCGGAACTGGCTCACATTATCGTGATGCAGCGCCCGGGCTGGGAGCCGGAAAAATTGAATGATTGGGCAGCAGTGCGCACCGCTTCTTCGGTCACAGAGCTTGCCTCGTCGCCGGCCGGGAAAATCCTTTTTTGCCCGGTCGCGCCACAGGCAATCTCGGCAACAGAGATTCGCCGGGCGCTGGTCGAACGTCGATCGGTCAGCGACTTGTTGCCGTCGAGCGTATTGGATTACATCCAGCAAAACCACATATATACAGATAACTAGACAGGTTAAATTTCATGACCCCTGAAGAGATTCAGCAACGAGTCGTTTCCGCGCTAGAGGATGCCAAGGCGCTTGATATCCGCACGATCGACGTTCGCAGTATTACTGACGTAACCGACTACATGGTGATCGCCAGTGGTACGTCAAGTCGTCATGTCAAGTCGGTTGCCGACAAGGTTGCCGGCACGCTCCGCGATGCCGGCCGCAAGGCGATCGGGCGCGAAGGCGAAGACCTGGCGGAGTGGGTGCTAGTGGATTTTGGCGATGTCATTTTACATGTCATGCAACCGGCGACCCGCGATCTCTACCAACTTGAGAAGTTATGGGAGCATGGCACACCGCTAGATAATGCCAGTAGCGCCGCAAAGTCTCGTACCTGATATCGGTCCGGCGTGATGCGCATCCATTTGCTTTCTGTTGGAACGCGCCTGCCGGAGTGGGTTGAACACGGCTGTGAACACTACGCCCGGCGTATGCCCCCACACTGCCGGTTTCAGTTGAGGGAAATTCCTGCCGGCAAGCGAACCAAGGGCAGCGACATCGCCCGTATTTTGCGAGAGGAAGGTGAGCGGCTGCTGGCGGCTGTGCCCCGCGACTGCCAGGTCATTGCGCTGGAACGGACTGGCAAGGCACTGACCACCGAGGCATTGGCGGACCAAATGAACGGCTGGTTTACTGGCGGGCGCGATGTTGCCCTTTTAATCGGTGGACCGGAAGGCCTTTCCAGGGAGTGCCTGGATCGTGCCAGCATGCTCTGGTCATTGTCGGATCTGACCCTGGCGCACCCGGTTGCCCGGATTGTGCTGGCTGAACAGCTGTATCGCGCCTGGAGTATTCTGGAGAATCAGCCTTACCATCGGGCTGGCTAGCCCGGTGGTCTCGCCGTAGCGAGATCACGGAAGAATCACCTCCCCCGGCGGTTTATACTAAAACACTGGAGCGCAGTGATTTGGCGCGCATGGTTACCAACCAAGAAATTGTAGTGGCAGACAACAGCAATAGCGGTCGTGATACACCTTTCGTCATTCTGGCCTCCGCGTCACCGCGCCGGCAGGAGTTGCTACGGCAGATCGGCGTATCGTTCCGGGTGCTCGAGCCGGAGGTGGATGAAGCACCGGGAAAGAACGAATCCGGTGATGCTTTTGTATTACGGCTTGCACTGGAGAAGGCGCGTATAGGCTTGTCGATGGCGCGCGAGCAGGGGCTGGAAGCCGCACCGGTAGTGGGGGCCGACACGTGTATCGTAGTCGACCGCGAAATACTGGGAAAACCAAACGACCGTGAGCATGGTATTGCGATGCTGGCGCGACTGGCCGGTCGCAGCCATCGGGTGCTTACCGGAGTTGCCGTGGTGACCGCCTCCCGGGAACAGCACAGCGTAAGCCTCAATCGGGTAACGTTTGCGTCGATGACGCAATCCGAGATCGAGGCCTATTGGGAAACCGGCGAACCCGCCGACAAGGCCGGCGCCTATGCCATACAAGGCAGGGCTGCTGCCTATATTGAGCGTATTGAAGGAAGCTATTCCGCCATTGTGGGCTTGCCGTTGTTTGTGGTGGCGCGCATGTTAAAAAATCTGGGGATGAATTTGTGAGTGAAGAAATACTGATCAATGTCACACCGCAGGAGACACGGATCGCAATTGTTGAGAATGGCGTTCTGCAGGAGGTGCACGTTGAGCGGACTTCCAGTCGCGGCATCGTCGGCAACATCTATAAGGGCAAGATCGTTAGAATTTTGCCTGGCATGCAGGCGGCATTCGTCGAGATTGGATTGGAGCGCACTGCTTTTCTTCACGCTGCCGATGTATACGTGGCAGAGGTGGAGAAAAACGGTCATTACGAGCCACCACCAATCAACGAAGTGTTGCATGAGGGCCAGGAAGTTGTGGTGCAAGTCGCCAAGGATCCGCTAGGTACCAAGGGAGCAAGACTGACCATGCATATTACTTTGCCGGCCCGACACCTGGTGTATCTGCCTTCCTCCTCGCATATCGGCGTGTCACAGAAAATCGAGGATGATGAAACCCGGGAGCGACTTCGGGAAATTGTGAAGACAGCGGTCGAAGACGAAGAGTCGGGCGGATTTATCCTGCGCACCATGGCGGAAAACGCCTCGGAAGAAGAATTAAAAGTCGACATACGTTATTTGCGCAAGACCTGGAAACAGATTAACGCGGCGATAGGCAATGCACCGTCGGCATCCCGTGTTCATGAAGACTTGCCGCTGGCAATGCGCGCGATGCGCGATATTGTCAGCAGCGAGACCGAGAAGGTGCGCATCGACTCGCGTGAAACCTACCAGAAGGCAAAGGAGTTCGTGGTCGACTTTATCCCGGAGCTTGAAGCACGCATCGAGTACTACCCTGGTGAACGGCCAATATTTGATTTGTATTCCGTTGAGGACGAGATTCAAAAGGCGCTGGAACAAAAGGTCCCCTTGAAGTCGGGTGGTTACCTGATTATTGATCAGACAGAGGCGATGACCACGGTCGACGTTAACACCGGCGCATTTGTCGGGCACAAGAATCTGGAAGAGACATTGCTGAAAACCAATCTCGAAGCTGCCCAGGCCATTGCCCGGCAATTACGCCTGCGCAATCTCGGTGGCATCATTATTCTTGATTTCATCGACATGACTGATGAAGAACATAAACGCATGGTTATGCGTGCCCTGGAAAAGGCCATCGGTCGTGATCGTAGCAAGATCCATTTGACCGAGATGTCACAGCTTGGTCTGGTTGAATTGACGCGCAAGCGGACGCGCGAGAGTCTCGAGCATGTTCTGTGCGAGCCCTGCGCGGTGTGCGAGGGCCGCGGCATGTTAAAAACCGCTCGAACTGTCTGCTACGAAATATTCCGCGAGATCCTGCGCGAGGCCAGGCAGTTTGGTGGTGACCAGTACCTGGTGCTTGGCGCCCAGTCTGTGATTGATATGCTGCTTGACGAAGAGGCCGAGGGGCTGGAAAAACTGCAGGAGTTTATTGGCAAGCCCATTAATCTTCAGGTAGAACCGCTTTATCACCCGGAACAATATGATGTGGTCCTGGTCTGATAAATCATTGTTCTTACTCATGGCCGTTATCCCGACTGGCATCAGGTTGTAAATGAGAAAAAAGATAATTCGCGCTGCCGGGCACGCCACTCGTTGGACGACCTACGCCGGCGTTGCATTGCTGCTTTTCGGCGCGGTGCTCTATGTCGCTGCCCGTCTGTGGCTGCCGACTCTGATGATGGACAAGGCGCGTATCGAGCGGACACTGAGCGGGCTTTCCGGTCAGCAAATCGCCATTGAGCATATAGAGCCGCATTGGGACGGTGTTTTTCCGGGCATCGCCGCAAATGGCATCCAGATTGTAACGTCTGACAAGCAGCCTTCGGTTGTCCTGGAACAGGTGCGTGTGACGCTGGCATTGATGCCGTTACTTCGTGGTCGAATTGGCATTCACCGGCTGATCGTTGTCCGCCCCAATATCTCGCTGGAACGGCACCAGGACAAGCGCTACCGAATCAGCGGCTTTGCGCCGTCAGCGACCAGTCCACAGGTCGCTGACGGTCGCTTCGTTGCCTGGTTGTTCGCACAACGCGAGCTGAGAATTGAAGACGGCCAGTTGCACTTCCTGGATCATCGAGCCCCCAGGGCGGTACCGGCGCATTTACTCGGGGTCAATCTCTCTCTGGTCAATTCGGGCAATCGGCACCGGCTGACATTCGACGCCGACTTCCCGGCGGATCTCTGCATTCATTGCTCGTTCGATGCTGATATCGAAGGGAATCCGCTGGAAGGTGATGACTGGGGAGGCCGGGTCAACTTTAAGGCAGTGGGTCTCGATGTTGCTGGCCTGCCGCTTGCAGCGCGTAACCAGTTGCCTTCGAGTCTGCGCGGTCGACTCGATGTGAGCCTGCGCACCCAGTGGGTGAAAGGAAGGCCACGCGTGGCCCAGGGTGAGCTCGATGCTTTTGGTCTGATATTGCCCGCGATGGTGTCTAAACAGGAGCTGCCTGTCGATCGCATCCGGGGCAAGGTTCGCTGGCAAGGGCGAGGCGATTCCTGGCGGCTTGATGTGAATAATGTTCTGCTTGCCCTGGGTGGTGAGCCCTGGTCGGCAGGTTATCTGCGTCTTGATCACAATCCCGACTCCACCCACGCCCGCATTCATCACATAGCCATCGAGCAGCTGATCGCTTTCGGTCGCCGATTCGAATTGCCGGAGCAGGCTGAACGCTACCTCGATGGGCTGAAGCCTACCGGTGCCCTTAACGATGTCGTGCTGAAGTGGGATCGTCGCCCAGAGGCAAAATCGCGATTCCAGCTAAAATCTCGCTTGAACCGGATTGCTATCCAGGATTTCGACAAGATACCGGGCGTAAAAGGTTTGAGCGGCCACCTGGTGCTGGATGAGAATGTCGGTGATTTTCATTTCAATACGCGCAAGGCCACATTAAGCCTGCCTCACGTTTTTCGCGAAACGCTGGCGGTGCGCAGCCTGTTGGGCCAGCTGCACTGGGAACGCAAGGAAGACCGGTGGGATATCTCCGCCAGGGATATCAGGCTGGCGGGCGATGCTGCAGCACGGGGCAACATGGTGTTGCATGTGCCCAATGACAAAACAGTGTCACCACATTTGAAATTGCGTTTCGACTTCAATCGCGCCGATGCGCGCTTTGCATCGAAGTACTTGCCGGTCAATCGCATGAAACCGACGCTGGTCTCCTACCTCGATCAGTCCATTGTCTCGGGGTATGGCGTACGCGGCCATGTTGTCTTTGACGGCGAAACGCGCAACTACCCATTCCATGACGGAAACGGCACCTTCGAGGTCCAGGCAGATGTTCGTGATGCTGTCTTCAATTACCTCGATGGCTGGGAACCGATTACCGGTGGCGAATTGTCGTTACTGTTCCGCGGACCCGAAATGCTTATTACGGCGCACTCAGGCTGGGTCAATAACCTGTCGGTTCGGGAAGTGGTTGTTCGAAAACGCGACCTGAAAAACCGGGAGGAGCCAGTACGCATATCCGGCCGTCTTACCGGACCAGTTGAGTCGGCCTTGTCGGTATTGCGGGGCTCACCGCTGGCAGACAAGAGCCAGGCATGGCGACGATTTCTGGCCCCCGGGTTTGAAGCACAGGGCCCGGGCTCGCTCAATCTCGATATTGAGTTGGCCCGTGGCCAGGGCGAGCCTGCGCTCATAACCGGTGAATTTCGACTACATGGCGCAAGTGTTGCGGTACCCGTCGCCGGTTTCCGGTTTGAGGATGTACACGGCCGTGTTGGTTTTAGCCAGGCCGGTATTTCGCGAGGCGAGATGCGGGCACGGTTTCTCGGAGAACCAACCATTGTCAGTATTGCCGGGACGCAACTTGACGGCGCTGGCCGGACGACCTTTCGCGCCCGGGGCACGCTGACCGCCGGTGGCTTCGCGCGTCATTTCGGTGCCGGCGTCGGCAAATTCCTTTCCGGGAACGCCAAATTTGATGGCGAGCTGACGGTAACGCCAGGACGCGTCGAGGCGCGCATCAATTCCGATCTTGCCGGTTTTAAAACAATATTGCCTGCGCCGTATCGATCACTGGCCCTAAACGGCTCGCAGCCGGTGCTCGAAACGGTGACAAGCAGTGACCGGCATCATCGGTTGCGATTGCGTCTGGGCGAGGGCGCCAGTGGTGTCCTCGATTTCGGTGCGCGTAACGAGCGCTGGCAATTTACCGGTGGACATATTGCTTTAGGCAAGTCTTCTATGCAGTTGCCGGATCACAACGGCCTGCATGTCAGTCTCAATGCCGCGAATTTGAAGGGTGATCCCTGGGCGGACCTGATCACCGGCGGTGATGGTAGTGCTGAGTTGCCTGACTTTGTGCAGCAAATCAGTGCAGACATCGATGAGCTCAATATTTTTGGTCGGCGAGTCGGTCGATTCCAGTTTGATGTCCGAAGAAAAAACGGACGATGGATTGGCGATACCGCCGGCGACACCATGACCGGCAAGGTCAAATTGGCGGTTGATGGTCGCGACAGCAAGATTGAGCTGGACCTGGCGCACCTAAGAATCCCGAAAAAAACACGGGAAACCACGGCAATGCTGGTCGACCCCCGGGCACTGCCAACTCTGGGAATCAAGGCCAGCCAATTCGAAATCGGACAGACAAACTTCGGCTCGCTCAATTTCTGGGCCGCGCATACTGACATCGGCTGGCGTATTCTACAGCTAAATGTCGAACGACCGGAGTTGGCACTGCAGGCGAACGGCAACTGGTATTCCATTCTCGGTCGCGATGCGTTGGAGCTGAATGTTCAGGTTAACAGTAACGATATGGGCGGCCTGTTTACGGTCGTAGGTGCCAAAGACCAACTCGAGCGCGGAAAGCTCGCGCTCACAATGGGACTCCGATGGCGTGAGGATGAGGCGCGACCGGGATTGCGCAATCTGGACGGCACCATCGACCTTAACCTGAAAGATGGCACGCTGCTAAATGTGAAGCAGGGGGCCGCACGACTCGCCGCTGCGCTCAACCTCGCGGCGCTGCCCAAGTACGCCACTCTCGATTTTGAGCCGGTGGCCGGCTCGGGATTTCCCTTTTCCGAGATTGCCGGACGCGTTGCGATTAAAAATGGAAATGCCTATACCGATGGCATCAAGGTCGATAGTACTACTGCCAAGATTATCGCCCGTGGGCGTGTAGGGTTGGCCGAGGAGGACATCGATCTGATTGCCGACGTTTATCCGAATCTGCGCGGCGGCCTTGTCCTGGCTACCGGATGGTTGTGGGGGCCCGTGACGGCCGCCTGGATTCTGGCTGCGCAAGAGGTGCTGAAAAAGGAAATTGCCGAGGGCACCAGAATTACTTATACAATTGGCGGAAAATGGCAGTCACCAAAGATCGAGCGGGTCGTTCGCAAACCCGTCCCGGAAGAAGAACAGGATGAATAGCGCTCCCGGGAATGCTAGATTCGGTGGCCTGTTTCCCGGCAGTGAGCGAAAAAACCGGATTATGTGATGGTGTCTAATAGTGTTCGAGTTTGGGCGGTACTATTACTCTTGATATTTACCGCCAGCGCCAGTTTTGCCGGGAGCGTAGAAATTACGTCTGGCCAATGGGCGCGCCCGCGAAGTGGCAGTCAAATCGTCTCGCTTGACGGGTTGCAGGGCGTTATTAGTGAGCTGGAGCAGCAACCCGGATCCGTTGTCACGGTTCGCTATGCGGGTGGTGACGAGGGGCTCCTGTGGGCCGAAGAATTGCGTGGCTGGTTTGTCGCACTGGGGGTGTCGGGCGACCGTATTGTTTTGCGTCCGGGATTGGCAGAGCGTGACCGAATTGTGCTAGAAACTGAATGATTGAGGGGTAATCGGGTGAAATTGGCAGCGGCAATACAAATGGCGTCTGGACCCAAGGTTGGTGCGAATCTGACCGAAGCCAGACGATTGATCGCGGGCGCGGCTGGCGCCGGCGCCGGCTTGGTGGTATTGCCGGAAAATTTTGCCCTGATGCCAATGAAAGAGGCTGATCGTCTCGAGATCGTCGAGACTTACGGCGACGGCCCGATTCAGAAATTTCTTTCAACACAGGCGCGGGAGCATGGCGTTTGGCTTGTCGGCGGCACAATACCACTCAAGGCCGACGACAAACTCAAGGTCCGCCCCGCGTGCCTGGTATTTGATGACAAGGGCGAAGTTGTCGGGCGCTACGACAAGATGCACCTGTTCGATGTCATGCTCGAGAACGGCGAAAAGTATAATGAGTCCCTGAGCCAGGAACCCGGCAACCAGGCTGTTGTCGTGGAGACCCCGTTCGGGCGTCTGGGCCTGGCGGTTTGTTACGATCTTCGCTTTCCCGAACTGTTTCGGCGCATGCTGGATCAGGGCGCGGAACTGTTCGCGGTACCGTCGGCATTTACCGAGATAACCGGCAAGGCACACTGGGAAGTGCTGGTGCGAGCACGTGCAGTTGAGAATCTTGCATATGTCATAGCCGCAGCCCAGGGCGGTTACCACGTTACTGGACGCGAAACCCACGGTGACAGCATGATAGTCAGTCCGTGGGGAAAAATTATCGATCGTCTGCCGCGCGGCTCCGGATACGTGCTTGCCGATATCGATTTGCAGCGAATGGCCTCCATTCGAAGCAGTTTGCCCAGCATTCAGCATCGGCGTATTCGCTTCGAGCAAAGCGCGTAGTTCACTCCCACCGATTGTTCCCGCGCTGCGCCATATGGCTGCAGCGTCGAGAGTGTGGCGTTGGTGATAACATAGCACTGCGGATTGCTGCTACTCTCTGCGCTTGAAACGAAAACCTGCGGATGTTCTGGCATGGAAGAAATCCACACCGAAAAAACTGGAAGCCTGTCCGACCTTCAGGCGCTGCTTGCACAAGAAGATGTCGAGGCGATACGCGATCTGATCGAGCCGCTACACCCGGCCGATATCAGTGGCCTGTTGGCGAGCCTCCCGCCTGACGCACGACAAAGTGTTTTTTCCCAGATTCCACTTTTCCTTACTGGTGAGGTGCTGCTCGAGCTGCCGGAAAGTATTCGTGCGGATCTCATGTCCGAGATGGATCACAAGTCCATCGTTGCGGCAGCGCAGTCTCTTGATACCGACGATATTGCCGACCTGCTGCCGGAATTGCCAGACGAAGTTATTGCGCAAATTCTTTTTTCGCTGGACAAGCAAGATCGACAGCGACTCGAAGCAGTCTTGCCCTATCCGGAAGACACTGCCGGTGGCTTGATGAATGTTGATGCAATTACGGTCAGGGAAAATATTGCGCTGGAAGTTGTGTTTCGTTACCTGCGTGTACGCCACGAATTGCCCGAGGGCACGAACAAGTTGTTTGTGGTAGACCGCGCTGATCGTCTGATCGGGACATTGCTTCTCGGACCCTTGCTGACATCGGATCCGCAGACACGTGTCGGACAGGTGATGGATCGTGATCCGGTAAAGTTCGATGCGATGACGCCGGAGAAAGAGGTGGCTGCTGCGTTCGAGCGCTACAACCTGATTAGTGCACCGGTTGTCGGTGACGATGGCCGTCTGCTAGGTCGAATCACGGTGGATGACGTGGTGGACGTAATGCGCGAGGAAGCGGCACGGTCTGTGATGGCTCCGGCAGGTCTTAGCGAACAAGAGGATATATTCGCGCCGGTTGCCCGCAGTAGCCGCAATCGCTCTTTGTGGTTGGGAATCAATCTGGTCACCGCCGTGCTTGCGTCATGGGTCATCGGTTTCTTCGAATCCACTATCGAAAAAGCGGTTGCGCTTGCGGTGCTTATGCCAATCGTGGCCAGCATGGGCGGCAATGCCGGCACCCAGACCGTCGTGATGGTGGTTCGCGGCCTGGCGCTGGGGAATATCACACATGGGAATACCCGTCGCGTATTAATGAAAGAACTGGCGGTCGGTATTGTTAACAGTTTGCTATGGGCGGTGGCTGTCGCCGCGATTGTTCTGGTCTGGTATCGCAACCCCTTACTGGCCGGAGTGATAGCGATAGCGATGGTGATAAATCTGCTATTCGCCGCACTCTCCGGCGTACTGATTCCGCTGGCTTTGCGCCGCTTAGGTATTGATCCGGCGATTGCCAGCGGCGTCATCCTGACGACCGTAACTGACGTTGTTGGCTTTCTTGCTTTTCTCGGATTGGCCGCACTGGTTCTGGCATGACCCGTGACGACGACAGTTACTCGGTTTTTACCGCGTACAACGGAAAACTGACCATTTATCCGGTAGAAATGGAGGGGCCCCTGGCTCTGTGCCATATTGATTGATAACCCAACTTGTTATCTAGATGGCGCGGATAATGGTCCCCAACATACTCAAGGTTCTCACCAAGGCGATTAAGGAAAAGCGCTGTGCTGCAGTGCGTTACTACAATCAGCGCGAGATCCGCATTATTGAGCCACATGCGATTTATACCAATGAGCGTGGTGAGTTGGTCGCGGATTGCTACCAGACGCGCGGGTTCTCTTCTTCTGGCAGGCCGCCGCCGTTCTGGCGCCCGTTTCGACTGAAGAAAATTGCCGCGATTTCACTGTTGAAGGAGAACTTCAACATCCGCAAGGCTGAAGGATTCAGCGCCAATCGGGTCAAGTATCGAAATGGCCTGGTCGCGATCGTTGAAGATCAGCAGCCCTCATTTCTTTATCCCGAACATGTGCTGCATGAGATCGGACCTTTTCTGCCCAAGAGTAATCTGCGGCGTTAACACCGGTTCGATCATCCGCCGGTTCTTGCCTCATTAGCATTGTCGACCAGTTCGTGCAGTTGTCGAATGTCATGAGTCGACATCACCGCCTGCGCCAGACTTTCGAGTTCCTCCGCGCTTGATTCACGCACAATTTTTTTGATCTCCAGTAACGTTGCCGGGTGCATACTGAATTCGGTAAGCCCGAGACCAACCAGCAGGCGTGTATAGCGCACGTCACCTGCCATCTCGCCGCACATTGCGACCGGAATGCCGGCGGCGCGCCCGGCATTAATTGTTGTGGCGATCAGCCGCAACACTGAAGGATGAAGCGGGTCGTAAAGGTAATTGACAGCATCGTCAACCCGATCAATGGCCAGCGTGTACTGAATAAGGTCATTGGTACCAATCGAAAGAAAGTCCAGGTACGGCGCGAACAGGTCGGCGGCAATTGCAGCTGCCGGCACCTCGATCATGCCGCCAACCGGGACATCCGGATCGAAAGGCCGGCCTTCCAGTCGCAATTCCTGTTTTAGCTCGTCCACCAGTTCCAGTACGCGCACCAGTTCACTCTGGCTGGATAACATCGGTATCATCATCCTGACCGAGCCGTGGACTGCAGCGCGTAGAATTGCCCGAAGCTGCGGCCGGAACAGGTCTGGATCACTTAAGCATAGCCGAACGGCGCGCAGTCCAAGCGCGGGATTTATCGTCACCGGACCGACGCCGGCACCGCCGTCCACCTGCTTGTCTGCGCCAAGGTCGAGGGTACGAATGGTGACGGAACGACCGTCCATAGCCTTGATTACCTTGCGGTAGGCCCGAAACTGCTCTTCTTCTGATGGTGGCTGATCGCGATTCATGAACAGAAATTCTGTGCGATATAGGCCAATGCCTTCTGCCGAGGCCTTGCTCGCTGCCTTGACGTCAGCGGCAAGCTCAATGTTTGCGAGCAGGTGAATCTCGCGACCGTCGCGTGTAACCGATTTGGATTTGCGCAGTGACTCGACTTCTTTTTTCAGTCGCGAAATTTCGCGTTGACGCTTGCGGTACTCTTTCTGAACCGATTTATCAGGGCCGATGATCAGCACACCGCGCTTGCCGTCAACGATCAATTCCTCGCCGTTTCGGATGTACTGGGTAGCGCTGTGCGTGGAGACAATGGCCGGGATGCCCAGGCTGCGCGCGAGAATCGCTGTATGGGAAATCGGGCCGCCCAAATCAGTGACAAACGCCTTGATGCGGTTGTGCTTGAGCAATACCGTGTCCGCTGGCGTCAAATCATTGGCAACGATAATTTGCCCGGCCTCTATAGACTCTTCCTGATCAATATCCTGTGGCATTACCAGGTTGCGCATGACGCGCTCGACGACCTGATCGACATCGGTGCGGCGGTTTCGCAGATAGGGATCGTCCATCTGCTCAAAGATGCGGCCCAGCTCGTGGCCCTGGATACTCAGCGCCCATTCAGCGTTGCGCTTGTGTTTGCGAATACTTTCAATCGGAGCTTCTGCAATCAGCTTGTCGGCAAGAATTAGCAGATGGGTCTCGATAAAACTTCCGGCCTCTGCCGGCGCATTGGCGGGTATGTGTTCGTAAACGCGCTCCAGTTGCTGGCGAGAATAGTCGATGGCCTGCTGAAAACGTTCAATTTCCTTTTCAATCAGAGGTCTGGGCACGTTGTATTCGGGCACCGAAATCTGTGCCCGACGCAGGACGTAGGCCGTGCCGATGCAAATGCCGCTACTGACACCCGTGCCGTGCAGCGCCAGCACTATTCGTCCTCTCCAAAATAGTCTTCAATCAATGCAATGATCGCCGTGATAGCGGCGTCCTCGTCGACACCGTTGGTGCATAACTCGAGTTTGGTGCCTTTGCCGGCCGCGAGCATCATGATGCCCATGATGCTTTTTGCGTTAACAGTCTGACCGGTTCGAGCGAGCGTAATATCGCTGGTGAATTCAGAGGCGAGTTTGACAAACTTTGCCGACGCACGCGCATGCAGCCCGAGCTTGTTGGCGATAACGACTTCCTGACAAATCATCCCTTCATTTCTCTTAGACCTGCTGGACCGCCGGGCCAGACGACGCACTCGCGCCCACCTTCCGCTGCCTTTTCGGCGAGCTGCTCCAGAGACAGGTGACGATAATTCAATACGCGCAACAACATCGGCAGACTAATACCGGTCACCAGTTCAATCCGTCCCGGTTCCAGCAAATTGCACGCGGCGTTGCTGTGGGTGGCGCCGTAGATGTCCGTGAGTATCAAAACGCCTTCGCCTTCATCCAGCACCTCGATAGATTCTCCTATCAGTGATAACAGTTGCTCGGGCTGTCGATGGTGGGCAGCGAGGCTGAGCAGTTGTTCTGGCGCCTCATTTCTAATGCTCGACGCCTCGTCGATCAGGTGTTGTCCGGTTTCACCGGTTGTCAGTACCAATACACCAATCATGTTAACTCCCGGTGTCTAACCTGGGTTTGTACGTTCTGTTCGGCGAAGTGTCGGGCCAAACGCTCGGTCAAGTAGACGGAACGGTGTTGGCCGCCAGTGCAGCCCACAGCGATCGTCAGATAGGTACGATGTTCCTGTTCGAATGCGGGTAGCCACTTATCCAGAAACGAGGAAATCGCCCGGAACATTTCCTCTACTGCATCCTGATGCTCCAGGAACTCAATAACAGGTTCGTCCAGCCCTGTATGCATACGTAATTCCGGCTGCCAATAGGGGTTGGGAAGACAGCGTACATCGAATACGTAGTCGGCATCCATCGGTGTACCGTGTTTGAATCCGAACGAACGGAAAAGCAATGTAAGTGCCGCACTTCCGGGCCGCAACGCAAATTCCCGTACTTGCTGACGTAACTGATGTGGCGTCGTGTACGTCGTGTCGATGCGTAAGGTTGCTTTTGATGACAGCGGGTTCAGGCGCTTTTTCTCAAGCGCGATACCTTCAAGTAACGATACATCCTGATCCGTTAGCGGATGTTTGCGCCGTGTTTCCTTGTAACGTTTTATCAGGATAGATTCATCGGCTTCGAGAAAGACAATCTCATAATCAACGCCGAGGTCAGACAACCTCGCCAGAGCGCCCGGGAGCTCCTCAAGAAAGGCGCGATTTCGTGCATCGATTCCAACCGCCATGCGGGTTACCGGGGCGTCAGCCGACTCCTGGAGTTGTTCTGCCAGATGTGGCAGCAGTTTAGCCGGCAGGTTGTCGATGCAATAGAAGCCGGAGTCCTCGAGTGCGTGGAGTGTAATGCTCTTTCCGGATCCGGACAGTCCGCTAATAATTAATAGGCTCATTCCTGGTCTTTTTTGATCAAGGCGCTGTGCTTCTCGAGAAATTCTTCCATGGGATTCATGCCCCACATGCGCAGGATATGGGAGCGGGTGGCAGCCTCTACCAGAACAGCAAGATTTCGGCCCGGCGCAACATAGAGCACAACTTCGGGAATGGTCACACCGAGTATGATGCGCGAACCAATCTCGGCCTGCAAACGATCAACCTTGCTCAGTCGTTCCTCGGTCAATCGCTCCAGACGAATCATGAAGTGGACGTTTTTCTTATGGCGCACCGCGGTCTCGCCAAACATGGTGCGAACATCAATAATGCCGAGGCCGCGCACCTCAAGGTACTCGAGCAATTCGTGGCGCAAGCTCTGGCCGACCAGGTAGTCTGGATTCGAGCGAACCAGTTCCACGGCGTCATCTGCAATCATACGGTGACCACGACTAAGCAATTCCAGTGCAAGTTCACTCTTGCCAATACCGGCCTCACCGGCAATCAGTACACCAATACCCATGACCTCAATGAAAACGCCATGAACAGTCTCGCGTGGCGCCAGGGCCCGTGTAAGAAAGGCTTGCAGCGCATCAATGATGACCGGGCTGGGGAGGGCGGAACTGCATAGCGGCAAGCTGTGCTGATCGGCGGCTTCGATGATGTCGCTGTCGACGTTTTCTCCGCAGAAAACGACCAATGATGTCGACGGAGATTGAAACAGGTCATGCACCGCCTGTTTGCGCTGGGCGTCGTCGAGCCCGCCGAGATAATCCCGCTCTGTCTTGCCGACTACCTGCACACGATTGCGATGAACAAAATTGAGATGCCCGACAAGAGCCATGCCAGGGTATTTTGCGTTCGGCGGTTCGAGCGAGCGGGCGCCACCCGCCTTGCCGGCAATCCACTGCAGCTGCAGGGCTTGCTGCTGTTGCTGGACAAGTTCGCCGGTAGAAAGGGTGGGGTTCATGAAGCCTGCTGATAGCCGGAAGCAAAGGTACGCAGGAAATTATAAACATCATCGCAATTGGTTGCACTGAGCAGTTGCTCGCGGTTCTCCTTATCGCTAAAGAGTCTGGCGAGCTGCGCCAGTAGTTGCAGATGCTCCTCCGTTGCCTCTTCCGGTACCAGCAGGGCAAATACGAGATTAACCGGTAGGTTGTCGACGGCCTCGTAATCGATCGGCTCGGCCAGGATTGCAAACGCACCGATGGCCTGGGTCAGCCCCGCCATGCGGCCGTGGGGCAGCGCAACACCGTTGCCGACGCCAGTACTGCCGAGTCGCTCTCGGTCAAACAACGACTGGAAAGCTGCCTGGCTGTCCACTTCTGGCACGTCCTCGTGAAACAGAACACTAAGTTTTTCCAGCAGTCGTTTTTTGCTGCCCGCATGGATCGCGCAGTCAACGCGTTTTTCGGATAAGAGTTCGTGTAATTGCATGGCCTCGGTCGTCCGGGATCCTACTGCGCTGAGTGTTTGTGTTGAACGCCGTCACGTTGGTGGTGATCTGCCGCCTTTTCCTTCAGCTTGAGCACCTGGCGATCCAGTTTGTCAGTAAGCGAATCAATCGCAGCATACATGTCTGCGCCTTCCGCATTGGCGTGCAACTGGGCGCCCTTCGCATTGATGGTGGCCTCGGCAAGGTGGCGAGTTTTTTCGACGTGCAGAACCACGTTGGTGTTGGTGACGTGGTCAAAATGGCGTTGAATGCGATCCATTTTTTCGCTGACATAATCACGCAGCGGGTCAGTGATATCGATGTTTTGTCCAGTAATGTTGTTTTGCATGGTACAGGCTCCAGGCGCTCAAACGAGCGACTTACGTAGGTTGGAAGGAGGGATATTCATGGATTCACGGTACTTGGCGATGGTTCGGCGTGCGACATTGATACCCTGGTCGCCAAGCATTTGAGCAATCTTGCTATCACTGATTGGTTTATCGACTGACTCCGCCTCAATGATTTTGCCAATCAGTGAGCGGATTGCCGTCGCTGAGCAGGTGCCACCGTCTGCAGTGCCGACGTGGCTGGAAAAAAAGTATTTAAGCTCGAAGACACCGCGAGGTGTAAGCATGTATTTATTGGTGGTGACACGCGAGATGGTGGACTCGTGCATTTCGACAGCTTCTGCGATGTCATGCAGTACCAGCGGTTTCATTGCCTCCGGGCCGTGGTCAAAGAAAGCGCGTTGACGATCGATGATCTGGCGCGCCACTTTAACCAGCGTGTCATTGCGGCTGTGGAGACTCTTCAAAAACCATTTTGCCTGCTGTAGTTGTTCCTGCAGGTACTTGTTGTCGGCACTGTTTTTGCCGCGCTCAATCAACTTTTCGTATTGTTTGTGAATCTGCAGGCGAGGGGATACCTCGCCATTGAGTTCTGCACGCCAGATGCCTTTCACTTTCTTGACGATAATATCGGGAATGACATAACTGGCTTGTGGTGCATTGACACCGGAACCGGGGCGCGGATTGAGCTGATGAATTAACTGAACCGCGCCCTGCAGATCCTCCTGTCGAAGCTTCAGGTTCTTGCGTAGCTGCGTGTGGTCGCGGCTGGCCAGCAATGCAAGATTCTCCTCTGTTGCCATGGCGCGAGCATGCTCCAGATGAGGGGTGTCTGGATCAAGTATGCGCATCTGCAACCGAAGACACTCGGCAAGATTGCGTGCGCCAACGCCCAGCGGGTCAAAATTCTGGATCTGGTGCAAGACCGCCTCAATTTCGTCGACCTCGACCTCGTCATCGTCTTCCGACAGGGTGTCGCACAAATCCTTCAAAGGGGACTTCAGGTAGCCATCATCGTCAATTGCATCAATGATGGTCATGGCAATTTCACGATCGCGGTTTGAGAACGGCGTCATCTGCATTTGCCAGATCAGGTGGTCCTGCAGGGTTTGTTCGGGACTGTTTCGCGAATCAATATCCGGCAATTCCCCGCTATTATCATTGCGGCTGGCCGGTGCGACTGGCAGGTCAAACGGATCACTCCACTCCTGGTCGGTTTCCGGGTCTCCGTTTGGTGCGCCGTCTTCCATTTCCGTATCGGTAGCACGAATTACCTCGTCCCCGGATTGATTCTCGCCGTCGTTTGACTCGGACTTGTTACCCTCGTCTTCGGTTTCCTCCAGCAACGGGTTGCTCTCCAATGCTTCCTGGATTTCCTGTTGCAGTTCCAGCGAGGAAAGTTGCAGAAGTCTTATCGCCTGCTGTAACTGCGGAGTGATGGTCAGGTGCTGACCAAGCTTCAGTTCAAGAGACTGCTTCATGCCCGTGAGGAGTGTGTGTGACGAAGTGTCATGGATTGGTGCTGCTGTTTGCTGAATTCGGTGCCTTTATCTAATTCTAGTCCATTTCTTCCGGGGTGAGGATAGGATAGAAAAAACTTTATTATCCGGCTCAGAGCGAGAAATCATCGCCCAGATAGACGCGTCTCACGTCATCGTTGGCCAGCACCTCGGTGGGGGTGCCGGCAGTCAGAATCGTGCCCTCACTTAAAATATAGGCCCGATCGCAGATTTTCAGGGTTTCCCGGACATTGTGGTCGGTAATCAGGACCCCGATACCCCGTTCCTGCAGGTGCCGGATCAGATGCTGGATTTCGATTACCGAGATCGGATCGACGCCGGCAAAGGGCTCATCAAGCAGAATGAACGCCGGCTCGGTTGCCAGCGCCCGAGCTATCTCGGCCCGGCGACGCTCGCCACCGGAAAGGCTGATGCCCAGGGTATGACGTCGCTCGGTGATATGCAGGTCCTGAAGTAGCTGCTCCAGCTGATGCTGCCGCTGTTCCCCGTTGAGCTCAGGCCGGGTCTCGAGAATCGCCATGATATTTTGTTCCACCGTGAGTTTGCGGAATATTGACGGCTCCTGCGGCAGATAGCCGACGCCGAGGCGGGCCCGTCTGTGCATAGGCTGCGCAGTGATGTTTTTTTCGTCGAGCGTGAGGCGGCCTGCGTCGGCACCAATCAGGCCTACGATCATATAAAAACAGGTCGTCTTGCCTGCCCCGTTGGGTCCGAGCAGCCCCACGACTTCGCCACTGTTCACCTCCAGGGACACGTCGCGTACTACCTTGCGGCCCTTGAAGTCCTTGCTTAGTCCAGTAGCGATCAGCTTACTCATGGTTTCGGGCGGTTCCCTGGCTGACGCGTCGACGACTCCGTGGGCCGGGGCCAAAGGTCGGCAAGGACGGGAGCGGCAGCAGTGTCTCGGTCAGCAATAATATGATTGTCGTCTATGCGGTAGGTGAGCCGTGCACTGCGAATAGTATCCTGACCACGAGTCGTTATCACGTTGCCAGTAATGATAACGGTATTGTTAATTGTATCGAATTCCAGCCGGTCTCCACGAATGCTTATCCCGGCCATTTCGGACGTTGCTGCCTTGATCAATACAATTGGCTTGCCATCCGCGTTGACGCGGGCAATAACATTGTTTCGCTGTCGAACTGTCGCCTTGTCTGCGCGAATGCGCAGACCGCCACGCGATAGTCGGACCTTACCCCGGTAGGTTGAAACGCCACTTACCTGATCATAGGCAATGTCATTCGCCTGCAGGTAAACCGGGGCACTGTTTCCGGCGGGCAACGCAGAAACCGGGATCATCATCGCCACGAGTAAAACCAGGTTGCGTTGAAAAAAATGTGCTTTCTGCATTCGAATATCGTGTCAGGGTTTTAACCAAATTTGAGTGCTATTGGCACGAACATCGCCAATCGTCCGGCCGTTTTTTCTTCGCACAATGTGGACATTCTTTTCCATCAAAATTTGCTTGCCATCGTCCGGGTATCGCGCCTTGTCAGCCCGCGTATCAACCTGGATGCCGCCCGACTGATACTGGGTCAGGTGTACTGTCGTAAGACGCGCCACCTTGTCGGCGGGAAAATGGGCCAGGTGTTTTGCGCGCAGCTCGTAAACCTTGCGACCGAGCTTATCCGTGCTCGTGACATGCATGCCGTCAATGGTGTAATCCGGGGTATCCGGTGTGCCGCTAACCAGCGGCGCCTCGGTAAGACGAAGCAGCGTCGACACCCACCACAGCAGGCCGGCAAAAAATAGAGCCGCAGCGATAACGATCAGTCGTTTTCTGTCCATGGATCCGAATCACCGGTTTCTGCTGATGTGGCTAGAAGTAACGTTGCATTTCTGCCGCATAATTGCCCTGGGCGAACATCACCATCTCGCAGAACTCCCGCGCGGCACCGCAGCCGCCGGCACCCGGTGTTACCCAGTGTGAATGTTCCTTCACCATGGGGTGGGCGTCGGCGACCGCAACCGAGAGGCCGGCTCTTAGCATGATTGGCAGGTCGACGATGTCATCACCGACAAAGGCAGTTTGTTCGGGCGTCAGCCCGAGTTCGGCGATCAACTTCTCGTAGACTGGCAGTTTTTCCAGTGCGCCCTGATGAAGATACTTGATGTTGATGTCGCGTGCGCGGTGGGTGACGACATCGGATTGACGACCGGTAATGATGGCGGTCTCGACACCATTGGCCACCAGCATTTTCATGCCATGACCGTCGCGCGAGTTAAAGGCTTTGTATTCCTGTCCGTCGTCACCCATGAACAGGGTACCGTTGGTAAGTACACCGTCGACATCAAAAATCGCCAGCTTGATTGTTTGCGCGCGTTGCAACACTGACTCATCAATGTCGAACATGGGTGCAATGTCGGCCGGGGCCGTGGGTCGCTCTGTCCCCATTAAACTACTCCTTCGCGTAGCAGGTCCTGCATGTTAAGTGCGCCCAGCACACGGTTGTTATCATCCACGACAAACAGGCCATTGATTTTTTTGTCCCGCATCAACTGCACCACCTCGGCTGCCAGCCTGTTGCCATGTGTGGTGACGGGATCTGCCGTCATGACATCGCGAATAGAGGCAGCATAGACATCAACACCCTGTTCCAGGGTACGGCGCAAGTCGCCATCGGTATAGATACCGACCAATTGCTGATCCGCATTTACGACGGCGGTCATGCCCAGGCCCTTGCCCGACATCATCAGCAGGGCCTCGCGCAGGCTGGTATCTTCGTGAACCAGGGGCAGGTGTTCGCCACTGTGCATAATATCTTTCACGTACAACAACAGTCGCCGACCCAGACGTCCGCCGGGGTGTGAGCGTGCGAAATCCTCTTCAGTGAAACCACGCGACTTGAGTAGGGCAACTGCCAGAGCGTCACCCATCGCCAGGGTGACCGTGGTACTGGCAGTGGGCGCCAGGTTCAGCGGACAGGCTTCCTTCTCGACGCCAACGTCCAGCGCGACATCTGATTGTTGTCCGAGTTCGGAGTTCACATTGCCGGTCATGGATATCAGCTTTACGCCCATGCGTTTGATAATCGGCAGGATGGTAAGAATTTCAGCAGTGGCACCGGAATTGGAAATGGCAAGCACGACATCGTCGGGAGTAATCATACCCAGATCACCGTGGCTGGCCTCGCCCGGGTGGACAAAAAATGCGGGTGTACCCGTGCTCGCCAGCGTCGCCGCTATCTTGCCGCCAATGTGACCGGATTTACCCATGCCAACAACCACGACACGACCACGACAGCCAAGCAGTGTTTCGCAGGCGTGCACAAACGAGTCGTCGATACGATCGGCCAGCGCCGCAACCGCTTCCGCTTCGAGTGCAATGACATTTCGTCCAAGTTCCTGGAAGGGTGGATTGGTCATAATGTGGGCTAGGGCTCGGGCCAGATGGTCGGGTTGTTCTCGTTATAGCCCAGTATATCCAATCAACGGTCAAATATCCCAATCCGGTCGGTTGATCGGTGTATCATTAATTTATGACTGAAGAGCTCATGGTTGGCACCGTTGGCTGGGATTACAGCGAGTGGGCAGGTACTTACTATCCTGACGACATGCCGGAGGACTGGCGCTTTGGATACTACAGTAACGATTTTCGTTCAGTCCTGGTGCCGGGCGATCACTTTCCTGGCGGCGACCTGCCCGCAGTCGGAGACTGGCTGGAAGACTGCGATGAGTCATTCCGGTTCGTGGTGGAAATCCCTGCGACGGCGTTGGCGGAACCGGCACCCGACCGGTTGACAGAATTTATGGATTGCCTCGGTGGTCTCGACCAACGTACCGCAGGGTATTACCTCAATCTGACCCAGGTAGAGGCCAGCCCGACACAACTAGTCACATGGCTGGAGCCGGTTACCCGGCGGGGCCCACTGTGCGTCAACGCGCGACCGGCAGACATCGACAATGCAGAATTCAGTCAATTGCTGTCGCGCCTTGATGTTGGCCTCTGCTGGTCGCCCGACGTCTCGTCTGCGCCCGCCGCGGGCGGTCGCCTGATGCTGGCATTGACCGAGACGCAAGATCCGAAGCAGCAGCGTCACATCGTTGAAGCGCTGGAACGCTGGGCGCAAGCGAGCCAGGGTACCGCCGGCGTCTTTTTCGGCGGGGTCAATGCCACGAATGCTGCCACTCAGACTCGCATCATTGCCGAAATGTTGGGGATTTAACCGCTGACCCGACCGGTTACGCCAATGATCGCCAGCGGATGCGTTTCGGTTCTGCCAGTGCTACATTCGTTAACAAAGGCAACGCAATAATAACTGCAGAAATATAACGATTAATGACTTCTGACAATAAAGGCCCGGATACCGTAGTCGACATCAAGGACCTGACCTTTCGTTACGGCAGCCGGGTAATCGTCGACAAGTTATCGCTGACCATTCCGCGCGGTAAGGTGGTTGCGATTATGGGCGGCAGCGGTTGTGGCAAGACCACCTTGCTGAACCTGATTGGTGGCCGTATCAAGCCGGATTCCGGCACGCTGGTGGTGGATGGTCAGTCGGTTCCGGATCTCAGCAAGAGCGAGTTGTTTGAATTGCGCAAACGCATGGGCATGTTGTTTCAAACGGGAGCCCTGCTAACTGATTTATCCCTGTTTGAAAACGTGGCCTTCCCGATTCGGGAACACACACAGTTACCGGAAGAGATTCTGCGCAAAGTGGTGCTGATGAAGCTGGAGCGAGTGGGGTTACGCGGCGCCTGGCGATTGATGCCGTCCGAGTTGTCGGGCGGGATGGCGCGTCGCGCCGCACTGGCGCGCGCGATCGCGCTCGAGCCGATGATGATCATGTACGATGAGCCGTTTACCGGGCTCGATCCGATTTCCAAGGGCGTGATCGCCAAGTTAATCAAGGAGCTGAACGAGGTATTGGGCATTACCTCGATCGTGGTTTCCCACGATGTCGCCGACACCTGCGCAATCTCCGACTATGCCTATCTGATGGGCGAGGGACGAATTATCGGCG
>Ga0209536_100001915_pt1 | contig 34049 bp, 32 predicted proteins | sample DeeMarSeWOR28_12_FD_187461 | JGI IMG/M metagenome (GOLD analysis project Ga0209536, IMG submission 187461) | Marine sediment microbial communities from White Oak River estuary, North Carolina - WOR-2-8_12 (SPAdes) (version 2) | ecosystem: Environmental > Aquatic > Marine > Intertidal zone >...
CACGAGCACGTGCTCTGGATCGCACTGGTCGAGGCCGGGTGCCTGAGTCCGGAGGACGTGCCGGACTACCAGGACCGCCGGACGGCCCTGACCCGAGCCCGCGGCGGCCTGGCCCGCTTCTTCGAGGTGAGATCCAGGCAGGCCGTGCAACCCGGCGACGGATTCGCCATGCGGCCCGGGTTTCGGAATTTCCAGCCGATCGTGGCCGGACAGCCGCTGGCGGACGACTCGTCCGGAGAAGTGCTCGCGTCGGAGACGGGCCGGGTCTTCCTGCCCCTGTATCAGGAACAGGGCGACGACGGGTTCTTCATCGTGCGACCGATCCCGGAGCGGTGGCTTCGGCTGTCGACGCTGCTGCGCCGGCTGCGCGTCGACTCGCTCGCGCCCCTGCTTCCCGGTGTCCACCGGAGCCGGCGGAGACCGGACACGCTCGTGGTGGACCGGCGGATCGCCCGCTGGCAGGTAACCGGCCTATTTCACCTGCTCGGGTACCGCCGGCGCCGGGATGCGCTGGGCCACAGCGCGTTCAGCCGTCGAAGGCATGACCTGAAATTCTGAGCCGCGGCCCGCGAAGCTCACAGGCTGACTTCCGAGTCCTGTTCGGCCGACAGATAGCACGCATCGAGCACCGCCGCGAGCGCCACCTGATCCGTCTGGCTCTCGATCGGCTTCTCTCCGCGCACGAACCGCAGGAACTCGGCCCATTCCTGCCGATAGGAGTCGGTGTAGACGGCCCGGGGACGGCGTCCCGAAGGCGGCGTGACGTCGACGATCCCGTTGGCACCTCTCCGGGTGATCCGAAACGGCTGGCTGTCGGCCGTTCCTTCGCTGCCCAGGACGTACAGCTGGTGATGGTCCCGTTCGTCGGCGAGTTCCCAGCTGAGCTCCACCGTGATCGTGATGTCGCCTTCCAGTCCGAGCTGCACGACGGCCCCCGTCTCCACCGAGTCGGGGCGACCCCAGGTCCGGGCCCGTACCTGTTTCACTTCCGGAAAGTCGACCGTCCACAGTGCCATGTCGATGGCCTGCGCCCCGAGATCCATGAGCACACCACCACCCTCCTGCCCCTTCTCCCGGCGCCACCCCCGGCGCGGCCGGGCGGAGCGCCGATTCAGCCAAGTGGACCGGACGAACTGGATTCTTCCCAGATCACCACTCGCGACGAAATGCCGGATCGCCCGAACGTCGTAGCGAAAGCGATGATTGTTCGCCACGAGAAGCTGCTTGCCCGCGGCATCCGCGGCCTCCACCAGGCGCTCCGCCGACTCCCGGGACACGGTCAGCGGGCGCTCGCACAGCACGTGCGCGCCGAGTTCCAGCGCCTGCAGGACTCCGGACTCGTGCGCATGGTTCGGCAGGCAGACGAGTACCGCGTCGAACTCGGTATCCGCTGCAAGTCCTTCGAGATCGGCAGCGACGGCCGGGACCGCGAAGCGCTCCGCGATCGTGCGGGCAGTCCGCTGACGCGTGTCCACGAGGCCGACCACTTCCGTGCCACGCAACCGTTTCAGGATCGGAAGGTGGACCACCTGGGCGGCGCTTCCTGCCCCCAGCACGGCAATACGTACGGCGTCCTGCATGGGGTCCTCCCGTCTCAGAATCGGTAGGCGAGTCCGAGCCCGACTGATCCGTTGCTGGCATCCGTGACGAGCGTGCCCCTCAGCTCGGTGTAGATCCGCCAGTGGGCGAGAAAGTTGAACTCCGCACCGATCACGCCCGAGAGACCGGCCGTGATCACGACCGAGTCCAGAAACGTGCCCTGGATCGCCGTTCCGTCGTCGTCCAGCAGGTACAGATCGGCTCCCACCCCCAGGTAGGGAGCGAGCACCGCCTCCTGCAGGGTCCACTGCGCATCAAAACCGAGGTTCCATGCGGTCCGCTCCAGGCTCCCGAGACTGATCGATCCCGGAGGGAGATTCGAGACCTCCTCCAGCTGACGTTCCAGCTCCTGAACGGAAGAGTCGTTCACCTTCGCGCTCCACCAGCCGGCGCGGGGTACGATCCGGATGTAGGGACCCAGAAAGCCCAGGTCCACGCGGATTCCGACGCCGACCGTCGACTCGTTCTGGCTCGCGTCCACCCAGCGGGCCTCCACCCCGACAGCCCTGAAGCCGAGGTTCGTGTAGTCGTAGTCTTCCAGCGTCTGCGCCGTCGCCCTGCCACCTGATGCGATCAGGAGCAGTCCCAGCAACACGGGAACCCGCCGACGCTCCCACCACCGTCTTCCCCCGGTTCGCATCCGGTTCTTCCTCATTCTGATTGCCTCGGATACGCGGCATAGCCGCGGAACAACCGGCCTGCCGCCCACCCGGTCAGTATACGCGCGTCAGTGCTGCGCCGGGATAGTAGGTTTCGAGGATTTCCTCCGAAGACTGCCCGGCCCGGGCCCGGGCGATCGCTCCCCACTGGCACATGCCTGCTCCGTGCCCGAATCCGCGCCCGTCGATCAGCACTCCCCCATCGGAGCTCGGCCGGACGTCGAAGTCCGTCGAGCCGAGAATCCGTCCTTCGGCGTCCCGCAGCGCAAACCGGATGTCGAGCCGTTCGAGCACCAACTCGCTGCCGGGGCCGCGAAATGCGACCGTCCGGACCCGACCACTGGCCGTCTGCTCCACCACCACCATGTCCTCGATCGGGCCGACCTCGGACGCGCGCGATCCGAACATCCGAGCCACCTCTTCGAGCACCCGGCCGTTGAGCGCTTCCCGTGACCACTCCCCGGTCCACCGATATCGCGGCGAGATCGAACACCAGTCGGAGCCGTCCGGCGCGCGGTCCGACACGGAGCGGAGATACGGGGCCGGGGCCCGGTCCATCACTTCGTCGACCGCGGCCGTGCTGCCCCCGCAGGTGGAATGGTAGTACGCGCGGATCGGCAACCCGTCATGGGTCAGGATCCGACCTGCCGTAGAGCGAACCGCGTCGGTCGCCTCGGGCCGCTCGGCGTCCATACCTCCGTAGACCTGGTCCGCGACGGTGCCGTACAGATCGAAGCCGAGCTCCTCGTGACCGCCCAGGTGTGCCACGGCATAGGTGCGGGCAGCGATCGCCTGGGCCTGAACGGCGGCGAGCTCCGCCGCAGTCCGCGGCCCGATCTCCAGCGGTACCACGCCCAGCAGGTACTCTTCCAGCGGGAGGATGTTGACGGCGGTCACACCGCCTTCCGCCGCGGCAAACAGCTCGAGCCGACCACGATAGGCGACCCCGTCGACCGTCAGCGGTTCGCCGTTCCGTGCCTCCAGCCGCACCGGTGCGTTCCGGTCCGGCAGCGGTGTCTGCGCGCCGTCGAACCGGATCGATCCTCGGTCCCGGTAGGCGCGAAGGATGGACGCGGGCGGCGTCTCCGAGATCAGCTCCCCCGTCACGGCGTCGAAGATCAGCAGGCCGCCCGGCGCGGCGATTTCGACTTCCGGTTCCGCGACCCGCAGGCCGATGCGGAGCATCGGCTCTGCCGGGGGGCCTGTCCGGGCGCCACTCGCCCACGCCACCGTCAGTGACATGAGCAGCAGGATCGGCGAGAAGGGCATCATCGTCCGAAGCCGCCCTCGAGGCCGATCGGAACGACGGGCAACTGACGACCGCTGCCTCTGTCCTCTCGGAGATCCGGTGCGGTGCGGAGGATCCGCAGGATTTCGGCCTCCAGGTCGTAGTCCTCCGTCGAGGTGACCCTGGCCTCGACCAGAGTGCCGGGTACCGGGAACGATCCGGTCTCCAGCCAGGTCACGCCATCCACGTCGTCGGCCTGTCCTTCGATCCGGCCCTGCAGCCGGCCGTCCACGACCCGGTCCACGATCACCCGCTGCGTGGTCCCGATCTTCCGGGCCAGCCGCTCGGCGCTGATCGAGCGCTGCACCTCCAGCAGCTCCTCCAGCCTGTCGTTCCCGACCCCCTCGGGCAGGAACAGGTCGGCCATGTCGGCCGCGCGTGTTCCGTCCTGCGGTGAGAAGGCGAAGGCGCCCAGCCGATCGAACTGGACCTCCTCCAGGAAGTCCAGCAGGGCCCGAAACTCATCGTCGGTCTCGCCCGGAAAGCCGACGAGAACGGTCGTCCGGAGTGTCAGATCGGGGATCTCGGCACGCAGTCGCTCAACCCGGGCACGGATCGTGGCCGCCCTCTCCGGCCGCCGCATGCGGACCAGCACGGGATCGACCGCATGCTGGATCGGCATGTCGATGTAGGGCAGCAGGCGCGGCTCCTCCGCCATGAGCTCGATCAGCGGATCCCGCAGACCGGCGGAATAGATGTACAGCAGGCGGAACCAGGGAATCGCGGTTTCGCCGATGAGCCGGCGAACCAGTGAGCTGATGTCGCTTCCATCGCGCCTCTCGCGCCCGTAGTGCGCCAGGTCCTGGGCGACGAGATTGAGCTCCACCGCTCCCTGGGCTTCGAGCCGGACAGCCTCCGCCACCAGCGCGTCCACGCCGAATGACCGGTGCTTTCCGCGCCACAGGGGAATGGCGCAGAAGGCGCAGCCATGGTCACAGCCCTCGCTGACCTTGAGGTACCGCACATGTCGCCGGTCGGTCAGCGGAATCCGGACACCGGGATGATCGTCGATCGGGTCCCCGAGCAGGCCTCGCTGGCGCAGCCTCGGGATCAGGCTCCCCGCGTCTCGCAGGCCCACGAACATGTCGATCTCCGGAAGCGCGGGCTCCAGCTCCTCCCGGTACTGCTCCACGAGGCAGCCGAGGGCTACGATGGCCCGGCACCTCCCCTCCTCCTTGTAGCGGCTGACCTCGAGGAGTGTATCCACCGACTCCTGCTTCGCCGCATCGATGAACCCGCAGGTATTCACGACGATGACGTCGGCGTCGGACAGATCGCCGGTGGCCTCGGCACCGTAGCCGGCCAGTGCGGCCACGATACGTTCGGAGTCGACGGTGTTCTTGTCGCAGCCGAGGCTGACGATTCCGAGCCGGGTTCGGGCGGGGGTCACTTCAGCCCGCGAAGACGTCGGTTCCGGCCGGTGGCGTGAAGCTGAACACCTCATCCGGGATGCTGGCATTCGGCTCGAGGTCACGCAGTTCCACCGTGCGCAACGTCTCGTTCTCCTCGGTGATCTCGAAGCGGCGAACCAGCATGCTCTCCGTGTCGACCCAGACCCTCACCTTCCGATACGGCGACTCGGCCCGCGGCGTCAACGTGATGAGCCACGTCGCATGTCCATCCAGGTCGCGGCGGCCCTCCAGTACGGCCTCGTACGCCTCCGCCGCCTCCTCGAAGATCCGGCCCTGCAGATCCACCATTCCCGCTCCGGTGGCGTTCGCGTCGATCGTGCTTCGAATCACCTGCCCGGGGTGCGTGCTCGGATAGTACAGCCACAGAGTGCTGCCGTCCGCCACGATCAGATCGCCCTCGGGATCACTGAAGTCCATCTTGAACCGGCCGCGGCCTTTCTGGTACCAGTCGCCGCTGCCCGTCCGTTCCCTTCCCAGCAGCGTGATCTCGATCTTCTGAACGAAACGGGCCCGCATCGAGCGGAGGCCGTCATAGGTCGATTCGGCCCTGGCGAGGAGATCGCGAACATCCGGATCGCCGGACTCCTGTGCCTGGGCCCGGCTCGCACCAGCGGTTGCCGACACGAGAAGCGTCGCGACGAGCAGCGGCCCCCGCCACCGATTTCGTCGGGGCGATCCGGCCGTTCGTTCGATCCTCTCCATCAACGGGTTCCTTCCCACAGAGACCTTCGGGGCCCGGACGGCGTATTCCGGTCGTCGTGTAGCGGATACCCCGTCGCGGATCGACCCGTTCCTGCGCCGTGCGCGATCACTCGGAGGCCAGATCCTCGCCTCGCATGAGTGCGTCCAGCTGTTCGTGGGTGACCATGATCTCGCGGGGCTTCGATCCCTCGGGCGGCCCCAGCACCCCGGCCGAATGCAGCTGGTCGATGATCCGCGCCGCCCGGCCATACCCGATCTTGAGCCGCCGCTGCAGAAGGCTGGTAGATCCCGAGGAGTTGTTGATCACGATCTCGGCAGCCTTGCGGAAATAGGGATCCCAGTCGGTGAGAATGCCTTCGCCGACATCCACCTGGCTCTCCTCGATCTCGAGCTCCCGCACCTCCTCCAGAATGTCCGTCTCTTCCTTTCTCTCCTCCTCGATCTCCACGTCCCCGGCCTGCTGGGCCCGGTACCACTTCACCAGTTCCTCGGTCTCGGCGGTGGACAGAAAGGCGCCCTGAATTCGGTGCGGATCGGACTCCCCCGGTGGAAGGAACAGCATGTCGCCGTTTCCCAGCAGGCTCTCGGCCCCGTTCTGATCGAGAATCGTGCGGCTGTCCGTCTTCGAGGCCACGCGGAACGCGATCCGGCTGGGAAAATTCGCCTTGATGAGACCGGTGATCACGTTGACGGAAGGGCGCTGGGTCGCCACCACCAGATGGATGCCGACAGCCCTCGCCTTCTGCGCCAGGATCGCGAGCGGCGTCTCCACCTCCGCCTGCACCGTCATCATCAGGTCCGCGAGCTCGTCGATGAGAAGCACGATGTAGGGAAGCGGGCCTTCGGCGTACGGCCCCTTTCCCCATCCGTCCGGCTTCACGACCTCTTCGCCCCGCGCCACCCTTCGGTTGAGCTCCAGCACGTTTCGGCAGGCGTTGGCCGACAGCAGCTGGTAGCGCCGGTTCATCTCGAACACCGTCCAGCGCAGCACGGCGGCGGCATCGTGGTTGTCCGTGACGACGGGGTGCCGCAGGTGGGGAAGGTCGTTGTAGACGATCAGCTCGACCATCTTCGGATCCACCATCAGCAGCCGCAGTTCCGCGGGCGTGTAGCGGTAGATCAGGCTGGTGACGATCGTATTGATGCACACCGACTTACCGGATCCGGTTGCTCCTGCGATCAGCAGATGCGGCATCCGGGTGAGATCCGCCGTGTACGGGCGGCCTGCCAGGTCCCGGCCCAGGGCGAGCGGAAGATGCGCTCGCGAACGGCCGTAGGCAGGCGCCTCGAGGATCTCGCGCAGGTGCACGATTTCCGGCTCCGGATTCGGCACCTCGACGCCCACGGCTCCCTTGCCGGGAATCGGCGCCACGATCCTGACGGACGGCGCCTTCATGGCCAGGGCGAGATCATCCGCGAGCGCCGCGATCTGACCGACCTTGACCCCGGCGGCGGGCACGACTTCGAACTGCGTCACCACCGGGCCGGTCGTCCAGCCGCCGATCTTCCCCTGTACGCGGAACGTGGCCAGTTTCTCGACCAGAATCTGCCCGAGCCGTTCCAGCTCGGAAGTCGGGATCCCGTGCCCGCGTCCGGCCGGCAGCGCGAGCAGCTCCAGCGGCGGAAGCTCGCTTCGGGCGGTGAAGCCTGGATCCGGCAGGGGCAGCTGGGCATCCTGGCCGGGTTCCGCCGCGCCCGGCTTCTTCTTCTTTCGACCTGCGCTCTTCCGGGGCTCGTCGCTGCCGTCGACCTTCAGGGCGGCTTCCGCCTCGTCGGACTCCGCGGTCGCATCCACCACAGGCGCGCGTTCCCACGGACTGTCGTCGTCCTGCCGGCGCGACAGGGTGGCCGGCACGGTTTCCCTGACTCTCGCCGCTGCAGCGACTGCCCCACGCCCGAGCGCCGAAAGTCCGCCACGGGCCCCGCGCGCGGCCGCGCCTGCGCTCTCGGCCGGGGACCAGCCGAACGCGAGCACGGTCAGCGCAATGAGAATCGAACCAACGATCAGCCAGGCACCGACGCTTCCGAATACGCCGACCAGGAGTTCTCCGAGCGCGGTGCCGAGCCAGCCGGCCCCGGTCGCGGATCGACCCAGCGCGGAGCCGATCAGCCACCAGGCGGAGGGAAGAAACAGCAGCGCCCCGGCAATGAACACGGACCAGCGGATCGCGGCCTCGCGGCTCATCACCCCGAGCCGTTCCAGGCCCCAGGTGAAGGCAGGAATCGACACGAGGACCGATGTTCCGCCGAACATGAACGCGAGGCCGGTATAGAGCATGGCGCCCGCCGGGCCGACCGGGTTCGGAGCCGCGACTCCACCGCGCAGAATCGGAGGGAGGATGGCCAGCAGCAGCAGGACGCCGAGGCCGAGAAGTCCGACCCCGAGGGCCTCGGCCTTGTGACGTTCGTTCACGGGCGAGGCTCCGCGGAACTCAGCCGGAATCCTGCGGGGTGCCGGCGGATCCCGCCTGGTTCATCCGGCCGACGAATCCGGTGTCCACACGACCCGCGACGAAGTCGGGATGCTTCAGCACCTGAGAAAGGTACGGAATCGTGGTGTGGATTCCCTCGATGATGAACTCCTCCAGCGCCTGCAGAGCTCTCCCGATGGCTTCCTCCCGGGTGGCACCGTAGGCAATCAGCTTTCCGAGCAGCGAGTCGTAGTAGGGGGGAACGCGGTACCCGGCGTAGACGTGCGAATCAATGCGGATTCCGGGCCCGCCCGGCGAATGAAATGCCGTGATCGTGCCCGGCGACGGGCGGAAGTCGTGCTCGGGATCCTCGGCATTGATCCGCAATTCGATGCAGTGACCCCGGAGGTTTCGCCCCTGCGGGTACTGCAGCGGTTCCCCGGCGGCCGATCGGATCTGTGCCTTCACCAGGTCCACGCCCGTCACCATCTCGGTTACGGGATGCTCCACCTGGATACGGGTGTTCATCTCCATGAAGAAGAACTGCCCGTCGCGTGCGAGGAGGAACTCCACCGTCCCCGCGTTGGAGTATCCGATCGCGGCGGCCGCGCGTACCGCGGCCTCGCCCATCTCATCACGCAGCTGCGGCGTCAGAGCAGGACTCGGCGCTTCTTCGATCAGCTTCTGGTGCCGTCGCTGGACCGAGCAGTCTCTCTCGCCCAGGTGAATGACCCCGCCGTGCCGATCGCCCAGAACCTGGATCTCCACGTGACGCGGTCGATCCACGAAACGCTCCATGTACACGCGAGCGTCGTTGAAGGCGGCGGCCGCTTCGTTCCGGGCCATGGCGAAGGTCTTCTCGATGACGTCGGGCGACTCGGCCACCCGCATGCCTTTTCCGCCGCCCCCCGCCGCCGCCTTGATGATCACCGGATATCCGATCCGCTCCGCCTCGGCGCGCGCCTCTTCTGCAGTCTCGATGGCTCCTTCGGATCCCGGGACCACCGGAACTCCGGCGGCGATCATCGTCCGCCGGGCCTCCGCCTTGTCTCCCATCCGACGGATCTGATCTGCCGTCGGTCCGATGAACACCAGGCCCGATCGCTCGCAGATCTCCGCGAATTCCGCGTTCTCGGCCAGGAATCCATATCCGGGGTGGATCGCATCCGCTCCCGTGATCTCCGCGGCCGCGATGATTCTGGGGATGTTCAGGTAGCTTTCGCGGCCCGGCGGGGGTCCGATGCACACGTCCTCGTCGGAAAACCGCACGTGCAGCGAGTCTCGATCGGCCTGCGAATAGACGGCGACGGTGCGTATGCCGAGCTCGCGGCAGGCACGGATCACGCGGAGCGCGATCTCTCCGCGGTTGGCGATGAGAATCTTATCGAACACGATGCTCAGTAATTCAGACAGGCTCGATGCGGAACAGGACCTGACCGTATTCCACCGGGTCACCGTTCTGGACACAGATCTCCCTGACCGTTCCCGCCACCTCGGCCTCCAGCTCGTTCATCAGCTTCATGGCCTCGAGAATGCAGACGGTCTGCCCCTCGGCCACGCGATCTCCCTGCTCCACGTAGGGGGGCGCATCCGGGGCCGGTGCCCGATAGAACGTCCCCACCATCGGGGAGGTGATCTCCAGCAGGGCCGATTCGCCCGCCGCGGAGCCTTCTCCGGCTTCCCGGGAAGCGTCCGGCGAGGCGGCTGGGGCGTTCCCGGCGAACTCGGTCCCCGACACCGGTGCCGAAATGGCCGGGGCAGGCGCAGCGCCGCTCAACCGATCCGTCGCCGCGCCTGCGACGACATGCACCGTGGGAGACTTCGAGAGACGAATGCGGGTGCCCAACCCCCGCGAGATCTCGAGCGAATCGAGATCGGACTCGTCCACCATGTTGATGAGCTTCTGGAGCCAGTTCAGATCGATCATCGGTTCACGCGTTCGAGGTACTTGTCAGCCGTCCGGTCCACCTTCAGGACGTCGCCCTGTTCGATGAACAGGGGCACCTGCACGACGGCACCCGTGGCCAGTTTGGCGGGCTTTGTGCCTCCCTGGGCCGTGTCGCCGCGCAGACCGGGGTCCGTCTCCACGACCTCGAGCTCCACGAACTGGGGCAGCTCGACCGTCAGAACGGCACCATCTCGGGTCAGCCCCTCACATTCCATGTTCTCCTGGAGATATCGGAGCTGATCGTCTCCGATCGTCTCGCCGCTGAGCGGAATGCTCTCGTAGGTCTCCATGTCCATGAAGTAGTAGAGGTCGCCGTCCGAGTAGGTATACTGGATGGGCCTCCGGATCAGGCGTACCTCCGTGACCTTCTCACCCGCTCGGAACGTCCGTTCGACGACGGAGCCCGTGAGGACGTTCTTGAGCTTGGTGCGCACGAACGCGCCGCCCTTCCCGGGCTTCACGTGCTGAAAGTACACGATCTGCATCAGCGCGCCGTCCGCGTCCATCACCATTCCGTTCCGGAAGTCAGATGTATCCGCCATGTTCGTCGCTTCAGATTTCCATCAGGTTCGTGGTTGACCTGCCGAGGACGCGCCGGCCTCCGGGCTCGATGACGACATCCTGCTCGATTCGAATTCCGCCTCGACCCGGAAGATACACGCCGGGCTCGATCGTGACCACGTTTCCCACCTCCAGCGGCCTCGATTCCCGCCAGTGGATGCGTGGGGCCTCGTGAACCTCGAGTCCGATTCCGTGCCCCGTGCTGTGGCCGAATCCCTCCGCCAGGCCCAGCGCCTCCAGGTGGCCGCGCGCCGCCCCGTCCACATCCGAGGCGAGCGCCTCCGGTCCCGCTGCCGCGATCGCCTTCCGGCAGGCTTCATGCACCGCCGCGTGAAGATCGCTCTGCCACGGCTGCGATCTTCCCACCACGAACACCCGCGTCAGATCCGAGCAGTACCCGTCCACTCTGGCACCGAAGTCCAGCAGCAGCAGATCACCGGCACGAATCTCCCGGGATCCGGGAGACGCGTGAGGCAGTGCGGATCGTGGCCCCGAGGCGACGATGGGTTCGAACGGGAGGGGGCCCGACCCCGCGCTGCGCAGGGTGTGGACCAGGTCGGCTGCGATCTGCTGCTCGGTGAGACCGGGCCGGACCGACGCGAGCAGCGCTTCGAGCGCACCTTCGGCCAGCAGCACCGCCGCCTCGATTTTCTCGATCTCGGTCGCGTCCTTCACCGCCCTCAATTCCGCGACCGCCCCTTCCAGAGTGTCCCAGATCGCGGTATTGCAGCGCCGACCGAGCTCCTGACGGTCGCGAACCGTCGTGGTGGCCGGGTCGAACGCGATGCGGGTGCCCGGCGGAAGCTCGGCCAGCCGCCGGGAGAGTGACTCGAACAGGCCATCGGGTGCGATCTCCAGTGAGACTTCCGGCGAGATCTCCGCCTCGGCCTGTTCTCGATAGCGAAAATCGGTGAACAGCGTCGCCAGGCCCGGTTCGATCAGCAGCATACCGCTGGAACCCGTGAACCCGCTCAAGTACAGAAGGTCCGGCGGGTGCGATACGAGCAGCCCCCCGAGCCGTTCGCCGTGCAGCCGGTCCCTGATTTTCCGGAGCCGACCGGCCCGGACATCGGATCCGCCGCCCGGACTCACCCCTCGCTGCGCAGTGCCGCGACGAGACCGTCGAGGCCGAACAGGTAGCTTCGGTAGCCGAATCCTGTTACGACCCCGATGGCGGCATCAGACAGCAGGGACTGCCTGCGGAACGGCTCGCGGGCGAAGATGTTCGTGAGGTGAACCTCGACGAACGGCCGGCCGCTCGCCAACAGGGCATCCCGGAGAGGGACGCTCGTATGGGTCAATCCACCCGCGTTTACCAGCCAACCGTCCGTGCGGTCGGCCAGCTCCTGCACCCGGTCCACGAGTTCCCCTTCGTGGTTCGACTGGATGCACTCCAGTTCCCCATTCAGTTCCAGGCAGCGTTCGCGCAGTCGATCGTCGATCGAGGACAGACTTTCGGTCCCGTACAGCTCGGGCTCGCGCGTGCCCAGGAGATTCAGGTTGGGCCCGTGGATCACACAGATCCTCATCGGCTCAGCCTCGCAGCCTTTCGAGCCACGCTTCCAGAACGCTCTTCTCCGCCGGGGCTTCTGGAATCCGCGAGGCGAGCGGTTCTCCCTCCCTCAATACGCGGACGAGGTGTTCGGCCACCGTCTCGCCTTTCCCGCCTCCAACCGCCGACGGGTGCCGGACGGGGTGCGGGGCCTCCGGCACGCCACCGGGCTCGTCGTCCGGTACGCTAGGCGGCTCGACCTCCGGCTCGACCTCCGGCTCGACAGTCGGCTTCCCGGCCGACTCGAGATCGGATCCGCTCGCCGGCCCTCTGTCGGATCCGGCGCCGACCGAAGGTCGCAGACCACGCGCTGCCCGCATGCCGAGTACCGCTTCCAGACCCGACCGCAGGGCCTCATCGTCCGGACGGTCAGCGAGCAGCTCCCGGTATATGGCCTCCGCCTCGTCGACGAGTCCCTGCCGGGCATACAGCTCGGCCATCGTCCGCGTGAGCAGGTCGGCATCCTGATCGGTCTCATCGTCCGGCTCTCCCCCGCCCTCTGCACCGTCCCCGGGCTCGGCCGGCGGCTCGAACCACCAGGCATCCGCCGTCGCAGCGCCCTCGGCGGCGGGCTTCGGCGTCGGCTCGCTGTCCAGAATGGCGGCGTTGAGCTCCTCGGTGAAGGAATCAGCCACCCGGCCCCGGACCGGGTTGATTGCCGGTCCCGACCATAGCTCCGCGACCAGCTCCGACAGTCCGCCGGACTCCGGTTCGATGGTCTCCAGGTCGTCCCCTGCGCCGTCCGCCGGATCCAATCCCGCCGGCTTCTCCTCTTCCGGGCCGGCAGGGGAAATCCCGGCCTCCCCGGAAGCGAGCGGCCCATCGCTCCACCATTCCTGCCCGCCCGAATCCTCCGGCAGATCCTCCGGCTCCGATTCATCGGGCGGCGACTCAGCCGTCGCCGTCTGAAGGTCCCGGAGCTCCGCCAGGCGGGCACCGGAATCCCCGCTCTGCGGATCCGCCTGCTCGAGTCGCTCCAGCCAGGCGAGCTCCGAGGCGTCGTTCCCGGACTCGCGCGCGATCTCCGCCAGCCCCCGGATCGCGACCAGGTTCTGCGGGTCGATTTCGATCACACGCTCAAAGGTGGATCGAGCCTCTTCTGCTCGACCGAGGTCGCGGAAGGTCCTGGCCCTGACGATGTGGGCGCTCAGATAGTCCGGGTGCCGGCCTATGCCCTCTTCCAGCACCTCGAGTGCGCGCTCGAGGTCGCCGGACTTCCGATACGCATCCGCCAGCCGGGCGAACACGAGGCTCTCCGGCTGATGGCGGAACTGCTCCTCGAATCGTCGAATCTCGTCCTCGACGGACTCCTCGAACGGCATCCCGCGCTCCCGGGTCAGGGTACCAGACGTGGGCGGCCACGCCGCGCCTCCGGCTGGAAGGTAGACCGGCCGTTTCGGGGGTGTCAAACCTGCTCGGGCCGGGAATTCGGTTGCCCGACACTGCGATCCCGGGTAGCTTTGCACGCTTGTTTTCGGTCGGCCCGGTAAGGCCGTACCGGCCCGGGCAGTCCCCGGCTGAGAACCACGTCGATGGAGTCTAATGCCGTATGTTCATGCGCTCGATTCGGGCAAATACCAAGTGGGTCATGCTGGTCATGGCCGTGGCGTTCGCCGCCTGGCTGGTGTTCGACTGGGTTAACCAGCGCGACCAGGCTGCCATCCAGGGCGTCAATCCCGTCGTGGCCGTCATCAATGGGCAGGAAGTCCGAACGATCCGCTGGAACGAGGCATTCAGCTTCGCGCTCGACGCGGCCAGGGCCCGGTCCGGACGCACCCTCACCGACGAGGAAACACGCCAGATCGAGAACGAGGCCTGGGAGGGCATGATTCAGGACGTGCTCGTCGAACAGGAGATCGAGCGCCTGGGCATCGAGGTCACGGAATCGGAGATCCTGCAGGCGTTCCGGACCAGTCCCCCTCCCGATCTCGTCCGCCACCCGGCGTTTCAGACGGACGGCAGCTTCGACTACGCCAAGTACCAGCAGTTCTTCGCCGATCCATCGGTGGACGACCAGCTGCTGCTGCAGATCGAAACGTATTATCGTCAGACTCTACCGCGCGCGCGGTTGGCGCAGCAGATCTCGGGTGGAACGGCGGTCAGCGACGGAGAGGTATGGCAGGCGTATCGGGATCAGAACGAATCCGCCTCGGTTCGCTACATGTCAGCTCCCCTGGATCGACTCGCGCCCGTTTCGGAAATCGAAGTGCCCGAGTCCGACGCAAGGGCCTACTTCCGGGCGAACCAGGACGATTTCGCACGTCCGGCAACTGCAGTGGTGCAGATTGCCAGCTTCGCGACCACGCCGACGGCCAGCGACACGGCAGCGGCCCTGGCGCAGGCCGATTCCGTTCGACTCGCCATCGAAAATGGCGAACTCAGCTTTTCGGAGGCCGCCGCGGAGTTTTCCGCCGATTCGCTTTCGGCGAGCGACGGCGGACTGCTGGGCCGGTTCGAGCCGGGACAACTGATCGAGTCCATTGCCGAGGCGATCGCGGACCTGGCTGTCGGTGAGATCGCCGGCCCCGTGGCCACTCCCGCCGGATTCCGCCTGCTCACGGTCACGGACCGTGTCTCGGACACGGTCACGGTCGCGCACGTGCTGTTTCCCGTCAGCCTGTCGGACGCGGGGGAGGACGAGATTTTCAGTGCGATGGACGAATTCGAGGGAATCGCGCTGAATCGGGGGCTCCTGTCGGCCGGTGAAGAGACGGGCGTGGACGTCCGGCAGGACGTTACGGTGACGAAGGGATTCGACTTCGTCCCCGGCGTGGGCTCACTGGGCGTCGGCGTGGACTGGGCCGTAGACCCCCTGAACCCGCTGAACGAGGTCAGCGAGTACTTCGAGAACGGGTCCGGCTACCACATGCTGGAGGTCCTGTCGCGCACCGAACCCGGTACCCTGACGTTCGATGAGGCTCGTCCCCGTATCGAGCAGATCCTCAGTCGGGAAATCCAGCACGGCGATGCCATGGAAGCCGCTGCCGCACTGATGGAGCAGGTCCGTGCTGCGCCGTCGCTGGAGGCGGCCGCCGAGCTGGTGAGCTGGACGGTCGGCGAAGCAGGTCCATTCACGAGGGGCCAGTTCGTCCCGGGCCTGGGTCGAGGCACCGAGGCGGTCGGAGCCGCGTTCGGAGCTCCGATCGGCGAGGTCGCGGGCCCGTACGATGCAGGCGACGCGATCGTATTCCTGCAGGTCGAACAGCGCACAGAGCCCGATCCCGAGACGTTCCAGGTGCTTCGAGGTCAGCTCCGCGCCCAGCTCGAGGCACAGTTGTCGCAGACGAGCGTCGCTCGCTGGGTTGAGGCCCTGAGAGAAGATGCGGAGATCATCGATCTGCGTGACAGGATAAGGGCGCAACAGCAGGTGCAGGTCTGACGGGGGAGCGGACCTCGGAAGTCTTGCGGGCGGGCCCGATCCAGATTCGCGGGATCGGGCCCGCCCGGCACCGCCCGTCGTTCAGGCCGAGTTCTGCTCCTGCTTCTCGCGCTCCGCCGTCTTCGGGATTTCCGAGCCGGCATCGGAGCTGCCGATTTCCCGGATCTCTCCCTCGACTTCCTTCAGCGAGCCCTTGAACTCACGGATCCCCTTCCCCAGCGAGCCACCGATCTCCGGCAGTCGCTTCGCGCCGAACAGCAGCAGCACGATGACCAGGAGAATGAGCATTTCCGACATACCGAGGTTTCCGAACATTTGCACACCTTCCAGGTGACGGGGGCGATCAGAGCAACGATCGCGAGAACCACGCCAGAAGTAATATCCCGACGACACTCAGAATGTTCAGCCGCAGGACCAGCGGTCCGAGCGTGATGGCGACCACGAGCAGATCGATCGTAAGCGGACCGAGCGATGCCGCTACCGTGGTGATGAAGAACTCCCGGGCAGCGCTGGCCGGCAGCGTCAGGGCCGCCAGCTCAGTCAGTAGCGAACCAAGCAGCATGCCACCCGCGAGGATCAGCGTGACCCGCTTGGCGGACGGGCGCCGCCGGCCGCCGAATTCTATGCTCACTTCTGTCGCTCCAGGACGAATTCCACTGTGAGTCGCAGGATCTCAACTGCCGGATCAGCGGGAAGAGACTCGAGTCGATCCCTGGCGGAGGCGGCGTAGTCCCGCGCCACGTCCCGCGCCGCCGCGAGTCCGCCGAAGTCCCTGACCGCCTCGATCACCGCGGTCACGTGCTCGTCGTCCGGACTCGGATCCATGAACAGCTCATCCACCTTTCTGCGCGCGGCCGCATCGAGTCGAGGCAGTGCGAGGATCAGGGGCAACGTGACCTTGTGCTCCTTGAGATCCAGGCCGTTCGGCTTACCCGTGACTTCGGACGAGACCGTATAATCCAGCAGGTCGTCGACGATCTGAAATGCCATGCCGAGGTCATGGCCGTATCCACCGAGCGCGTCCCGGTACTCGGTTCTGCCGACGAGCGCCCCGAGCTCACAGGCCGCCGACATCAGCGACGCGGTCTTGCAATCGCACAGACTGAAGTAGTCTTCGACCGTGGCCCCGAGCGCATCATGGGCGGCCAGCTGCCGCATCTCACCAATTGACATGCGATTGGAGGCATTCGCCAGCAGTTCGATCGCTTCCAGGTCACCCATTCGGGTGACTTCCACGAGCGCCCTGGAATACAGGTAGTCACCCATGATCACCGCGACCTGGTGACTCCACCGGGAGTTCACCGTCGGCATTCCCCTGCGCTTCGGCGAATGATCCACCGCGTCGTCGTGCACCAGCGTAGCGACGTGCATCAGCTCGACGATCGAGGCGAGACGCACCGCCTCGGGCCGGGGGCTGCCACCGACCTCGTTGCTCAGGAGCAGGAGCGTCGGACGCAGGTACTTGCCCCGGCGGGCGAACAGGTACTCCGAGACCTCGTTGATCGCGCCGAAATCGGCCGTGATCATGCCCTGCAGTTCCGCGTCCATCGTGACGAGCCGGTCACGGACGGGGGCCTGCAGCATGGCGAGCGTCGGCAGAGCTGCTTCGAGCATTCTCTCCCCGGGGCACAGGTACACGGCCTGAAGCCGATTCCTGAAGAACGCCCGGATTATACCGTCACCCTGAGAGAGCGGACAACCGGCCGGCGGCATCCTTGAAGTCCGGATCGATCGAAACGACCCTCAGCAGCCACTCGATCGCCTCGGATGCTTCCCCCCGCTGCTCGTGCAGCCGCGCGATTCGATAGGCGATCGCGGCGGACGGGGAGGCCCGGTTCGCCGGGTGAGCCTCGGCCTGCCTGAGAATCTCGTCCGCGCGGTCGGCATCACCTGAGCGCAGGTGGCACTCCGCCAGCGCTTCCAGCACGGGGCGAGGGTCCTCGCGGCCGGCCACCGCCTGGTTCAGCTCCGCGATCGCTTCCTCCCACATCTCCATCTGCTTGAACGCGACTCCCAGCTCGAAGTGCGCCTGGGCGTCGCCGTCGAACGAGGTGCCCTGCTCGCCGGTGTCTTTCAGTTCCTCCAGGAGGGCGTCGAACTTCTCGGAACCGTCTTCAGCCTGCTCCGGGGCCGGGTGCTCATCCGGCTCCCGCATCTGCCGTCCTGTCGCGTGCGCGCTCCGGCCGAGGGCGATCATCTGCTCGCGGGCCGCGGCGTGCTCCGGGTCGATGTCGAGAACACGGGCATAGACGGTCTTTGCGCTGCCCGGCGCCTGCTGTCTGCACAGACTCGCCGCGAGGCCCATGTAGGACTCGAGCAGCGTGTCGCGGTCGTTGGAGGCCAGTGCGAGCTCGGCACGCTGATGGTGCAGAACGACGTCGTCCGGTCGGATTCCGAGCAGCAGGTCGACTACGAAGATGGCCTCGCCGAAGTCGCGGGCATCCTCGAAGATGTCGAGTGCGCTCAGCAGCTTGACGCAGGCGTCGTCATCCCGGCCCTCGGCCATGAGTGCCTGTGCCTGCGTGACCAGCTCTGCCGCCTCGGCCGACCTTTCCAGGTCTATGGGAGCTACGGGCCCCGCGGGACTTCCCTCCAGCTCGACCAGCATGTCATCCAGCGTCCGCGGCGCATCCCGTTCCGCGTCGGCCGCATCGACGCCGGAGTCCCGCCCGATGCCCGGCTCCGACTCGCCCACCGCGGTCCGCGCCGGATCTCCGCGCAGCGCGTCGAGGCGATGCCGCTCCGGATGATCCTGCCCGAGTCGTCCCGCGATCTCCTCCCCTGCCGCGCGGATCTCCTCCGTACGGCCTGCGGCACGCAGCTTTTCCAGGATCCCCACGGCTACGGCGGCGGCGGTAGCGGGATCGCGTGCGAGCTCTACCAGCATCGCGACGGCGCGCGACCCGACATGTCCCTGACCGCCGGAGGCCACCTCGAGCTCCCTCGCGGCCTCCACGGCCAGGCCCATCTCCACGTAGGCTTCGCCGAGCTCGAGGTGCGAGCGATGGTCCGTCTCCCCCGCCTCTTCGGCCTGTCGAATCCGATACTGCGCCAGCCGCGCGCGGAAGAAGGGCGCCTTCAGGTCCGGCTGCACTGTCGATTCCGACTCCACGGGCTGGAGCGAATCATCGACGGGCGGCAACCGTGTGTCTCCCGTCGGATCGGAGCCGGAGCCCGCATCGATACGGGCGGGCGCCTCCACGGCGCCCAGAATCGATCCGATCCTCTCGTGTGCCCGGCGCCGCAGCGCCGGGTCGGCCAACCCCAGCTGCAGCTCGTGAACCGCTTCCTCTTCCAGTCCCATGCCCTGGAAGGCCACCCCGAGATCGTAGTGGTACTCGGCACCGGCCTCCCCGAGCTCCCTTCCGAGCGCCGACCGGAATTCGGCCAGCTCATCGGCGACCGGTCCAGTGGCCCGCCGCAGCTCCCGCCCGGGCGTTTCGGTGTGAGAAGCGTCGAAACCGCTCGGCCGGCCGGACGATTCCTCGAGCCGCGCCAGCACCCGCTCCACCAGATTGACCGGCGTAGAGGGAAGAGGTTCTTCAACCACGACAGGCTGGATGCCGCCGTCGTCGGCCGCTCCGAGCTCCTGGATCCGCCTTTCGAACACCGATGCATCCGCTCCGTGCTGCCGGGCGGCTCTGGCCCCGAGCCTGAGCTGCGCGATGGCGTGCGGAAGATGGCCGCGAGCGGCCAGCAGATCGGCAACGTGCTCGCGTGTTCCATAGTCGTCCGTCAGGTTCACGAACTCCTGAACCGCCTCCAGTGCCGCCTGAAGGCCGTTCGCGGATTCCATTCGATCCACGTACTGCAGCATCGCGATGCGCGCCTCGGCGAGCAGCCCGGTCGCGGCGTGAAGCAGGCCGAGCCGCCGGAAGACGTCGGTCCGGTCGGGAGCGATCCGCAGAATTTTGTTGCACAGGGCCACCGCACTGGTAGGCAGCTGGTTCTCGGTATAGCGGTCGGCTGCCTGCTCGTAGCATTCGACCGCCTGATTGATCTCCCCCAGGCGCATGTGCAGATCGCCGATCCGGTTGTACAGTCCCAGTTCGTCGGGCCCCTCGCGCCGTTCGTCGAAGCGCAGCGCCTCGCGATACAGCGCGATCGCCTTGCGCCAGTCGGAGCGCTGCTCGGCTCGTCGGGCATCGTGCTTGAGCTTCTGGAACGTCGTCATGAACCTCTCATCGGTCGTGCGATTCGTTGCTGCGCTCCCGCAGGTCACCATCCGTCCGTGCGCTCTGCCATGCCGAACCGGGACGTGCCATGCGCTCCGACATCCGGTCGGGTCGGCCGGATCGGCGACAGACACCCGGATGAGCCGGGATTCCCGCCTGTCCGCATACTGACCCGGACCGCAAGTCTCGCCGGGGAGACGGATTCGGCTGCCACGCCCGGACACAGTTGTTCAAGAAGCCGGCCACCCGGACGGAAGGATGAACTCACGACCGCGCTCAAGGCGGGCGGCAGGGCGGGACTCTCAGTTCGTGCGCTGGTTGTAGTCGCCGTGGAGCTCGGGGGCGTCCGTCAGGCGTACGCTGACGCTGAACAGCGTGTTCCCGTTCGGCGCACGGGAGAACTGGAAGGAAGCACGCCAGCGATGCAGGTCGCGGTCGAGCGTAATGAACTGCGTACCGAATTCGCCCTGGGTGAAGTTGTACTGCGTCGTCCAGCGTACCGACCACCCCGGCGTGGGCTGGAAGGTGAGGGTGCCGTCTATGGTCTGGCTCTCGCGCCCGCTCTCCAGAGGTCGCGCCCGTACCATGGAGTAGCGCAACGACATCGACCAGCTGCCCCCGCCCCGCGCGTTGGCGAACGGATCCGTCCTGTATGAGCCCTCGAACTCCCGCAGTCGATAGCGGGAGTCGATATTCTGGGGAGACTCCGCTTCGGTGTCCCGTCGGCCAGGCGAGCTGCTCCCACCGAGCCCGAAGATGTCCCCGAGCCCCGTCCCCGATCGCAGCGAGAAGCTCATGGCGAGCGACTCGAGGAACGGTTTGAATTTCCGCTCGGACCCCGTGCCCTCGAACAGATCGTGCCGGATATTCAGCTGAAACCCGCGGAGCAGATCGGAGCTGAACGCGTTGCTCAGTTTCTCCGTAACCAGGCTCGAGCCCCCGTCGTCTCGGGCGAAGTCGAAGGCGAGCGCATCGGTTCGAATCGCGAGCAGCGTCACCGTGCGGCTTACGGGGGCGCGTCTCGGTCCGTCGTCCCGACCGAATACGGAGTCGGGGTCGCGCGCTCCGCCCACGGGGCCGGTGCCCAGGGCCACGGAATCGGCGGGGAGCGCTTCCAGCCCTTCGACCTCCGCGGTCGGAGTGTCGGCCGCCGGGCGAGGTTCGCCGCCGACGCCCAGCCTCGTGTCGACCGAGTCCTGCCAGGCAGCTCGCACCGAGTCCGCCTGCGGAGCCTCGGACCGATCGGGTTTCACCTTCGCCTCGAAGGTCTGATTGAAACCGAAGCTGAGGGTGTTGCGCAGATCCGCCGCGCCTCCCAGTCCCGGGATCCCGACCAGGGCGGAGTCGATCGTCGTCGCGGGAGAATACGCCCAGGTGAGCTGCGGCGAGATCTTGTGTCTGACCCTCTCGAACGTCCCGAATCCCGGATAGAAACCGTAGATGTCACTGGAGAGGCTGGCCCCGAAGCTGGCGCGCACCGGCGCCGACACGAACCCGAGCCCGAGCGTGTCGATGTTCACCGAGGAGCCCGCGATCTGGGCTGTAGGGCGAAACGTCGTTGAGCCGATCAGGTTGACCTGGTAGTTCAGCCCGGCGTTCCAGCCGAAGGTCTGCTCGAGGTTCGATGGAAGCTCGGCGACGAGTGAATCGAACGGGGTCTCGTTCAGCCGTCCGTAATTGGCGCTCGCCCGGAGGGTGAATTTCCGCAGCGTCAGGCTTCCATTCGAGGTGACGGTGGTCTGATCGATATCCGTGCCCGCGTCCAGCGATACCGTGCGGCGGTTCCCGCTCGCCGAACCGCTGAGGACGATGTTGTTGAACATTCCCTGCCGGGACACGGGAGCACGAAACAGGGTGAGTGGCGAAAACGAGAGGTTGATCGACGGCAACGTCGTCTCCACCCGATCGTCGTTCAAGTACTGACGCCGGCGGGCGCTTGCCGACAGGTTCGCGAACCGGAACCGGTGATTCAGTCCGATGTCCGAATCGATCGTCTGCGTCTGCTCGTCGGGCCGAAAGCTTTCTTCCTGGTAGATCTGCTTGTCCTCGATGTACTGGATGGAGGCGCGCAGCTGGGTGTTGAGCCCGATGCTCTGATCGTGGTCGAGGTCGAAGCGCAGATTGCTGCCGGAGTCGCGGAAGCTCTGGCTGTACAGCAGGCCGCCGCGCACGAACTTCTTCAGCCAGCGATAGTTGAATCGGCCGTTCAGACGGGTGTATTCACCGCTGAACCAGTCCACCGTCGCCTGGGCATCCATGTAGTCGCTGATCGCCCAGTAGTAGCCGAGGTCGGTGATGTTCCGTCTGGCGCCCGACGAGGTCTGGACGATGTCATTGAACCCGAATCGCGGCGGAAGCAGCCCGCTCCTCCGTCCCTGCCGGATCTCGGAGGCAAAGAAAGGGAGCCAGAAGACGGGGACGTTGCTCACGTACAGGACCACGGGCCACGCGACGATCACATCGTCGTTGACGACCTTGATCTTGCTCGCGTGGAACGAGTAATGAGGCTCGTCGATGTCGCAGGAGGTGAACTCACTGCTGGCGGCGAACAGTGTGTCCTGCGACTTCGGAATCACGTTCCCGATCACTCGCCAGTTCGCGCCACGCTGCGCGAACTGCGTTTCGGCCCGGTAGATCGTGCCGGTCATGGTGGCGAGGTCGAAGTAGAGCACCGAGTCGCTCGTGACCTGCGTGCCGTCCGGACCGACCAGGTCGATGTTTCGCCGGGCCTCCATGAACTGCACCGAGCCGCGATACAGGATCGAGTCGGCGGTCAGCACATCCTTCGCCCGGTTCACCTGCGCGTCGCCCGCCAGCGACAGGTCCTGTGACTCCACCACCACCCGGGCCTCTCGCCCCCTGTACTCCAGGGCATGAAAACCGGGCAGGGCGAGCAGCGCCTCGAAGTTCGCATCCCGACTCGGAAAGCCGCCGGTACCACCGAGATCCTGTCTGCGAGCTTCTACGTCGATCTTCGGAATCGTATCGGCCGGATTGGCCAGTCGCAGGCTGTCTTCGAAGAACCGTTCGTCGTCCTCCAGCAGATCAGGCCTTGCCGGAACGGGTCGACGCGGCGGCCGGTCCTGCGCGACTGCCGGAACCGCTGCGAGCAGGGCGCTCATCCCGACGAGGAGAGCAGCGACCGACCTCATGAGCCTCGCGGCGCTCCGGTTCCATCTCCGTTCCCGCCTCGTCCACCATCGATCGATTCACGCCGCTCGATCCCGCGACGGCCGACCACGACCTGCACGAGCCAGATGGAAGCCTCGTACAGCAGGATCATCGGTGTGAACAGCATCGCCATCGTACCGACGTCGGCGGGGGTGAGCAGCGCCGAGGCCACGGCCAGCCCTACAATGGCGTGCCGGCGGTATTTTCTCAGTCCAGCGGGCGTTACGATTCCGAGCATTCCCAGCAGAACCAGTATGACAGGCATCTCGAAGATCACGCCGAAGGCCAGGATCAACCGCGTGGCGAACTTCAGGTACTCGTCGATCGTGATGATCGGCTCGAGGCTCTCCGCCTGGAACCCGAGCAGGAAGTTGAGCCCCAGCGGCAGCACGAAGAAATACGCCATCGCGATCCCGGCGAGGAACAGCAGGAAGCCTATGGCGATCGCCGGAACGATCAGGCGCTTTTCGTGATCGTACAGCGCGGGCGAGAAGAAGGACCATGCCTGATAGGCGATCACCGGCAATGCCAGGATGAAACCTACCACGAAGGCGAGCTTGAAGGTCACGACGACCGGTGTGGTGGGGCTGGTGAACAGGAGATTCTGACCCGGCATGACCTGGTGGAACGGACGCTCGAGCAACCCGATCACGTCCAGCTCGGTAACGATGAAGAACCCGAGCACCGCGCAGACCCCGAGCGCGATCAGCGACCAGATGATGCGCCCGCGAAGCTCCTCGAGGTGATCCAGGAACGGCATCTCCGCCGCTTCGTTGGTCACGTCTCAGCTTCCTCCCCGCTCTCCTCGGCCGAGTCGCCGAACATCTCCTGCTGACCGCGCGCCTCGTACCTTGCGCGGTTCACCAGTTCACGCACCTCCTCCATGAACTCCGTCGTATCCTGGAAGTTTCGGTACACTGAGGCGAACCGCACGTACGCAACCTGATCGAGAGCGCGAAGCTGGGCCATCACCAGCTCGCCGACCTGCTGGCTGCTGACTTCGCGCTCGTCCAGGCCCTCGAGCTCCTCTTCGACCTGGTCCACCATCTCCTCGATACGCACCAGCGAGACGGGACGCTTCGCGCACGCGATCCCGATGCTCTTCAGCAGCTTGGCGCGGTCGAAGGGCTCGATTGCTCCGGTGGACTTCCGGATGGTCAGCTCTTCCTGCTCGATGTGTTCGTAGGTGGTGAAGCGGAAGCCGCAGCCGAGGCACTCACGGCGGCGGCGGATGGCCCTTCCGGCCCGGCTGGTCCGGGAGTCCACCACGCGGTCCTCAACGTGATCACACCTTGGACAGCGCACCTGTTCTCCTTCCGGTCGGAGCCGGCCGGTCTCGATCCAGCGGGGGCTGTCGCCCGATCCGCCGGTTCAGCGACCTAACCGCTCGAGCTCTCTCCGTGCCAGCTCGAACTCGTCGCTGTCCGGGAATCCCTGGACCACCCGGTTGAAGAAGGTACGCGCATCATCGACGTTTCCGCGGCGCAGTTCCAGCAATCCGCTCTTGTACAACGCCGTGGGCGCACGACGGGAATTGGGATACAGCTCCAGTACCCGGGCGTACTCGTTCAAGGCCATGTCGGCGTTGCCCTCTTCGGCATAGCTCTCGGCCCGGAAATACTGCGCATCGGGTGCCAGTTCATGGTTCGGGTACTCCGCAAGGAACTGGTCCAGTGCCTCCCGGGCCGTGCCGTAGGAACCTCGTCGGAACTGCCGAAGGGCTGCCTCATAGAGGTCCTGGGGATCGCCGGGAGCGGCGGTGACCGCGACCGGATCAGTCGCACCGGCCTGCGGGCGAGCTCCTGGCGCACCCGCCGAGTCCACGGGGGACACGGACATCAGCGCGAGATTCCGCTGCGTCTGCCCCGTGAGTTCGATGAGCTGTGCCAGGTTCGTGTTGAGATCCTGGATCTGCCGCTGCAGGTCCACCCGGCCGGTGATGTCGCGGCGCTGCTGGACGTTCAGGCTGTCCAGCAGCACCGCTCGCAATTCCTGAATCTCCGCGATCAGCGCCTCACGCTGGGTGCGCTCGGCCTCGAACTCCCCGGTCACGGTGTTCCGGAGCTCGGCCATGTCGCTCTTGGTGGCGCAGCCGACCAGGGCCAGCGTCACCGCTCCGAGCAAGACCGCGGAATGCGCCGTCACTTCAGAAGCGCGTCGGTGTTCGGCAGCACGAACTCATCGCGCCGATTCTGGGCCCACGCCGATTCGTTGGACCCCTGCGCGATCGGGCGCTCCTCGCCGAAGCTGACGGTCCGGAACATGGCGCCCGGCAACCCGAGATTGACCAGATAGGTCCTCGCCGATTCCGCCCTGCGCTGTCCGAGAGCCTGGTTGTATTCCAGCGACCCGCGCTCGTCCGCATGGCCCTCGATCGTGACCATCAGATCGGGAAACCTGCGCAGCACATCCGCCTTCCGCTGCAACACGACCGCTGCGGCGTCCGTGATGCGCGACCGGTCGAACTCGAAGTTGATCCGCTCGCGGATCACCATCACCGCCTCGACGCCCGTGACCATGGTGGCGGCCGCGATGGCGCATTCGGTGCCCGGATAATCGCGCTGCGCCTGCTCCAGAAGCCGGCGGGCGCGGTCGTAGTCGCCGTTCGCGATCGCGGTACGAGCATCGGCGCAGAGCTGCGAAGCCGCGGCCTCCATGCGGGCGAGCTCGGCCGCCGCCAGGCTGTCTGCATTCGGAGTCGCAGCGACCGTCTCCTGGACGACGGGCGGAGGGGGCGGAGGCTCTTTTCCGCCGCATGCGGACAGTCCGATGGCCGAGATGGCGACCAGGGCTGCAATACCGACCTTGAATCGCATTGAAATACTCCTTGGCGCGAAAATTAAGGGCGAGGGCGCGAAGCGGAAGCATGCCGCGACGGCCCGCCTGCCGACTGCCGTCTGAAAGACGTGCACCCATCGTATGATACGCCGCGCGACGGTAGTTGCCAAGCGGTCCGAACGGCAGAATCCAATGCTCACAGCGCGCCGGACCATGACGGCAGCTGGTCGATTCGTCCGGATGTCAGGCTGCGAACCCGACCGGTCACGGTATCGAGAATCAGCATGGCCGAGCCGCTTCGCCCGGTGGAGGCGAACACCAGGTGCCGACCGTCCGGTGCCCAGCTCGGGTCTTCGTTGCTTCCGCGAGACGTGAGCACTCGCCGATCGGCCCCGTCGGGTGAGACGGTCACCACCTGGAACGAATTGTCGATCCAGGCCTGGTAGGCAATCCGATCCCCGCGCGGAGACCATTCCGGGGAGGTCGCGTACCCCCGTTCGCCGTAGACGTAGCGGCTGAGGATCCTCGGCTCGCCGCGCCCCTGTCGCGGGATCACGTAGATATGCGGCAGTCCCAGCGGCGAGGAGGTCATCACGATCTGCCGGCCATCCGGCGAGTATCCGCCGTTTAGCGTCTCGCCGACGCTCGTATAGGTCACCCGCCGACCGCAGCAGATCGGCTGGCGCTGCAGCTCGAACAGTTCCGTATGGTCGCCTTCGGTTCGCGCATACAGGATGTGTCTACCATCCGGGGAATAAACGGGCGTCACGTTGAGGCCCTGCTCCGCCGATACGGTCTGGACCGCACCCGTCGTGAGGTTCCTTTCGTACGCCACCGGACCCCCGCTGATATACGAGACATAGAGCAGGTGCGAACCATCCGGCGACAGGTCGGGAGAGTAGACGATCGACGCGTCGCTGGTCAGCCTTCTCAGACCCTCACCATCGGAATCGATGATCCATACGTCCGACTCCCCGTCATCCGCCTTCCTGCGGAACACGATCCGGGTCGCCGCGATGCCCGGCTCACCGGTCGCCCAGCGGACGATCTCATCGGACACCCGGTGCACTTCCATGCGAAAGTCCGAAGCCCCGCTCGCCGGCAGACTGAAAGCCCGGACCTCTTTGAGTTCTCCGAACACCACGTCGTGCAGGCTCACCCGCAGTACCGGCGCGGCCGAACTGCCGGATACCTGGCTCGCCACCAGCCACACGGCGCCGAGCTGATTCCACAGGCCGTAGTTGACGGCCTCCCCGGCGCGGAAGTCACCCGGAAGATCGATGATCTCGAAGCGGTCGCTGAAGTCCAGGTCCTGACGGAGGATCGCTTCCACGGATCGGGCCAGATCCTGCAGGCCTTCGGTGCTTTCCACCGGGGTGAGAACGAGGCCCGGAAGGTATCCCGGCGTGTAGGTGATTCCGATACGAACGTCGCCGGGTTCCTGCGCATAGCCGGCCGTCCCGATGCCAATGACCAGCGCCAGGGAAGCCACCAGGATTCTGCAGAATTTGCTCGCCATGTTCACTTTCATCTGGTCGTCGGATCGAAGAAGAACGAGATCCTCAGCTGGTCTCTCGGCCACGCTTCCGGAAGAGGACCGAAAGCACGTGCACGGCCCGCCGCCTCGATGGCACCTCGTGCTTCGAGATCGAAGCTCATGTCTCCGGACCGGGTAAGCATGTCGATATTCCGGACGGAGCCGCCCCGATCGATCACGAACACGACCTCCGCCCTCAGATGCCTCCCCCCGGCGGGGGGCCTCCAGTACCGGTTCACCTGCCGGATGATGTTCTGCAGATAGGCCGGATCGACGAAGGCGGCGCCCTCGAGCTGGACGTTGATCGCCTCGTCACCCTCTTCGGGTGCGCGCGCCGGCTCCCGCGTCTCCTCGACCGGCGGCGGGATTTCCTCCACCACGGTCGGAAGTTCCGTCTGCGGAACGGGTTTCTCCGTCGGCTGTGGTGGGGGCGGACGATTCTCTTCCTCGGCAGGCTTCGCGGGCTGCGGCGTCAGCCGTTCAGGCGCAGACTCGTCCGCCGCCGCGACCAGTCTGACCCGGTAGGTCTGCGCGGGCAGGATTCGTGGCCGCATGGTGGCGGAGCCGATGACCAGGGCGATTCCGACCACGAGGTGCAGAATCGTCGAGGCGAGCAGCGCTCCGGCGGGCGGGCGGTGCTTCGGCTCTCGCACTCAGCGATCCGGTTCCGGCTCTGCCACGAGACTTACCGCCTCGATCTCGGCCTCTTTCAGAGTTCCTATCACCCAGAGCACGGCTCCGTACGCCACGTCACGGTCTCCCTTCACGTACACGGTCTCCGCACCGCTTCTCTCCACCAGCGCCCCGATCGTGGCGTCGAATTCCTCGCGCGTCACCGCGTCGTCCTCCACGTAGATCTGCCCGTCACGATCCACCGATATCACGATACCCTCGCTGACCTGCAGCGGTGCCGCCGGGGCCTGGGGAATCGTGACTTCGACGCCGCCCTGGAGAATGGGGGCCGTGATCATGAAGATCACGAGCAGCGTGAAGGCCACGTCCACCAGACTGGTCACGTTGATCTCGGCTCGTACGGGAAGACCGCCATGCGTGTCGCTGCGGTGAGCACGGCCGATCATACGCGACCCTCACGGGCCAGAGTTCCGATGAACTCGGCAGCGAAGCCTTCCAGTTCTCCCGTGAACAGGCCGAGCTTTCCGGCGAAGTGGTTGTAGGCGATCACCGCGGGTATGGCGACCGCGAGCCCGACCACGGTCGTGATGAGTGCTTCGGCGATTCCGGGAGCCACGGCGGCGATGTTGGCGCTACCCTGGCTCGTGATCCCGATGAACGAATTCATCACTCCGACCACGGTTCCGAGCAGGCCCATGAGCGGACTGACGGACCCGATGATCGCCAGCCAGGTGAGTCCGTGGGCCATGTCGTCGCGCTCTTCGGACAGCTCCTTCTCCAGCACCAGACGCAGCGCTTCGAGCTGGGCCGCCGTAAGTCCAGGACCCGTATGGACTTCATCCCGGAGCGCCGTCGGCCGAAGCTCGGTGAAGAAATTGACCCCCCGCCGAAACACCCGCGTATAGGAAGACTCGGCGAGACGGGTGAGCGTCTGGTATACTTCACGAAGCCCCACGGCGTCCTGCATCGCTTCCACGAACTCGTCCCCGCTCGCCCGCAGCTTTCTGAATTCCGACCACTTCCAGAAGATCGTGACCCAGGACACGAGCGAGAACGCCGCCAGCACGATCAGGATGACTTTGGTCATCGGGGTCGCCGACAGGACCAGGTCCCAGGGGCGGGCGGCGATCGGCTGTGCGGATTGAAGCATCAGCGGGACTGCGGAAGACGGCATATGATGGTCCTTCAGCTCTCGTTGGCGATGTGGACGTAGGTGTTCTTCAGGCCCTGCTCCAGCGTCGTTACGGGCTCCCAACCCAGTCCGTGGAGCTTCTCCGCCCGCAGGCAGCTGCGGAGCACTTCACCCTTCCGGGCCGGCGCATGGCTGATTTCCACACGGGCTCCCGCTGCGGTCTGCAGCGTGTCCGCCAGTTCCAGTACCGATGTCTCCTTGCCCGTCGCCACGTTGAACGCGACGTCATCCACCGACGAGGGGTCCAGCAGCGGCGTGGTCGTGAGGACAAGGTTCGCCCTCGCCACGTCGCCGGCGTATACGTAGTCCCGGGTCTGCATGCCGTTCCCGTAGATCGTAAGTGGCTCTCCCGCCAGCAGTCTGCTGCTGAATACGGCGACTACCCCTGCCTCCCCGTTCGGATCCTGACGGGGGCCGTAGACGTTCGAATACCGGAGCGAGGCCCCGTCGATGCCGAACAGCTTCCGGAACGTGAACAGGTAGTGCTCCCCGGCCAGCTTGCTCACCCCGTATCCGGACAGCGGCGCCTTGAGCGTCGTCTCCGGAGAGGGTATGTCACCGGCCTCGCCGTAGATCGCTCCCCCCGACGACACGAACAGGAATCGAGGGACTTCTCCGTCGCGGCAGGCTTCCAGCAGGTTGAGCAGTCCGTCGATGTTGATGGAAGCATCGAGGCGCGGCCGGCTGACCGACACGCGAACATCGATCTGGGCCGCGTGGTGATTGACCAGGTCGAATCTGCCGCCTCTCACGAGGTCCGCTGCCGCTTCTGATCGGATGTCCTCTTCCACCAGAGCAACCCCGTCCGGCAGGTTCTCGCGACGTCCCGTGCTCAGGTCATCCAGCGCGGTAACTTCCCAGCCCGCATTCCGGTATGCCTCACACACGTGGGATCCGATGAAACCGGCGCCGCCCGTTACGAGGACCCGCTTCGATCCGCTCACGGCGTTCTCCTGTTCATGTATGTCCTTGTCTGTCTGACGCATTCGCCCGAACGGCGCCTGCGCTCGCGCCTGAGGCGCGTAACGACCCCTCGCCCGGGGATTCGCCCCGAAGCTACCGGGATCCACCATGAGGGGAAAGGACTCTGATCAGCCGGACAATCTGCGGGACAGGCGCACCGGATTGCCTTCCCGGGTACCCGGATCCCGGATCTTGAACACGACGGCCGTCGAAGTGGATTCGGTGACCCGAACCACACGAACCACGCAGAGCGCATCGCCCGGTTCTGCCAGGGCCGGCGACAGTTCGAGATGGGAGAAAACGAGGAACTCGTCTCCGATCCGGACCCCCTCGCGACGGCCAAGGTCGATGAACACTTCGTCGTAGAGGTCGAGAACGGTCTGGCTCTCCACGGCGAAGGCGATGATCCTGCCGCTCAGCTCCGAATCGGTCGGGGCGTGCTCGGCCTCCGGATCCAGATAGAAGTCCGCGGCCCGTACCACCGGGTCGCCGACCGAGTAGTCTCCGAAAACATCCATCACGCGAGCCCGGGCGCTGTCCGCGGCCGTGCGGGTGACGAGCAGCAGCGCTTTCGACTCCAGCACCTGCCCGAACGGGCTGATTCCCCTTCCCCAGCGAACGGTCTGCAGAAGATCTCCCGGCGCAACCTGCAGTCCCCGAAGATGCACGATCACGTCCTGATGCAGTCGCGCCGACGGCGGCAGGTTGAGGTCGAGCGGATTCTCCTCGATCACCCGCGCAGTGCTGCCGGTCGGCTCGAACTCGGATCGATCCACCAGCAGACTGGCCTGGAAGAAGTCGCTGACGCTGACGATTTCCGGCCGCACCGACTCGTCCACCTGAAGGGACGAGAGCGACAGGAGCTGATCGGATCGCGTCCCGAATACCGTGTTGGACAGATCCGTAGCCGGGATCGGCCTTCCCCTGCCATATCCGGCCGACCGGCCGGCATCAGCCGGCACTCGCTGCACCGGGATGCCCGCGCCGCCCGGAATCCGAAGGCGCTCACCCGGATAGATCCAATGCGGGTTCTGGACGACGTCGCGGTTCAGCTCGTAGATGTCCGCCCAGCGATACGGATCGATCAGGTAGCGGCGCGCAAGATCCCAGAGCGTATCCCCACGGTTCACTTCGTGGCTGCGCTGTGGAGCTTCAGTCCCTTCCTGGGCGGATAAGAACTGGCTGGATCCGAGCGAGGCCATCGAGACCCCGAGGAAGATCGTGGCCATGCGCGCCATCTTGTTCATCCGCCGCTCCTCAGAATGGCAGGTCGTCGTCGGCCGAAGGCGTGAGGGACTCGTTCGAGAACTCCCCGTAGTCGTCCTCTCCGCCTCCGCCCCTCGAGCGCTCGGCGCGAGACGTCTCCCGGGAAGTGGACGACCCGCTGAAGTCGGAGCCCTCGCCCCGGCCGCCCAGCATGATCATCTCCCGCCCGCGGATCTCCGTGATGTAGCGGGTCTGTCCATCCTTGTCCTCATACTGGCGGTACTCTATCGAGCCCTCGACGTAGATCCGGTCGCCCTTGCTCATGTACTTCTCGCAGATTTCCGCGAGCTTCTCCCAGAAAATCACCCGGTGCCACTCGGTCTTTTCCTGCTGCTGGCCCTGACGATCGGTCCAGCTCCGACTCGTGGCGACGGACAGCGTCGCAACTCTCGCGCCGCCGGTCGTCGTGCGCAGCTCGGGGTCCGCCCCGAGGTTTCCGATGATCTGGACCTTGTTCAGGGAACGCGCCATGAAAACCTCATAACCTTACGGTGTGAAAGACGTATTGATCCGGGCCCACCCGATCCGGTCACGGCGATCGAGCGGGCCCCTGCTGTCAACCTAGAGGCGGTTTCGGAGCACTGTCAACGCGCCTCATTCTGCAGATCGAGCCTCATCACGCACGCATCTTCCCGGGGCTCGCTATAGTAGCCCGGTCTCTTCCCGACGGTTTCGAAGCCGCGTTGATCGTACAATGCCCGAGCGGCCTGGTTGGACTCCCTCACCTCCAGGTACAGCACACTCGAGCCCCGGCCGCGGGCCGTATCGATGGATGCTTCCAGCAGGAGACGCCCGATTCCCCGTCCCCTGTAGTCAGGATCCACGGCCAGGTCGCCCAGTTCCGCCTCGTCGGCAGCGAACCACAGCACCGAGAAGCCTGCAACCACCGTCGCCGCCCGTCCCGACAGTTCGGCCGCCAGCAGCGCGGCGCTGGGACGTCGCATCAGCGCGCGGAAGGTGGCCTCCTGCCATGGCATGGTGAAGGATCGGCGCTCGATCCGCATGACCGCAGGCAGGTCGGCAGGTCGCATCGTCCGCACGGAAACGGTTCCCGCCGGTAACGCTACGCTCATGCGCCGGCTTCCCGCTCCGCCGACGACGCCCGCACGTATCGCGGCTCCCAGGCGGCCGGATCGCCGACCCGACCGAGTTCGGGAAAGCCGGATGCCAGCTGAATCAGGGCCGACGCCGAAGGCCGGCCGGCCGATGCCGGCAGAAGCACCACACCCGCCGCCCGGACGGTCGCGACGGAGGGCTCGGGGATTGCACCTGCGAGACTCCAGTCGCTCGCCGGCACGAGCCGGGACAGCGTTTCGGTCAACGGCTCGGCTATCGGTGGGAACCGCTCCGAAAATCCCGTCAGCCGGCGATCACCGGAGGACTCCGCTTCGACCTCGTACCCCGCAGCATACACCTGCCCGCGCCGGGCATCGATCACCGCACACACCCGGCCCGTCACTCCCGAGCCTGCCGCGATCGCGGCGAGACTCGAATAGGCGAACAGTTCCACCCCGAGCGCCGCGCGGATTCCCTTGGCGAGCGCCGCAGCGATGCGGACTCCCGTGAACGAGCCGGGTCCCGAACCGACTACGAGACGCGAGATGTCGGCGGGACCGCAGCCCGTCTCGGCGAACATACGGTCGATGGCGGGAAGGACGGACTCGGAGCGCACGGCCTGTACCGGCAGAAACGTCTCCAGCATGAGGTCGCTCCCGTTCCCGAGCGCTATGCATCCGCTGGCCGTGCTGGTGTCGAGGGCCAGGGTCAGCACGGCCCGCTCTCCAGTCCGGGAGGTTCGGGCGCCGATCCGATCGATCGGATTTCCACGATCCGCGATTCGGACCTCGCTCCGAACGACAACACAACCTCCCAGCGATCCGACGGGAGCCAGCCCCCTGCACGCTCGGCCCACTCCACGAACACAGTTTCCCCGCCCTCGACCAGCTCCGGCCAGCCCACGTCGACCAGCAGGTCGGGAGAGTCGAGTCGGTACAGATCGGCATGCCAGATCCTGCGCCCCTCCACAGTCGTGTGGCGGTTGACGAGCGTGAAGGTCGGACTCGGAATCGCTCCCTCAACCCCTGCGCCCCGACAGGCCGCCCGGACGAACGTGGATTTTCCTGCGCCGAGCGGTCCGTGCAGGCAGACGAACAGGCCGCCGTGCACGGAAGCACGGCCTACTTCGGCAGCCCAGCTTCTCAGAGCGCTCTCGTCGACCTCCACCGGTCCGACGACGCCGGATGCGCCGACCGCGCCGCCCCCGGTCACCGGTCCTCGCTTCGTCCCGCGGGCACCTGTCCGCGTCGTTCCCGGCGACCCCGCCCGCTCGATCCGGTGTCGATCCGGGCCTTCACCTCGAACAGCTCGTCCCGCAGACTGGCGGCCCGCTCGAAGTCCAGCTGCTCCGCCGCCTGCATCATCTCTTCTTCGATTCTGTTCATCAGCGCGGTCAGATCCGGCGTCCGGTAATCCGCGGCCGGCTCGGCAACCGCCTTCCGTTCGGACGCTTCTCCGGCCTCCTGCTCCCGGGCATCCGCCACCGCGGTCGTGAACCGGATCTCCTGCACCGACTTGCGAATGGTCTGAGGCGTGATTCCATGCTCCTCGTTGTAGCGGGCCTGGACCTCGCGGCGACGATTCGTCTCTTCGATCGCCCGCTGCATCGAACCGGTCATCCGGTCGGCGTACAGAATCGCTGTTCCGTTGAGGTTCCGGGCGGCGCGGCCGATCGTCTGAACGAGCGAGGTCTCGGACCGGAGGAAACCCTCCTTGTCCGCATCCAGGATGGCGACGAGGGATACCTCCGGGAGGTCGAGCCCCTCG
>Ga0209536_100001916_pt1 | contig 34030 bp, 30 predicted proteins | sample DeeMarSeWOR28_12_FD_187461 | JGI IMG/M metagenome (GOLD analysis project Ga0209536, IMG submission 187461) | Marine sediment microbial communities from White Oak River estuary, North Carolina - WOR-2-8_12 (SPAdes) (version 2) | ecosystem: Environmental > Aquatic > Marine > Intertidal zone >...
CCACCGATATCGACGGCTCGGCCCTGTGCGAAGATTTTATTTCGATTACACCCATAAAGTGCGATCAGACCGATTATCGCGTACTCGAGGCCATGAAAGGCTGGAAAATTATCACCAAATCAATCGCAACGGACTAAACTTATGTTCATTACGCTGGAAGGTATCGAAGGATCGGGTAAAACCACCCAGATCGGTCGTCTGGTGGAGTTCTTTGAAGACCGGGGGATCGAATGTGTTACGACCCGGCAGCCGGGCGGAACAATGCTCGGGGAAAATATCCGATCGATTTTGCTGGATCCTGCCAACAGTGCCATGGCGCCCCTGACAGAGTTGCTTTTATACTTGGCGGATCGCTCCCAGCATATTTATGAAATGATCAGGCCCTGTCTCGCGGCCGGCAAGGTGGTGGTGTGCGATCGTTATTTTGATGCCACGGTGGTTTATCAGGGCTTTGCCAGGGGATTGGACGTCGAGCTGGTCCGGCGATTGCACCAGATTTTGTTTGACGATTTAAAGCCCGACGTCACCCTGCTGCTGGATCTTGCCCCCAGGGTCGGTCTGCAGCGTGCCTGGCAGCAGTTAAATACCGGCCAGCGATCCGGGCAAGAAAGTCGTTTTGAAGCCGAAGCGGTGGCATTCCATGAAAAGGTGAGAGCCGGTTACCTCGAACTGGCCCGTCTTGAACCGGACCGGTTTCGAATTATCGACGCCGCCCAATCTCAAGATCAGGTGTTCGCCATGATACGCAATATCGTAACCTCCATTCTTAAACAAAGTCAGGTTTTGTGATGGGACACTCCATCCTGGATGCCATTGGCAATACGCCGCTGGTTGAAATCAAGAAGCTCAATCCGAATCCCGATGTCAAACTGCTCGCCAAACTCGAACATTTTAACCCCGGCGGCTCCGTCAAGGATCGCGCCGCCCTTTATATGATTGAAGCTGCCGAAAAATCCGGGGAGCTTATACCGCAAAAAACCGTGATCGAGCCAACCAGCGGCAATACCGGGATCGGTCTGGCGCTGGTTTGTACGGTCAAAGGATACCGGCTGCTGCTGGTGATGTCCGATGCGGTCAGCATCGAACGCCAAAAGATCTTAAAGGCCCGGGGGGCCGATATTCTTTTGACGCCGGGGCATCTGGGTACCGATGGCGCCATTGAAGAGGCCTACCGGCTGGCCCTTGAAAATCCGGACACCTATTTTATCCCCGATCAATTTAATAATGAAGCCAACTGGAAGGCCCACTATTATGGAACGGCTGAAGAGGTATGGCGGCAAACCAACGGCAGTGTCACGGCTTTTGTGGCGACCCTGGGAACCACCGGCACGTTGATGGGTGTTTCCCGAAGGCTGAAGGAATATGATCCGTCTATCCAGATCATCGGGGTGGAACCCTATTTGGGCCACAAGATCCAGGGCCTAAAAAACATGAAGGAAGCCTATTGCCCCGAGATCTTTGAAAAAGACCGCCTTGATCAAAAACTCAATGTTGATGATGAAGACGCTTACGAAATGGCACGGCGACTGGCCAGGGAAGAAGGCGTCTTTGTCGGTATGAGCAGTGGTGCGGCGATGGTCGGTGCCTGCAGGGTTGCGGCCGAAATGACGTCAGGCACCCTGGTGGTGTTATTCCCGGACAACGGCGAACGCTATTTAAGCACTTCGCTTTTTGCGGTGCAAGAAGAGGTGAGCCTGAAATTATTTAACAGCCGGTCTCGCAAAAAAGAAGTGTTCGAACCGCGGATCATGGGAAAGGTTGGCGTTTATTCCTGCGGTCCCACCGCACATGCGCGTATCCATCTGGGGGAAATGCGCCGCATTGTGTTTGCCGACCTGCTGTGTCGCTATCTTGAATACCGCGGTTACGCCGTCAACCATTTGACCGATATCAATGATCTTGATGACAAAGCCATCAGCGGCTCCCAAAAAGCCAATGTCGATCTGAAAGAATTTACCGAAGCCAACATTTCTCAATTCAAAGAGGATCTGTCCCTTTTAGGCATTACCGCGGCCAACTCATATGCCCAGGCAAGTGAACATGTCGACGATATGGTGGCGCTCGGTGAAAAGCTGGTTGAAAAAGGATTTGCTTATGAAAAGCTGCGCTCACTGTACTTTAATATTTCGCGCTTTGATGATTATGGCCGGCTTTCCGGGATTGATATCAACAAGATAAAGGTCGGGGCCACGGTTGATCTTGAAAACTACGAAAAACAAAACCCGCGGGATTTTACACTTTTTAAACGATCTAAGCTTTCGGAATTAAAAAGAGGCATCTTTGTGAAAACGCCGTGGGGAAACGCACGGCCCGCCTGGCACATTAAATCAGCGGCGATGTCTATGAAATACCTCGGAGAATGCTTCGACATCCACACCAGCAGCCGCGAGTTGATTTTTCCTCACCACGAAAATGAGAACGCCATATCTGCAGCGATAACCGGAAAGCCGCTTGCCAGGTTCTGGGTACACTGTGATCGTGTGCTTATTGATGGGAAAAAATTGGACGAAAAATCTGCTGAACTGACGATGGTGGATTTAATGAACATCGGCTATTCCGGTCGGGTGATCCGCTTTTGGCTGCTGTCCAGCCACTATCGCAAGCCGATTCCATTTTCAAAAGAGCGCCTGGATAATGCGCGGCGTGCCATTGAGCGCCTGGATCAGTGTATGTCCAATCTTCGCTATGTAAGGAAAGGGCAGCCGTATGCAGAATTGGAGCAGCTGCTATACGACCTTAAAAACGGGTTCTGCAGTGCCATGGATGATGATTTAAATATTTCAGCAGCCCTTGCGACGATTTTTACACTTGTTAAAAAAATAAACACATTGATCCTTAAAAAGAAACTGAGTCCCGCGGATGCATCAAAGATCATCGAAGGGTTTCGCGGTATTGATAAGATATTAAAAATATTTAATTTTTTTGACAACACGCTTGAGCCCGAAATTCAGCGGCTGCTCGACCAGAGAGACAGGGCCCGCTCTGAGAAAAATTGGGAGCGGGCGGATGAAATCAGAAATGAACTCAAATCAAGAGGTGTTATCGTACGGGATCACAATTAGTATAGGGTTCAAAGGTTCAGATGTCAGAAAACAGGGAACCGTAGATTGACGAATATCGAATATCGAAGGAAAAAAACTTCAATATTCGAAATTCCATATTCGAAATTCGATATTCAGAATAGGAAAAATCGCTGGGTCCGGTTTTCGGTCTCTGCCTTTTGGCATCTGTCTTCTGACCTCTGACCTCTGTTAATGAACCGCTGAACCCTTTTGAATGGAGCGTACAGATTGATAAAGCCGATTTACTTCCCCTTTACCTATGTACCCCGTAGCGTCGCGCAGGTATTGGCCGCCTGTTTTCGAAGATTTATCGTGTATCAGCCGTCGGGCAAAAAAGTACCGGATGAGATGCTACCCTGGGTCGAGGCAAATGTGATGGAAGTCCGTGTGCCGGATCGAACCGACGACCCGGCCGTCGAAAAGGTGGTTAAAGATTTTCGATCTTTTGCCAACCTCCATTATGACAGCAAGAATTTGAAAACAGCAGCCGTATCGGGGCAGCACAATGCGACTCCCTTTTTCAGTGAAACGTCGACATCCCAAATCATTTCAGACTTGAAGAAAGGCGGGTCGTCCGATTCGGCGGGAGCGGGTTGGGATCCGCTTTTTTGTGCCAGAGTTTTTCTTGGCTTTGCCCAGGATTTCGACCGCCAGGGGGATGAATTAAACAAAGGACTCGGTGTTCATGAGCGGCATTCCTTCGCGTTACTCAAAACGCTTAAAGGCGAAACCGAAATTGATTCAGCGCCCATTGCACCTGCGAGAGGCAGCGGGGTCGATGACCCCGGAGAATACATGGCCCTGGCCCGGCTTCAGGCCTGGGCCCTGCTTTTCCAGAAAGACCCGGTCGGTTCAGGGCTGTTTGTGACCGGCAGCAAATCGGTCTTCAATCGGTTGATGGCGAAAGTGCCGAAAGCTGAGAAAATTATTGAATCCGCGGGGTGGCCGACAGATGAAATTAAAGATAAGGCCTTCAACCTATGGCGAGATTCTTTTTTAAAGCATCTTGATCAGCTTGGCAAAACCCATTGGTCCGCACCCGGAGATACCGGCATTGACCTTCCCTTGAACAGCGGTGGCGACACCAACGTCAAACTCTCACTATATCTGGTACCCGGCCAAACACCGTTGGATTTTTTTGTCCGACACCTTCATGGGCCGCAGCCCCCCAAAAAACAACCCCATCAAAATTCTAAATATAAAAATATGCTGGTCGGGTTGGTTGAATGGCGACCCTAAACCGTCTATCATTTTTTTTTAAAAAATATCATCAGGACTTGACTCGCTTTTCCAATTGGTATATTGACTTTTCTCTTAAACAGACTCCAAGGTGGATTGCCAACACCTTAATAAAAACCTAATTTGAAAGGAGACATATATAATGGCCTTTAACGTTGTTGTTGACGAAGACAAATGCGCTGGTTGTGAAGAATGTGTCGATGTGTGTCCGGTTGAAGTTTTTGAAATGCAGGACGAAAAGTCTGTACCCGTGAATGCGGATGAATGCCTTGGCTGCGAAAGCTGTGTTGAGGTTTGTGAAGAAGGCGCGATTACCGTAGAAGAGATTTAATTGAGTGTGGCCCTCTGATCATTTTTTATAAGCCGGATCGGAGGGCCCTTTGATATTATACGATTGCCGCCCTGGTTCTATGCGGTTGCCTGAGAACCGCGTTTTATTTTCATCTTTGTTGCTATCCATCCAGCCTCCCAACCAAGTCAGCGCCTGCCTCTCCGATTGAATCCGACACCGGCCCCCAAATGCCCCAAATTTCTTTTTCAGAATCTGCTTGCACCATTGCGCATGGATGTCGTTCGGGCACCAATTTTCCATCAATAATAGAAGCTTGTAGCGCCATCTACAGCTTGCCTGCATAGACAAACTGTGTTAATTGGGTGTTTTAAACCGGGTGTCGAGCAGGCGTTTACATGGCTCCACCCGCAACGCCCCGGGCATCACCGTGCCCATACCTTTTCCGGCCTTTGGCGGAAGAATGCAGGCCATCTGCGCTGCGGGTGGTCATTGAACCGGCATGCCATGAAACAATATGTGATCGATGAACTGAGGCCCGAGGATCATAAAAAAATTAGAAAATACCTGGAAGCGACTTATGGTTCTGCCGAGATGGGCGCAATTTACTGGGTGCCCATTGCAACGGAAATGCTGACCGAAATCCAACATGCGCATACCGATTGCCAGCCCTTTTACTTTGCCATAGATCTGGAAGCAGACCGCTTTGCCCTCGAACTGTTAGTGCGCACCAAAAACAGGATCAGATGCGCCTGTATCGCTTACGCATCCAAAGACCAGCGATCCTGGATTATGGGCGTTATTGATGCCGTATTAGAAAAATTGAATATCGCAACCTAAGAAACGATTGAAAAAGGATAGGTCATGCGGGAATGATTCGGACCCTATACATAACGATCTGGGTCGTTTTTATTACACTGGTGTTGGGCATACTGGTTATCGTGCTCTCGTTTTTTGTCCGATCGGGTAATCCCATGCATAAAATTGCCCAATTTTGGGCCAAATCAATTCTGGTGGTCAGCCGGATTAAAGTTTCCGTCAAAGGGCTGTCCAACATCGATCTTGCGGTTCCTTGTATTTACATGCCCAACCACCAGAGTAATTTTGACATACCGGTTGTGCTGGGGCACCTTGCCGTTCAGTTCCGATGGCTGGCCAAAGTTGAACTTTTTAAAATTCCGATTTTTGGCCGCGCCATGCGCAAGGCCGGCTATATCAGTATTGACCGATGTAATCGCGAATCGGCTTTTGAGAGTCTTAACGTGGCAGCAAAAAAGATAAAAGACGGCGTATCGGTGCTTATATTTCCAGAGGGCACCCGCAGCCGGGACGGTAAAATCCGGTCATTTAAAAAAGGGGGGTTTGTTCTGGCGATAGATTCCGGTGTCCCCATCGTTCCGGTAGTTATCAAGGGCACATACGCCATTATGACCAAAGGCAAGTTTCGCGTCAATCCGGGTCATGTCAGCATGATTATCCACAAGCCGATCGATACTTCGGCCTACACTCGCCAGACCAAGGAAGCGCTTATGGAAAGGGTTCGACGCGTTATTTGTGACGGCTTTGAAACCAACGAAACGGGTGAAAGCGTATGCTAAAAATCATCCCTTTAGGCGGGCTCGGAGAGATTGGCCTGAATATGATGGTCTTTGAATACGGGGATACCCTTTTTGTGATTGATGCCGGATTGATGTTTCCTGAAGATTATATGCTGGGTGTAGATTTCGTCATTCCGGATATGGACTACCTCCGGCAGAACAAATCGCGTGTGGCCGGCATCGTATTAACCCATGCGCATGAAGACCATATTGGCGCTTTGCCCTATTTGCTAAAAGACTTCAAAGCACCGGTATTTGGTACACCGTTTACACTGGGGCTGGTCCGCCAAAAACTGGAAGAATTTGATCGTCTGGGCTCAACGGCGTTGCATTCGATTCTACCGGAAGAAAAATTGAAATTGGGCCCTTTTACTTTAGAGTTTATTCGGGTTGGCCACAGCGTTTTAGACGGTGTCGGTATCGCCATTCAAACGCCTCTGGGAAGAATTATTCATACCGGCGATTTTAAAATAGGATTTGGGGCTGTTGATGGAATGACGACGGATGTGAATAAATTTGCCAAATTCGGTGAAAAAGGGGTTTTGGCGCTGTTGTCAGATTCCACCAACGTGGAACGGGAAGGATCTCCGATTTCCGACAAAGAGATCTATGAGACCCTGACGCGAATTACAACCGGAAGCAGCGGCCGTGTTATTGTAGCACTGTTTGCTTCCAATATCGCCCGCATTCAGGTCATCCTCGATATTGCCAGGGCGAACGGCAAAAAGATCATATTTGACGGCAAAAGCATTGAAGCCAGTGTTCGCATTGCCAGCGAACTGGGATACCTCAACAGCACCGATAACAAGATCATCCAAATTGATGAAGTCGCCGAACATGATGATGAACAAATCATCATCATCACGACCGGCACCCAGGGGGAACCGATGTCCTCCCTGGCACGCATGTCAGCCGGAACCCATAAGCAAATAAAAATAAAAGAGGGGGATACGGTGGTTCTATCCTCTAAATTCATTCCCGGCAATGAGAAGGCGATTGCAAAAATTATTAACAATCTGTACCGAAAAGGCGCGGATGTTATTTATGAGAAAATATCGGATATTCATGTGTCGGGGCATGCCTTCCGTGATGAACTCAGGTTGATGATTAAATTGACGCAACCCCGATACTTTCTTCCGATCCATGGCGAATACCGGCATCTTATTCTTCATTCGCGATTGGCCAAAGAAGTTGGGATTCCCGATGAGAACATTTTATTGGCCGACAACGGACAGATTGTCGAATTCGATAAAAACGGCGGCCGCGTCAATGGCCGGATTCCCACCGGTCGGGTGCTCATTGACGGCAAAGGCGTGGGCGACGTCGGCCGAAGCGTTCTAAGGGAACGCCGGGCGTTGTCGGAAGAAGGCATGGTTGCCGTAAGCATGGCATTTGACGAAGAGACCGGTGTGGTGGTTTACGGCCCGGAAATTGTTTCCAGAGGCTTTGTATTTGAAACCGAAAGCGGCCATTTGTTGGAAGATGCCCAGTGTGTGGTTCTGGAGATTGTGGAAGAAATAACACCGGAGGTTGCCAATCGGGTGGATAAGATCCGATCAAAGCTTAAAACGGCTTTACGGCAATATTTTTTCTTTACCATCGGACGCCGTCCGGTTATACTTCCGTTTATTATGGAAGTTTGATTAGCTCCTGGTCATTAGCTCCTGGCCGCTAGCAACTCAATCTTTCAAAGTTCAAAGGTTCTGCGACTATAGGATTTATTAGATTAGTTTTATTTGTTTTATTGGTTTCATTGGTTAGCTTAAACCGAACCAATTGAACGAATTAAACCAATCAAACGACTGATAGATGCCTGACTCCTGAGTTTTACAACCCGTAACTCGTAACGTGCAACCCGCAACCCGCAACTCGATACAAGCTTATGCGCAAAGAGATCGTCGGTATATTTTGCTTTTTTCTCGTCATTTTTACTCTGATCAGTCTGGTGTCATTTAGCCCCAATGATCCCTCGATAAACAATGCCAAAGCAACCGGCTCGATTCACAACCTGTTCGGTGTCGTCGGTGCACATGTAGCGGGCATCCTGATAGGACTGTTTGGACTGGGCGCTTTTTGGATCCCCCTTTTGCTGCTTTTGACCAGCATCCATTTCTTTGGTGATCACCCGATGCAGGCTAAGATTTCAACCCTCATCGGCGGTATTTTACTGGTGGTTACCACCGGCAGTCTGCTGGCGACGCGTCAAAATACCTATGTCATGTTCGGCAGCGAATTTTCAGCCGGCGGCCTGGTCGGCATTCCGCTTAAATCATTTCTGATAAAATACACCAATTTTACCGGTGCAGTAATCATCCTGATTCTGATGTGGATCGTCGGCTTCATCCTGGCAACCGGTTTTTCACTGATCGCCTTTTCCTTACGATGCTGGGATTGGATTTCAGCCATAGCCGACCACGTGATGACCCTATATATCAAGTGGAAAGAACGCCGCGAACGATCAAGGAAATTCGCTAAAATTGACCGTGAAACCACCCGTAAAAAGGCCAAAAAAATAAAAATAAAGGCCTCGACGGCCAAACCCATCAAACCTGTTGCGGCTCCCAAACAGGAAGAATTCAAGTTTATGAAGACCGGAAAAGGCTTCCAGCTGCCGTCGATTAATTTTCTGGATGAGCCGGAATTTAAGATCGGTTCGGCGGATGATGAAAATCTGCGGATGCAGTCCCAGCTGCTTGAAAAGAAACTGGAAGATTTCGGTGTCCAGGGCAGGGTGGTTGAAGTCGCCCCCGGACCGGTGATTACCACCTTCGAATATGAGCCGGCTCCCGGCGTGAAGATCAATAAAATTGTCAACCTGACAGATGATCTGGCACTGGCCATGCGCGCGACCAGTATCCGGATTGTGGCCCCGATTCCGGGCAAAGCAGCCATTGGAATTGAGGTCCCCAACGCCAATCGTCAGGTGGTCAGATTCAAGGAGGTCATCGCATCCAGTGCGTTTGAAAAGTCAAAATCGAAGCTGACCCTGTGCCTGGGCAAGGACATTGTCGGCAATCCGGTGGTTGCGGAATTGGAAAAAATGCCCCATCTGTTGATTGCTGGCGCCACCGGTACCGGCAAAAGCGTGGCCTTAAATGCAATGATTTGCAGCCTGCTGTATAAATCCAAACCGGATGAGGTCAAAATAATTATGGTTGATCCCAAACGCATTGAACTATCGAGCTATGATGGGATTCCCCATTTGATCACCCCGGTGGTCACCAATCCAAAGAAAGCCACCAATGCGCTTTTCTGGGCGGTCCGCGAAATGGAGCGACGTTACGAGCTGCTGTCTGAAATGGGCGCCCGCAATATCAAACAATATAATAATAAGGTGGCAAAGGCCAATAAGCCGGCTGACAAAGAACCGCCGGAATACCTGCCTTATATTGTCATTGTCATCGATGAGCTGGCCGATCTGATGATGCTTGGTTCCCGGGACGTTGAGGTGGCTTTAACCCGGCTGGCCCAGATGGCAAGGGCTGCCGGCATCCATCTGATTTTGGCCACCCAGCGGCCGTCGGTGGATGTGCTCACCGGCATCATAAAAGCCAATTTCCCGACCCGTCTGACATTTCAGGTCTCTTCCAAAACCGATTCTCGAACGATTATCGATACCGTTGGTGCGGAACATCTGCTCGGTAGCGGGGACATGTTGTTTTTGCCGCCCGGCACCGCCAAATTGCAGCGTATTCACGGCGCCTATATTTCAGAAACCGAACTCAGCCAGATTAATGCGTTCTTAAGGCACCAGGAAAAACCGGACTATGATGAAGAAGTTACCGAAGTATCCGCGATCGAACCTGGCGAATCCGACGATGATGAATATGATGAACGCTATGATGATGCGGTGGCCCTCATTACCAAGACCGGGCAAGCTTCTATTTCCATGATTCAGCGCCATTTACGCATCGGTTATAATCGAGCGGCCCGGATTATTGAAAAGATGGAAAAAGAGGGTATCGTCGGCCCTTCAGACGGCGCTAAGCCCAGAGACGTACTCGTCACGAGCTATGATCGCAGGTCACAGGAGTGATGGCCACGGGCTCCTGGCAACTGGCTGCTGAATACCGGGTTGCGCGTTACGCGTTACAGGTTGAGGGTGTACGGTGCCTAAATTCAACATTATCACCTTTTTGATTTAAAAATATCGAATATCGAACAAGGAATATCGAACCGCAGAAGTATTTCGAAGAAGCTTGCAAAATAATCGACTTCGATATTCTGCGGTTCCTTGTTCTGCGGTTCTGCGGTTCAATACGGAGTCGGGCAGCCCGAAGCGGCTGTTAAAAACCAGCCGCCAGCAGTGAGTAGCCGGAAGCAAGCAGTCCTTGATAAGAGACCAGAGGGTGTCCATGAATATTGACCCGGAGCTAATATCTGCAACCAAAGGTTTTCTCGATGAAGATGAAGGCCGCTGTCTTTATGAGATTGCGCGTAAGGCCAGTCGGTTGGGACCCTGCCTGGAGATCGGCAGTTATTGCGGCAAATCAACGATCTATATCGGTGCTGCTTGCAAAACGAACAACAGCATCCTGTTTTCCATAGATCATCATCGCGGGTCTGAAGAACAACAACCCGGACAGGCTTATTTTGACCCCGGGCTTTTTGATCCTGAAACCGGCCGGCTGGATACCTTTCCGGTATTTCGCCAGACCCTTGAAAAAGCCGGCCTTGAAAATACGGTCGTTGCGATGGTCTGCCGCTCGGAGGTGGCCGCACGCTGCTGGGCAACGCCTCTGAGCTTGGTTTTTATCGATGGGGGGCATACTGCTGAAGCGGCGCAAAGCGACTATGCGTGCTGGGCGCGGCACATTTTACCGGGAGGATATCTTTTGATCCATGATATTTTCAAAGACCCGCAAGAAGGCGGACAGGCACCCCATCAAATTTATGATCTGGCGCGTTCTTCTGGACAATTTGATCCCCTGCCGATGATAAAGACCCTGGGCGTCCTTCAGCGCAAAAAAAATAAATAAAATTTATTTTTTTTCTTTCCGAAAATAAACCACCAGACTCTTCCCCAGAATCGGGTTCATCAATCTGTCCGCCCATCTGACCAGTTCCGGTTTTTCCATGATATCCCAGGACAAAAAGCGATGGTAAAGATTCACCAATGAAGCGTCTGCGCGGTTGGGCCCCACCAAACATTTTAACCACCAGTAGGGGGTGTGCAGGCTGTGAGCGTAATGAAGCGCCCAGCGTTTAACACCGTAACTTTCCAGCAAGGTAATGAGCGTCTTTTTTTTATATATCCGGACATGCCCGTTGTCTGAATTACGGTATTCTGATGAGAGCGTCCAGCAGATTCGTTCCGGTAAAAACCGCGGGACACTCACCACAAGGTTTTGACCCGGCTTAAGGACCCGGATGATTTCGCTTGCGGCGCCCCGATCTTCTGAAATGTGCTCCAATACCTCGGAACAAATGACAAGATCAAAGAAGTCGTCTTTAAACGGCAGTCCGCTTACATTCGCCATCGTCAGGCCCCAGATACCGCCTCCGCTTTCGTCCAGTTGGTCGTGAAATCTTAACCTGTCTCTTGCTTCGACGAGCGTCTCATGGCTCAAATCCGCACCGATGGTTACCACGTTTTTGAAACCATGTGCGGCACAGGTGTGTCGGCCTGTTCCGCAGCCGATATCCAGGATGCGGCAACCGGCTTTGATGTCCAACCTGCTAAAATCTACCGTGATCATCAATCGTTTCTCGATATGCCGCTACGGTTTTTTCGGCGGCTTTCAACCACGTAAAATGCTGATGCACGCGATCGTAGCCGGCCTGTCCTAATTTTTGAGCCAGCTGCGGTTGATCCAGAACCGAAACAATGGCGCCGGCAAGGGCGTGATGGTCGGCCGGTGGTACCAGGATTCCGGCATCACCGACGACCTCGGGCAGGGCCCCGCCGGTGGTACTGATTACCGGTACGGCGCATGCCATGGCCTCGCCGACCGGCAACCCAAATCCTTCATACACCGAAGGGACAACCGCGGCCGCGGCTCTGGCGTATTCACGCACAAACTGCTCGTTGGCAATTCGACCTGTGAATGTGATTAGATTTTCGATGCCCAGCTTCTGAATTAATTCCCGGCTATATCCGTTTTTTTCGGGTGTTCCGACAACCGTGAGTTTGACCGGGTGCGTTTGGGCGACGTTTGAGACCGCCCGCAGTAAGAAATAAAGTCCTTTTAGAGGCATATCGGCGCTGTTGGTCACAATCAGCCGGTTTTTTTCCCGGGGGATTTCAGGCATCGGATAAAAAAGATCGGTGCGAATACCGTTGGGTACGACTCTGAATCGGTCCGGGGAGATATTAAAGTCCCGGGAGATATCCATACTGGCGGCTTTTGATACGGCAATGATATGCGAAAGCATTCTGGAAACGCGTTTTTGCATGCCGACAAACGAATACCAGCGCCATTGTTGCATCTTTTTCCATATCGTCGGGGCAGAACGGACGGCGATTTTGCGATCAACGGTGATGGGATGGTGAATGGTGGCAATGGTTGGCAGCCAATCTTTTATGGTCATCAAACCATATGACAGGCCCTGGTTGTCGTGAACGATATCATAATAATGGCGCCTGTTTCGCAAAAAACGTCGGGCCCGCAACCCAAAGGTAAAGGGCTCGGGGAATCCCATGGTAGAAACGCCCAGCCATTCAAGCAGATTGATAGGCTGTAAAAGTTCTTTTAAAGACGGCATCCGAAACAGATCATCCGGGTTGTATAGATCCAGAGATGGAAGCTGATAACAGGGGATGTCATTATCCAGGTGTGGCTGCGGTGGCCCGACAACGACTTCTACCTGATGCCCGAGATCTTTCAATGCCCGGCTTAAATTTTTCAGATAAACGCCCTGGCCGCCGCAATGCGGATTGCAGCGGTAGCTTAAAAGGCAGATTCGCAAGGGATTAGATGTTCCCGCAGGCAATTTTGAATATTCTGTGTGTTTTGTTTTGATGCTCATTTTCCCTGTTAAAATGAGATCGTTTTATCCGAATCGTCGTCGTCCTCGTCCTCGGCCGGCGTGTCCAAGGATACCGTCTTCTGTCATGATTTTAAGAATAAGGCAATACATATCAGCAAGCACCCGGATTCAGGCGGCTAAAGTTTTTTCCCAAAGTGTCGATATCACACTCAGCGGCTTTGGTAGGTAATGATAATCTTAACCCTCTGAAATTATTCTTAACCTAAAATGAGCGTTTCAAATTTTAAAAAAATAGCAGGCTGTACACGATCTTTGCGGATTATTGCCAATGGATAGTGAAAAAAAAGAAACCATTCTGTTTGTCGATGACGAAGAGAGTATTTTAAGCGTTTCCAGTGAATACTTTCAGCGCAAAGGCTACCAGACGCTCACCGCCAAAGATGGCTTTGAAGCACTCAAGATTCTTGAGCGTGAAAAGGTGGACTGTTGTTTTACCGACATTAATATGCCTGTAATGAACGGGCTCGAGCTTGCCGAAAAAATCAGAATAACCGACAATACCATGCCGGTAATCGTTATGACCGGCTATCCTTCCCTGGAAAATACCATTCAGACCATAAAAAACGGCGTGGTTGATTTTTTAATCAAGCCGGTCAACTTAAAGCAGATGGAATTGAGCGTTCAGCGGGTGATTCAACAGCGCAAGCTGTTTGTCGAAAACGTTCTCCTAAAAAAGGAAGTTGAAAGCACAAGGCGCCTGGAAAAATTAAACCAGGAACTGCTTTATAAAGTTGAGGAACTCAATATCCTCAACGAAATAATGGGCAAATTTGCCGCCATCAGCTCCAGCAGCGATGTATTCAAAGGGACGGTTGACATGGCGCTGGAGATCGCCAATGCGGATCTGACCCACTTTTATGTAGTCAATGAAACCGTTCAAGAACCGGTTAAGGTGTCATCATCAAAAACCGAGTCCGCCTGTTGCGCCGCCTCCCCGAATTGGAAAACCGGCCACAAGGATTCGCCAACGCCGGCCCCGGCCACTTTGAAACCCTTAAGATCATCACTGATAATGGAAGTCGTTTCGGATCAGATTCCGCTATTGATATCTGAAAACACCGGCGGCAACGGTCTGCCGGCTGAAATCAACTCGGCCATGATTGTGCCTTTAAAAATCCGGGATAAGGTTTTTGGCGTGATCACCGCCATCGTCAATCGGGGACAAAAGCGTTTTGCCGAAAAAGATCTTTACTATCTTTCTTTTCTAGCGCAAAGCGCAGCGCAAGCCATCGAAAATCTGGCGCTTTATGAAAATATATATCAGAATCTTTTTGCGACGCTTTACGCTTTTGTAAAAGCAGTGGAAGCCAGGGACTTATATACCCAGCAGCATTCCAGCCGGGTTACCGGATTGTCCCTGATTTTAGGTCGGCACCTCGGCTGCACCAAAGAAGAAATGGACATTCTCAATTTTGCAGGTCAGCTGCATGACATCGGCAAAATCGGCATCCGCGATGACATTCTGCTAAAGCCGGGCAGGCTGACCGACGATGAATTTGAAAAAATCAAAGATCATCCCGTCATCGGAGCCAATATTCTGGAGCAGCTGGGTTTGTGGGAAAAAGAAAGGCAAATTATTCTCCGGCACCACGAACGTGTGGACGGCACCGGTTACCCCGATGGCATCAAGCAAAAGGATATTCCGTTTTTAGCCCGCATTTTATCCGTAGCCGATGTCTACGATGCCATGGCCTCTGACCGCGCTTACCGTAAAAAAATGGAAGATCCGGTCATTATCAAGATAATCAACGAAGGTGACGGTTCCCAGTTTGATCCGGATGTGGTAGCGGCTTTCAATCAGGCCTATTCGGCCGGCAAAATTACCCGTTATATGGAGACCGGTAAGATCAAATAAAACCGGTCCAACGCCCCAATCTATCCTGTCTAAAAATTCCCCATAGCGCTTACTATTTAGAGTTCATTCTCATATAGGCAAAGGGGACGTTGGTGAAATATTGACATTTGAATAAAAGAATCCTGCCACATTAAGCCGGAAAACGACAAGTCAAGGCCCCGGAAGGACCAGTCTCCGCTCTTGCGAGCTATGCCTCGGCAGGCAATTCAGGCCGTAAAACGACAAGTCCTGAAAAAAAGGTACGGGGTTGATTTATTGCTTTTTCGGAAAAGAGAACACTATTTACATGGTGCACTTTGAATTTGAATTCACCTTTTCGCCTAAAAAATTAGGGGTGGATCGATCAGCCACCCCTTTTTCATTGCATAACACGCAGCCTACCATTATGGCATGGCGGTCCGTTTTAGGATTCCCCGGCAGATTTTTTTTCCAGCTCATCGATGCGTATATTGATCGCATCTAATGATTTTTTTAAGTAATCCGCCTCGGCTCTCAACATCTCGATCTCATCGGCTGCGGACGCTTGAAATATCGGACCCGCAGCGGGCGGGTACCATCCATAGCTCCCGCCATAACCCCGCCGCATGCTCGCCCCACGGCCGAATCCGCCTCTGAAACCGCGTCGCAACCCCAAACCGCGACCATAGCTGTAGCCGCCTGCATAGCCGGGGACTGTTCCAGCTGCTGCCGGATTGCAGCGTCCTCTGGCGCCGCCGGTCATGGGACCGGCACCCATGGGACCTGTTCGATCAAAACCAGGCATAATATCACCTCCTTTAAGTATTTTTAATTATTAGAATAGTTGATTAATCGTTCTGTTAAGACCGTTTGCCCCGACCTTGTCCAGAACCTCTGCCTTTGCTCCGAGTCCGGCCGTCACCTCTGCCTGATCCCCGGCCTTGCCCCCTGCCGGATCCGATGCTGCCCGGCCCTTGCGGTACTGGCGCTCCGCCTTTAGGGTTGCATCTCCCACGGCCTCTCCCTGTTTTTGGCCCCTGGCCCTGCGGACCTGTTCTATCTCCTTGTGGCATGTTGTTCACCTCCTCTTTAAGGAATGATATCGGTTTATGGTTATTCGTTTTTAGGCAACGCCATGCGCTTAAGCGCTATTCGCCCCGCCAACGCCTGCCTCTTCTGCGGCGACCCTGCCCCATACCGCGGAATTCGAATGTTCCACCCTCGATTTTCAGGGTTTTACCGGTAATCAGGGCTTCAGCCACGATACTGCGTGCAGCACCGAGTATGCGGCCGAACGTATGTCTGGATACCTGCATCATATTGGCGGCCGTTTCCTGATCCAGATGCTCAAAATCGCTCAGCCGAATAGCTTCCAGCTCTTCCACGGACATAAATACTTCTCCGCTGATGTTCATGCCGTGGGGAACAAAAGCAGTTATTGCTGGATAACCGGATACAAATCTGGGCTTTTTGGGTCGCGGCATCGTAAACAACCTCCTATTATGCTCATTTGATCATAACATAAACACAGAAAAATGTATAGTCAAGAAAAAAAAATGCTCATATGATCAAAATATTCAATCTGGAACTCGTACGGTTTTAGCACATCTGCTGTTCAGGGAAGAAAACCGAAAAATAGGGGAAATTGATGAAATATTGACATTTGAATAAAAGAATCCCTGCCAGATTAAGCCGGAAAACGACAATTCAGGGCCCCGTGGGGACGATTCAGGCCGTAAAACGACAAGTCCTGAATAAAGGGGTACGAGGTTGATTTATTGCTTTTTCGAAAAAGAGGACAGTATTTATTTTTTTAAGGATGTCCCCTTTTTCTCCCAGGCCCCGTGGCCTGAGGGAAAGACGAAACGCAAATATCCTCCTATTGTTTCTTATTTTGCTGCTTTAGATTGAGTTTCTTTTCCAGTTTAAGCCATAATTTCAGTTATATGATGTCGCTAAGCTGCATTAATTCTTCTCTTTCGCATCGACGGTGGTCTTTATTGATCAGCGCCGGAAACACAAGGTCGGCATTTTTCATCCTGGAGTTCCTGGCCGGGGCATATCGTCCAGCGCCTTTTGAACACCTTTAAAGTATGGGAGGCAAGGACGCAGGTATTTGAAAAGAATCCGGCAAAAGATATAGAGAGGAATAAACACAAATGTGGTGCCGACCGTCTTTCCGAAAACCAGAGACAGGGGAAATGCCAGGGCAAATTGCACGTCCGCAAAACGCGTCTGCATCCAGCCCAGCGCACAGGGTATCGGCCATAGAACTCCAGCGGAATAAGCGACCATGGTGAAAAATCGCTTACCCCAAACATCGGTTGCTTCCTTGTTTAAAGCCCGATAGCTGGCCCTATCGCCGGACCGGTATGCTGCCATGGATAATTTTTCCTTTGTCTCCATCTCGGTCGTCATTTCATCAATGTAGCGATGATTAAACCGAAGGGCCAACGAAACACTGATTTCTCCTACGACAACGCACAGAAAGGACAGAAAAAATGTTCCCATAAAATAGTCTGCCAGCGGCATACCGGTGATGCGGTAGAAAAATATCAGGAAGCTGTCTGCTATCAAATAAAAGCGGGTAAGAATATCTGTCATTTGAATTTATGATGGTCTTTAAAAAGATCAGCTTATTTTAGCCGTAAAAATATGCTTTACGGTCTGAGACCGGGCGTAGACCCGGCTCCCGGAGAAACAAAGTTTGGTCATCACCCTTAGATGATATTGATGCCGAAAAAGCCCCGCAGCGTATATCTCAGACCAATGAAAATTGCTAGGACAATGAAAATTCCCTTCAACACTTTGTTGGGAATATATTTTCCCGTCCGCGGCCCGATCATCGCACCGATGAAAATACCCACCAGTTCGGCACCGATCATCGGCCAGTATACCTGAACGCCTTTAAGCACCATAAAATTGAAAATGGCGAAGATCATTCCAATCAAAACGGATAGCGCAGAGGTTCCGGCCACCACGAACATGGGCAACCCGACAACACTGGTCAGGAATGGAACATACAGGAATCCCCCACCGACACCGAGAAATGAGGCGATACAGGAAATGACAAATCCACCGATAAAAGCCCATATCGGACTGAAGGTAAACGTCTGACCGAAGAAAGAGAACTGCGTTTTTGCCAGGCCCCATTTCAAAGTCTTGATTCCCTGATCTTTGATGTCTTTTTTTTCTTTAATGGTGGCTTCAAAAGCCTTGGCTGACGCCTGAGCCTCTTTCTTCGATTTTTGTCCCCGCGGGGTCATTTCATAGATCATAAAGCCGCCGATGACAAAAACGCAAAGGCCGAACCAGCCCTGATACTGGGAAAATTTTATCTTTCCGGCCGTGGTAAACACCACCAGCAATGTTGCGAATAAAGCCCCGATACCTAAAAAGAAACCCAGGGCGGTTACCAGTCTTTTTTGCCGGGCGTAGTTTATGCTCGATACCAGAGCCGCAAGGCCAACGAGCCACTGGTTGGAAACCCGGATACTGTCGGTAACGAATTTGTTCAGCCCCGGTGCCGTCGTTTTAAATGTCTTGGCATAAGACCCCAGACCGTAGATCGTCATATGCCCGACACCGGCCATAATGCCGCCAAAAGCGCCGACGGTCGAAAATATCCAACCGACCCAGATCGCCCAGAAAAATCCGACGATCAGGCTGACATCCGGTGCGCCGGGAATTCCGAGAAATCCTGGTGCGGCCTTGGGGTCAATCTGGCCTTTTTCAGTCCCTTGCGGGGCTTTGGCAATGGCCTCTTCGAGCGTCATAGCATAAGCGGGCGTCAGCATCGGGACGGCTATAAAGGCAGCAAGAAACGCACATAAAAAAACAATTTTTATCCTGTGATTCATATCCTCCTCCTTCCGTGATGGTTAAGGTAGATCTGGCATCAACGGTGTTGTGAAAAGTCCGCCGCCTGCACAATGGTGTCGGATAACATCTTGAAAAAATGCTCCAGATGCTCGCCGGAACGGTTGACGCATCATTCTTTCGGAGATTTGTAAACCAAAAATGAACAGAGTTTGCAGATATCGAAACCCGGATACGTTTCTCCGGTCCGTGGAAAAGACACACCGCCGTCCCGGATGGTTCTTTCCAGCATCCACTGGACCGTCGGTTTCAGGTGGTTTCCCGGCCAAATCCAGTTGATTTCACCCTGCTCGGTCTTTCCGGCCGTATAGCTGCTGCTGCACATGGGGGTAATGTTGGGTTCTTTGGTGACAAAGCACTGGACAAGGCCGTGGCAAACCGAGGAATTCATGGTCATGACCATTTGAAATGGGTGGGTGTCGTATGCCGCACACCAATCGTTGCCCAGATGGTAGGCTTGCAGTACGTCCGACATGCCGTGGATGACATCCGGTTCGAAGGTCGCTTTGTGAAGCGCCGCGGTGGCATAGGCCAGCAGTCCTGCGGGCATTCTCTTTTTGGTCTGGACGAACCGCTCCGCCTGAGCGCGGTCTTTGGTATACTTCAGATGGCTCTTGATTTCCGACTCATCAAGGCCCTTCCAGTTGAAAACATATTTTGCATTGGTACAGCCGGTCTTTTCCGGCGTAACCAGTACCGTATCCCCCCGCTGTCTTGAGGCGGCAACGGCATGACAGACGGTATAGGGATGCAGCCCGACTTTGTAACTGGCATTTTTTTTGAAGTCTTCCAGTTCATCGTTGGAATAAAAAAATTTGACCGCCACCGGGTAATATTTCATTCTTAAAAGATTGCGCAGCGAAAATACGATATCCGCATTGCTCAGATCTCCTTTCTCAAGCATTGCTCCGGCAAACTTCACATCGTCCAGCATTTTATCGGTTTCAATCATGGTATCCGCCCTCCTCTAGCGTGGATTGTAGCAACCGTCGTTTTCTCATTTTTTCTTCTTAATCGCATGACAATGGCCCCGGGAAGAATTGTTTTCTGGAGGCCTCTTTTCCGGTGAATTTATTTTGATAAGGCCGGCTCACGTCTATTGCGCAGGATATTTTTTAATGGTCGCAGACGTTAGCGCCGCTCATCAGCGTATTATCTAAATAGCTATTGACGAGTTTTTCGGGTTCCAGCTCAGGGGCTCCGGTTATCACTTTGATACCTTTCTCATTAAACATACCGATGGCGCGTTGTCCCATGCCGCCGGCAATAATGACGTCGGCTCCCAAATGGTGCAGCCAGCTTGGAAGAACACCGGGTTCATGGGGCGGGGGTATCAACATTTGCGTGTCCGTAATTTCATTATCGGAAACTTCGATTAGGGCGAACTCATGGCAATGCCCGAAATGTGCGGTTAATTTTCCATTTGCTAAAGGTATGGCAAATTTCATCGTTACATTCCTCCTATTTTTCTTATGGAATTTGTAAATTCAATATATCTGATAGGGTGTTCCAAATTTTGTGAACCGCCTCTCCGGCGCTGGACGCACTGTTATACTCAAAAATCGTTTGGCCCTGTACCATGGCTTTTGTGAAGATCGGATCGAAGGGAATCCTGCCCAGGCAGCATAGACCTTCATCTGCGGCAAAATTTTCAATATCCCGGGTCAGGTCCGGATTGAGGTCAAATTTATTGACGCACACCATGGCCGGCACCTTGAAATGGTTTGCCAGTTGCACGACGCGTTCCATATCGTGAATACCCGCAAGGGTGGGTTCGGCTACGATGAGCACTGCGCTGGCGCCGCCAATGGAAGCAATTACCGGACACCCGACGCCTGGAGGGCCATCTGTAAGAATAAGATCAAGATTTTTTTCGTCTGCGAGTCTTTTTGATTCCTGCCGCACGAGAGTTACCAGTTTACCTGAATTTTCCTCAGCAATTCCCAGCCGGGCATGAACCATGGGGCCGAAGCGGGTGTCTGAATTAAACCATTCGCCGCATGTATTTTCCGGGAAGTCGATCGCCTTTTCCGGGCAAAAATAGAGGCATACGCCACACCCCTCGCAGTCGATGCGATTGACTTTAAAATCATCGCTGATTGCGCTAAACCTGCAAAGGTCCAGACATAGGCCGCATTCGGTACACCTGTTTTTATCAATATCTGCAGTATGACCTGATTTAAAATCAGCACACATAAATATACGTGGGTGCATAATCAGGTGAAGATCGGCCGCGTCTACATCTGCATCACACAGAACTTTGCTTTTAGCTAATGATGCAAATGCCGCAATTAAACTGGTTTTACCTGTTCCGCCTTTACCGCTTATGACAACCAATTCTTTCATCTCAAATTGCACCGGGTTGTTTGATCAACTTTTCAACTTTATAATGGAGCCCCTGAAAGCTGTCACGCCACTCAGGCATCACGTCCACAAGCATTTCTCCCTGTGAATAGGCCTCGGCAATTTTCCGATCAAAAGGGATTTCCATGAGGATCGCAAGTCCCATTTGATGTGCGTATTGGCGCACATTGTCATCTCCCAGGTCACTGCGATTGATGACCAACCCCAGCGGTATAGCCATCATCTGAGCTGCAGCGACGGCCAGCTTTAAGTCATAAAGGCCGAAAGGCGTGGGTTCGGTAACCAGAATCACAAAGTCGGCATTTTTCATGGACGCAATAACCGGACATGAAGTTCCCGGAGGGGCGTCGATGATGGTGAGTTTTTCAGGATTTTCATAGGAGCGCACTTTTTTAATCAAGGGCGGCGACATGGCTTCACCTACCCGCAACTTGCCGTGAATGAATTCTATGCCGTTGCTGTGGCCTTTTTGAATGACACCGAGTTCCCGGTCACTTTGCGTGATGGCGCCTTCCGGACAGACTTCCCAGCACCCCCCGCAGCTATGGCAGAGCTCTTCAAAAACCAATACATTTTCATTGACCACCGCAATGGCTTTAAACTGACAAATCTCACCACATTTTCCGCAAAAGGTGCACTTTTCTTCGTCGACTTCAGGAACCGACACAAAAACAGTTTCCGTTTCCTCGAAGGAAGGATTTATGAAAAGGTGGGCGTTGGGTTCTTCAACATCACAGTCCAGAAGCTGAACATTAGAACCGATCGATCGGGCCAGGTTTGTTGCAATCGTTGTTTTACCTGTTCCGCCTTTTCCACTGGCAATACTAATTATCATATTAATTTTCGATTTCTGCTAATCACCTAGCTCTAATTTATGAATGCGGGTAATGATGCCTTCTAACTGCTTATTTATGTCGTCGGCCTTTTTCTTGAGAGTTTCCAGTTCCGAATCATTTGAGGCCGAACCCGATCCTTTTTTTATTGTTGTGCGCTGGCCCGATAGGGCATCATCTTTATCCGTGGATCGGATACCACCCGTTCCGGGTCCCCTGCCGCGACCCCCACCCATTCCTTGCCGCATGCCTCCACCACTGCGCATGCTTCCGCCAGGGCCGGAACCGCCTCCAGGTGCCATGCCAAAATGACTGTCAACGGTAGCTTCGTTTGTTGGTCTGAGAAGGCCCTTTTTAAATCTCTCAACGACCTCTTTGACAATTCCTGACTGACCTGTGAACAATTCAATTCCGGCTGCCGAAAGGGTCTGTACGGCATTGGGACCGCAATTGCCTGTGATAACGGCATCCACGCTTTTTGACGCCAAAAACTGGGCCGCCTGGATGCCGGCGCCACCCCCTAAGACAGAACTTTTATTATCAAAAACGTCAAAGCGCATATCATCCGGATTAATAACCAAAAAATACGCACACCTGCCAAACCGGGGATCAATCTGTGAATTTAAATCTCTTCCCGAAGAACTAAGGGCTACTTTCATTATTTCGCCTCCTTTTTATCGCGGTCTTGCTAAATACACTTTTGTTTCGTGCTCATGGGTGTGCATGATGTGTGCCATTTGATGGAATTTAAAAAAGTAATGTGAATTCATATGGTTAATTCAATTGAAAATTAAAAATAATTTGAAAGGTTCATTAAACTTAGAAAAATTGCGAAATATTTTTTGAAAATTTTCGAAACTCAACATAAAAAAAGGTCATAGAGCTTTAAAAATATTCTGATCACTTAACATTCGAAGTATTGATTACGGAATTGATGAAGGGGATGGCAGTGAACAGATTGAGGGTCCTGTTTCAAATGAAAATCAGAAGCATAAAAACACGCGTAAAAATTAGCAGGAAATTAATTTTGGATCCTAAGCGGATTATTGTCATTCTTGAAAAAATATTGCTGGAACTTCGATTAATTAATCAACTTCAGTTTTTCCAAAGCCGTCCTCCGGGTTGTGATCCGCCCGGCAACTCATGCCGGGCGGGATCTATATTTGTGAATACCCATGGGTGTAGTTTCGAGCAGGCGAACTGGTTTTTGTATGAAATCAGAAACCCAGAGTGTCCGCGGCTTCTTCTGCTTTCAGATGCTCCTGCCATTTCTCGCCCCAGAGATCGGGAACGGTTTCTTGAACTTCTATAATTGACTCATAAGAAATATCAAGCTGTTCAAATATCGTTGCCAGCACATTTTCGCTCGGTGCCAACCAAACGCAGTAGCGCACGCCTTTTGCCTTATTATAGCAGGTTCGGACCCAGGTCGCCTTTTCGACATTCGCAAGCTTGGACCAATTCTCTTCAACTTTTTTCCACGGAATCTTGGGGTCAACATGGACCACCATATATTTCAGCAGGTTATTCATTTTTATCCCTCCTTTTCCGGTTATCCCATGAATCTTTTCCATCAAAAATTCACGGTGGATTTTGAAGCAACACCGCTTTTACAGGTTCAAGAGACAAATGGCTGCTCCCAACATAACCGTCCAGGATGCTGGGAGCAAAATCTGCATAATTTGATCAATTTATCCATGACGTCAAATTTGCGTTAATTGCTGCGAAATAGCGGTCATCCTTATCCGACCTCAGAAACTTCTTTAGGCGCGGGGACTGATGCGGACTGCAATTTGGGTATTTTAATTTTAAACAAGGTGCCGCGACCCAATTTGGACTTGACAATGATTTCACCGCCATGCTGGTCGATAATTTTGTTCGAAATAAAAAGACCCAGACCGGTTCCTTTCTCTCCTTTTAAAGAGAAAAAAGGCGTAAATATTTTTTCACTCGTTTCAGCATCCATTCCCACCCCGTTGTCGGCCACATCAAATATGATGTGACGATTATCCTGTTTGACCTCAAAGGTGATTGTATGCTTTTGTTTTGACGTATCTTTGGTACATGCATCCACAGCATTATCCAGAATGTTGAGAAGTGCTGAATGCACATAGCCTGCATCAATTTCAAATTCACCGACTTTCAAATCAAAATTCGTTTCAAACGCGATCGAATGAGACGCTATTTTCGGCGCAACGACCTTGGCAAATTCTTCGGCAAAGCTCAATGCATCGATTTGCTCCCAGCGCAGATCTCTTTCTTTGGCATAAAAAAGGATATCCAGCACCATCTTGCGGATGCGCTCGACCATGCGTTTGACAACCTCCCAGCCTTCGGTGATCTGGCGCTGACTTTTTTTGGCAAAGCCCTTTTCAAGGAGATACATCCCACCGTCCAAGCCGGTTAAGAGTCCTTTTATTCCATGTGAGATCGAACTGATCATCAAACCCAGTGATGACAGATGATCCTGCAACTCTGTTTTTTCGCGAATCAGTCTTTCCAGGCTTTCGGTGTATTCCCTTAATTGCTGCCGTGTAATGATTCTATCGCGGACCCGTTGCAGCGCAATTTCAAGGACATTCACATTAATCGGCTTGGTGATAAAGTCGGTGGCTTCATATTTCAGACTTTTTACGGCCAGGTCCATATCGCCGTGTCCGGTTATCATAACGACTTCGGTTTCGGGGTTTACACGTTTGATTTCTTGCAACAATTCGATGCCGTCCATGTTGGGCATTTTTATATCGGTCAACACAATCGGCGGCTGAGTTTCTTTAAATAAACGCAGGGCCTCCTCCCCATCTTCGGCTTCAAGCACCTGATACCCCAGATCCGATAAGGACAAATGGACAACCTCGCGTATATCTTTCTCGTCATCGACGAGTAATATTTTCTTTTCTATTTCCATTGATTGTTTTCGGGATCGGAAATTTTAAAATAAAGCAGGCACCTTCGGGTTCGTTCGGGGCAACCTGTATGCTGCCGCCGCAATCTTTTATGATCCTGTAACTGATGGACAATCCCAAACCGGTACCTTCACCGACCTCTTTTGTTGTAAAAAAGGGTTCAAAGATCTTATTCGCGATCGCTTCAGAAATGCCTGTTCCGGTATCACAGACCTCACAGATCACCGATTGCCTGTCACACATTGTTTCCAGAATAATCTTTTTTTGACCTTGTCCAGATTCGGCGTGATTCCATTTTTCTTCAATTGCGTCTCTGGCATTTAACAGAAGATTAATAAATACCTGTTCCAAACGGCTGGGATCAGCATAGATTTTGGGCAGATTTTTTTCGATCTTCCACTGCACCTCGATGCCTCTTAACTTCAACTGCTGGCTGAAAATCTCGAAGGCTCTTTTCAATACGTCGTTGAGCTGCACTTTTTCCAGATCCATGTCGGATTTACGGGCGAACTGGCGCATATGGTTTATGATTTTTGTGGCACGATCGACATTGCTATCGATCTTCATTAAAATATTAAACAGAATCTCATCTTTGATCGGTTCATTTTTTTCAATTTTCTTGATCGAAAAACTGCTGGCGGTTTTGATCACCGAAAGCGGCTGGTTGAGTTCATGGGCGACACCGGTCGCCATTTCTCCCAGAGTAGCCATTTTACTGGCCTGAATGAGCTGCTGCTCGGTTTCAAGCCGTTTGGTAATATCACTGGTCATCGCCAGAAAAACCTTTTTGCCCGGATAATTCGACGGCGAGACCCGAATATTGACGAAAACAGTTTTGCCCCCCTTGGTTCGGTGCTTAACCTGATTGATAACGGCAGATTTCTTCATTTCCGAAGCATATTTATTTCGATCGGTTTCGAAAAATAGATCTAAAAAGCATCGATCAAGGGTTTCCATTTTGTTATAACCGTACACCGTCCTGACGCTCGTATTGCAATCAAGGATTTTCAGCGAATCCATATCCAGGACGAAAACCGGATTGGGCATGTTGTTGAAAATTTCGTGATATTTTTTTTCCGACGCCTTTAATTTCTCCTCAAGCTGCTTTCTTTCGGTGATATCCAGGCTCATTTCCATTGCGGCGATGATTTCACCTTTGGAATTTTTTATCGGAGAGGTTCTGACAATCCAATGGGTCAGACGGCCGTCCTTATTTAACCCCGTCTCTTCGCCGTAGTGAGCCTGGCCATCTTCGAAGGTTTTTTCAACCGGGCAAGGGATGCATTTTTCGCTACGGCCCTTATAGGCATGGAAGCAGAAATCGTTGCGCACTGGAGCAAATTTTTTGGAAAATTCTCTATTATACCGCAACAGTTTGAAATCTCTGTCCTGAACCGTAATCAAGCACGGCACCCGCTCGAAAAGCGCCTGATATTCGTCTCTTTGCGCATTAAGCTGCATTTGCTTTCCGGCAATTTCATCACTCATTTCATTAATGGCCACTGCCAGCTGTCCCATTTCATCTTCCTGCTCAAGATCCACCTTGCTCAGATAATCTCCTCTGGCGATGCGACGGGTTTCGTTAATTAATTTTTGAATCGGTCGGTTGACGAACCGTAGCAAAAACACAAAGATGATGGTTGATGTCAGCAAAAACAAAAAGAGTGACAGACCCAGCATGCTCCTTTGTGCTTTGCGCAACTCTTTGTCGGTATCCTTAAGAGAAACAACAAAATCCAGAGCGCCTAAAATTTTTTTCCCCTGAGGATGGATATGACAGGCATCGGTTGAGCAACCCGGCTCATTGCAGATGGGACTGATGACGCCTAGAAGTCGATACCCACTTGGAGAATTAAATATCCGCGTGCGTTGATCCAGACTCACTTCGGATAGTGGCGGCTCGGAACGGTGGCAGATGTAGCAGGCTTCGGCCTCGATATTGGTTGTGCGGTCGACCTCTGCGGTTTTATTTGAAAATTTTATTTTTCCCTCTTTGTTATAAATCCGGATATTTTCGATTTCTTTTTGTTTACTGATATTTTGGATAATTTGATTGATGTCATCCCGGGAATTAAGCATCATGGCGTAGTGCGCACCCAAACGAACCGTATTCGTCAGCCGGTCGGTGTTGTTGACGATATCCGCCATAAATTTTTTTTTCTGATAGTTCGTGTTCATGTAAGCCCAGGCCGCCAACGACAATAACAGCATCAAACCGACGGAAACGATTAATTTGGAAATAAGACTGTGTCGTATTTTGGGCATATATTTCAACATGTTGGAACACCTACTAATTCATTACCGCATCTATCATTTCCAGCATTTGCTGCTCTAAAAATCCTTCCAGGACCGAAGCACCATTAGGACAGATGACGGCACAAGAGCCGCATCCCTGGCACATGGCAGGGTTGATCATCACTTTTTCCCGGTCAACATCAATGCTGCGGGCCCCGTAAGGACAGGCATCAATGCATTGTTCACATAAACTGCAGAGACTATGACGAACACTGGCGACAACCTTTCCGGCCGCGAGACGATCACATCTTAAAATCCGTAGCGCCCTCTGGGCGGTCGCCTCAGCAGTAGCGATGGTTTCCGCGATGTTGCGCGGAGAGTGGGCCAAACCGCAGGCAAACACGCCTTCTTTGAGTGAATCCACCGGCCGCCACTTCGATTCGGCCTCCTGGAAAAATCCGTCCGCATCCACAGTTATGCCGTAAGCTTCGGCCAGGTCCGGCGCAAGCGTTGGCACCACGCCCGTGGCTAAAACGAGGAGGTCAGCTTCGATCTGGAGCGCCCTTCCGATGAAAGGATCACGGGTAATGATCCGCACACCTTTCTGACCGGCTTCAACCTGTGGTTTTTCATTCACATGATACTGGATAAACATAACATTGGCTTTGCGCGCCTGTGTGAAATAGGTTTCATAGAATCCGTAACTCATCATATCGCGGTAAAGAATATAAATGCGGAGTTCGGGGTTCTGTTCTTTAAGGTGCAGGGCGTGTTTCAAGGCGCCGGCACAGCATAACCGGCTGCAATAATTGCGCGGCTCCTCGCGCGAATCGACACATTGAATCATAACCACCGAATTCAACTGCATAGGATCAAGGGTATGGGTGTAAAGTTTTTGTTCCAATTCTTTCTGGGTAAGGATTGCCGGACTTGTCCCGTACCCGTAGGAGGACGTGGCGGCCTCCGTCCCGCCGGTAGCTAAAATGGTCACAGCATGTTTCAGTGTTTGCACCCCATTCTGAGTATCCTCCAACTTCGTATGAAAGTTGCCCACTTCACCTCGGCAATGAACCACCCGGGAGTTTATGTGCACACGTATTTTGGGGTGCTTGTTCACGGATGTAACTGTTTCTTCCAACAACGCCTTGGGGCTGTGCCCATCCAAAGTTTGCTCCAACCATCTTAGATTTCCACCTAAATCTTCAGCAGATTCCACAAGGTCCACCTCAAAGCCATGATCGGCTACGGCCAAAGCTGCTGTCATGCCGGCAATTCCACCACCTATCACCAGCGCTTTCTGAGTGATGGGGATTGTCAGCACCGGCTCCGGATCAGCCCATTTCAATCTGGCAATGCCGGTTTCAAGTGTGGCCATAAAATTATGGAAAAAAGGCTCCCTGTCAGCTTCTTCGGACTTCAGCCTTCGCCCTTGCGAATTGATATCAACAACATCCATCAGGGCCGGATCCAAACCGATTTGCCGGCCGAGTTCCTTGAGCTTGCGCTTATAGACATACGGCAGACAGGCACCGATTAAAATCCGGTTGGGTTGGCTTTCTTTGACCAATTTCACCATATTCTCCCACCCGTCGGCAGTACAGGTTTGCTCAAGAAATTCCACTCGCTGCACCAGAGGATCTGTTTGGAGTTGTTGAACCACTTTTTGCATTTCGATAGCTTCGGTAATTTTGCCGTCACAGTTACAGATAATCACCAGAATTTTGGGTAACTCCCGCAAAACATCGGTGGCGGGCGTTTTCGGGGGAGATTCCAGGGCCAGGCTGCCGCCGGATGAATGCAGGATGCGGGATGCGTTTAAAGCTGCAGCGGATGCTTGGATAACCGAATCACTGACATCCTTGAGACCCGCAAAAGAGCCGCCGAGCACGATACCATCCTGGCGGGTCCGGGTTAATGAAAACGGTTCGGTCTGGCCGAATCCCCATTGATTCAATGAAATGCCCGTAATGTCTGCGATTGCGGGCGTTCCGGTCGCCGGCCGCTGGCCCACCGTGAGAACCACCATGTCAAAGCGCTCTTCATTGGCTTTACCCGACATATCGACGTTGCGAATAAGAAGGTCGTTGCTGGCGGGATCCTGTATCACCGAGTGGACCCGGTTTCTTTCAAAGCGAATACCATGACTGCCTTCAGCCTGCTGGCGATAACGTTGAAAGCTCTTCCCAAAGGTGCGCATGTCCATATAAAATATGGCCGTTTCCAGATCGCCTGATGCTTTTTCAGTGGCCACCAGTGCTTCCTTGATGGCAACCATACAACAAATATTGGAACAAAAGTCCGCTTGCGCCTGCAAATCCCGTGAGCCCACACACTGGACCCAGGCGATTTTATGAATAGGTTTGCCGTCAGGACGCATCAGCCGGCCTTGATAAGGACCGCAACCGCTCAATAGGCGTTCGAACTCCAAGCTGGTGACAACATTAGGATATATGCCATAGCCAAAGGTGTTTTTGCCTTCGGCCGGATCAAAAAATGACGTGCCGCCACAAATTACCACAGCCCCGACCTCAAGCTGGCGACCTTCTGCGGCTACCAGATCCTGATACATGCGTTCAACCATGGGGATGAGGGATTCAGGATCAAACGGTTTCATAAGATAGTCCCGGGCACCTATTTTCATGGCTTCTACGGCCGTTTCCACAGTGGCATAGGCGGTCATCATGACCACGCCGAGATCAGGAAAATCTTCTTTGGCTTTCTGCAGAACCTCAACCCCATCCATCCCGGGCATCTTGATATCCAAGAGCATTAGCTGATAGGTTTGTTGGGTGAGCAGATCCAAAGCCTCCAAACCGGATTCAGCCATGTCGACCGAAAATCCATCTTCTGCAAGCCATTCCTTAAGCGAATCGCGCACCACCAATTCGTCATCAACCACTAAGATACGAAATCCTTTACGTTCCTTTTCAGGGATTTGAATAGCCCCGGTCGGGCACACCTTTGTGCATTCACCACAACGTGTGCAAGCAGAATAATCAATGATATACGGATTGGGAATGGCATGCGGAACAGGCAGATAGATTGCCTTGCGAGTTGCCAGTCCGGCATTGAATTCGTCCGGAACCTCAACCGGGCAAACAGGGATACAATCTCCGCAGCCGGTGCAAAGATCGGAATTGACCCAATTCGGATGTTCCTTGAGCATCACCTGAAATTGGCCGGGATCGCCCTGGATGGAAACAAGCTCGGTGGAAAGCAGAATGTCGATATTTTCATGGAACAATCCCTTGCGCAGACAACACTGTGAGCTTGCGTCCCGGTCCACCATCGGAAGCATTTTGCACATGCCGCAACGATCCGTGGGAAACTGGTAGTCGAGTTGACTCAAAATCCCCCCCATATGCGGGGCGCTGTCGATTAGGGTTACACCGTAGCCGAATTCTGCCAAATCCAACGCCGTCCGAATACCGCTGATCCCGGCGCCTACGACCAAAGCTTTGCCGATTTTTCTATTCATAGAGTGCTACCTCCTTCAGGTCCGCGCGCAGATATTCACGCTCATTCTCACCGAGGACACCCAGGGCAAGGCAGATAAGGGTCCACAAATGGATCACACCATAACCGCCGCTGTAGTGCTCGCTGAGCTCATGAATTTGCGCGTGGCAGTTGTGACAGCCGGCAATGCAATAGTCCGCCTTGGTAGCCTTGACCTGATCGTCTTTTAATCGACCGAATTCCAGACGCGCCTCCTTATAACCGGATTGTAGAAAGCCACCCCCGCCGCCACAGCAATAATTATTTGAGCGGTTGGGGTGCATCTCGATGAAATTCTCTTCGCCCACAACGGTTTTGACCACAAAACGAAGATCTTCGGCAATCGGATCCCCGTAACTTTTGCGCACAATCTGACAAGGGTCCTGAACCGTAAACTTGATCTTCAAATCTTTGTTCCAGTCGGAATTGACCTTCAATTTCCCCTCCCGGATCCATTGGGCGTAATATTCATAGATATTTTTGACCTCGAATTTGTGAGGGATGTTGAATTTTTTCAGTCCTGCCAGGACTGAGAAGGTCACGTGCCCTCACTCCGTATTTAAATATATCTTACACCCCAGATCTTCCGCCTGCTTCGCCGTGGTCCGGGTGATGTGCTCCCAGGACGCGTTGTCTGCCAGAAACATACAATAGTTTTCTCCGCCCCAGCCTTTACTGCCGTATGTCCAGTCCGCCCCCACAAGGTGAAGAATCTTCCATAACGGTACCAATTCGTCCGGTTCGGTAACCGGTTCCCGGGAATTCTGGTTTAAAAAGAAATAGGCGCCTTTTTTATCAATCGGTGCCTGCATGTCTTTAAATTCGGGCTGGTTCTCGCGGTATTCTTCCAACACATCCTCCACCACGAAAGTAAAATCTTCCGGAGACGCCCCCATGGCACTGCAGCTGTCATTTCGTAAGGCCATATCGCAGGATCCCAAAATGCCCTTGGGTCGTTCTTCTCTGGGCCAGCTTGCGCGTACATGGTACACCAGCTGGGGAATGTCAATTTTCATCGGGCACACATAAATGCAGCGCTGGCACATGGTACACATCCAGGCCCAATCGGATTTAATAATCTCTTCATCCAGCCCGAGAGCCGCCAGGCGCAGAAATTTTCGGGGATCCATTCCAGCCAGACCGGTGGCCGGACACCCTGAAGAACAGGCCCCGCAGGTCAGACAAAGATTTAAATTTCCTCCTTCGGGAAGGATTTCCATTACCCTGTCCATGAAAGTGCTTTTCTTTTTCCCGCCTATCTTGATGACATCTGTGGACATAGGTTCCTCCTTGACGTTTTTATGATCAATTCTTCAGGTTCAATACCTTTTCCTTTAGGTGTAAATTAATTCGTTATGCCGACCACATCGTCAAACTCTTCCTCTCGAAAAACCGACAGCGGAGGGTCTTCATCGACACTTTTCCCGGCCTCATAGTCAAATGCCTGCTGTGTGCGCTGGGCAATGGTGCGAAAGATTTCCATTACCGGAATATCATTGGGACAGGCATTGGAGCACTGGCCACAGCCCACACAGGCGGTGCTCATATGCGCCAAGCGCGTAATATGGTAGAAAACGGTATCCGTCGGCATTTTGATGATGCCCTTACGGTTGGCCCAACGCAAATACTGTGAAGGCTCATGGTTGAAGACATCGGTAACAAATACACATTCCTTGCAATAGCACACTGGACAGGCAACCCGGCAATTGTAACAGTTGACGCAACTGGCGAAGTAGGTCGTCATTTTTTCCAGGCTATCGGTAACATTCCGGGTGTTGGCAAACATCTCATCGCGGTAAGCGCTGTGCCGGCTGACGACATCGGCGATAGCCGCCTGGCGAGAAGCCGGTTCAGCAACTTTAGAGAGCTTGAGCTGATCTAAAAGATTCATCCCCGATTCGGTTTGAGATTGAATCAATAATTGATCGTCAATATCAATTCCATAAAGCCCGATAGAAACATCGGCATTTGCCGCCACCGGATATTCGCAGGCTTTGCATGCAGCGGCCAAATCGACGCCGTCTATTTCTCCATCCTTTCCGCTCAAGATATGTTGATAGAATTTGACAGTTGAATCGTTCCCATTCTGTTCAATAAAACGGAAGTAATCTTTGTTCGGGTATGCGCCGAGACAATCAATGCCAATGAGTACAACCTCGTCTGTACTTGCCTGTTTGAGTTTCACCAATTCAACAAGGGCACGAATCTCGCACGGGCGCAATACTGCCGCAACTTTGGCTCCCATTGGTTTGCGTGTCAGACGGGAAACGATCTTGGCGGCATTCATGGGAAATGCCGGTGCCAGTGGATCCACACCGTTTAATTGATCGGGATCTGTCACCAGGGTTGGCATAACCATGTTTTTCATCGGAAGATGCTGCGAGACCAAGATTGCCTCGATATCTTCGATTTTTAGAATATCTTTCAAAAATCCGCGCAGCGCACCTAAAAGGTCCTTTTCTTTCACATCAATTCTTGCCGTAATTGCCATAAGTACCTCCGGGACTTGTTCAAAGTTATTCGTTAATGGCGATCAGCCTAACTGCCGCTCTTGCTCTGAGGTCTTTTCGATTACATTAACAAATAGTGATTAGCTGTCTCCGTCCCCCCTAACCCGCACCCGCAATTTTCTCATCCAATCTGTTCAATCCGAAATCCACTATCCCCAATCCGCAATCGTGAGGCCTGCACTCAGATTACCATCTTCAATTTTGCCTGACTGGGTCCCAGGTCCTTGATTTGAGTTGCCAATTCGTGCATAATTTCAGCGAATCGGACGCCATCACTGGCACCAATCCAGGTTAATCGCAGCCGTTGCGGGTCAAAACCGAACTGGGGCAGAATCTCTTTGAGCAATTTAATCCGCCGGCGAGCCTTATAATTCCCGTTGATATAATGGCAGTCACCGGGATGGCAACCACTGACCAGCACGCCGTCAGCACCTTCCAAAAAGGCCTTGATCACATATTGAGGGTCCACCATGCCGGTGCACATCACCCGAATCAAGCGCACATTATGCGGGTAACTCAATCTGGAAGTTCCCGCCAAATCAGCAGCGGTATAAGTGCACCAGTTACAAACAAACGCGATGATGGTCGGTTCAAACTCGCTCATCTGACAACTCCTTTCTAACCGGCTAATAAACCGTCGATTTCCGCAAAAATCTGCGTGTCTGTAAAGTGCCGAACTTTGGCAGCCCCGCTGGGGCAGTAAGCGGAGCAACTCCCACAGCCTTTACACACGGCTTCATTTACCTCGCTAACACCTTTCAACTCATTGAATTCGATTGCCGAGTATGCACACAGCCCGATACATACCTGGCAGCCA
>Ga0209536_100001917_pt1 | contig 34021 bp, 30 predicted proteins | sample DeeMarSeWOR28_12_FD_187461 | JGI IMG/M metagenome (GOLD analysis project Ga0209536, IMG submission 187461) | Marine sediment microbial communities from White Oak River estuary, North Carolina - WOR-2-8_12 (SPAdes) (version 2) | ecosystem: Environmental > Aquatic > Marine > Intertidal zone >...
TGAAAGTTCGTCACGGGATTCAAGGGTCTGTTTTGCGGGTTCTTTTCCTCCGATATATAATGATAGGCGATCTTAACGAGAGGTTGATGAAGTATTTTCCTTAGTTCTTCGTCTTCCTTCCATTCTTCAGTAGACAAAATGGAAAGCAATGCCCTTGTCAATGCCCGTGTTCTTCCCCTTTTGACGCCCGCGCTCTCCATGATCCTTCCAAGTTGCCTCCTGGCAAAATAGGATGGGACCTCTTCCCTTCGTAATGCAAAGGGCTCATCTTTCCCTTCCAAGATAGGCTTAAAGTAATTCTCCCAAAACCCGGGGAGAGGGCTCAGGGTGGCAAAGTTCTTTATCTGCTCGTTCTCTTTGCGCAGGTAATCCACCACCTGGCCTATCAACATCTTTCCCAGGCCAAGCCCAGTAAGGCCATTCTGTGTATTGTTTATGGAGTAAAAAATAGCCGTGTCAGCCTCCCCTTTAGGCGTTCGATGTTTGTCCATTTCAATGATTTCAGCGATATGTCTTACAATCCCCACGGTTAGCGCCACTTCGATAAAGATGATCGGTTCATAGGGAATGAGTCTGTGGTAAAGGGCAAAACACCTTCGATCCTCCCCTAGGCGCTGACCCATCTCTTCAATATTGGTCATGGGATGTACCAGATCGCTATCCTTAATGAGTTCTACCTGTCTGTATGACGAGTCGAGGGTAATCTCCTCAAGGTAGAGAAAACCATCTTGAAACCAAACCTCAAAAAGCAGGATAATGTCAGCATCAAGGGGGCCCAGGTCTGTCTTGGAGAAGCGTTGCAGTGAAAGTAAGTCACCCCTGAAATCTAAAAGGAATTTGAGCCCCCCAGGTGAGCGAGAAATCTTTCGAAAGATATTTAATCGGGGCGAATGGGCTCGACCTCTCAATTTTGAAAGCAACCTTAGCCAGTTCGGATCATCTGCATCGCATTGACCCAGCTCTTCCAAAAGATGGCCTATCTCCTCCTTAGAGACCTCAATGTCCTCCATGAGGGTTCTAAAGAGCTCGGCTTTTTCATACTCATCCAAGGCTCCATAGAGCGACTTAATCTTCTGGAACAGCCTGTCTTCCTCAGCGCCCTCTTCTGACAAGCTCTTGAAGGCGTTGAGGACTTCAACGACTCTTTTTTTGGCGCCTTTTTTGGATCGCTGCTTTTTGTCTATAGGTTCCATGCCGTCTGTTTGCATTCATAAAATTGCTTCGCGATTTTATAGGAAGCGGCTTCGCCGCTCCGAAAAAAATCTGTATCAATTTACATTATAAAATCCTGTAACGGATTTTATTATTCGATGGGCTTGGCTTCATCAATCAGCATGATAGGGATATCATCTTTGATCTCATAAAGTAGCTTGCACTTGTCACAGATCAGTCCATCGCCTGCATTGTTCAGATAGATGTCTCCTTTACATTTGGGACACGCCAGTATGTCCAACAGCTCTTTACTAATTGCCATGATCCCCCTCCTTCAATAAATTGACATGCCTTGAAATCCATTTTCTTCCCATGCGTTTGTTATGAGAAATAATGCCGTCTAATCATCACTGAAGTGAGCTGATTCGCTCTTTAACAGCCTCAAAGACCTTATCCACTGTTATATTCTGCATGCAGCTTTGGTGATCACAACTCTTCTTAAAGCATGGGCTGCATTCAACCTCATCCCTGATGACCCGATGACCCTCTCCGTAGGGCCCGGTCCGCCAGGGAGCCGTCGGTCCAAATAGGGCAACGACAGGGCACCCCATGGCTGCGGCTATGTGCATGGGTCCCGTATCCGTGGTGACTAAGAGCCGACACTTGGAGTAGAGATAGGCCAGTTCTTTCAGGCTAGTCTGACCCGCCAGGTTAACAGGGCTTTCTTCCATCCCCTCCATGATTCCATCTATCTGTGCTTTATCCTGTCTGCTTCCTGTAAAGACAATATGGCAGGCCAGCTCCTTTTGTATTCTGTCCGCCAGAGCAGCAAATCTTTCAGTTTCCCAAAGTTTTGTGCTCCACGTGGCAAAGGGGTTAACAGCCACCAGATGTTGGTTCTTTGTGCCCTTGCCATGAAGAACTTTATCAATAGATCCCTTGTCAGATTCTCGGATCGGGATACGGCCTTTCCAGGAACCTTTCTCACATCCCAGGTATTCCGCTATCTTCAGGTATTTATCCACAGCGTGCATATCGGCCTCCACGAACAAGGGCCGTTCTGTTAGGAAAAGCTGACTCCCTTCCCTACCCCAACTCGGGCCAATCTTCTTCTTGCCCCTGGACAGACCCGTTATTATGGCGCTCTTGAAAAGCCCCTGAAGGTCGACAACCAGGTCATATTCCCCTGAACGCAGCTCCTTTAGAAACTGGATGACCTCTTTGAAAGCAGTGATTCGTTTCCGACCCCTCAGCAGTCTCTTTTGCCATGATTTCCTGTGGGAGATGATGACTTCATCAATCCCTTTGTGCCCTTCTATAATCTGACTGGACTCTTCTTCCACAACCCAGTCCAGCCGGGCCTCCGGAAAATTTTTCCTCAAAACTTCCAAAAAGGGGAGCGCATGAACCACGTCCCCGATCGCGCCAAGTTTTATAATTAGAATACTGTTGGGGCTTTCCCCCATCCTATCCCTTCTCCTCCCCCAAGATCCATTTGACGGCATCCAATAGGTCTTCGGCCACATGGCTTGGCTTAACGGGCATTTCTGGAATGACGTATTCCATCTCCCCAAGCCCGTATCCGGTCTTCACTAAAATGCCTTTAAGGTCCATGCGGATTGCCAATTCAATATCCACATATCTGTCCCCAACCACGAAGGAGTTTGACATGTCAATGTCAAAGGCCTTTAGTGCCTGGTTGACAAGACCTGTTTTAGGTTTTCTGCAATCACAGTCAGAAGTAAACTCAGGCACGATGCCTCTTGGGTGATGGGGACAGTAAAAGATTCCGTCTATTGTAGCCCCTTCTTTTTCAAGGGATTTGGTCATAAGCTCGTGTACTTCGTGGACGAGAGCCACAGGGTAGTAGCCACGGGCCACACCAGATTGGTTGGTCACAATTATCGCAAGTAAATTATTTCTGTTCAATAACTTTACCGCGTCAATCACGCCTGGAATTAGCGCAAATCTGCTCAAATGATTGATAAATCCCCTCTGCTCATTAATGGTGCCATCACGATCTATAAAAACGGCGGGCCTTTTCATATTAACTCCTTAAAAAAACCTTGTCAGATTCGGGCTAACTGATCCAGTATCAACTATCCAGCATCTGCCTTAGCCTTTCCATTTCCTTCCAGACGTCATGGGGCTCAATACCCAACATACAACGATAGTCGGTGGGGCATTCTGGTTTTAAGCAGGGTGCGCATTCCACTGGTTTCTGCACAATCCTCGCCATTTCGCTCCTTGGCCCTGTGGCGACAGGATCGGTAGAACCAAACAGGGCAACCATTGGCACATTTAGCGCGGCCGCAATATGCATAAGGCCCGAGTCGTTGGTCACGAAAAATTGGCATCTCTCAATCAAGGCCATGGCCTCTCCAAGTCTCGTGCGGCCACAAAGATTCACCGAATCATGCCTCATGGAATGACCCACAGCGCCACAAATACCCATTTCACCTTGGCTACCCATCACCACAATCTTTGCCCCCCACCTATCAGCAGCCCAATCCCCGATGGCGGCAAATCTTTCAGCAGGCCACCTTTTAGCAGGGCCGAATACCGCGCCAGGACTCAACCCTAACAAGAAATGCTCTTGTCCTATTCCTTTCGAAGAAAGGAGGGAGTGGATGACCTCTTTATCTTCCTCAGCCACGAACAGCCTGGGATTCCTACTCTCTGCCTCCCAACCCATAGCCTTTAATAGAGAAAGGTAATACTCCACCTGGTGAACCCTTAGGACTTCCTCATCTCTGATGACCGCGTGTGACAACAGGAATCCTCTGCCATCCGTGTTATAGCCGATCCGAAACCTTACACCACCCAAATAGGAGAGGAGGGCAGCTTCAAAGGCATTCTGAAAAATGATGGCAAGGTCAAATTTCATTCTTCTTAGCAGGCGGGCCGTCTTTATGATTTCCACCGCATGGGAGAAATACCCGTTCCCTGTTTCAAGAGGTAAGACATGATTGACTGCCGGAAGGTTTTCCAGGAGGGGCTTCACCCAGGGTCGTGCCAGAACTGTTAAGGTGCTTTCGGGGAAATTCCTCCGTACCGCCTCAATGGCTGGAGTGGTCATGACCAGATCTCCAACCCAGTTGGTGGTTCGGATCAATATGCGGCGAATTTTAGTCTTATCTATCGACTTCTGACCAGAAACTCTCAGCATAACGGGCTTACATGTTAGATTGTCTTCGTTCACTTGATTATACGTCCCACGGCTCCACCCAGCAAACCTCACGTCTTCTTGCAGATAAACATCCAGTCTTCGCGGTGAAGGGCGGGAATCATGGCCGGATCCTTTCTGAACACCCTAATCTCTTCCTGAATCGTGAAATAGTTGTTCAGAACTTCCCTGATGATTTCAAGCGTGTATGAATAGGGGTGCGCATCCTCTCTGAAAATGGGTAACCATCTCTCTATGAACCTGCGAAGCTTCGCGATCGGGGATGGGTGTAGAAAAATACCAAGCACAAATATTCCATCCATTTTCATGACCCGACGCATTTCTGTCAGTGCCTTGTCCGGATCAATCATATGATCTAAGGCATTGACGCAGAGCACCACATCGAAGGTTTCATCCGGTCTGGGAATATCCTCTGCAGTACTGCAAATCTTCTCCCCCTCTGGGAGGTTTCCCGGATAAGTCTCCAAATAGGAATCCATGAGGGGGTCCAGGTAAGTCTTTAGACCCACACTGAATAGTTGGGCAGAGCAGGTGGGGCCGCAACCCACGTCAAGAATCGTTGAATGGGTATGGAGCTGTGCTTCTATCCTTTTTAGAACTGGGCCATAGCGGGAGATAACACGCTCCATTTGAGTACTTAATACGCCGTCTCTTTGCCAAAAAGCATCCTCTTTGGACTGGGCAGCAGACCACCTATTCTCTCGCTCTCCACGACTTTCCATTCCCCTATCTCTCACTCTTGGAATTTCATGAATTCACATCCCCCTAGGTCCATTTGGGAGGGTACAATATGGTTTTGTCTTCCAACGCCTGTGGAACCAGAAATACTGGTCCGGATGGGCTCTGACCTGTCTATCAATGATATGGGTGAAGTGTGCTGTGTTCTCTTCCACGTCCTTTGTTTTGTCCCCGGTCTCTATCAATTCCACTTCAGGTTCAATGAAAATTCGATACCGGCCGTCCTTCTGTCTTACAGGAAAAATGGGAATCACAGGAGCCCTAGTCCTTAGGGCCAAAAGCGCCAACCCTTTATTGGTACACGCCCACCTTCCCAAAAATTTCACAAATACGCCATCATACCAATCCACGTTTTGGTCAAGAAGGATGCCCACGCCCTTATTTTCCTTGACCGCCCCTAGAACCCTTCTCATGCTTCGCTGCTTCATGATGATCTCGGTCCCAAATCTTGTACGCAACCCATTCACGAGTTCATCCAGAGGCTCAAAATCAATGGGTCTTGCGACGACCGCCCCGCGCATATCACTAAATCGAACAGCCAACGCCGCGGACATGAGTTCCCAATTTCCAAAGTGCCCCGTGAGCAAGAAAACGCCCTTTCCTTTTGCAAATGCCTTAAGAAGATTTTCTTCGTGGTCAAAGACCACATACTTGCTCAGATTCCCGGGGTTGAGTCGGATGATATGGGGTACTTCAAAAAACATCTGGCCGAAATGCCTTATGACTTTCCGGTTAAGCCTCTTCGCTTCGACCTCGCCCATGGAATTGCCGAAGGTCTTCTGAATATGCTCCAGGGATAAGGCTGTCCTTTCAATGGGGATCATGGCGAAGACCGTGCCCAGCATCTTCCCAAGGAACTGCCCTATCCGCAAAGGTATGTATGACATCACCAAAACGATAGTATGCATCAATCTATAAATCATACTCTAAAACAATTCCTTCGCCCCAAATCCCCAATCTGAATCAACATCCCAAATATTGCGGTATTTCACCGCTTATTCCCCTTTCCGGATTCCGTTTTCCGGATTTCCAATTCCCTTTGCCTTTTCATTCAACATCCTGAAGAACTTATCCTCGTCATCTAGAAGGCTGAACTTGATGGTGAGGTAAGCCAGATCGGGATATTGAGGAATAAAGCTTTCCATGCGGACCCAGTCTTTTTCTGTGGTTAGTAGGAAATCCGCCTTGAGCCTTCTCTTTTCCGTCATCAATTCCTGGATTTCGCGGCTCTGGTAGGGATGGTGATCTCTGAAAACCTTAAAAAAAACCAACTCCGCGCCCAGCTCGGTTAGCGTCTCCATGAACGCATCTGGCCGCGCAATTCCAGCAAAACCCATGATATCCTTGCCATTGATGAGGTCAACATTGTTGACCAATCCTCTACTGGGGATAACGATCTTTTCAGGAAGGTGATCGCTTCTGAAAATAGGCTTGCTTGGATACCTATTCTTTAGCTCATCTATCCATTCATCACTGGATCCATCACGGCCGGATCGTGTGATGATGAAGGCATCAGCCCTTTTGAGTTGGTTGACCGGCTCTCGAAGCGGCCCCCGCGGCAAGAGATATCCATTTCCAAAAGGATTTGAAGCATCCAGTAAAACCAGATCCAAATTCCTGTTCAAAGCCAGGTGTTGAAAACCGTCATCGAGTATAAAGAAGTTGGTTCCAAATTTCTTGTGGGCGAATTGGCCCCCCAAATATCGTTTTGGAGAAACGATCACGGGGATTCCCTGAAGCTTCTTTGCCATGAGATAGGGCTCATCACCCGACTCATCGCACCCTGTTTTTACACGCTTTCCGTCCGAGACTTCAAGGACTTTCCCCTTGAAAGCACCCCCATAACCCCTGGAAAGTACGGCTACACGATAGCCCTCGTCTAAGGCCCATTGCGCAAGCGTGCAGGCCGCTGGGGTTTTACCCGTTCCTCCTGCAGTCAGATTCCCGATGCTGACGACGAACCCCGGCAGGGATCTCCTCTTTTTTCCTTGGTAGGCATTGAGACGGAGCCTCACCCCCAAGCTATACAGATAGGAAAGGAGTGTTAAGGGTAGGGTCGTGAGAGAGATGCTGCTTCTTTTGTGTATGCCTGCCCAGTCAATGGGAGTCATTGGTCATTCGTCACTTGCCTCGTGAAACGCGCTTGAGCGCCTGTTTCACAGGAGTCATTCGTTATTTGTTATTCCTCAATTCCGGGTTTTCAATCTCCAATGGTCAATCGCCATTGCTAGGAGAAGTATTTTTAGCACGAATAAGACTATGCCTAACCTAAAGCCATGCTCGTTTACATGTTAAAATGATTTTTATTGATTTTTTATTTATTTTAGATTAATATAACCTAATATTTTTTAATTAATAAATCAAGGGTTTTTCCATATTCTCGAATCTTTTCCCTATATTCCCATCTTATTGGGTTTTGTAAGGCAAACGGTTTCACAATACAAAAATGAAAGGGGGTGAAAAGATGGAAGCCTATTGCGTTAAATGCCGAGCAAAAAAAGAGATGAAGGACCCCAAGAGTATAACCATGAAGAACGGCAAACCAGCCACTCAAGGCGTATGTCCAACCTGTGGCACCAAGATGTTCAGAATAGGAAAGGCTTAACTTTCACTTTGCTCAACGCCGACCCTGAGCAGTTCGGTTCATCGAAGTGCTCAAGCCCGAAAGGCCCAGGGTCGGCAGCTATTCATTAGCTGGCCTTAAAACGCAGCTTAGGGTCCAGATATTCTTTAAAGGTACTCGCTTGAATTCTGAATCCAGGGAGCAACCTCGTTGGCCAAAATGGACTCTATTCATGACGTCTCTTCTAACCGTGCCAGTTCCCTTCTTTATGCTGGTTGTAGGTGGGATAGTTCCAACATTCTACACCATCTATCTAGCAATCCAAGGACTCGTTGTTGCTTTACCAAAATTTACGACTGAAGGATTCTGGATGCTTGGCATCCTGTGGGCACATGTCTTGATCCTGGGAGGCCTTCTCTATGTTGCAGCAGCTGGCACCACCTGGCTACTATTTCGTCTTTTTCCTCATCGCTTTGCCCTCATCTCTGTGGTTTTGTTGATTGTCGCTCTTTTTGTCTCATCAATCTTTGAAATATATCAGGTGCCGGGACACAACAGTTCGCCACCAGCAAATCTATTTCGTATGTTAAAGGATATTACTCGTTAACTTCGCACCGTCCGAGACACTTATATGTTTCGCCTTTGCTCAACATCAAACTCAAGGACCTCGGGGTCGTTGACCCGCTCCTTTAGCTGGGGGCCGCTTGCTCGGTCGTTAGGATCTCCTATTCCAGAAAGATGAGAGAAAAAAGTTTCACCTTCCTTTCCGGCCCTCCCTGCAAATGATCCCTTCTTTTGGCACTTCAACATACCACCCGTGTCTCTCAAGTTTATAGATTTTACAGCTAATCTGTGCTAAGGCTGATTTGCATGGTCAACTAGCAAAGAATAAAGGAGGCACTCAAATGAGGTACTTATTGGCAGTCATTCTTCCGCCTGTGGCTGTTTTGATTTGCGGTAAACCCATACAGGCCCTTCTCAATTTTGTGTTGACTCTTCTTTTTTGGATTCCGGGTTTGATCCACGCGATATTCGTCGTCAACGGCTATTATGCCGATCAGCGGACAGATAGGGTTATTGAGGCCATAAAAGAAAAAGAATCTGTGTAGCTCTTGTTATTGCCTTTGTATGTTCCCCAAGAAGGAGGATATCTATGACCAGATCCACCCTGAGAATGGAGTTTAGGTTGCCCGCTGTTTTCACCATTTTATTATTTTTGCTCGGTTGTGAAACCACCTATTACAAGACCATGGAGAAGTTTGGCTACCACAAGCGAGACCTGTTGGTCGAACGAGTTGAGGAGGCCCGTGACGCACAGAAAGAGGCTAAGGAGCAGTTTGAGTCGGCCTTGGAAAAATTCAGTAGCGTGCTGAAATTTGAAGGGGGGGAGCTAGAAGAGAAATATAAGACGCTTAAGGCGGAGTATGAGAAGAGCGAATCAAGAGCCAAAGCCGTAGGAGATCGTATCGAAGCTGTGGAGGATGTGGCTGAAGACCTTTTTGAGGAATGGCAAGACGAATTGAGCCAATATACCAACCAGAGCCTGCGCCGAAGCAGTGAACGTAAATTGAAGCTGACACGACAGCAGTATTCTCAACTCATCAGAGCCATGAAACGGGTTGAAAAGAAGATTGACCCTGTCCTGTCTGCCTTCCGAGATCAGGTGCTCTACCTGAAGCATAATCTGAACGCACGCGCCATTGCCTCCTTGAGAACTGAGTTGGTTTCTGTCGAGGCGGATGTGGCCTCCCTTATCAGAGAGATGGAAGCGTCAATTGCAGAGGCCAATACCTTCATCAAGGCTATTGAAAAGGAATAGTTCACCATGAGTCCTTACGAGACGCCTGACGAAGAAGAAGTGGACAGGATCAATCGACTCCAGCGCAAATTGTTTGATGAACTCTATCGCTTGTTTGATCCTCCTCTGCCAGAGGGCGTGCCAGAACGTTTAGAGAGAATTGTTGCATCGGCTGAGATAGCCAAGGGTGACAATGTTCTAGATGTGGGTTCCGGTACAGGCGTTCTCGTGCCATTGATTCAAAAGTATGGGCCAGCCCGCCTTTTCGCCTGCGATCTCTCAGAGGCCATGCTGAGACAACTGAAAAAGCATTACCCTGATGTGCAGGCCATTGTTTCAGATATAAGGGAACTCGCCTTACCTGATTTGTTTCTTGACGTAATTTTTATCAACGCCTGTTACCCCAATATTGTGGACAAAGTGGGGGCCTTTACAAATCTTGGCAGAATGACCAGACCAGCAGGCCGTATGATTATTAGCCATCCTCTGGGTAAAGCATTTATTGATTCTTTAAAGGAAAAAGTCCCCTTTCCCCTAGATGATTTCCCGGAAAAGTCTGAGGCTGAAATCTTGTTTGAACCCTTTGGATTTGGCATAAAAGAGTTTGTTGACGAGTCAGAACTCTACATCTTGGTTGCCACAAAACAGAATTAGTGTCTATCGCAGAATCCCCTACCCCCTTCTAAAATTGGGAAGTTTTCAAAGAGAAGTGAATGGGTGAGAATATAAGCTTGTCAGAAGATTGAGGAGATCGTGCCATGAAATTCGGATTCCTGCTATTTCCGGACCTGGAAGAACTTGATTTTGTGGGTCCCTGGGAAATCATTGGCGTGTGGGGCGAGTTCTTTGAAGGACCCGAACACAGGTTGACCATTAGCCAATCCGGTGATGAGGTCCAATGTGCCAAGGGGCTAAGAATAGTCCCGGACTACAGCTTTGACAGCTGTCCCCCACTCGATTATCTCCTCATTCCAGGTGGCTGGGGAACCCGCAAAGAAGTAGCCAACAAAGAACTCATTAAATTCGTGAAGGAAAAAGCCGAATCTTGCAAGCATGTGCTTTCGGTTTGCACAGGGGCGTTTATTCTTCAGGCAGCAGGTTTACTCGAGGGGAAGAGAGCGACCACGCATTGGCGCTCCCTCGACCGGTTGCGCGAATTTCAAGAAGTCACTGTCATGGAGCAACGTCTTGTCCGGGATGGCAACCTATGGACTGCTGCGGGAATTTCAGCCGGCATCGATCTGGCCCTTGCATTCGTTGCTGATCAAGGGGGGGAAGAGGTTGCGGGGAAAGTCCAACTGCATGCCGAGTATTATCCTGACAATGCAAAGTACGGTTCATCTCATCTTACACCCGAAGCACCCGATTACGTAAAACCGCCACCATAAGTGACTAGCGCCTTTGGGACGAAAATGACATATTGACATTTGCTGTTCGTCCGGGATAATCGGTCCCCAAGTTGTCAATCCCATCCACACAAAAGAGAAAGGTTGCCGAAAATGGGAGAAGAAGTGGTGGTTCGGTTTGCACCCAGTCCGACCGGCTATCTTCATATTGGCGGGGCCAGGACAGCACTCTTTAACTGGCTTTTCGCCAAGAAGAGAGGGGGCAAGCTTATTCTTAGGATCGAGGATACGGACGTGGAAAGATCCTCTGAGGACGCCATCCAGGGAATTATCAATAGCCTAAAATGGCTTGGAATTACTTGGCATGGAGGGCCCTATTTTCAATCCCGGTTTATTGACGATCATCTGGAAGCGGCTCAGAGACTCTTGGAATCCGGCGACGCGTACAAGTGTTTTTGTACAAAGCAGGACCTGGAACAGAGGCGAGAGCTGGCCCGAAAGCAGAAGGGTCCATTGCAGTATGACGGGACTTGCCGCGGACTTCGCCCTGACGAAATCGCAGAAAAAGAAGCCTCTGGTACACCCTACACCATCCGGTTGAAGGTGCCCCGGGGGGAGGGAGCTGTTCGGTTTAATGACATTGTATACGGGGGCATTGAAAAGAAATATGAGGATCTGGAGGATTTTGTGATCGTTCGCTCCAATGGCCAGCCCTTATACGTTCTATCCAATGCTGTCGATGATATTCGCGATGGCATAACCCATGTGATTCGCGGGCAGGACGGATTGGCAAACACACCGAAACAGATCCTGATATACAATGCCCTTGGCGTCACGGTCCCGAAATTTGCACATATGTCTTTGGCCCTGGACTCCAAGAAGGCCAAGATCTCCAAGCGAAGGCACGGTGAGATGGTTTCGGTTCAATTCTATAGGGAACATGGCTTTCTGCCTTGGGCTTTCGTGAATTTTCTCGCCTTGCTCGGGTGGTCCACGCCTGATTCCAAGCAGATTTTTTCCAGAGAAGAACTGATTGAAGCATTCTCTTTAGAGGGCATCAGTCGGGCCAATTGTGTCTTTGACGTGAGACAGGATGATCCAAAATTTTTTACCGACCCTAAGGCTATTAGCATCAATGCCCACTATCTAAGAAATCTCCCGGTTGAAGAGATTGAGCCATACGTCCACGTGGAGCTGGAAAAGCAAAGACTATGGGATCCAGAGTACGAGGGCGTTAAGCGCCAGTGGTTCCTTGAAACTGTTGATTTGATCCGCACGCGATTTAATCTCACCACAGACTTCGTGACCCTTGGCCGCTCCTACTTCTCGGACGACTACGTTATCGACTCAAAGGCCCTGAAGAAAAACATCCTCAAGCACCAGCCCCTCAAAGAATGGTTTCCCCTGGTGGCTGACCGGCTGGAAGCCTTGGAGGCCTTCACATTGGAAGGGACGGAGTTAGTGATTCGCGCCATGGCTGAGGGCTTGAAAGTCAAGGCAGGGATCTTGATCAATGGTATTCGTACTGCAGTCACGGGTCAATCGGTTGGACCTGGACTCTTCCATGTCCTTATAGCCTTGGGGCAGCGTCGTGTGACCGAGCGTTTGCGAAAGGCTGTGAATCTCTTTGATCAAGTGGCTGACATTGCAAATGAGCCTGACCCGTCCACGAGCTCCAGGCCCCTTGTGTCGGGGAGTTGTTAGTTGCAAATACCTCACGTTAACGGGACTATTTTGAGACAGAACAGTTCGAAATCTGCGACTACCCTGCCATGTGTTGCAGAATGAAAATGGCGCTCAAAACCGTTATGGTTTTGTCCTACTTGACTAAATCCGTAGAGGGGGCATTTTATGACGGTAAGAGAGGTTCTCCTTCTGGGCAATCCAATCCTCTATGAGATCAGCGAGCCAGTCCGGAAGCAGGAGTTGACTCAGATTGCTGGAGCCGTGACAGACCTTCACGACACATTGATGGCCTTCAGGGCGCGATACGGCGTGGGAAGGGCCATCGCAGCCCCGCAGATCGGTGTGATGAAACGGCTTGTTTACATGGTTATTGATGAGCCCGTGATTTTCATAAATCCTATACTAGACAGCATAAGCGAAGAAATGATGGAGGTCTGGGATGACTGCATGTGCTTCCCAGAGTTGCTTGTGAAGGTACGCAGACACAAGAGTTGCCATATCGGATATCAGAACATGGACTGGGGCGAGGAAGAGATGTGGCTGGAAGATGATTTATCCGAGTTACTCCAGCATGAGATTGACCATTTGGAGGGGATACTCGCCGTGTCACGAGCCATCGATAGCCATTCATTCGCCTTGAGAAGCCAGAAACAGCGCCTGGAGAGAGAAAATGCCCTTTTCCCCGGAAAATGAATTTGACCCATCCCAACTCCATCTTATCCTCGATCAGATAGCTGCTGCATGAAAACCGCACCGACACGCAAAGCATTCGCCCTTGCCAATTGGAAAATGGCAATGACCATCTCAGAAGCCCTTGCGTTTGCACGCGAATTTCGTGCTGCGGTGGGTAGCCTTGTCCAATCGATGGATATTGTTCTCTGCCCACCATTTACTGCCCTCCATGCATTATCAGAAGCCTTGATGGACACGCCAATTGATTTGGGAGCCCAGAATCTATACGCAGCATCTGACAAGGCCCATACAGGGGAAGTTTCTGCCATGCTACTGGCCGATGCTGGTTGCAGATGGGTCATGCTTGGCCATTGGGAGGTCCGTCGCCGAACGGGTGAAACGGATGTGGACTTCAACAACAAGATGCGGGCGGGGTTTCAGGCCGGGCTACATCCTATCCTTTTGATGGGAGAAGAAATCCAAGAGCGGGGAGAGGCTGAAGCGGCACTTGCATCTCGTCTTCCCATTATGTTTGCAGACTGTGAGCCTGACCAAGTGGCTCACGGGGCCATAGTGTACGAACCCGAATGGACAATTGGCGCACAGGAACCCGCGCCGTCCGATTACATCGCCACAAGTTGCTCATTCATACGAGATTGGATCGAGCAAGCGTTCGGCAAGGATGTGGCACAACAGGTGCGCATCATATATGGGGGCAGCGTGGCACCTGAGCATGTGGAGAATCTGCTGGCGTCACCAGACCTGGATGGATTGGGAGCTGGCCGCAAAGGCCGGGATCCCGTGGCTTTTGCTCAGATCGTGCGATTGATTGCCGAAGCAAAGGGACTAACTTCATAAGCGGCAAGAGTACAATTTTCACATGCCTGCAAGCCTTTTGGGAGCCTGGACTCTTTTTATTTTAATTTTCATGGCAATCTATGTAACGGGTCTATTTGTGAGGAAACCTGCCTCGAAACCTACACTCTTAGGGAATAAATGAGCGACCCTCTTTGCAAAAGATTGGAAGGAAGAAATGATTATGTTTGTCCCTCCTGCAGAGGGGAACTGGAACTGAGGCAAGAGACCCTTGTCTGTCTACCCTGTCAAGTGTCTTATCCGATTATTAATGGTATTCCTGATTTTATATTGGAAGACCTCTCTCATAGCCCTTATCCTGTTCTCCGCAGACTGTGGGCCTTTGATATACTGGCGCCCGTGTACGAGTCATTCTTTTGGTACAATCTGTTTATTAATTTCGTGGGCGGACTGGGCAGCACATCACAGAGGCAAATTGTGCGCAACATTGCAGGGATGGTGCACATGGATGAAGGGACCATCCTGGACGTTGCTTGTGGGCCCGGGACACTGAGTCGTCACATCGCTTCACCCTCTATTTCTGTACACGGGATTGACGCTTCTATGGGTATGCTCCGGAAGGGCCTCCTCTGCGCCAGACGAGACCAAATCCGAAATATGCAATTTGCCCGGGCCAAAGTGGAGAAATTGCCTTTTGCGCCCGCTCTCTTCGATGCAGCCATATGTGGCGGCGCACTCCATCTTTTCAGGAACCCGCTGCTGGCATTGCGGGAAATCGGCCGCACCCTGAGGGAAGGGGCACCCCTGGCGGTTACCACCTTCATAAACGGCCATAGGGGCATTCTGCGGTTTCGTCCAATCCGTCGGCATGCAGAGCAACACCAGGGGACCCATGTTTTTGAGATCCATGAACTTGAGAAATATTTGTCAGACTCTGGTTTTGAGCGTTTTGAGCCAAGAAGTTATGGATCGCTGTTAGTGTTCAGGGCGCAAAGGGCCAGGGTGACTGGCTAGAGAAAGGAGGATATATTGTGAGACAGCAATCCAGATGGGCCAGGCGCCTGATGAAATGTCCGGAGGGTAGAGGTAAGTCTGCGCTTTTTGTGGAATGGCGCCTGGAAAAAGATGGAGAGGTTGTGAATAGCGTCAGTTGCAATAATCTTCAACTTATAGATCTCAGTGGCAGTGATTGCCAATGGTCCTGTTGGGAGAAAATTTCCTTTGATGAAAGGCGATAAGATGGTATAGGCTCTGCAAACCTGAGACCAAATAGAGAGAGAATAAAATGCCCTTTGGGTGAGAATAATTTATTGGAGCGTGCGTAAATAGTTTTTGACCGTCCATGGATTTTATTTTCAAGCAGGTTAAGGGGGAAAGATGGAAGATCATTCATGGGTGCGGGCGTTTGCAGGGTCTATTACTGTGTGTGATCCTGATGGAATCATCCTGGAGATGAACGACAAGGCCAAGGAGAATTTCAAGGACCAGGGGGGAAGCAAATTGATCGGCACCAATCTGTTTGATTGTCATCCGGAACCTGCCCGCTCAAAACTCAAGGGACTTATGGAAACCCAGAAGACCAACGTATATACGGTCGAAAAAAAAGGAAAGAGAAAATTTATCTATCAGGCGCCCTGGTATCGGGGCGAAAAGTATTGTGGCTTTCTGGAGTTAATCCTGGAGATTCCTGCCCAAATGCCCCACTTTGTCCGTAACGGATGAGAGATATTCAATGAAACGTGAAGAGCCTAGAATCACCACTTCAACCAAGAGAAAAGGGACCCTGGGGACATTCTCCGGCGTTTTCACCCCGAGCATCTTGACGATACTCGGTATCATACTATTCTTGCGGCTGGGCTACGTTGTAGGCAATGCCGGTCTGGGACGTGCCTTGGTCATCATCGGCCTGGCCAACCTCATTTCTGTTCTGACCAGTTTCTCCCTCTCCGCTATCGCTACAAACCTCAAGGTTAAGGTTGGCGGGCCCTACTACATTATTTCTCGCACTCTTGGTGCGGAGTTTGGCGGGTCCATCGGTATTGTGCTCTTCCTGGCTCAGTCAATCTCTATCGGTTTTTACTGTATAGGGTTTGCAGAGGCGGTGGTCAGCACGCTTTCTGGGGCCTCAGGAGCCCTTCCCCAAATCATCGCCGCACTCGCCGTATCAGTGCTTTTTGTTTTTGCCTGGCTGGGTGCAGACTGGGGGACGCGGTTCCAGTTTCTGGTCATGGCCATCCTAGCCGCTGCCCTCGTCTCATTCTTTGTAGGCGCTTTGACCCAGTGGGACAATGCAACGTTGGCCCAGAATTGGCCGTCACTGGCTTCCGGCCCCGGCTTCTGGGTCCTTTTTGCCATCTTCTTTCCGGCCGTCACAGGTTTTACCCAGGGTGTGAGTATGTCCGGGGATCTCAAGGATTCGGGCAGGAGTCTTCCTCTGGGCACCTTCCTTGCCGTCGGAATATCAATCATCGTCTATTTTGGGGCGGCTGTGGTGTTCGCATCAGCACTGCCCAGCAATGTTCTCACTGGTGATTATGGGGCTATGAAGCGTGTGGCGGTTTCTGGCTTTCTCATCAATGCCGGTGTGGTTGCGGCTACCCTCTCTTCTGCCATGGCCTCGTTCCTGGGCGCCCCCCGTATCCTTCAGTCTTTGGCTGGCGACCGCATTTTTCCGTTCCTCTTACTATTTGCCAAGGGTTCGGGCCCCAGTAGTAATCCCCGGCGGGGAGTTCTTCTCTCGGCTGGGATCGCCTTTGCGACTATTAGTCTCGGGAAACTGAACCTTATTGCACCGGTGGTATCCATGTTTTTCCTTGTATCCTATGGACTTCTCAACTACGCCACCTATTATGAGGCAAGCGCCTCCAGCCCTTCCTTTCGCCCCACCTTTCGCTGGTTCGACGCCCGACTCAGCCTTCTGGGATGGTTGGTATGCCTCGGGGCCATGCTGGCTATCAACGTGACGGCAGGGGCTGTAGCCATCGCCATTCTATTAGCCATTTACCAGTACCTCAAGCGAACCACGGGCCCTGCTCGCTGGGCCGACAGCCGTCGCTCCTACCACCTCCAACGTGTTCGCGAAAGCCTTCTGGCTGCAGCTGCGGAACCGGAACATCCCCGTGACTGGCGTCCGCAACTCCTCGCATTCTCGGATCATTCTTCCAGGCGTGAACGGCTCCTGCGCTTTGCGAACTGGCTGGAGGGCGGCAGCGGCTTGACCACGGCGGTTCGAATCCTGGAAGGTGAAGGGGTGAAGATGTTGAGACTCAAAGAGGAGGCGGAGGAAGAACTCCGCAAAAGTATCGTCCAGTACGGCCTGAAAGCCTTTCCTTTGGTGGTGACGGCGCCGAACCTGCAAGTTGGGTTACACACTATCGTACAGGCATTCAGAATTGGGCCCCTGAGGGCAAACACGATCCTGCTCAACTGGCTTGACCCGCCGACCAAAAAGATACTTGGTATCGCGGAGTTACGTTACGCGGGATATCTTCGTGAAGCCTTCAGGTTCGGCTGCAACATTATTGTTCTGGATGCGGAGGAAACAGAGTGGGCTGCCCTTGAAACATTACCCCCTAATGAGAGGCGTATCGATGTGTGGTGGTGGGGCGACGCGACCAGTCGCCTTATGCTCCTCCTTGCATACTTGATGACCAAGAACGAAGACTGGGAAGGTGCCAGGATTCGGGTCCTGGCTGCCAGCCACGACCGGGCATCAGAGGAAACCATCGAGGGATTGCAAAGGACCCTCCAGGAGGTGCGGATCGAAGCAGACCCTGAGATCGTCAAGGGTGCCAACTTCAATGCCATAGCGAAGAACTCCGCTGATGCGGCTCTTGTATTTCTCCCCTTTCGGCTTCGAGGTCATCAAGTACTGGGCCCTTTTGATCATCAAGTGGATGATCTTATCCTTCGTTTGCCTGTTGTGGCTCTTGCACTCGCCGCGGAGGACATTGATCTGGACGCTGAACCGGAAGAGGGGCAGGCGGGTGAGCTCGCTGGAGCCCTTGACCGCCTCGCTGACGCCAAAAAGAAGGCCCAGGAGGCGGAAAAGGAGGCGGCTGAAGCAGCTGAGGATGCGGAGAAAAAACTCCAGGAATTGGAGTCTGCCATCGCCTCCGAAGAGGATGAGGACATAATGGCGAGAGTAAAGGCTACTATCGAGGCTAAGGAGACATCGAGCAAGGCTACCCGTCGAGCAGCAAAGGCCATGGCCAAGATGGAAGACGCAGCGCGTGAAGCCGAGGCGCTTGGGGCAGAACCTGATCGGGAGAGGGGAGAGTCCGAGCCGCCGTCAAACCCACAAGAGAGCAAAGATCCCAACCCACGTTAAGACAAGGCTTCAGAAATCCTGGCACAAAGGTCACATTACAGGATCTTTCTTTTCATCAAAACAGCCTTTAAGATTCTCCATGACGCGTCCCAACGCACCTCTGCTTGTGTCCACAAACTCTTTCGCTTTTCGGCCCATTCTGTCCGATTGCTCCGGATCGCTCAAAAGCCCTTTCACTCTCTCAAAAAGATCCTCCCCATTTCGTACCCTCCGGCCTCCACCGGCTTCAATGAGAAGTTGCGACATGAGGACAAAATTATCAGTGTGTGGCCCGAAAAGGACTGGCTTACCAAAGCTGGCGGGCTCCAACAGATTATGCCCACCTACGGGAGTCAGGCTCCCACCTACAAAACTTATCTTTGCCATGCCATAGATGCGCTCCAGTTCCCCCATTGTATCAAGTATCAGGACCTCGTAAGGTTCGCCGCTCGCAGAGATTTGAGTCTTCAACACAGACCTATATCCCTTGTCCATAACCAACCTGTTGATATCCTCAGCCCGCTCCACCCTTCTTGGGGCAATGATCAGGCGCAGGGAGGGGAAAAGCCTGCGGAGTCTGCCAAAGGCATCCAGGATAATATTCTCCTCCCCCTGGTGAGTGCTGCCCGCTACCCATATCTCGCTCTGAGATTCAAGATTCAACGCATTCAACAAGTCTTCGTGTTCTTCTTCTCCCATCGGTACCCAATCACGGTCGAACTTGATGTTGCCCACGGTTTTGACCTTCTCCTTTTCAACCCCTATCTGCAATAGTCTGTCTCTGTCTAAGTCTGACTGCATCATGCATGAATCCATGGCGTTAAACATGCGTCGAGCAAAAAACCGAAATCTTCGGTATGACCTAAAGGTGCGTGGAGAAATACGACCATTTATCAGTACGATCCTTGTTCCTCTCTTTCTAAGATACTCGATGAGGCCAGGCCATATGTCTGTCTCCACAAGGACAAGAAGCGAGGGTCTGATGAAATTGACCACTCTGCGGACAGACCACCAGAAATCGAGGGGCATCGTGAGTAAAGTCCTCGCCTTTTCTCCCAATTCTTTGCGTGCGATTTCCTTTCCCTGGTCAGTTGTCGCCGTAAAGACCACATCCCTTTCAGGATATTGCAGCCCTACCGCCTTGACCAAAGGAACAGAGGAGAGGACTTCACCCACCGAGAGGGCATGTATCCATACGCTCCCTTCTTTAGGGGAATCTGTGGGCAACCCTATGCCCAGCCTCTCACGAATTCTACGCCGCTTTGTGAAGAAAAATAGGGGAAAGGACAAGATGACGAGACAAGTCCATATGAGATGGTAGAAAAACAAAAACACCTTAAACGATTTCACCCTTAAAACAGTGACCCGTAACGAGTGACAAGTGACAACTTCAGCGTTCTAGTATCAACGGGACACATTCTTAACTCGCTCCTCGTCACCTTTCACTCCTCACTTAAAACTTAGACTCTTACTGGGAGCTCGATGACAAATTTAGTTCCGTGTGGCTTATTGTCCTGAACTCGTATGAACCCATTATGATCGCTTATAATGGTACTCGCAATGGTCAGTCCTAAACCAGTTCCATGTTCTTTAGTGGAAAAATAGGGCTCAAAGAGTCTCATCTTGTCCTCAGGGGGGATGCCTTTTCCATTGTCTGATACCTCGATCCTCACCATCTCCTGTTCCTTGTCATAGGAAAGATCAATGCCTATATCTCCGTCTCCGTCAACGGCAGCTATGGCATTCTCCAAGAGATTAATCATCACTCTTTTCATCTGTTCTTTGTCCACTTTGAATATGGGCACCTCTTTAGAATCTCTAAAAGTAATTTTTACATTCGCTTGAGTCTCTCTGTAAAGGCCTATCGACTCTTCTATAATTTGATTGATGTTATTGGGGGTGGGATTGGACGCGGGCATACGGGCAAAGCTGGAAAACTCGTTTACAAGACGCTTTAACTCCTCCACCTGGTTGATTATGAGATTCGTGCACTCCTCAAACACCTGTCCATCATCTCGGGCTACTTTGTGCCCGTATCTCTTCTTAAGCCTCTGAGCAGAGAGTTGAATAGGAGTGAGAGGGTTCTTTACTTCATGAGCTATGCGCCTCGCCACTTCCCGCCATGCAGCCATTCTCTGGGCCTTCTCGATCTCGCTTACGTCCTCAAAGACTGCCACCAGGCCCAAGTATTTTCCCCGATCATCCCGAAGCACATTAAGAGATACGAGCAGAGTCAAGGTCTTGTTCTCGACAGAAAGTCTGATCTGTCGTTCCATAAACCCCCTTCGAAAGATGCTTTTGTCCTTTAGAAATCCGTTGATCGCCTTCACATAATCTTTTCCCACGACTTCCTGGTAATTCTTCCCGATAATATCTCCCGCCTTTATGTTTAGCATCCTTTCTGCCGACTTATTGATGGTAAGGATCCTTCCGTTGGCATCTGCAGAAACCACACCAGCAGCCACATTGGCAAGGACAATCTCCATGTACAGCCTTCTCTGTTCAATTTCTATATGGCTTTTCAGTAATTCTTCGTAGGTCTCCTCCAATTTCTTTTTGCTGTTCTTCAAGTCCAGGGTCATCCTATTGAATGAATTGACCAGGACACCTATTTCATCCTCTGCCTCCAGGTCTATGAAGAAGTCGTAGTCTCCCATGGCAATCCGGTTTGTTCCCTCGGCCAGTTCCTGAATGGGAACGGTAATGCCCTTTGAGAGGAAGAAACCAAACCATACGGAAGAAAAGATGACCAGGAGTGTGACGATGGAGAGCCAAATCATATGGCTTATCTTTACCGGCTTTTTCAACATTTTTAGCTGGTTATATTTTTCCAGACCTCTTGAAATGGCATTTAGCCGATTCACAAATGCCCCAGGAATAAATTTAGATAATGCAATCACACCAACAACAGCCTTCGATTCCGTTCTCGAAAAAATGGGAACAATTCCGCTAACCAGGTCCCCGTGGGCCAGAGACTGTATGTCCTGAACATCTGTGCCTTTTTCTAGGCTCTTATTCAAAACATCTGTCTCAGGGTCCTTGAACGGACTCAGGTCAATGCGGTCATCTTGAGAGATCGCCCTCAGCTCCAGCTGTTGGGAGAAGACCTTTACAGATGCCAGACGATGCTCCAGCCGTTTTTCATTGACGAGTTTCTCCAGTTCATCTTGCTTTGAGATCAGGATGTACCCGTGGTATGTGATGAGACGGCTCACACTGTTTCCGATGCCGAGGACCTCCTCGGTTTCTCTGTTGTAGTAGTCTTGCGCCACCTCCAGTGATGTCCTGAGGGACCTCTCCACCGGGAGGTTATACCAGTATTCGATGGAAGTTGAGATGAATTGCACCGAAACGAAGAAAAGGATGATTGTGGGTAAAAGAGATAAGATGATGAAGGCAAGGACAAGTTTGGTCCTGATTCTTGCCCCCATAATTTTCTTTTTTCTTTCAAATAACAGCTTGACCAGATTTCTCATGGTCAGGAAGAGCAGGAGAAGGAGCAATATCACATTGACGTTTATAAGGGCAAAAATGAGGATACTGCTAGAGACGGGGAGGCCCAGACCGAGATCAAAGACTTTTGTTCCAAGATAGGTCAGAATAGAGACAAGAACAATAAGGAAGGCAATGATATACCTTTCCTTGCGTCGTCTCTTAAGGTCCTGCTTTTGTGCCTCTATATACCTCTGCATGGCTGACTAATATCTGAAATCTACCGTATGCCAATCGGTTTCAAAGTCCCACAAGGAAAGGAAAAACAAGACATAGTGAAGATAAAAGGGGAGTGTGATTTTATCCAACTCGGCCATCATTCGAAGCTGATAATCAACACCTTCTTGCAGGTTCCTCAGAGGTGTTACCCTGAGGCCAATAACCTCGGACATGAGTCTCTTTGCTTCTTCAAAATCCTTGACGGTGATTACCTTGTTTTCTCGCTCCGATAATCTCACTTCATAGAGTTTTTTCAGATTATCGTACCTAATGCTGTGCTTGACCTCCAGATCAGTTATTTTCTTATCAATTGAAAGTTCTATTTTTTCGTAGAGTTTCACGAAAAAGGTAAAAGTCGTCTCTATTCCATTCTCAATGGCATTATTCATCTCCGGCGTAAAGCACTCCTTGACCGTGAAATAGACCAGCAAATTGCCTTCCACGTTGGTGATTACAATGTCAGACAAGTAGGCCTTCTCCGCCAGAGCGGGTGCGGCCCACTGTACGGCAATCAGAATAATAATGGTCAGTAGAGTTCTCTTTACCTTTTTCATGAAACAAATATCTGTAACAAAACTCTTTCTCTGCAGTCGAATCCTCGTTCCTTGATATCCTATACCTATCAACTCACTTCGATCCAGATCTTTTTGGAGAGAGGTACCTGAGCGTGTTTGGTTGAAAAGAAACAGGTACTTTGGTGGGATATGATATCCAACAGGGCGTTTAAATGCAATACTTTGTTCCCTGATCCACCTTCAAGGATCATCTCTGCGCCGAAACGGGATAGGAAATGTTAAATAGGCGGTGGATTTCGGTGTTTGTCTTCGCCAGGAAGGGAGTATCATCGAAGAGCAGCCCGCTCTGGCCTCCGGCTCGACTCCGTCCCGTAAGGGACTACGCCCCGGAGGGTTGAGCCTCCGTCTCTGAGAGGGCGAGGAGAGTGCCAAATTAGGAGGTTGACCTGTAAGCCCGAGTCAGATGCCCTAAACTCAGATCTGTTAAATCAGGTGCGGGCCAGGAATGATAGAGTATTGGAGCGCTGGACGACTGGGTCCTGGAGATAACATGGTATGGTCTATGTGTTTGATATTATTAGGGGATGATAAAGCTGTAATAGATGTCAGGCGGGAACTGGGTCCAAAGAGCCGAATACGGGTATTCTCACACTGTTTTGTGTACACTCCTCCGGGTTCTGGAAAGTCATCATCTTCCAATATTTCTTCTCATTCATCAATTTCTTCAACATGAACTGATTGAGAAAGTGACCCGATTTCTGAACTTCGAAATGACCAATGACCGGTGATCCGAGAATGGCAATATCCCCGATAAAATCAAGAATTTTATGCCTTACAAACTCGTTTTTGTACCTCAGACCGTCCTCGTTGATGATTCTGAAATCATCAATCACGATGGCGTTATCCAGAGATCCTCCTTTCGCCAATCCGTTCTCCCTCAGTATCTTCACATCTTTAAGAAAACCGAATGTGCGGGCCTTGCTGATCTCATTAACAAAATCTTTCCCAGAAAAGCTCAGCTCATATTTCTGGTTCCTGAGCATAGGATGATGAAAATCTATTACATAAGAGATCCTCAGTTCCTTTGACGGAGATATCTTTACGGACCGGATGCCGTCCTGAAGTTTGAAAGTCTTCTTAATAATAATGAATCGTTTCGGCACCGCCTGCTCTTTGATACCCACGCTTTTCAATAAAAAGATAAATGGTGCCGAACTTCCGTCCATCGCAGGGACTTCGGGACCGTCAAGTTCCACCCTTGCATTGTCAATACCGAGGCCGAAAAAAGCGGCCATGAGGTGCTCAATGGTTGAAACCTTGTAACCATTGTTACTAATGGTGGTAGAAAGGTTTGTATCCGTCACATTATCAAAATGCGCATTAATGACTGGATGACCGGCCAGATCTTTCCGTATAAACTTAATACCCGTATCAGGGGGAGCAGGCTTAATGGTCAACCGCACTTTCTCTCCCGAGTGGAGACCAATTCCCGTGCAACCCACATCATCTCTCAGGGTTCGCTGTCTAAAATCCACTATTTACTCCTATTACTCATAGTATGGACACACAAATACTTTGTGAAATGGGAAGCAAACAATATGCCAAAGACAATTTACCGTTGCCATTTGCTCTGGAAATTCACATAACTGACTGATTTTATATCAATAATCATTAAATGGCACTTTTTGAGCCTTCGCCTTGAATTTTTCGTCTCGGTGGAGTTGTGGTGAGATTACCACACTTGTTAAGCGAAAAAACTACACCAAAAATGAATTTTATCATATATTATTTGACTTGTAATCAACAGAATTAGCATATATTATGAAAAAATCAGCTTTTTTGATGAATTTGCGGACTCTGGACGGCTCGTTTTGCGAGGGTTTTTGGAAGTATTTATTAATATGACAAAGAAATATAGATACTTATTGATATTATTTCTCTTACCACACCTCATCTCCTTTTTTGGGTGCTATCCAGCCCTCAGAAAACAAGCGGAGAGGCCTGAGGAAGCCCTCAGTCGAATACGCTTTTTTTACCCCAAATTCCATGACGATATGGATTTCTCATCTCTCGCCCAAGCCATAAGGAGCAATCTTGAGTATCTCCATAGATTGGATCCCCAATACACATTCCAATACGGTCCCCATGAATACACCTGCCTTCAGGTACGCGAGACCCAAGAAGCCTTCTTGGAACTTATTCAAAAAAATCCGGATCCAGGGGAGCTGAACGAGGAGATTAGGAGAGATTTCTTGGTCTACAGGGCGAGGGGCCGTGTAGGAAACAATAAAGTCCTCTTTACCGGCTATTATGAACCTGTGTACGAAGGCAGATTGATCCCTAATGAAACGTTCAAGTATCCCATCTACCAAAGACCTGACGATCTGATAAAGATTGATCTCGGTCTTTTTAGGGACGAATATACGGGCAAATCCATCATTGCGAGAATTGAGGGCAAAGAAGTTTTGCCCTATTTTTCCAGAAAACAAATAGAGGCAGATAATGCATTGGCAGACCGAGGTTTGGAAATTGCCTGGCTGAAAGACCCCCTTGACGTGGCGTTTTTACACATACAGGGATCTGGCCGTCTCAAAATGTCGGATGGAAATACAATTTCTGTAGGCTACCAGGCCTCCAATGGTCGGCCTTATCGGAGCATTGGGCGGTATTTGCTGGATAGAGGCCTACTCAGCAGGGAGGAGATTTCCATGCAGAGCATCCGGGGCTACCTTTCCGAACACGCTGATATCCTGGAGGAGGTGCTGAATCACAATCCCTCCTATGTGTTTTTTGGCCTCATGGAGAATGGCCCTTTTGGCAACATTGAAGTTCCTCTTACCCCTGGCAGATCAGTGGCCCTGGATAGCAAGGTTTTCCCAAAGGGGGCACTCTGCTTCATTTCCACAGAGAAGCCTGTCATTGATAGCAATGATGAGATCACAGGCTGGACCAAGTTTTCACGTTTTATTTTAAACCAGGATACAGGGGGGGCCATCAAAGGAGCTGGAAGGGCGGATATATTCTGGGGCAGCGATCGTCACGCCGAACTGGCAGCAGGGCACATGAAACATGACGGAAACCTCTATATACTAATCAAAAAGCCCTCCAAATAGCTCGCTTTGTTCACTAACGGTTGAGTGGTTAAGTAGTTTAGTGGTTGAGTAGTTCTTGGTTCCGCTGACCTCAGAAGGCAGAAAATCGCGCTTTCGATTACCAGATGTATTGAGCAATTTGGCCGTACTCAAGCTTATGGCAAGAAACATGCACTTCTTGGGAGGAAAGATCAGACACAATATATGGTGGTTGGTATCACGTTACGTCAGCCCAGCCTTGCGGAAGGCACCCATATACAGCTCTATGTGATTTTTTGAAAGGAGTAAGAATATTAGGAACTACATCTAAGGACCAATGGGAAATCAGGGTGAATTAATCTGCCTACACATAAAAAGTCCCTGATTCAATTAATGGAGGATCTTCTATTTCAATGCTAAGTAGAATGTCTTTATACGATCTCTTTTTCATCTCAGCCATGACCTCTCTCCGCTTTCTTAATCCTTTTGCGAAAGACAGAGCCTCATCCATCAGTTCATCTCTATGACAGGCCTTTAAGACGATGTGATGTGCTTCACACTCCTCAGCTGTTACCCTTTTTCCAGTATATTTCATTTCCTCAAACTTATACAAGGGAACAGCTTTCCTAATAATGGCAATCATTCCTCGCAAAAATGGAACCCCAAGGTCTACCTCTGGAAAACAAAAATACCCACGGTCAGAACGCATAAAGCGAAAGTCGAACGCGCAGCTCATGATGGCTCCGCCCGCAAATGCGTGTCCTGATATGGCGGCTATAGTGGGCATTGGGTAAAGGAGAATACGTTTAAGAAGGTCATTCATGCTATACAGAAAGGCAGCTGTACTCTCTTTGTCTCCTTTCTGAATAAGAGGAGCCAGCCAGTCTAGGTCAATCCCGTTACAGAAGATTTTTTCATGGGATGAGGTTACCACGAGTGCATCCACATCTGTCTTCTGTTCAATCTCATCTAAAACCTCAAGAAACGCCTTTAGAAAAGAAGGATTGAAGCGGTTTTCACCATCGTTCATAGTTAGAACCGCTACTTTTTCATCTATCGCGTATTCAATAATTCCCATACTCTATTCTCCCCTTAGATTTCTTTTCTAGCCCGTGACCCATCAAAATAAGTTTAAAATCTAAATGTACTTGGCATAAATAACGATCACGTTCAAGCCAACTTAATTAGCTGATAAGAACTTCCTTTTTGTGAGGAGGAGAATAAGGGGATCGTGCTTGTGCGTCAAGCCTAATTTCCACACACCATATTGTGGGTGGCGTCTCTGTGCCAAATTCCTTGATGAAACGGGTGTTATGGCGGACGTATTTTGGACGGGTGTTTGAGGGTTGGGCGGTCGAGAAAGACAAAATGGATAGAGTCTAGACATACCTCACCACTTAACTCTAGGTTCGAGTTAAGAAAATCAGGCTGAAATGGTTCAGGATTCAGGAATACTCCTATACTTGTTGAGTCTTGAAAGGCCCAAAAACTTACGACTACCAGATGTAACCTTCAATGAATTGTGATTCAGTCAGATTCTACGTTTTGGCAAGAATACTTGAATTTTCGTCTGCATCAACCAACCCCAATATCTTGTGAAAGTGCCTTCCGCTTTTTTAGCTTAAAATGGACGATTCTGAAACTATTCAGACAGTCAATTTTTCTTGACTCAAAGAGCTTTTTATTATTTCATCGAATAAGCGTTTTTTCATCCTTCAGTTATTCTCTATTCTGGAGTTTGAGCAGTGGAGAGTCCCCTCAAAATGTGCCAGCTTGTCCCCGGACGTGACTTTGTTCTGTTTGGAGTCTAAGTTTTCATCTCGAAAAGCCATTCCTATCTAGAAGCCATGTAGAAACTGCAGATCATTTCCTCTCCTGTTCCCTGTCACTTCAGACGCTTCTCCATCTGTAAGAGATTGTCGAACTGCCAAGTGAGCCATCGTCAGGGTCACATCATTTGGTTTAGCTGGGCCTTTTCTGTCATAAGGCAAACTGTAGGGTTCTTTAAATGCCTAAGAATACGAACTATGAAGAATTGAAACAACGGGTCAAAGGGTTAGAAAGAGAAGTTTCCAAGCGGGTGGAAGCTGCAGAGACAATAATGCATTTAAACGCCGTTCTGTATGCCATTTGCGAGGTCAACGAACTCATTCTAAAAGAAAAAAATCCTAAAAGACTGCTTAATTGCCTTTGCAGCAAGCTTGTCGGCACCCGTGGCTACTATAACTCTTGGATTGCTCTCATAAATGGGTCGAGCAAACTTTTGGACTGCGCTGAAGCCGGATTAGGAGATAAATTTATGCCAATGCTCGAACAGCTGAAAAGGGGTAAATGGACTGATCGTGCTCGAAAAGCACTTAGGCAGTCAGATATCTTAGTAACCGAAGACCCGGTTTCCTCCTGCCAAGACTGCCCCCTGTCAAATATGTACCGTGGCCGTGGTGCAATGACTAAAAGACTGGAGTATTCTGGAAAGGTTTATGGGGTATTTTCTGCTTCTGTTCCCAGAGATTTCGTCGCAGACAAAGAGGAGCAATTTATGTTTCAAGAGATAGCCGGTAATATTGCTTTTGCGTTACACAGTTTGGGGGAAGAGAAAGAACGGAAGTGGGCTGAACAAGTACTAAGATCCAGAGAAAAAGCTTTAAGGCAAAAAACCATAGATCTTGAGAAAGCAAATATCGCCTTGGAAGTCTTACTGAAAAAAAGGGAGGAAGATAAAAAAGAGCTTGGAGAAAAGGTTCTGATCAACGTGAAGCGCCTGGTTTTTCCATATCTAGAAAAGTTAAAAAAACTCTCAACCAGTGAAAATCAGTTGGCTTTAATAGATAACCTGGAGTCAAACCTTAACGAAATTATTTCTCCGTTCTTAAAGAGATTATCCTCTACTAAATTCCAAATCCTTACGCCTGCAGAACTTCAGATCGCCAATCTTATTAAGGAAGGAAAGACAAGCAAAGAGATAGCCCAACTGTTGAATACATCAAAGGCGGCCATTGATTTCCACCGACAAAACCTCAGAAAGAAACTTGGCCTTAAGAGTAGAAAATCCAACCTCAGATCCCACCTTTTGACCCTCTCTCAATATTAGGTTTATCCTCGCATTAACCTGATATTCATTCAATATTTACTTTCAGCAATAAGACAGTAATATTATGCAGTTAGGAAGGGATGTGCAAAGCTTAAAATAAGCCGCACCCAAGACGATCTTTGTACGCTTCAAGTGGCGGGCAACGCCGTACGAGGAAACGAGAAAAAATGCGGATTAGCGTTAGCACTTCGGAAGAGCTCGGCAAAGCAATAAAAGACAACGAAGGTGAAATTGAAATAACCGGCGATATCAAGGCAGAAGTCCGTAAGATAATAGCATTACCGAAGGCGCCCTGGGTTGTTGCTGTTGGGGCTATTTCGGCCTCTGTCTTCTCTGTCCTAACCACAGGAGACATAGGCATATCAAGTTCACCAGTAACAATTCGTGGTACAGCATTCAGTCTTGCGCCGATAGTGGGAGTTTCACTTCTCGGAGAGGGTCCATTTCTAGCAGCAATTTCAATTGCTATAGCAGGAGGTGGCGTTGATGCGCTATCAAATCTGCGGAATAGTTATGAATTCCTAGAACGTCCAGGCAAAGCTATGTTGATAATGAAAACAGGTTTCAGAATGGAGGAACCAGCAAAGGATTACTCGTTGTGGGATACTATAGCTTACATAAAATCCAAATGTATCGGCTTGTTTCAAGACATGTAAAGCAGTTCCTCTTGGACAGCAACACTATAAGAAGGGAGGTGGTAGAGATTGACCTATAAAATGTGAGTTGGCAACTAATTAGGATTTTCCATACTAGGGGGGAGAAGCGATGAAAGCTATCAGAAAAGCATCGGTTCTATTCTTTGCCCTAATGTTCGTGGCCGGTACATTCGGTTGCGCTGGATTGAACCATCATAAGGTAGAATACAAGGTAAAGAAACAGCACTTGGGAGGAGATGTCTCGCCCACTCAAGCCTATGAGATGCTAAAGAAAAATCCTAAGCACGTCATTTTGTTAGATGTGAGGACTCGTGCTGAATATCAATTGATCGGTCATCCCGAAGGCGCATATAACATCCCACTAAAGTTTTGGACTGGCAAAATGGGCGACAAGGACTACACCAAATCAACGAATCCCCACTTCGGTGAAGATCTCAAGGCACTTTTCAATCCCCAGAATGATACACTTCTCTTCATGTGCAGAAGTGGGAAGAGAAGCTGCACTGCCTGTAGCGAGGCCGTCAAGGCTGGTTGGCCTGAAGACAAGGTATTCAATGTGATGGGCGGTTTCGAGGGCGACAAAGTGAAAGATAAGAATAGTCCTTATTACGGGCAGCGCAAATTGGGAGGCTGGCGCAATGAGGGGCTCCCCTGGAGCTACCACGTTGATAAGAATCTAATTTACCAGAGGGATCTAGCCGCATAGCGAGCATCAAGACCTGTTACGGAAAAGCCTCTTTCCTATCAGAGGAAGGGGCTTTTTTGTTAATGTAAAAAGATTAAAGCAGGATCGTGACTTAAGTTGAACTAGCTGCGATCAAATGAGACTGTATACAATATGTTGTATATGGCCTTTTCCATACAATACCATCAACTACTGCTATACTTGTTAACTTTTGAAAAGCCGAAAAACTTGCAACTACCAAATGTAACCTTCAATAAAATTGAATTTGACCCGACTATCGCTTATGGCAAGAAAAGGGCACTTTGATCCGTGAAGGGCATACCATAAGATGTTGGGGTACCCCCTCGACGTGGATTGACCTACATAAGTTCTTCTTGTATAAATTGATGACTTAGATTTATTTCTCCCTAACCTCCTAAGGAGCATCATTGATGAGGTGCCCAAAGTGCCAGCACGAGAACCCGGATGACGCCAGATTCTGCAACGGCTGTGGCAATAGATTAGAACTCATATGTCCAGAATGCGGGAAGATGAATCCACCCGGCAGTAGGTTTTGTAATGCTTGCGGCCGCGACCTGCAAGCACCCGAAGAAGCGGCTCCCGTCAACTACAATCAACCCCAGTCATATACCCCAAAATTCCTGGCCGATAAGATCCTCACCAAGCGCAGTTCTATCGAGGGGGAGCGAAAGCTGGTGACGGTGCTTTTTGCGGATGTGGCCGATTACACTTCCCTGGCTGAAAAGGTGGACCCGGAGGAGGTCCACCAGATCATGGACGGGTGTTTCCAGATCATCATGGACGAGATCCACAGATACGAGGGGACGGTCAACCAATTTACCGGGGACGGGGTGATGGCCCTTTTCGGGGCTCCGATTGCCCGTGAGGACCATGCACAAAGGGCCTGCTATGCCGCCTTATCCATCCAGAAAAGGCTCTCCGCTTATGGAGCGAAGGTCAAGGAAGAAACGGGTCTGGATTTCAGGATGAGAATCGGCCTCAACTCAGGCCCGGTGATCGTGGGCTCCATCGGAGATGACCTGCGGATGGATTACACCGCCGTTGGGGATACCACGAATCTGGCTTCACGGATGGAATCATTAGCAGGCCCGGGCAGTGTTTTTGTGTCTCGGAACACCAAACGACTTGCCGGGGCCTATTTCGAGTTCAAGCCCCTGGGTGAGCTCGAGGTGAAGGGAAAGGCCGAACCGCAGGAGGCTTTCGCGCTGATCAAGGCCGGTGAAGTCACCACCAGAATTGAAGCTTCCGCCGCTAAGGGATTAACCCGGTTTGTGGGGAGAAAGAATTCCATGGCCGCCCTGATGGAAGCCTATGATAAAGCGAAGACAGGATCGGGGCAGGTGGTGGGAATGGTGGGAGAGGCCGGTGTGGGCAAATCGCGCCTTCTCCTGGAATTCAGGAATCGAGTGGCTCAAGATGAATTGACTTACCTGGAAGGTCGGTGCCTTCATTACGGCAGCGCTATGCCATACTTGCCCATATTGGACGTCCTGAAATCCTACTTTGAGATTGAAGAGGGAGACCGGGAGTTTGTCATCCGTAAGAAGCTGGTGGAGAAAATCTTCCAGCTCGATGAGGCCCTCAAAAAAGAGCTGCCTTCTTTCCAGGATCTTTTGTCCCTAAAGGTCGAAGACCCGGAATACCAGAAGCTGGAGCCAAAAGCCAAGAAAGAGAGGGCCTTTGAAGCTATCCGAAATCTGCTCATTATAGAAAGCCAGAGAAAGACCACTGTCCTAGCCATAGATGACCTGCACTGGATGGACAAGACCTCCGAGGCATTTCTGGACTACCTGATTGGCTGGCTGGCCAACTCCAGAGTCCTGCTGGTACTCCTCTACCGGCCAGAATACACCCACCAGTGGGGGAGCAAATCCTATTATACCCACATCGGCCTGGATCAGCTGACCATGAAGTCCAGTGCGGAGCTGGTCCAGTCAATCCTGGAAGGTGGAGAGGTGGTGCCAGAGCTCAGGGAACTCATCCTAAACCGCGCAGCCGGTAATCCTCTTTTCATGGAGGAACTCACCCACAGTCTTTTGGAAAATGGCTCCATTAAAAGAGAGCATCATCAATATGTCTTGGCCAAGAAAGCATCAGAGATTGAGGTGCCTGATACCGTCCAGGGGATCATAGCGGCACGCATTGATCGGGTGGAGGAGAATCTCAAACGGATCATGCAGGTAGCATCGGTGATCGGGAGAGAATTTGCCTATCGGATTCTGCAGACAATTATCGGAATGAGAGAGGATCTCAAATCCTCTCTCCTCAACCTTCAAGGTCTTGAGTTTATCTACGAAAAGAGGCTTTTCCCCGAGTTGGAATACATCTTCAAACACGCCCTTACTCAGGAGGTCGCTTATAACAGCTTACTTCTCAATCGCAGAAAGGAAATTCACGAAAAGATTGGAAATGCGATAGAAGAGCTTTATCCGGACCGGATCGGAGAATACTACGAACTGCTGGCGTATCACTATATGCGCAGTGATAACATAGAAAAGGCGGTGGAGTATTTGAGCCTGGCCTGCGAGAAAGCAGTCAGAGTCAGTGCCATGGAGGATGCTCTGGCCTATTTTGAAGAGGCCATGAAGCTCCTTGACACTCTACCCGAGACTGAACTGAACCGACAGCGACGTATCTCCTTGTTAGCGAACCAGGGGACGATGTTCATGTTGCTTTTTAAGACAGAAGAATATTATGATCTTTTGTTACGCTACGAGCCCATGGCAATCGATTTAGGGAACCAGGGGCTTCTGGGAGCCTTTTATGCTGGTAAAGGATGGTGTGAATGGTGGTTCGGGTATTTTGATCAATCCGTCCAAAGTGCGTCCAAAGCGGCCGAACTGAGCGAGACTACGGGGGATGCTGAAAGGGCAGGATCGGCATATGAACTTTTGCAATGGAACCATGTGTGCAAGGGCGACTTCTACCAGGCCATCACCGTGAAAGGTGATGTGGATCGCATGATGGAGCAACAGTTTAACCTCCGAACAAGTGTGTATGCGTTCTGCGCAGCCATTTGGGCATATACATTTCTTGGTTGCTGGGATGAGGCAGTCGAAGAGGGTCAAGCAGCGCTGAGGGTGGCTGAGAAATTTTCGGATAGGGGCCTTGTCTCTTTTGCGGCTTCTTCCATATCCATGACTTACTGCTCTAAAGGAGACCTGGTTCAGGCGGTCAAATACGGTGAACTAGCGGTAGAGAGGGCCTTAACGCCAGCGGAAAAGTTTTGGGCTCAGGGTTTCCTTGCCTGGGCATGGTCTCGGGCTGGAGAGGCCCCCAGGGGGATTGAGTTGTTGCCCGGTATCGTGTCGGCTCACCGGGTGGGACGTTTTAATTTCGGTGAGATAGGGTTTATAGGTTGTCTTGGTGAGGCATACTTTCTGGCTGGAGAATACGATAAAGCGACTCAAACCCTACAAGAAGGTCTGAAACTCGCCGAGAACTGTGGACTGCGGTTTTGGGTCGTGCGGTCGCAACGCCTTTTGAGCGAGGTCATGTTGAAAATCAACCCTCATCAAGTAAAAGAGCCTTTGGCAGCACCCTATTTCGAAGAAAGCATCGCAATATCACATGAGATCAAAGCCGAAAACGAATTGGCGCTAGCATATGCAGGCTATGGCCGCTTACACTGGCAGCAAGGCAAGATTGCGCAAGCCCGGGAGTATCTAACAAAGGCCCTAGAGATTTTCGAGCGCCTTGGGACCCTCCAGGAGCCCGACAGAGTCAGAGAGGCATTGGCACAGCTGCCTGGAGTGTGAGTGAACACAAACTGAAGGAGCTTCTTAAGACACAAGTAATGAATGAAAGAGGGGTTATCTACAGCCTTGCTTTGCATCCTAAATGCCCACATGTTGTATATGGGCCAATCACCCATAAACTTACGATTTCTGCTTCTATACTTATTGACTTTCCAAAAGACCAAAAACTTTCGACTACCAGATGTAACCTTCAATGAATTTTGATTCAGTCAGATTCTACGTTTTGGCAAGAAATCTTGACTTTTG
>Ga0209536_100001918_pt1 | contig 34008 bp, 35 predicted proteins | sample DeeMarSeWOR28_12_FD_187461 | JGI IMG/M metagenome (GOLD analysis project Ga0209536, IMG submission 187461) | Marine sediment microbial communities from White Oak River estuary, North Carolina - WOR-2-8_12 (SPAdes) (version 2) | ecosystem: Environmental > Aquatic > Marine > Intertidal zone >...
TGCCAAAAAGTTGTCGAGCCAAGAAAAAACCCTGTTAGGGGGGGGTGCCTAACAGGGTTCGTCGGAGGTGGGAATGAAGGAAAGGAGGAAACTTCATTCCATTGGCTATTTATCTATGCAACTATTGTGCCATTTGAATATATGCGAATATCGTTTTGTTCATGGGATGGCCGGAATATGGATGATACCATTATTAAACTGTATTTACAGCTACTTGAATGATAATTAAAAATGCGGCCGAACCTTAATGCCGGTTTCATCGCTTTTGTCCCTGGAGGACAAATCAGGCAATATTTGGTCAATTATCTGGCGGCTAGGCAAAAACTTTACACTATTTAGCGCCTTTCAACCATTTGATTATTTGTTTGGGAATAAAAATATATTAAATGATATAAATAGGTTAAAATATATAAAGCGGTCTATGAACCATCTTAATGATGATTGCCAACTGGAAATCAGGTTAACCGTTTGTGTTTTTTGGGCAAATTATTGATCAATTGCAAATTGCAAACAAACAATTTGCATTTTGCGAATTTCTGGCGAAAGACCGGATTTTATCGAATAATTTGGTCAAGTTTTTGAGCAATAGACCGATACTATTATATATATTTTTGCCCGAGGAGCTTGGTCATCGGATGAATGAAAATCGTGAAAACCTGTCGGTTACCCAGGCGGCGGCCCTGTGCGGTGTGGGGCGCACCACCGTTGGTTATTGGATTCGCTCAAAAAAACTTCGTGCCAGCCGGACCGGAAAAAAATATCAGATTCCGGTGCAGGAGTTGCTCTATTTTTTAAAGGCCGAGGGACAGGAGATACCGGTGCAGTTGAAAAAGCAGAATTTAAACCGACCTGTTTTTCACACGTTCCAGAATTGCTGGCATTATTATCAGGAGGACCCTCACGGTCTGAACTGTCCGCAATGTATTGCCTTTAAAAATAAACTTCAAGTCTGCTTCAGCGCGCGCAACAGCGGCACACTCACTTGTTCGGGGCATTGCGAGACCTGCGGTTATTATCAGGATACCTACTATCCGCGGCTTCAGTTTATCCATCAATTCGATACACCTGCGGCCGTAGTCAAAGATCTTTGCTTCTGGGCGGGAAACCTGGAGATGGCCAAGCTTTGCGAAATCGATGAAATGGGCCTGGTTGGAATGGGTATCGAACAGGTCGTGCATCCCCGTTCACTGGAATGTGTGATTTCCGGTGCCAAGAAAAAGGCGCTGGGAGATCCGGAAATTCCAACCGAGGGTACGATTTATATCAAAAACAGACAAATAGAACAGCTAAGAGTAAAATTGTCCGTCTTTTTATTGAAAGAACCCCGAGGTTCATTTCTCATATTGGCCCAGCCCGAATCAAACGGTCAGCCATGGATGTAGCAGGTCCCGATTAAGCCCGAAAATTTTCATGCTGAGGTATATTTTGCCGTCTACCATCATGATGTTTGCAAAATGACAATGGCATTGAATTTATTATTAGACATAATTACAAATAGATACATAAAGTATAAGCTGATAGAAGATTTTGCATGATTTTTGCAATAATTTTTGCGAATAGACAATCCATCTCCAGTCGAATGGCGCGATTATGGCGCTTCTAACAATAAAGATGCAACTTTAATCAGTCAAAACCAAGGATGTGAACGATGAAAATTTATGGTAATGATGGAATTATAAAAGAAAATTATCCGCAGGACACCCAAAAGAATGAAAAGACGCCGGATGCGGATTTTCAGAATATTCTTAAGGAGTCTGTCGAAAACTCAGCGAAAAATCCACCGAAAATTCAGTCCTCTACTTTAATGGATCCGGTATCGGCGATTCGTTTCGATCCGCTAGCCCCTCAGGATAAAACCATAACAATTGAGCGCGTTCATAACCTATTAAATTTACTTGATAAATATCGCAAACAGCTCAGCGATCCCCATGTCACCTTAAGAACGCTCGAACCGTTGATGAACACGATTGCGAAAGAAAAGGATCAGTTGTCCGGTTTACTGGAATCTTTGCCCAACGCGGACGGGCTCAAACAGATACTCAATCAAACCCTGATTACCGCATCCTTGGAGTTCATTAAATTTAACCGGGGCGATTATATCACTTCATGACATCGTTTCCGTCAGCAGCGATGCGGGAATCCGGTGACCATCAAAATCCGCATCTCAAACCAATTCAAACCTATATTGCCCGGTTACCCAGCCTTTCGACGACGGCTCTCAAGGTTCTAGAGACCTGTAACGATCCCCAAGCATCTCCCAATGACCTGAATCGTATGATTTCGTTGGACCTGGTGCTGACCGGTCAAGTTCTGAAACTCATTAATTCAGCCTATTATTCACTTCCCCAGCCCATCTCATCACTCACCCGCGCCATTATCATGCTGGGTATCAACACCGTAAAAAATCTGGTGCTGAGTTTTGCCATCCTCCAGCAGATGCGCCATCAACGTAAGGTTGCGAACCTGTGTGCTGATGACTTTTGGGCGCATTCACTCAGTGTCGGCGTTACGGCCAAATGTCTTGCCGAAGCAAAGGGCGTTTCCCTTACCCACCAGGAAGAATATTTTGTTTGTGGGCTTCTGCACGATCTGGGCAAAATTCCGCTGAGCGACCTGTTTCCGGAGAAATGCATTCAGGCGTTAGACACGGCCGAACGCTCCGAGCGAGCACTGTTTCATGCCGAGGCAATGGTCTTTGGTATCGATCATGCCGCTGTTGGAGGGATGATTGCAGAAAAATGGCAGTTGAGCCCGGCACTGATTCAGGCGCTTTCTTTTCATCATCAGCCGGAAGAAGCCCATGAAAGGCATCAACAGATTGTATTTATTGTTGCGCTGGCGGATATTTTCGCCCAGCTGCTGCAGATGGGGTCCAGCAGCGAAACATTCGCCAACAATGCCCTTTGCAGGTATTTACTCGAACGGGTGGAGGTGGATTGGTCTTTTCTCTATGACTTACGGGATATGGTTTTAAGCGAAATCAAAAAGGCCGAAATATTTCTGGAAATTACAGAATAAGGGTTGGCATGATGAAAATAAAATTTTGGGGCGTAAGAGGATCCATTCCAAGTCCGGGCCCCGATTTCGTAAAATATGGCGGCAACACCCTTTGTGTGGAGCTGCATTTGAAGGATTTGCCGCGCCTGATCATCATCGACGCCGGCTCAGGATTGCGCTTGCTGGGTGATCAATTGATGGGCCGGCCGATTTCAGCGCAGCCCCTCAAGATCGATATTTTTTTAACGCACACACATCTGGATCATATTCTCGGGTTTCCTTTTTTTGCTCCTATATTTCAACCCGGCACCCGGCTAACGATCCATGGCCCGGTTACCTGTGAGGAAGATTCTCTGGAAGAGGTTCTCGGCGGGCAGTTATCTTACCGTTACTTTCCGGTCCGCCAGGCAGAACTTGCTGCGAACATCGCCTATATCAACCTGAAAGAGGGGTGTTTTGATCTCGGCGACGGCATCCGGCTGACCACAAAATATTTAAATCATCCCCTTTTATGTCTGGGTTTTCGTTTTGAATATGGAGGAAAAATATGTTGTACGGCCTATGACACGGAACCCTTTCAAAACCTTTTCGTTACCGAACCGGACGATCCCGCTTTTGATGCCATCATGGCGCATGAAGGCAAAGCGGCCGCTCGCGATGGAAATCGCAGCGTAGAGGAATTTTTTGCCAAGGCGGACCTGTTAATTCACGATGCCCAGTATACCCAGCAAGAATATAACCTTTCCAGACGAGGCTGGGGACATTCACCCTTGGAGCACGCTATCAAATCAGCCAGGCGGGCACAGGTAAGACGCCTGGCCCTTTTCCACCACGATCCGATGCGCACGGATGCTCAGTTAGATGACCTGGCCAAAATACACTGTAATTCTCAGGATAAGGATTCTACCGAAGTTTTTTTCGCACGTGAGGGCATGCAGGTGGAGTTGTAGGGTGTTTCAAGTGAGCTAAAGTGATCTAAGTAAAGTGCCTAAAGTTGAACAGGGATTTTTCTCAATTTTAACACTCGGCACTTTAGTCACTCTTCAGATATCCAACGGTAATCTTTTCCGCAAATGCTGTCTTTGTAATCGATAAATCTGGTCGGTGAGCAACCCTTCCTGGTGTATGTCAATTTTAGAAAACTCAAGCGCCATCTCGTAATAGGTTGCATCCGGGTTTTTTTTTGTTCTTCTTATCTTTGCAGTTTTAATCTTTATGGGTTGTTGGCAGATTTCCACCGGAAAAACCAATTCAACATCTTTTAATTCCCCGATATCAGGGAAAGGCGGTTCCTTGTAGACATGGCTGGCGGTTTGTACCATGGCCGCAAGCGTACCGCCGATGCTGATATCAATAACTTCAAATTCGTATCGCACACTGTCTATCGTGAAGCATAGCCGTGTGCCATCAGGCGCGTTGATCCTGAAAAGTTTTCTGCGTTGCTCGCGCGCTATAGATTCGGGCAGTTTAATTATTATGCGGTTATCGATTATTTCTCCACCAATGGTGTTAAAGGCGTATCTGATATTATCGTTGCCGGTAAATTCAAAACGGATACGCCAGCTGTCAATATCTGCGGCGGCTTCTCTAAATCCTTCAGGCGTTTCAATGATAAAGCAGGGGCCGGTTTTTTGATCGGTCAGTGCAGTTACGATGGTCGGGTATTGAAAATCGGTATCGAGTAGAATGAGTTTAAGAAGGGTCTTGCGCTGCAGCAATACTTTGAATAATCTGGCGACCCCATCTCCACTAATTTTTTCGGTTTCCGCCATAGGTGCTTCGCCGCACTCCGGGCTATAAACGTGTTACGCTATCGGCATATGCCGGATCCTGCAGCAGTTTTTTTGCAAAGTTCAGGTACTTGCCGGTTATGGCGCGCACCGCCAGCTGCAGCGCATAGGGTTTAATGGGCTTTTCCAGGAGATAATTTACCCTCGAGGCCAGACACATATTGACGACATCATCGCTGGCATTTCCACTGATAATGATTGCATCTTCATGGGCTGTAGGGAACTTTTTTTCGATGGCGTCCAGAAAGTAGAACCCGCTAAACCCGCCAAGAAATACATCCACAACAAAAATCGCCACACCGATATCGCGTTGCAAACAATGGTCAATGGCGCTATCGGCATTTGAAAACGATACGACGTTGCCCCAGCTATAAAAGCTTTCGACAAGTTCGCTAATGACCTCACAAATGCCCTTGTCATCATCGACGACAATTACATCTAAACCGTCCGACATATTTTCACCCTCCCCGTATATATGGTCTTGCTTGGCTGGAGTCTAAAACAACATGTTTGGATGTCTGTTTTGACTCCCAACGTCGCCGAGTTATATTTCGCCATAATTTCTGTGGCCGAGGCCATATCTTTCAATTTTTCTATACACGGTGGAAACATTGACGCCCAGTATTTTAGCTGCTTTGGGACGATTCCCACCGGTGACTTCCAGTACTTTTTCGATATGACGTTTTTCAATCTCCTCAAGAGTCAGTAATTCCACACTTTTACGCCGTTCGGGTCCTTCATAAGGCAGCAGGTTCAGTGTTGTGGCCAGCGTCAGTGTTTTTCCCTTTTCCTGAAGTACAGCCGCAGCAATAATGTTTTCCAATTCCCTCACGTTGCCCGGAAAGGAATACTGCATCAAGCGTTGTTCAAGTTCCGGTTCGAGCGTTTGAATTTTTTTGTCGTTCGCGCTGGCGTGCGTTTTTAAGAAATGACGGGCAATGGGCAAGATATCTTTTTTTCTTTCTCTGAGGGGCGGTACTTTTATATTATACATGTTGATGCGGTAATATAGATCCGATCGAAAGTTCCCCTGAAGAATTTCCTCATTTATATCCCGGTTCGTTGCAGCGATGATGCGAACATCTACGTTGCGAATCTCGGTACTGCCCAGACGATAAAGTTCGCGCTCTTCAATTACGCGCAGCAGTTTACCCTGCAAAGATGGGTCCAGTTCTGTGATTTCATCCAAAAAGAGGGTGCCGCCACTGGCGGCCTCAAAGAATCCAATTTTTTCGTTAGCGGCATCCGTGTAAGCACCTTTCGTATGGCCGAAAAATTCATCTTCAAAAATGGTTTTGCTGAACGAAGCCATGTTTACAGCATAAAAGGGCGCATTCGCGCGATTGCTTAGCTTATGAATGACGCGGGCCAGCATTTCTTTGCCTGTGCCGGACTCGCCGCTGATGACGACACTGTAATCCGTACCCGCCACCGCCTCGACCTGATGGAATATCAACGCCATGGCCTCGTCTTCGGCAACAATGTCTGTAAATGCTTCGGGATCTTTAAGATTGGAAAATATTTTTTTGCTGCCAAACTGCGCCAGATCATGCTGCAGCATGTTTGCTTCAAGCGTTCGGTTCACCAGCGCAATTAGCTTTTCACTGTTAAGCGGTTTTACCAGATAATCCGACGCCCCCAGGCTCATTGCCTGAACCGCAGATGCAACATCATCAATGGCACTCACAATAACGCATGCAACGTTCGGAGATATTTCTTTGATTTTCCGCAGAACCTCCATGCCGGTCAAATGCGGCATCATCAAGTCCAGTAAAATTAACTGAAAGTCATATTCACGGACGAGATCCAACACCCGTCGGCTATCTGATACCAGCGCCGGCTCCGGTAAACCGGAACTGACCAGCGTCGCCTTGATGCTCAATAAAAGTCCCTGGTCGTCATCAACCACCAGGACAGGCGTATGCTTATGCGGGATCGATTCCATCAGTTTTATGTTAAATTGAATTGCTTAAACAGTCAACGATTTTCTCTTGAGGGTATCTATAACTATCTAATATATTTATATTTTAAATCGATTTGCAAAATGCGTCAAACGGGATAAGTTATTTATTATCGGTTATCAGTTATTGGTTCCATGGATCGATCCTGGTCTGATATTTATGCGATTAACCAATAACGAATAACAAATAACATTCGATTGAGCATTGTTGCTCGATTGAATCAACGAATTTTAGTTCTCTGAAAAGATACGCTCAATCGTGCGTCTGAGACTTTGTTGCCATGGTTCTTGATCGATTCCGAAGAACTTTTTGATGCGGCTGCAATCCAGAGCCGAATAGGCGGGGCGTTTTGCCGGGGTGGGATATTCAGCTGTCGTTATGGCTTCAACCCGCTGGGTTTGAAGATGAAGGTAAGGCGATGCCAGTTTCATAATCTCCTCGGCCAATCCGTGCCAGGAGGTTATTCCGTTGCCACAATAATGATAGGTTCCCCAATCAAGGTCTGCCGTATCACCGATTCTTGCAGCAATGGTCAACACCGTTTCGGCCAGGTCTGACGCACTTGTGGGAGATCCGAATTGATCGGCCACCACCGGGATAACTTTCTTTTTGGTGCCGAGATCAAGCATTGTTTTGACAAAATTACCGCCGTAGACGCTGTACAGCCAGGATGTGCGCAGAATAATATGTTTTTTCAAACCCGATCGGATGACGGTTTCCCCTTCCGCCTTGCTCCGGCCGTAAATTCCAAGAGGCGCGATCGGGTCGGTTTCATGGTAGGGTTTGCCTTTGGTACCGTCAAATACATAATCGGATGATATATGTATTAATGGAATGTTGCGTTCGGCGCAGCAGCGGGCCAAAAAACCCGCAGCGGTTTTGTTGACCTCAAAAGCAAGGTCGGCCTCTGTTTCGGCCTTATCGACATCTGTATACGCGGCGGCGTTTACCACCAAAGAAGGAGCGGTTTTCGCAACGATCGTTTTTATCTGGTTCGGTCGGGTGATGTCCAGTTCCGGGTGTTTGAAAGCCCAGAGCTCGATATTAAATGCCCGGTACTGCCGGATCAATTCCCGGCCAAGCTGTCCGTCAGCGCCCGTGAGCAAAACCCTCATGGCGCGGTCCCCGGGTTATACAATTTTTCAGGAGGGATTTCGGAAAGGCACGGCAGCTGTCGGTCCTTATCGGATATTAGCGGATCTTTTGTCGGCCAATCAATCCCGATGGATGGATCCGACCACAAAATTCCGTTCTCATCATCGGGCATATAGTATTCGGAGCATTTGTAGGCGATATAAGCGCTTTCACTCAATACGCAAAATCCGTGGGCGAAGCCCGGCGCTAACAGGACTTGACGCTTGTTCTGCTCCGAAAGATGCACGCCCACCCATCGGCCAAACGTGTCCGACCCGGGTCGAATGTCGACGGTCACATCGAAAATTTCTCCGGTTATGGCTTGAACCAGCTTGGCCTGGGGATGGTTCACCTGAAAATGCATTCCTCTCAAGGTGCCTTTAACGGAAAAGGAGAGATTATCCTGCACAAAGGCGTAGTTCATCCCGGCAGCTCGGAATCGATTATCATGATAGGTCTCCAGAAAACAGCCGCGGCGATCCTGAAATACCTGCGGCTCGATGATCAGAACACCGTCAATATCGGTTGCGATGATATTCATTACGACCCCTATCTTCTTTAGAAGTGGTCTCAAAACCCCATCTCCCCGCTTCTGTTCAGATGGGCCCTTGAACCTGATCTGAGGTTTTGAAACCACTTCTATATAAATTTCGCTGCTGCGCCAGTTCAGTTCAAATGGTTAGAGAATATAACATATTTATTTTACGCTATTTCTGTTGACCATTCAACAGTCTCACGCGATTAATTCAGGAAAGCAAATCCGCAATTTGTCGATATGCCTTCATGTCGGTGAGCCATTTTTGAGGAATCGCATCCATGCCGAGGTAGGCTCCGAGTACCATTCCAACGATCAGACCTCTTCCGGCGGAATCGCCTCCAGCCATTGCATTTTCAATCAATGCTTGCTTAAGATCGTTTTCGTATTTGGCAATAAGGTGAATCACACCGGGAAAGGCTGCTGCTGTCTCGCACATCTGACCAAAATCCAGTATCGCTTGTCGGGTCTCCTTCCCGACGCTGCCCAGTCCCGCGGCGATCCAATCTGAAAAAGGACCTGAATTAAATTCATCTCTCTTAACTAGTGCGATTGCGCTAACGGGGGAGGCACCCTGCAGGACGTGATAGGTGACAGTTGCAAAAAACTTTGCGCTTTCAATGACAAGCGAATTGTTGTGAGTAAAGGCAGTCTGTGCGCCGGCGCTGGCAGTCAGTTTTTCGAGGTCTTCCCGATAAACATACAGGAGCGGTGCAATCCGGGAGGCGCCTGCGAGGTCATCAGAGTCGGATCCTGCCGCCGATGGTAATTTTCCGGATTTAAGGTTTTCAAGGGTACGCTTGGTGGCGTTATCAAAATACCCATTATAGTTGTCAAACAGGGACTGCCAGCGTTGAGAGAAATCGTCCAGATCGAATCCGGCACAGGTGCTCACAGATTCCAGTAAAATCATCGTTTGATCCCCATAATGGGTGAATTCACCGCGGGCTTTGGTTGGATGGTAAGTCGGACGTTCGGGTTTCAAATATGTCTCCACACGGCCGAACTTTTTGTCGATAACATTTGTATTATAGATCCAATGGACACCTAATGCCAGGGCATCGGCGGCGAAAGACGCGAATACCATTGCTTTTGGTTTTTCTCTCATTGTTTACCTCCTGTTTGATCAGCGGGTCAGTTCATGGTCGCATATCGGTTTTCAGGTAAACCCCTTCCGATCTCTAAAGTAATTTAGAGGGGCGGAGCGTTTTTACGAAAACCCACTTTGCGGCAAGCACAGGCATTTTCAAATGATTTCAGAGGACTCTCAGCGGCGGAGCCCCAGGCGAGCCCGTCGAGAAATGCGGATACAAAAACATCCCGACGGCTCAAGATAATTAAACAATGCATCTTTGTCAAAAGCGACGTATGAATAAAAATTTTAAAGGATTTTATTACATCAAAGGATGCTAAATGAATCCAGTTGCCGGAGGGAAAGATCATGGTGGATCGGGTAAGAAAGGGTAGGCCAGACTGTACCGACTTGCAGCCGGCTCAGGATAATTTGTATTTATCGGCGAGTTTTTCCAGTTGCAATAAATATTGCTTTTGATGAATCACGCCGATTTGCGTTTGAAGATCTCTTGTTAAAAATTCAATGTGAGGCCTGATATCGATGCCGTTGGAATTCAGATTTTCATCATTTGCTTTGTCAAGAATGAGGATTGAATAGTAAATCGTTAATAGTCTAATCTTTGAATCTCTTCGCAATAGATAACTTTTCCCCGCCAGCGTGTTTAGGAAAAAGCCGGAATAGGCATACATCTGATTAAGGGTTGGACGGCCGGTTGTGACTTCACCGCCGGTATTATAAGAAAGCCACAGATAAAAAGTCTGCATCACGGATTCCAGTATTTCGGCTTCATTTTGCAGGATGTCCCTTATGAGATGGACCCGGTTTTTGCCCAGAACCCGGAAAAAATGTGCCATATTGCGATACAGGTTGTATAGGGAAGCCGTCTCGCCGGTGATATTTGGAGGATTTGTTGATAATTTTTTTAGAACCTGCTGAAACTGTTGATAGGTCCCGCCTTTTAACTCATATGCCTGAACATAGTTCTGTTCATCAAGATACGTGAAAAACGCCTTGATCTGCTGTTCGAGCTCTTCAAAGCTCAAAGGGCCCTTTTCAGGACGTGTATCCGTTTCAGGCCCGAATACTTCTTTTAGCTTTTGCTGAGGAACCGTTTCTCCCTTTATCGAAGCCAGCTCTTCTTCGAGAGCCGTTAGCTTTTCCATTAACTCTTTTGTTCTTTTCTCCCATGCGATCCGCTCATCTTTTCTAGCTGTTTCAATGCTTTCCTTTTGCCAGCTGCCAAATAATTTCCAGCTGAAATAGGCTGCGATTCCTAAGATCACGATAACAATGGCTACTTTTACGAATCTTTCCATTTTAAATGCAAGCCTTCCATTCATAGTTGAGTTAAAAAGCACAGGTGCCCCCGGCAAGAATCGAACTTGCGGCACATGGATTAGGAATCCATTGCTCTATCCACTGAGCTACGGGGGCGGATCAACTTTTAAAAACATGGAGTTAGATCCTTTTTAGTTTTGACGCCCTATTCGCATATCAGATCAACTCTGATAATTCAAGAACCTCTTTACGGTCGAATAATTCCAGATCAAATCAAATTGCCTCCAATCTCAATTGAACCTGCGTTAACTTCCGATAGGTTTAACAATTTGCCCATGGCTGCACTGAATTATCCTGTTGATCGAGATCTGCAGGGCCGAATTTATAGGTATATCCAAAGGTTGTTGCTAATTGTGCGATCTTCGTGATATAAAGATACCCTGTTAATTTTAACTGCTATTAATCCGGATTAGGGGTTGAAATCGAGTATTCTCTCAACTTCAATAGAGAAAGGCCAGCTTATGCATCTTCGCAAACGGGTTTTAGTAACAGGCGGCGCGGGATTTCTCGGATCTTTCTTGTGCGAGCGCCTTTTGAAACAAAACTGCGACGTCGTCTGTGTGGACAATTTTTACACGGGTACCAAACGAAATATTGTTCACTTGCTCGATAACCCCTTTTTTGAACTTGTCCGACACGACATCACCTTTCCGCTATATTTAGAGGTCGATGAGATTTACAATTTGGCCTGCCCGGCGTCACCGATTCACTACCAAAACGATCCGGTGCAAACCACAAAAGTTAATGTGCACGGTTCGATTAATATGCTCGGGCTGGCCAAGCGCACAAAAGCGAAGATTTTACAGGCTTCCACATCGGAGGTATACGGCAATCCCACCGTACATCCTCAGACCGAAGAATATTGGGGAAACGTCAACTGTATTGGAATCCGCTCTTGCTATGATGAGGGCAAACGATGTGCCGAGACACTTTTTTTTGATTACTACCGGCAGCATAAACTGAATATTCGGGTGGTCCGCATCTTTAATACCTACGGTCCGCGGATGCACCCGAATGACGGCCGTGTGGTGAGCAATTTTATCCTTCAGGCTCTAAAAAACAAGGATATCACGGTATACGGGGACGGCAAGCAAACGCGCTCCTTCTGTTATGTAGATGATATGATCGAGGGAATCATACGGATGATGGAAACGCCGAATGACTTTACGGGTCCGGTGAATCTGGGTAATCCACAGGAGCACAGCATCCTTGAACTGGCCGAAAAGATCATTGCGAGTACCCAATCCAAGTCGAAAATTGTTTTCAGGCCGCTTCCGGAGGATGATCCTTTGCAGCGCAAGCCCAATATTGAACTGGCAAAAGATAAACTCGATTGGCAACCCCGGACAGGATTAGAAGAAGGACTCAAGCAGACGGTAGACTATTTTAAAACCTTACCTTAAACCCTGAACTTTCAGCGATACCAGACAGGAGAAGTTGATGAAACGTGCGCTTATTACCGGAGTCACCGGTCAAGACGGTGCTTACCTGGCTGAGTTTTTGTTAAATAAAAATTACCAGGTACATGGTATCAAGCGTCGGGCTTCCTCATTTAACACTGCCCGTGTTGACCATTTGTACAAAGACCCCCATGAAAAAGATGTGCGCTTTTTCATGCATTACGGTGATCTTACCGATGCAACCAATTTGATTCGCGTCATCCAGGACGTGCAGCCCGATGAAATCTATAACCTGGCGGCTCAGAGCCACGTGATGGTTTCGTTTGAAACTCCTGAATATACGGCGAATGCGGATGCACTCGGTACGTTGCGGTTGCTTGAAGCCATTCGCATACTGGGACTCATCGATAAGACCCGCTTTTATCAGGCCTCGACATCGGAACTTTACGGTCTGGTGAAGGAAACGCCTCAAACCGAATCCACACCATTTTATCCCCGCTCGCCTTATGGTGTTGCCAAACTTTATGCTTATTGGATCACGGTGAATTACCGCGAAGCTTACGGGATGTACGCCTGCAATGGCATTTTGTTTAATCATGAATCCCCCACCCGGGGTGAAACTTTTGTTTCCCGCAAAATCACCCGCGCCTTAGCACGTATTAGCAAAGGTTTGCAGAAAAAACTCTATATCGGAAACCTCGATGCACGCCGAGACTGGGGCCACGCCAGAGACTATGTCGAAATGCAATGGTTGATGCTCCAACAGAATCAGCCCGACGATTATGTTATCGCGACCGGCAAGCAGCATTCGGTGCGTGAATTCATCGAACTGGCGGCAAAAGAAGTGGACATCTCAATTCGCTGGGAGGGACGCGGACTTAAAGAAAAGGGAATTGATGCCGAAAAGGGGAGTGAGATCGTCTGCATCGATCCGCGGTATTTCCGTCCGACTGAGGTTGATACCCTGCTTGGCGACAGCTCCAAAGCCCGAAATCAGCTGGGGTGGAAGCCCAAAACCACTTTTGAAGAGTTGGTAAAGGAAATGGTGGCCATGGATCTGATTGCGGCCCAAAAAGATGAGCTCTGCCTGCAGCAAGGCTTTCAAACCTATAGCCAGGCCGAGTAACTGTTTGCATAAATTAGCGGATATGACTAAATCGCAAACTCAAAATTTGAGTTCTCAAAGTCTTTCAAGGCTTTTACCGCAAGATGCCTGCATTTTTTTGGCCGGTCATCGCGGAATGGTCGGTTCGGCAATTTATCGTCATCTGCAGGCCGAAAATTATCGCAACATTGTCACCCGGTCCCGTCATGAATTGGATCTTGTCAATCAAGCAGCGGTGCGGCATTTTTTCCAGAATGAAAAAATTACAGCCGTTATTTTAGCAGCTGCCCGGGTCGGCGGCATCCACGCCAACAATACCTACCGGGCCGAGTTTATTTTTGAAAACATCATGATCCAGACCAATGTGATTCACGAAGCATACCGATCCGGGGTGGACCGGCTGTTGTTTTTGGGCAGTTCATGCATCTACCCGAAATATGCCGAACAGCCAATGCGTGAAGAGCAGCTTCTGACCGGTGTTCTGGAGCACACCAATGAACCCTATGCGATTGCAAAAATCGCCGGCATTAAGCTGTGTGAATCATACAATCGTCAGTATGGAACCCATTACCGCAGTGTAATGCCTACAAACCTCTATGGGCCCAATGATAATTTTGATTTGGAAAGCGCGCATGTGTTGCCGGCCATGATTCGAAAGTTTCATCTGGCAAAACTCGCACAACAGAGCGATTGGGAAAACGTCAAGAAAGATGAAGCTGTGTTTGGTCCCATTTCGGCCGAGTTTCTGGATGAATTACAGGCCCTGAACCCAACAAAGGCCCCCGATTCTCAGTCTCCATCTGCCGTTGGCCTTTGGGGAAGTGGTCGGCCGAAACGGGAGTTTCTGCATGTCGATGATCTGGCCTCGGCCTGTTTTTTTTTGCTCAACCTGCCCGATGACACTTATGATGCCATCCGGGCCGTACCCCCTGCGCATCAGGAATCTGTGGCGCGCAAAGATTTTTCGGCTGTGTCGCCGGATGAACGAAGCGATCAAGACCGTGTGCCGCATATCAATGTGGGCAGCGGAGAAGATAGGCATATTAGCGAGCTGGCAGAGGTCATTCAAGAAGTCGTCGGCTTTGAAGGTGCTGTCAACTGGAATATTTCTATGCCAGACGGCACACCGCGCAAGCTGTTGGATATATCCAGAATAAAACAGCTGGGCTGGCAACCCAGGATCGGTTTGCAGGAAGGCATAAAAAAAACCTATGGGTGGTATCTTTCTCAAACCGACTTAGATTCATGTTGATTGGGTAACAAGGCGACAACATATCTCCTCACCGACTACCCGCGGAGCGGCTGGTTTGGATTTTTCCGCTTCATAAGGAGGCCAAATGGTAATCACGGATGTACAAAAAAAGCTGTATCTTGCGATTTTGATTTCTATGATAACAATGGTGTTTTCAGTCGGCGGCTGTTCGTCACTCTCGAAAAAGGATGACAAAGCCACGGCCTCCGCTTCGGAAACGAGCCCTGCTGTTGCGGCGCAATATTATGATTTCGGTGATGTTCTTATTCCCAAACAGCTGAAGGTTGAAAAAAAATCATCCTTTGTTTACAGTACCAGCGGTTTTTCTGCCGGTGTGCTGGTTTTAAAAGGCCGAATTGAAGGCGGCTCGTTAATTTCTTTTTTTGAGACGAATATGGCCAAAGACAATTGGAACATCATCAGTTCATTTAAGTCGGAGCGAACCATGCTGTTGTTTCAAAAAGCCCATCGCTGGTGCGTGATGAGCATTACCGACGAGACATTTAACACGTATGTTGAGATCTGGGTGGCTCCGACGACAAGAGACACCCAGACAGGTCTTTTAAAATAAATCGGTACCAGACTCTCGTAAAGTCTCTTTAGGCGAAATGTAAAACGACGATGAAAAACGGAATTAAAAATAAAAAAGTCATTCTGGCTGTTTGTGGCGGTATCGCAGCTTACAAAAGTGTAGAGCTTTTAAGGCTTTTAAAAAAGGCGGATGCCGAAGTGCGGGTGATCATGACCCAAAGTGCCCAATGGTTCGTCGGGGCACTTACGTTTGAGGCCCTTTCGGGTCAGCCGGTTTTCAAAGAACTGTTTCAAGAAGGCAGTGAGGCGTCCCTGCGGCACATTGATTGGGCCCGGGAGACCGACGGCGTCATTATTGCACCGGCCACGGCCAATATGATCGGAAAACTGGCAAACGGGATTGCCGATGATCCTTTGAGTACCTTTATGCTGGCGGTCACATCGCCGGTTCTGCTTTGTCCGTCAATGAATACCCATATGTACCAGAACCGGGCGGTTCAGCGAAATCTTGACACGCTCAGGTCCGATGGATATGTTGTGGTGGAACCGGGATCCGGTCAGCTTGCCTGCGGCACCACCGGCCCGGGTCGACTCCCCGAACCGGAAGAGATTCTTGATCGATTTCTGGCTTGCCTGTCACCCAAAGATCTAACCGGGAAAAAAATACTGGTCACGGCCGGCCCTACCATCGAACCGATTGATCCGGTTAGATTCATCAGCAATCCTTCTTCGGGAAAGATGGGCTTTGCCGTTGCCAGGGCGGCGGAGTACAGGGGAGCGGAAGTTGTCATGATTTCAGGACCGACGCGTTTGCCTGACCCGATGAATGTGACCACTATCAGAGTGCGTACAGCCGAAGAGATGGCACAGGCAGTATTCCAGCATATGGAAAATGCGGATGTGATTATCAAAACCGCAGCAGTCTCTGATTATCGCCCGCACGAAAGCCAAGCCCACAAGATTAAAAAAAATAGCAATGAACTGGTTTTGCGGCTGCGGCAAAACCAGGATATTTTAAAGGTGCTGGGCCAGAAAAAGACGCATCAGGTTCTGGTGGGGTTTGCGGCCGAGACCAAAGAGCTTGAAGACAATGCAACCCAAAAGCTGGCTGAAAAAAACCTGGATATCATTGCCGGCAATCTGGTGGGGTCGTCTGATAGCGGGTTTGGGTCCGATACGAATAGGATTACCCTTTTCTTTAAAGACGGCACCAGAGAACCATTGCCCGCAATGGAAAAACTGGAGGTTGCCCACATACTGCTTGATCGGATTGTCGCTACGATGTCGAATTCAACAACAGCTCAACAAGACCAAAAAACATAACAAAACCTGTTTGGTGTGACATCAAGATCTCAAATAATTCAGACGATCGATGCGTTAAAACACACCCTTCAATATTTGGCGGAGAAGGGCCATCGGGGATTTGATTGCAGCCGCAGTCGTCTTGAAAAACTGGCCGACTGGGGTGCTGCCCCTCAGCCGCTCTTAGAAACACTGAAAGAGATTCGTTCGGATCTGGGCGACTGTCAGCGGTGCAGACTTGCGGGGCATCGCAAAAATATTGTCTTCGGCTCCGGGGATCCGAAGGCCAAACTTGTTTTTGTGGGCGAAGGCCCCGGCTTTGAGGAGGACCGCCAGGGCGAGCCGTTCGTCGGCCCGGCCGGGCAGCTGCTTACGAAAATTATCGAAGCGATCCACCTGGCGCGGAAGCAGACCTATATTTGCAACATTGTCAAATGCCGTCCGCCGGGAAACCGCAACCCGGAAACGGATGAAATCAATACCTGTTTTACCTTTTTGGAACGACAGATTGCTGCAATCCAACCGGATTATATATGTGCGCTCGGAGCAGTTGCCGCTCAAACTTTACTGAATACGGCCGAACCGATATCACGACTAAGGGGATGCTTTCATCATTACGAAGGAATAAAGGTTATTGCGACCTACCATCCCGCTTATCTCCTCCGAAATCCCGAAAAAAAGCGTGATGTGTGGGAAGATATGAAAATGTTGATAAAGGAATATTCATATGAAATCTAAACGCGTCACCGTAACGTTATTATCATTTTTCATCGTGTTTTTTTCTTATAACGGCTGGGCTGCGAAAAATGACATTTATATCATCAAAGTGTCCGATGCGATCAGCCCGGGTGTGGCGGAATTCATTAAAGACGGGATCGCGACAGCAGAAGAAATTGGAGCCGCTTGCATCATTATTGAGCTGGATACGCCCGGTGGGCTGGCTGAATCCATGCGGAAGATTATCCAGAATATACTGGCCAGTAAAGTGCCTGTGGTCGTCTATGTGTCACCCTCCGGCGCACGGGCGGCTTCTGCCGGCGTAATGATTACCATGGCCGCTGATATTGCTGCGATGGCGCCCGGGACCAACATCGGCGCGGCCCATCCCGTGGGGGCCGGCGGCAAGGAGATCAGCGGTAAGATGTCCGAAAAAGTCATAAACGATATGGTGGCCCATGCGAAAAGTGTTGCCGAAGAGCGCGGAAGAAATGCGAAATGGGTGGAAGAAGCCATCCGTGAAAGTGTTTCGGTAACCGAGACCGAGGCTTTAAAAAATAACATCATTGACCTCATTGCTGAAGATACCGATGACCTTATCCAGCAACTCAATGGTCGCGAACTAAAGGGAAAAGGTGTTTTGAAACTGGATAAGTCGGAAAAAGTTGTTGTTGAACCGACGCTGCGGACAAAGATTTTAAAAACCATTAGCGATCCCAATATCGCCTATATTTTATTAATGATCGGTCTGGCCGGACTTTATTTTGAACTATCGCATCCGGGTGCCATTTTCCCGGGGGTAATCGGTGGCATCGCCCTTGTCCTGGCTTTTTTCGCATTGCAAACGCTGCCGGTAAATTATGCGGGCATTTTGCTTATTGTGTTGGCGATCATCTTCTTTATAATGGAGATGAAAATCACAAGTTACGGACTTCTAAGTGTAGCCGGCATCATTTCGTTGCTTTTGGGTTCGCTGATGATGTTTAAAGGCATTGATCCGGATTTGAAATTGTCCTGGCGGGTTCTTTTGCCGACGCTCATTTTGGTGTCCGGTTTCTTCGTGTTTGTTGCCGGCTTAGTATTTCGAGCTCAAATATCTCAACCCAAAACGGGATCTAAAGGCCTGGTGGGGGAAATTGGAATTGTGAAAAAAGCGTTGGCACCGGAAGGCAAGGTGTTTGTCCATGGTGAGCTCTGGAACGCAAGATCAGATAAAACGGTTGAAGAGGACACAAAAGTTCGGGTCGTAAATGTGGTGAATTTGATGTTGGAGGTCGAACCGGCGGATGAGTCTCCGAACATATAGAGGAGAGAATTAAGGTTTAAAGGCGCAGGATTATCAATACCTAAAATAGTTATGCAGATTTACCGTCTAACCAACTAAAGGAGGACAGCATGAGTTTTCTTACTCCAGTTGCCATTCTTGTTCTTGTCATTTTTTTTCTTTCCGCGGCACTTCGCATTTTAAATGAGTATGAACGCGGTGTGATATTCAGGCTGGGACGTGTCATCGCGGCCAAAGGACCCGGCTTAATTATTTTGATCCCACTTGTTGATAAAATGATTAAGGTGAGTCTGCGCCTGGTGGCCATGGATGTGGATCCTCAGGATGTGATTACGCGAGACAATGTTTCGGTAAAGGTTAATGCCGTTATTTATTTCCGGGTGATTGACCCCATCAAAGCGATCGTTGAAGTCGAAAATTACAGTTATGCGATGTCCCAGCTGGCCCAAACCACCTTAAGGAGTGTGTGCGGTCAATCTGAATTGGATGATCTTTTGGCCGAAAGGGAAAAGATAAATACGGAACTTCAAGAGATCCTGGATACCCATACGGATCCGTGGGGAATTAAAGTCGCCACGGTGGAACTGAAACACATTGATTTGCCCCAGGAGATGCAGCGGGCAATTGCTCGACAGGCTGAGGCTGAACGGGAACGGCGGGCCAAGGTGATCAATGCCGAGGGTGAGTTTCAAGCGGCCAGCAAATTGGCAGAAGCATCCGAGATTATTGAAAAACATCCTACGGCCTTGCAGCTCAGATATCTGCAAACCATGAACGAGATGTCGACTGAAAGTAATTCTACGATGATCTTTCCGATTCCACTCGAGCTTTTTAAGCCGTTTGCGCGGCTTTTTGATAAGGGCGATAAAGAATAAATTGTCGCAAATGGTCAATGACGGAGCGGTCGATATTACGGATTGTTTTAGATATTGACATGTTACTGTAAAATTAATTATTGAACTAGGCTTTTTTATTTGATATCTGGAAGAGTTAAGTTTTTTGGAAAATTTGGAAGCTTAACCAAACCTGCGCAAGTTATAGGCGGGGGCTTTGCAGCCTCCGCCTATGCTTTAAACGAGAAAGAGAAAAGGAGAACCAATACAAATGAGTGAGAAGCCAGCCGACGAAGCCAAGGAAAAGCCGACCGAAGTTGAGGAGAAGCCAGCCAAAGCCAAGAAGGAGCCTGCCGAGGCCAAGGAGAAATCAACCAAATCCAAGAAGAAGTCGGCCGAAGCCAAGGAGGAACCGGCCAAAACCAAGAAGAAGCCGGCCGAAGCTAAAGAGGAGCCGGCCGAAGCCAAAGAGGAGCCGGCCGAAGCCAAAGAGGAGCCGGCCGAAGCCAAAGAGGAGCCGGCCGAAGCCAAAGAGGAGCCGGCCGAAGCCAAAGAGATGCCAGTTGGTGTCAGAGGGAAGTCATTGGAGAAAATGACGGTCAAGGAACTTCGAGAAATGGCCAAGACAATGCCGGGTATTACCGGTGTGCACGGGATGAAAAAAGAAGAATTGATCGTCGCTATTCAAGATGCAAAAGGCATTAAGGCAGCCCCCGTAAAAAAAGCTGATGCCAACATTGCAGTTTTAAAGAAAAAGATCAGAGCCCTGAAAGTCGAACGTCAGGCTGCCCTGGAGGCCAAGGATAGGAAAATGGCAACGATTTATAAACGTCGTATTTCCAGACTCAAGAAAAAGACACGCCGAGCGGCGGCGTAGGCCGCCGGTTATTAGTTACTCGTTAATCGTTAATAGGAGTAGCGATACCTCTTCGAATTTTAATCTGTCAGTCATTGAACCAATAACCAATAACGAATAACAAATAACGAATACCGATGATGATTGATCCAGCCTCGGTGGCGTTTGATATTGACGGTGTATTTGCAGACACCATGACATTGTTTCTGGATATCGCCCGCGAGGAATATAATGTTAACGGCATTCACTATAAGGACATTACCTGTTACAATTTAGCGGATTGTCTCGAGATAGAGCCGAAAATCATTGATGCCGTCGTCACCCGCATATTGGATGGAAATTATTCCGCACCATTGAGGCCGATTGCAGGTGCGCCCGAAGTGTTGAGTCGGCTCGGAAGATGTTTCGGTCCGTTGATTTTTGTTACCGCCCGTCCCTATGTAGACGCTATCTGTGATTGGATACGGAAAACGCTGGCCCTGGATCCGGATCTGATTGAAGTTATTTCCAGCGGCTCCTATGAAGGCAAAACCGACATTCTGCTCGAAAAAAATATATCTTATTTCATAGAGGATCGGCTCGAAACTTGTTTTGCACTTCAGGATGCCGGCTTGCGGCCGGTTCTTTTTAAACAACCCTGGAATCGACGGCCGCATCCGTTTGTGGAGGTGAGCACCTGGGATGAATTGCAGGCCCTTATCGCGTTTTAAGGGATAAATCTAAATGGAATCTCACCCGGAAAAAAGTCCGATAGACCTTTTTTTAGAATCCCTTGCCGCTGAAAAAGGCTATTCAGATCAGACGATCCGAGCTTACCGGAAGGATTTGGAGGCTTTTTTCGCTTTTATTGCGCAATCCCAAGCGGAGGACGGGGGGCGCAAAAACCGGGCGCGCGCCGTCTCACCATCACAGATTGACGGAATACGAATCAGGGGCTACTTGGGTTTTTTACATCGCCGGAACAAAAAAACAACCATCGCCCGCAAGCTTTCAGCGATTCGGTCTTTTTTTAAATTCCTGGTGAAGCGGGGTTTGATTTCAGAAAACCCGGCTGAATTGGTCCTTACCCCGAAGCAGGATAAAGCCATCCCGGTCTATCTTTCGGTTGATGAAATGTTCCGGCTTCTCGATTCGATCCAGACGGATTCGCTGCTGGGTTTAAGGAATCGGGCCATTTTTGAAACGCTTTACTCCAGCGGGATTCGCGTGTCCGAACTGGCGGGCATGAATTATTCGGATGTTGATTTTGGAGCTGCAGTCGTTCGCGTTCTGGGTAAAGGCAATAAAGAACGAATCATCCCCATCGGGCAGAAGGCCCTGGAGGCGATAAAAGCGTATTGGGAGCTTTTAGACAGGCAGACCGGTGTCGAGGCGCTGAAGGACGGCGCGCTGTTTTTAAACAAATACAACAAACGTTTGACGGTCCGTTCGATTGCCAGAATTTTGAGAAATCTGGTTGATTCCATCGGTTTTTTGACAACCGTTTCACCGCATGCATTACGGCATAGCTTCGCCACGCATATGCTGGATGCGGGAGCGGATTTAAGAACGGTTCAGGAACTTCTGGGTCATAAAAGTCTTTCAACAACTCAAAAGTATACCCATGTGAGCATTGACCGGCTGATGGAGACATATGACAAAGCGCATCCCAGAAAATAAAAAAGCGTTATAAAATTAACGGAGCAATAACCCCAAAAGAAGGTAATCCATAGGGAGTGCTTTCAATTTCAATTAATTTTGAAACGTAACGAGTTTCGCGTTGCGGGTTAAAATATTACAAACGAAACGCTGCAGTGCATGACTCGCAACTCGTAACCCGTAACATGCAACGAAAGATAGCAAATTATTGGAGCGTATTAAGCGATGAGGCTACATGGTACGACGATATTAGCGGTTCGGCACAAGGATAAAGCGGCGGTAGCCGGTGATGGGCAGGTCACGTTAAAAGAAACCGTCATAAAACATAGCGCCAAGAAAGTTAGAAAAATCTATCAAGGAAAAATTATCGTTGGATTTGCGGGCGCGACCGCCGATGCCTTGAACCTTTCGGAACGTTTGGAACAGAAGCTTGAACGCTACAATGGAAATCTAACCCGAGCCGCTGTTGAATTGGCACGGGACTGGCGAACCGACAAATATCTTAGACATCTCGAGGCGCTTATGATTGCTGTCGATGAGGAGTCGATGTATCTCATATCAGGTAATGGCGATGTCATTGAGCCGGATGAGTCTGTTATCGGGATAGGGTCCGGAGGCGTTGGTGCCCAGGCAGCGGCAGTCGCCCTCATCGAAAATACAGATTTAAATGCCCGCAAAATTGTAGAAGCCGCAATGAAGATTGCAGCGTCTATTTGTATCTATACCAACGATCGAATTACAGTTGAAGAGCTTTAAACGGATACAGAAAAGATGAATCCCTTGAAACCCTCTCAGATTGTAAAAGAGCTTGATAAATATATCATCGGCCAGGACAAAGCCAAACGCTCCGTTGCGATTGCGTTGAGAAATCGATGGCGCCGGCAGCAGGTCCCCGAGGAGCTGCGCGATGAAATCGCTCCCAAAAATATCATCGTTATCGGCCCCACCGGAGTGGGAAAGACCGAAATTGCCAGGCGGCTGTCCCTGCTTACGGATTCACCTTTCTCAAAAGTCGAAGCTTCCAAGTTTACCGAAGTTGGTTACGTGGGGCGGGATGTTGAGTCAATGGTAAGAGATCTCCTTGAGCTGACCATAAATACGCTGAAGGCAAGAGCGCAGGAAGCCGTTAAGGACAAAGCGTGGCAGGTTGCCGAAGAGCGCATGCTGGATCTTCTGCTACCAAAATCAGGCACATCACCGGCAACACGGAACGAAGACACCAAAGAGGTCCAGTTCGAGCTGGTCACTTCAGGAATCGAGGAATCCTCATCAACCCGGGAAAAGCTTCGCAACATGCTGCGCCAGGGCAAACTGGATAATCGATATGTGGATCTCGACGTTGCTGACCGCTCTATGCCCATGGTAGAAATTTTTTCCAATGTCGGCATGGAGGAGATGGGGATTAATTTTAAAGACATGCTGGGCGGCATATTTCCCAAAGGAACCAAGCGGCGGAAAGTAAAGGTGCCGGAAGCCATGGAGATTCTGGCGCAGGAGGAAGCTCAGGGATTGGTGGATATGGATAAAGTCGTCAAGCAGGCCATCAGGAAGGTCGAACAATCCGGGATAATTTTTCTGGACGAAATAGACAAAATTGCAGGAAGAAATAGTTCCCACGGTCCGGATGTTTCCCGTGAGGGCGTGCAGAGAGATCTTTTACCCATTGTTGAGGGCAGTACGGTCACCACGAAATATGGTCCGGTCAAGACCGATCATATATTGTTTATTGCATCCGGGGCATTTCATATGGTGAAACCATCGGATTTAATCCCCGAGTTGCAGGGCCGCTTTCCAATTCGCGTTGAGCTGGATGCGTTAGGAAGAAAAGAGTTCGTTAGAATCCTGACGGAACCGAAAAATGCGCTTCTGCTGCAATATATCGCTCTGTTGAGAACTGAAGGGGTCGACGCGGTCTTTGAAGATGATGCGGTTGAAGCCATCGCCAGAATTGCAGAGGAAGTCAATAACCGCACCGAGAACATCGGCGCGCGCAGGCTTCATACGATTATGGAACGTTTGCTGGAAGACCCTCTGTTTGATGCGCCGGACATGAAAAATCAGCGTCTGGTGATCGATAAAAATTATGTTGAATCCAAATTAAAGGATATTAAGGACGACGAGGATTTGAGCCGGTATATTCTGTAAGGAAGAGCACTTCGTTTGAGGATTGTCTCGCCAAATTTTGACGAGACTGGAGGAACGCTATGCCTGAGGCAGCAAGAACAGCAAGATGTTTCGAACCTAAAGTCCTGCTATAAGCAGGACGCTCATCAAGTCTCCCTTTGGGGAGACGCTCCTTTTACAAATGAATATTGCTTAGGATAATTATTTCACTTGGTATAATGAGACGATGACACAAGACAATTGTGATACAACCCCTAACGTGGCGGATATCCTGATCGAGGCCTTACCGTATATTCGTCGTTTTTATGGCATGACCATCGTGATCAAATACGGCGGGCATGCGATGGTGGATGAGCGGCTGAAGCAGGCTTTTGCCCGTGACATTACGCTGTTAAGATTTATCGGCCTGAATCCGGTCGTGGTGCATGGCGGTGGACCTCAGATCAATCTGGTTCTGGAGAAGATGGGCATCCGCTCAAAATTCGTGCGCGGTATGCGTCTGACCGATGAAGCCACTATGGATGTTGTTGAGATGGTTTTAGGCGGCAAAGTGAATAAAGCCATTGTTCATCAGATCAATCAGCAGGGCGGCAAGGCCGTCGGTCTTAGCGGTAAGGACGGCGGGTTGATTCAAGCGAAAAAGCTTCAAATCTTTCACCAGGAGGATAGCACTAAGCCGACGGAAATTATCGATCCGGGCCTGGTAGGGGAGGTGACCCGGATCGATTCCGATATTATTGACAAACTAACCCAGCAGGGTTTTATTCCCATTATTGCACCGGTGGGTGCCGGAGAAGCCGGAGAAACCTACAATATCAATGCGGATCTTGTCGCCAGCCAAATTGCCATAGCGCTTAAGGCCGGACGTCTTATTTTACTTACCGATGTCGATGGGGTTCTGGACGCCGATGGGGTTCTGGTCAGTTCAATCGATGCCCGGAAGATAAAAAAGATGATTGCGGATAAGCGTATTTCCGGTGGCATGATTCCCAAAATTGAGTTTGGTTTAAACGCTTTGGAAAATGGCGTTGAAAAAGTTCAAATCATAAATGGTACCAAACGACATGCAATCCTTTTGGAATTGTTTACGGACAGCGGAATTGGCACGGAGGTAACAGCATGACCACTGAGATAATGCAGCGCGCCGACCAGGTGATGGCGGCCACCTACAAAAGATTTCCGGTTGCCTTTGAAAAGGGTAGCGGATGTAAGCTTTGGGACACTTACGGACGTGTCTACACGGATTTTGTAGCGGGAATTGCCGTCTGTAATCTGGGGCATGCCCATCCCAGGATTCACGAAGCCGTTGCCCTGCAGGCCGGAAGGCTTTTGCATGTTTCCAATTTGTACTATACCCTGCCACAGGTAGAGTTGGCTGCCTGGCTGGTTGAAAACAGTTTTGCGGATCGCGTTTTTTTCGGCAACAGCGGGGCCGAAGCCAATGAGGCCGCCATTAAGCTCGCCAGAAGGTATTTCAAGGAGCGGGATGAAGCAGATCGCTTCCGGATCATTACCATGGAGCGCTCATTTCACGGGCGCACCCTGGGCACCCTGTCTGCGACCGGCCAGGAAAAAGTCAGAAAAGGATTCGACCCGGTTCTGGAAGGCTTTGATTTCGTGCCCTTTAATGATGTAGAGGCTTTGCGCTCAACAATCGGATCGGCCACCTGTGCCGTCATGCTGGAGCCCGTTCAGGGAGAAGGCGGCGTTCGCTGCCCGGACGAAAATTATCTGAAAGCGGTCCGACAGATTTGTGACGACACCGGCATCCTGTTGATCTTTGATGAGATTCAGACCGGAATGGGTCGTACCGGGCACCTGTTTGCCTACCAGCACTTCGGTGTCGAACCGGATATCATGACCCTGGCCAAGGCCCTGGCCAATGGATTACCCATCGGGGCGATGTTGGCCAGAGAACATATTGCCGCCGCCTTTGGACCCGGCTCGCATGCATCCACATTTGGCGGTACGCCCATTGTTACTGCAGCGGCGCTGGAAGTTTGTAAAATTCTCATTGAAGACAAAATAATCGAAGCCGGCCATAAGACCGGTGACTATTTTAAAGACAGATTGGTCGAACTAAAAGATCAACATGCAATTATTGAGGATGTACGCGGATTGGGGCTCTTGCTCGGGATGAAGCTTAAAATAGATGGGGGTCCGGTGGTTACCAAGTGTATGGAAAAAGGCATTTTGATCAATTGCATTCAGGACAAAATTTTACGATTTATTCCACCCCTGGTTATTTCCGAAGATGAAATTGATGAGTTAATCGAATGTCTTGATACGATCCTGACTGAAGCTGCTTCTTCCGGATACTGAAAATTAATTATGGGGTACCACACAAGCTCGTATAACCTTGGATAAGCTCACCTGTGGGGGGATCCATGATGAAGCATTTGCTCACACTGGCTGATCTCGAAAAAGAAGAATTTGAGGCCTTTTTTGAGCGGGCAATCGCGCTCAAGCAAAAACAGAAGAAGGGTGTGGCCGATCGGCCCCTGGTTGGGAAAAGCCTGGGACTGTTGTTCGATAAACCGTCAACTCGCACCCGAGTCTCGTTTGAGACTGCCATGGTCCAACTTGGCGGGTTCCCGCTTTTTATCAGCTCCAAAGACACGCAGATGTCGCGCGCCGAGCCCGTAAAAGATACCGTCAGAGTGCTATCCAGATATCTGGATGCCCTGGCCATCCGGACTTTTTCTCAAGAGACGATCGGCGAGTTTGCGGCATTTTCTGCCATCCCGGTGATCAATGCCTTAACCGATGCCTATCACCCCTGTCAGGTGTTAAGTGATTTGCTGACCGTCATCGAACACAAGGGGACATATGAAAATTTAAAAATTGCCTGGATAGGCGATGGCAACAATATGGCCCAATCCTGGATCAATGCGGCGGCCATCCTGGGATTTGAGCTTTATCTCGCCTGTCCGCAAAGCTATTTCCCGGATGAGAAGGTTATAAATGACGCCCTTCAAAAACACGCAGCGAAGATTACCATCAATACGGATCCGGTCGCAGCCGTTAAGGATGCTGATGTCGTCAATACGGATGTCTGGGCCAGTATGGGCCAGGAGGCCGAACAGGAATCGCGAAAGGAAATCTTTGCCCCCTACCAGCTCAATGCCAAACTTTTAAAACATGCCGCCGGGGATGTGATCGTGTTGCATTGTTTGCCGGCCCATCGCGGAGAAGAAATTACCGAAGAGATTCTGGAAGGTCCCAATTCGGTTGTCTGGGATCAGTCGGAAAATAAGCTTCATATGCACAAAGCCATACTTGACATTTTAATTGCCAACAATACATAACCCGAGCAGGAGATTTGAGCTGTGCGTAACAAGATACGTAAAGTGGTCCTGGCGTATTCAGGCGGGCTTGATACATCGGTTATCCTGAAATGGTTAATCGAAACCTATCAATGCGAGGTCGTTGCCTTTTCAGCCAACATCGGTCAGGAAGATGACATGGATAAGGTCCGGGAGAATGCACTTCATACCGGGGCCACCCGGACGTATATTGAGGATTTGACCGAAACCTTCGTTACCGATTATGTGTTTCCGGCCTTCCGTGCGAATGCGATCTATGAAGGGCAGTATTTGCTGGGCACCGCTCTTGCCAGACCGCTGATCGCAAAGCGGCAAATCGAAATTGCGCAAAGCGAGAAAGCCGATGCGGTCAGTCACGGTGCAACCGGAAAGGGCAATGACCAGGTTCGCTTTGAATTGGGCTATCTTTCCCATGCCCCCCATATTAAAATTATTGCTCCCTGGCGGGAATGGGATTTAAATTCACGGACCGCCTTGATGGACTTTGCCAAAAAGCATGGGATCAGCGTCCAGGCCACCCATGACAAACCATACAGCACCGATTCCAATCTTTTGCATATTAGCTATGAAGGCGGTATACTGGAAGACCCCTGGGCGGAAGCACCGGAGGACATTTTTACACTAACCGTTTCGCCCCGGAAAGCACCTGATGCGCCTGAAATTATTGAACTCGGGTTTCTAAAGGGCAATCCGGTTGAGTTGAACGGAACCCGATTTTCGCCGGCGGATCTTTTAAAGGAATTAAATAGATATGGCGGTAAACACGGCGTGGGGCGGGTCGATATCGTCGAAAACCGATTTGTGGGAATGAAATCCCGCGGCGTTTATGAAACCCCCGGAGGCACGATTTTACGCGTCGGTCACATGGCGATGGAATCCATTACCATGGATCGCGAAGTCATGCATCTGCGGGATTCGCTGATTCCCAAATACGCCCAACTGGTATACAATGGCTTCTGGTTTGCTCCCGAGATGAAGCTTTTGCAGAATATGATTGATATGACCCAGCAAAGCGTATCCGGAAAGGTACGACTCGAACTATACAAAGGGTGTTGTCGCGTTCTCGGGCGTGCGTCGGACCGATCCCTTTATCGGGAAGATTTTGCAACTTTTGAGGACGACGATGTTTACAACCAAAAAGACGCCGAAGGCTTTATCCGTCTGAACGCCTTAAGATTACGGATTCAGAAGTTACTCGAAAACAATACCTAATACCCAATAGCGATATAATCATGTCGGAAAAACTCTGGACCGGGCGTTTCAAAGAAAAAACCGCGCGAATTGTCGAAACCTTTACGGCTTCGATTGATGTCGACAGGCGCCTGTCCGCCTATGATATCCGGGGGAGTATAGCGCATTGCCAAACCCTGGCAAAGGCCGGCATCATATCTGATGCGGAGGCCCGGAAATTAATTAAAGGCCTGGAGACCATCAATAGAGAAATAGACGAAGCCAAATTTGAGTTTAGCGAAAGTCTGGAAGATATCCACACGCATATTGAATCACGACTGGGTGAGCTCGTGGGGAAAGTCGCCCAGAAGCTGCATACCGCCAGAAGTCGCAACGATCAGGTGGCACTGGACGTGCGTATGTATTTGAGGGATCAGGTCGATTCCATCGTTCATCTCCTGGTGAAATTGCAGGCCGTGCTGGTGGATCTTGCGAGACGCCATATCGAAACGGTGCTGCCGGGTTACACCCACCTTCAGCGCGCACAACCGATACTGCTGGCGCATCATCTAATGGCCTACTACGAGATGTTTTCCAGGGATTGCGAACGCCTGGGAGATTGTTTGACACGCATCAACGTGATGCCGCTGGGCAGTGCGGCTCTGGCCGGCACGCCGTATCCGATCGATCGACAATATACGGCCGAGTTACTCGGGTTTCCAAAGGCTTCAGCCAATAGTGTCGATTCGGTCGCAGATCGTGATTTTATCATTGAATTTTTATCTGCCGCCAGCATTTGCATGATGCATTTAAGCCGGATATCTGAAGAACTCATTATTTGGTCTTCATCTGAGTTTGGTTTTATTGAACTGCCGGATGCATTTGCGACCGGCAGCAGCATCATGCCGCAGAAAAAAAATCCGGATGTTCCGGAACTGGTCAGGGGCAGGACAGGCCGTGTATTTGGCAACCTGATGGCCATGTTGACGCTGATGAAATCGTTGCCGCTCTCATATAATCGCGACATGCAGGAAGATAAAACACTCCTGTTTGATACGGCCGATTTATTAAGTGCCTGTGTGGAAGTTTATACGCAAATGCTGCCGCAAATCAAAATAAACGAAGCCAGGATGCGGAATGCGGCCTCTGCGGGATATCAGAATGCAACCGACCTGGCGGACTATCTGGTTACAAAAGGCATGCCGTTCAGAGAGGCGCACCACTGTGTCGGCCAGGCCGTTCGCTACGCCATGAAAAAGAAGAAGGAAATTCATGAGCTTTCGCTAAAACAGTTGCAACAGTTCGCACCGCGAATCGAAGACGACATTTTTGACTTTTTAGCAACACAGCAGATGATTGATCGACGAACTTCAATAGGCGGAACGGCCACAGAGGCGGTTAGCGCAGCGATTAGCGCTGCGGAGCAGAAACTGAAAAAAAGCAATGCCTTGTCCGAATGATGATATCCAAAGACATTTATTCCTGCGAAAAATGGGCGTCCGTTTTTTTCTTTACTTTAATTCTTTTGAGCTTTTTATCTGCCGGATGCGGGAAAAAAGGGCCACCCCGACCCCCCGAGCTGCAGTCACCGCCGGCGGTCAAAGACCTGAGTTATGCCATTCATAACCAGAATGTGGAGCTCGGCTGGACAGTTCAAAGCGCCGATGATGGTTCCGCTTCTTCCCCGGTAAGGTGTAAAGTTTTTCGTTCCAAATTGTCAACCGCAGAACCCAATTGTGAAAAATGCCCGATTAAGTTCTCAGAGATCGGTAACATACCGATTCAAATGAAACGATCTGAAAAGCCCGAACCAACCCGGATGCGTTTTACAGAGATTCTCGAGCCGGGCTATCGGTATATCTACAAAGTGATCGTCTACGATGAGGACGGCAGGGGCAGCAAGGACTCTAATATCATTACATTTGACTATTAACATGTTTTGAGGGAAGCATGCATCATTTCACCTATCGCGAAAATGAACTTTACTGTGAAGATGTGCCGGTGCAAAAAATTGCGGCCGAGATCGGAACGCCGTTTTATCTATACAGCCATGCAACCTTAACACGCCATTTCAATGCTTTTAACGAAGCTTTTGAAGGCATTGATCGGTTGGTTTGCTTTTCTGCCAAAGCAAACACCAATCTGGCAATTTTGAAATTATTTGCGGATCTGGGCTGTGGTTTGGATATCGTATCCGGAGGGGAGCTTTATCGGGGAATGCAGGCAGGCTTTGCACCGACTCGTATCGTTTACTCCGGCGTCGGCAAGCGCATCGATGAGATTGATTATGCCCTAAAATCGGAAATTATGATGTTCAACATGGAATCTCTCGATGAACTGAAATTGATTGACCGGCGCGCCGGCAAGCTAAAAAAACGTGCACCGGTGGCAATCCGTGTAAATCCGGACGTCGATCCCAAAACGCATCCTTATATTTCTACCGGGCTCAAAAAAAATAAATTTGGAATTGATACCCAGGCGGCCATCGAAGGTTATCAGCTGGCCGCTGGTCTCGAAAATGTGGAAATTGTCGGTATCGATTGCCACATCGGTTCTCAAATAACGGAGACGGGCCCTTTTGAAGACGCTTTGCGTAGCATTAAGGCGCTGCTCAGTCATTTGAGGTCTGAACTGGGAATCCACATCAAATATATTGATATGGGCGGCGGCCTGGGAATCACCTACGGCCAGGAAACACCGCCGTCTCTGAAAGAATATGCCAAAGGTTTTTTAACCCACCTTGAAGGCATGGATTTAAAGCTAATCCTGGAACCTGGCAGGGTTTTGGTCGGCAATGCCGGTATTCTGATAACGCGCGTCCTTTATAAAAAGGCAGGCAGGGCTAAAGATTTTATTATTGTGGATGCCGGAATGAATGATTTGCTTCGACCCACCCTGTACAATGCGTTCCACGCCATTGAGCCCGTTGTGCGCTCCGAAGCAGCGGCAACCGTGGCGGATGTCGTCGGGCCGATATGTGAAAGTGGCGATTTTTTGGCTGTTGATCGCAACCTCACCGACGTAAACGGAGGCGATCTTATGGCCGTGATGAGTACCGGCGCCTATGGGTTTGTGATGTCTTCCAACTATTGTTCGCGGCCCAGGGTTGCGGAAGTCATGGTCAAAGACGGACAATATGAGGTTGTCAAGAAAAGAGAAAACTACCAGGATCTCGTCAGAGGGGAGGCCATACCTTCCTTTATGAAGAAATAATTGTTAAAATGATACGGCGATAACCTTAAAAAGCCAATTAAAGGAAAAGATGGAACCGATACCATTTTACAAAATGAGCGGGGCCGGTAATGATTTTATTATTATCGACAATCGCCAGCAGATTGTCGCAGACGCAAATTTAACCGACTTTATCAGCAGCGTCTGCCGTCGTAAAATGTCCGCCGGAGCTGACGGTCTCATTCTAATCGAATCCTCTGAAAAGTGTGATTTCCGCTGGCGGTTCTTTAACGCTGATGGCAGTAAAGCCGAAATGTGCGGCAACGGGGCCAGATGCGCCGCGCGCTTTGCCCATCTGAACGGAATTGCGGGAACAACCGTATCCTTTGAAACCGAAGCCGGCGTAATTCATGCCCGAATCAACAAGGACCGGGTAAAGGTGAAGATGCCGGATGCTTCGGATCTTAAGCTGGCCTACCCGCTGGAGCTATCCGATCGATCTCTGTCGATCAGCAGTATAAACACCGGTGTGCCTCATGTTGTCGCCATGGTGGAGCAAATTGATGCAGTTGATGTGTTCGCACTGGGAAAGGAAATTCGGTTCCACCAGGCTTTTGCACCGGCCGGCACCAATGCAAATTTTGTATACCGCAGTAAACCCAATGAGATCATCGTCCGAACATACGAGAGAGGCGTTGAAGACGAAACCCTGGCCTGCGGAACGGGCGCCATTGCCAGTGCCATTATATCGGCCTGCCAGTTGGATATGAATTCGCCGATAGATGTGAAAACCCGAGGCGGGGCATACCTGACCATCCATTTTAGCAAAACAGACGGGCAGTTTAATGATATTTACATGGAAGGCGATGCCCGGGTCATTTATACCGGCGCACTTCAACCGGATGCCTGGAAATAAGTGCTGGCAATTGGAGCGAACCCGCAATGAATCTTACGAGGGGACGCGCTTGTTTCAAAGCGGTGCTTTCAAATGCGAGACTTTCACATTGCTTACATCTCAGTCGGATCTAACCTGGGGGACAAGCTGGCAAACTGTCAAAGGGGGATCAAGGCCCTTTGCGAAAGCGGCACTTCCCGGGTTATTGCCCGGTCGCGCATTTATGCCACCGAACCGGTGGATTATGAAGAGCAGGATTGGTTTATCAACACGATGGTTAAGCTTGAGACGTCCCATGGCCCTTATAAATTGCTGGATCGGATAGAATCAATCCAGAGCACAGCCGGGCGCATAAAAGATTCCATTCGGTTTGGCCCCAGGATTCTTGATCTGGACATCATCCTTTATGATGATCGCATAATCGATTCAGAGCGCCTGGTGGTGCCGCATCCCCGCATGCATAAAAGACGTTTTGTGTTAAAGCCGATCTGTGATATAGATCCATCCATAATTCATCCGGTGTTGCAGAAGGAGATGCAATTTTTGCTGGAGCGTCTGGGGGATGATCAGCAAAAGGTATTCGAATATAAATGCTCAAGTTTTTAATACTTTTTGGTGTGGGTTATCTATTATACCGGTCTTTGAGATCCTGGATGTTTCCGGATATGAAGAAGAAAACCGTTTCCGGAAATAAAGCGGGCCAGATCGACGATGTGATGATTAAAGATCCCTATTGTGAAGCGTATTTCCCCAAAAGAAATGCCGTGTATTTGAATATGAACGCGAACGATCTTTATTTTTGCAGCAAAGAATGCAGGGATAAATATGTTGCCCGTCAAAGCCAAGAAAAGTAAACTGAAACTTCAATGGAAACCCTCAAAAACCTGATTAACGGTCCCAACAAGCTGACACTGTTTCGGATTGCAGCCGTACCCGTCATTGTTATTCTTCTGCTGTTTCCGACCAAAGTTTGTACATTTATCGCTGCGCTTTTATTCAGTGCTGCTGCAATTACGGATTATCTGGATGGTTTTTACGCCAGAAAAAGGGGCCTGGTATCCACCCTCGGAAAGGTAATGGACCCGGTTGCCGACAAGCTTTTGGTATCCTCCGCATTTATTATGCTGACGTCATTGGGGTGGGTTCCGGCTTGGGTCGTTTGCATTATTATCGGGCGTGAACTCGCCGTGACAGGATTAAGGAACATCATCGCCGAAAAGGGTCAAGACATATCTGCATCTAACCTGGGGAAATACAAAACGGGTTTTCAGATTGCCGCTATTATTCCGTTAATGATCCATTTCCCAACCTGGGGCATCAACGTACAGGTCATCGGCACATTATTTTTGTGGGGCGCTCTGGTGTTCACCATCTGGTCAGGGGCCGATTATTTCATAAAGTCGCGCGCACTTCTTCAAAACTGAGCTTTTTTATTGACAAAAAATTTTTATCTGGCTAAAAAATAAGTTTCAAACGAGCGGGAATAACTCAGTGGTAGAGTGCGACCTTGCCAAGGTCGAAGTCGCGGGTTCAAATCCCGTTTCCCGCTCCATTTTTTTGGCGGCATAGCCAA